>Ga0180434_10000048_pt1 | contig 167200 bp, 276 predicted proteins | sample SS_ome_7_FD_132453 | JGI IMG/M metagenome (GOLD analysis project Ga0180434, IMG submission 132453) | Hypersaline lake sediment archaeal communities from the Salton Sea, California, USA - SS_1_D_2 metaG | ecosystem: Environmental > Aquatic > Non-marine Saline and Alkaline > Hypersaline >... | reverse complement strand
CCTCTTCGTACTTGTCTTGGTAATTTTCTTCTTGGCTCTCCTGGACAAGGACCATCACCCCATCCTGTTTTTGGTCCCTCACCAGCTGGACCTGTTCTATCAAATCCTGGCATAACTATTCCTCCTTTTATTTTTTTTATATATTTATTTATTCAAGGATTTTAAAAATGTCTTTATTTAATAATATATAATCCCTTGAAATATGTCTATGCCCTCTACCAAATTTAATATTTATGTATCGCCAATTATCTTCTACTTTAAATTCTTGTCCTTTTTTGAGCTCATCAAAATCTTTAAGCAAAACAATCGTAACCATTATTAATATCGAGATTGATTATGTAATTTAGTTTCCTTTAACTCTGCAGAAAAATTTTCAGGATATTCAATATTAATCCTTGGAAAATCATCTAATTCTAAAAATTCGACCTTCCATTTACTAAATATATCATTAACTTCAATATTATCTAATGCTTTTAATTCTTTTAAAAAATTTCTATAAGCTTGAAATAGATAAGCTCTATCTCCTTCTGGATCTCCAGTAGTCCAATCCACTATAACATTCCCATTTATCAATTGATGTGACATAACTCACTCCTTACTTATTTCCATCATTAATCATTTGTTGTTGTAATTCAACCATTTCCCAATCTTTATGTAATATATCACCAAATATTAATTCCAATTTACCTAATATATTTTTTAATTTTGTATAGTAATTATGTTCTGGATGTGTTATATTCATTTTCCAGCGAATTAGATCAGCTATAATAATAGCATCTACTTCGCAACATTCCATATTCATTTATAAGTCCTTTCAGGAGTACCATCGCCAATCAAGTGCATTTTTACCAAACATACCAAAAGGACTATATTTAACAATACACCCGTTAAGAGCTTCCATCATATTCTTTGCTCCCTCGGGATTCCATGAATGTATAACAATTCTTGCATTTTTATTTTCTGTTTCAGGTATTATTTTTGCTACTTGATATCCGGTATTGGGTTCTCCGCTGTCAACATAGACCATTCCACCAAGATCATGATCTAAGAATAAATAATCAAATTTTTCTTTTCTCAATATCTTTATTGCTTCATTTGAATCTTCTGTGTAAGTAACATCATGGCCTTCAAAAAATTCACGAAATCGAACTCGTCGAAGTTCGTTATCTTCTAATATGAATATGCGTTTCTTCTTCCCTAAATTCTGGTCTAGATTCATATCTACCACATACTTCCCTGTTCCATGCTATACATGGGTATTCCCATGATACTTTTTTTTCCCTCATCACTGGCTGTGGAGGACTTTCTAAACAGTTCCCATAACCAGAATCGATCATTTTATAATGTTTACACCTCTCGCAAAACTCCGCTCTCATCATTTAAGTTCCTTTGCAATACTGTTTCTGAGATTGGTTCTAACTCATATCCAACTATATCCTCTAATATTTTTATCCAAGTACCCATTGTGAATTTACCATCAGCTAGATCACTGCCTCTATTCCAATCTTCTCCAGCTAATGGTTTTCTAGTTGCTACTGTACAACCCAAATATCCCTCATCCCAATCTCGATCACAAGCTATTATACTATAAATATGTTGTGTAGTGTATAGTTTATATCTTTTTTTTCTTTCAATCCCATTATCATTTATATCATTTATGATCTGAGTTTGTACGGCTCTTCTCCAAGATAATCTCCTACACACTCTTCGCATTTGTTGTTCTAATTCTCTAAACTTATTCATTTTCTTTTTCACTTTCTTGACTTTCATTCTGCAAATATCCACTAATATTAAATATCATTTCATCAAGATCATCATCTATTTCTTCACCACTATCATTCATTTCTTGAATAATAACTAACATGTCTAAAATGTATTTAATATAATTCAAATACGGATTATTTAATTTATTCATAACATCACCTTATAAACTTTCTAATATCTTCTATTACTTTATGTAACTCAATATCAACTATATATCCAGCTCGATCGCATTCCCTTATTTCTTCAAGATCATCTATGATCTTTTCTAAGAATTTCTTTGTTTTATTCGACATTAACTAATCTCACTGCCCCTATCCCCGGGTAAATCTTTCCTTTTTCTGTAGGAGCAATAAATATTAACTGCATTTGTACTAACCCACCAGAATTCCATGTCTTATAAGGGTCGAATTTATCATTACCAATTCCAGGATTTGTATCTGTAAATTCATCAAAATTTATTGTATATTTTTCCCAACCATTCCATTCTACTCTTAATTCATATTCCCATCGATCATCATTTATTGGATTAAAATTCTTATCTTGTTCTATTTGGGCATTGTTATTATCATCATCAAATAACTGGATCTTTATTCTACCACAATCGTCTCCATACCCTCTAATCATGAACTCTATTGAATTAAACCCTGTACAATCTTCTACTATGTAAGCTCCACATCCACCAACATACCAATCTTCTGCTTGACCACTTATTCTTAAAAACTTTTTACCAGCTATTGGGTTTGTTGATTCTTCAAAGTGGCATTTAATATTATCAAATACCCACCAATGACTAGGTAATTTTTTCATTCTGTCAAACTGTATAATTATTCTTTCTTTATAAGCTGAGAATGATAATGTACTGAGAAATAAAAACAATAATAATGACGCGAAAAATTTCTTCATCATATTATCCCCCAATCCCTGCGGAGGCGGTAGGATTCGAACCTACGGAGCCCGTGAAGACTCTCCTGTTTTCAAGACAGGTGCGATCATCCACTCTGCCACGCCTCCATGGCGGAGAAGGAAGGATTCGAACCTTCGGAGCTCTTTATGAACTCAACTCCTTAGCGAGGAGTCGCAATCAGCCGCTCTGCCACTTCTCCATCTGTGGGAGCGGAGAGATTCGAACTCTCAACACCTAGGGCTTAAACCTAGTGACTCTGCCAAATTGGTCTACGCTCCCATTCTTTGTAGGAGCGGTGAGATTCGAACTCACACTCTACTGGGTCTAAGCCAGTCGCCGTTGCCAGTTAGGCTACGCTCCTTTGGTGGAGCAGGTGAGATTCGAACTCACTAAGGCCGAGGGCCGCCTGATTTACAGTCAGGTGCGACTCGCCAATCTTCGCCGCCGCTCCATTTTCATGGTCTGGATGGCGAGACTTGAACTCGCAACTTCCTGTTCCCAAAACAGGCACTCTACCAATTGAGCTACACCCAGTCTATTTTAAGCTGAGTGTTTTATGTCAAATAATATAATCTATATGTCACACTCAGCCTACTCCCTTAATTACTTAAGGGGTAATATGAATACAACATATAGAGTATATTATTCATCCTTTCTTATTCCTTCTCTTCTCCAGGGAATATTGGAGAAACGTGTATTGCTGTACATTTTGGACATTCTAAATCGATCACTGGTGCATCTGAATAAAACTTCTCTCCGCATTCTTTACATTCATATCGTATCTTATCTTCTTTGCCCATTTTATTCCCCCTTAACTTTGTAGGTCCGGATGGGCTTGAACCACCGACCTTTCGGTTATGAGCCGAACGCTCTGACCACCTGAGCTACAGACCCATATTTTTTAGGTGATATATATGCCTAAGCACTTATTGCTTTATCCGTACAGAATCTTATGTAAATCTTTAAATTCTTTCATTATTTCTCCAATGAAATAAAAAGATCTACCAGATCCACCATAAACAAATTCTGCAAATTTAGTAATTGCATCTTCTACTAATTCAATTGGGGAATCATCTTCAATTGCTGGTTTATAATTTAAAATAAGATCTCTTAATTTATAAACCTCATCCCTAAATAGTGAAGTTGTTTTACCAGACTTATCGCTTATTTCAAATAAGTCTTTCCCCCTATAACTTACTCTTTCAAGTAAATCATCAACATCATTTTCTCTACAAACTTCTAGCATAACTTTGTCAGTAATTGGTTGGCTTTTCATTGCTTTACCTTTCATAGCATGGCTTGGCATATATATCAAAGAACCAATTACATTATATCATTATTGTAAACTATTGTAAACCATTTTTCTATTATATTGTAAACTTTGGGGTGAGCGACCAGATTCGAACTGGCAACCTCTTGATTCACAGTCAAGAGCTCTAACCATTTGAGCTACGCCCACCATAGTGGGCTATTTATGCTCAGCCTCATACTTTTTTTTACATTTTTTACAAAGAGTTATATACCAACCTCTGTAATTAATTAATTTTCCTTTTTCGCCACATGATTCACAAATATCAAATGAATCATCTTCTGCTTTTCGTATTAATTTAAATATTTTATCATTGCCATAAGATATATAAAATCTTAATCCGCCAAATTTCTCTTTTATCTGTGTCACATAAAAGTTCTTCTTAAGTTTCTTATCTTTCTCTAATTCTTTTTTGATCTTACTTGATAAGTTATCTAGTAATTTATACCAACCATCCCCACATTCTATACCAAATAAAACATAAGGATAAGGGTCTTTTATCTTTTTTTGTAAGAACTTATATTTCTTTATTAATTTATTAGCTAATTTTCTTTCCATTATCTCTCACCCATTGTGAACACTTTATTAAACTATCGGGAGTTCCAGCATCTGACCAAAATCCATCGACTGTTTTATATTGCAATGCATCTTGCTTAACATAAGAATTGTTTACATCAGTAATCTCTAATTCCCCTCTTTTTGAGGGCTCACATTGTTCTATGCGATTCCAAATAGTACAATCATATAAATATAAACCAGTCACTGCTAAATTACTCTTTGGTCGTTTAGGTTTTTCTTGTATTTCTTTAACATAACTATTCTCAGCTATTGCAACACCAAATCTATGAGGGTCTTCAACTTCTTTTAAGAACACCATAGCTCTCGCAAATGCCTTACTCTCTTCTGACTGCTGAGCAAAGTTCTTCACTATACTTTTTAGATCAAATGATTCGAATACGTTATCTCCTAATATTACTGCTATACTCCCATATGGATCTTGTACAAATGGCTTCGCTTTATTCAAAGCATCAGCGATCCCACCTTCACCATATTGAAATGCATAAGTAATATTACATCCAAATTCTTTTCCATCACCGAGCAAGTCCATTATGTGTCCCTTATAACGGCCTCCAGTAACTACACATATATCAGTAAGGCCAGCATCAACCAATGTATTAATTGGATATAAGATCATTGGTTTATCATAGACCGGAAGACAATGTTTATTAGTTACTCTTTGCGTAACTAATCCCATCCTCGTTCCTAATCCCCCTGCTAATACTATCCCTTTCACTTTTTGCTTCCTTTTCTTTTTTTCTTTTCTCATAATAAGCTTTGTTAATTGTTTGCTTATCATAATAATGCGAACTTAAATTACCTTTCTTAGTTAAAAGCCCGACATCTTTTAAAAATTGTTCTGCTTTCTTTTCATCTCCACTTAATTCTTTTGCAAATTGTCTCATCCGCCTCAAAGTTTTCTTTATTGATTTATCTATCGGTACACTAAAAATCATTTCACCCACTTACACATGTTTTCTAATATTAAATGAAAGTAATGTATATCTTTTCCCTGCCCTTCTATTACTTTTCTCATCTCATTCATTGGAAGATCAAAAAGATTTTTACCTCCCCATTCTATCTTGGCGCCTTTTTTCTTAAGATGATGAACTTTATCCATAAAATTCGCCGTTTCCAGATTTATCATTTCCCCCACTTAATTCTTTCTCTATCTCTATAGCCCTATCATATGACGCTCTAATACATTTTTTCAATTTTTCAGCTATATCATTTTTTTCCATCACTTTAAGACCGGCTTTTGCACATTCTTTTGTATAATCATCCATTAATTCTAATATATTCATATTATTTCTTAGCTGTGGTGGTAGGACTCGAACCTACAACAGCCTCGTTAACAGCGAGGTGCTCTGCCATTGAGCTACACCACAAAGTGATGGAGCTCCCGGGGGGATTTGAACCCGCCGACCCGCCGCTTACAAGGCGGCTGCTCTACCAACTGAGCTACAGGAGCATTCTATTTCTGGGTGCGCCCACTGGGATTCGAACCCAGGACCCTCCGATTAAAAGTCGAATGCTCTAGCCTGACTGAGCTATAGGCGCAAAAGTATTTACGGTGGTATATGCATACCAAGGTAAACTCTCCTTTATTCGTTTGTACACCTTAAAGATATTGCGAACATCGTCAATACCTCTGTGGTGTGCACCTTCAAAGCTCATATCCAACATTTTTAGTGCTCCTATAATTCCGCATGGTTTTATTTTTTTTAGTTTAGCAAACTCATGCTTTAAGCTTGTATGATCGAACTGCCACGCAATCTTATTCCTATGACAATCTTTCATTAATTGATTCTTATCATAATAACCCCAGCTATATACACGACTAGTGCCAACAAATTCTATAAAATCCGCTGCCACTTTATCAAATGTTTCAGCCTTATCTACATCACTCTGATTTATTCCTGTCAACTGTTTGCAGAAATCAGAGAGAATAGGATTAATAATAGGTCTGACAAATGCTTGGAACTCTTTTTTGTTTCCTTCTTTGTCAATTTTAATAGCTCCTATTTCAATTACTTCGGAAGTTTCCTTTTTGTTTTCCCAACAAGTTGCTTCCAAATCCACTATCACTACCACTTTCATGTTCCTCCATTACTTGAACTGCTCTTTTAAAATTGTTTATAAAACCATTACAAAAGTCGACCATTTCGTCGAACTTATCACCAACATTACTTATTCCCAATAACGCCAGTCTTTTTTTAGTACCTAAATCTAAAGGTTGTAATTCATTATTATTCATTATATCCCTACTTCGAAGTCAAGTTTTACTAATGCCCCCAGGAAGTTTGGATATAATCTCACACGTATTTGTACTGTTCCTCTACTCGTTTTTCGAACATATACATTTTCAAATGTTCTTATTATACCATTTTTTTGAGCATTTGTTAATAGCGCTGTCGTGTCTGATCTCACAGCTGAAACTAAATTTGGATCTTCAGATTTTCCTTTATATTTCTCTGTGATCTTATTAACAATATCAGTTTTAAGTTGATAAATGCTCATTCGCCTTTCCTTCTAATACTTGATTTATCTGTATCGATGAGACATTGCTCATGGGAACATGAATATCTGACTTAGTGATTTTATTTTCTTTTGGGATTACTACAAAATTTTTGTGTATCTCAAATATACCTTCAGCAGCTTTTTGTCTTAAATCAACTTTCATTTCGCCAGCATCTAATAATATTTCATTATTAAACTTCACTCTTCCTATTACTTTTTGCATTTTATCCTCCATTACAAATATACTTATTATAATCTAAGATCGCACTATTCACGATCTTTCTTGAAAATTGTTCTACATTATCTACTGTCGGCATCTTCTTTGTATTCAATATATATTTTTTTTCTGTTTCATCACCAATTTCATATATATATTCATTACTAAAATTATTAACTAATTTTACTCTCTTTTGACTATGTAAAATAACCTCTAATCGATAAAATCCTTCTTCTTCATTATGATCTAATTGACTTGATTTAACAGTCCAATCGGTCTCTTTTAACCCCATGTCACTTAAATTAATATTCAACATGGTAGGGTCTATATACCCTTCCACTAAATAGTGGGCTTTAGAAAAATCTACCACTTATACACCGCCTTACTTTAATTTACTGCGTTTTGTTCAATCACTAAATCCCTTTGAGGATTATATTGGTGACGCCAGTACGGAAGCCTTACTAAAACCCCCCTTTCTGCCGCACTAAATATTTTAAGTTCATGAAAACCAGTAAATGTCTCATCTGGCCCTTGTCGAAGCCAGCATTCTACCCCATAGCCTAGTTCATTTTCTAAAAAACTAATACTCTTCGCAAAAGTACATTTTTGTTTTCTAGTACAATATAGACATTCTATATCTCGATCAGCGGTGTTGTTTTTCATTTTCTCTTCCTCTTACAACTAGGACAAATTTCGGGATTCCAAAAGTTTCGTATAAATGTCACTATGTTCGTGTTCAAATCAATTTCAGCGGTAATAAATCTCTTCCCACATAAACTACAAACACCATATCTTTGAATATTATTTTTCGATCTTTTTCGGGACTTCATTTAACATCTCTGCAATAATTGCTAATTGCTTATCAATATTACTTATTTCAGGGTTCTTAAAGATCTCTAACTTACCCTGTAAACGACTATTAATTTCAACCTCTAATTTCTTCTTTAAAAGTTCTTCTTGTTTATCTTGCAATATTTTAATTCTTATCAACTTTAGGTCCATTGTCTGATGTCCCTTCTTTTTGTTTTTTTACAGCTTCAGTAATCATTTGTTGTTGAATCTGCAAAACTTCAAGTTCTAATTCTGATCTCCTTGTCTTTAATTTATTTAAGCTTACTAATATTGCACCAATTTCCATATCAATTTTATGTCGCTCAAGTTGTACTTCTTGCATGCTTCTCATTTACTTCCCCCTTCTCTTTTATTAACATATTGTAGAAAAGCCCATAATTGGCAATCTTTATTATCACATTCATGATACTTAGAAGAATTTTTCATAAAAACACATTCATCAAAACAATAATCTTTTATGTAATCATATAATTTATTTGTATTGAATTCGGTCATTTATAAACTCTGATTGTATATTTCTTCTTTTATTTTTATATCCCGCAAATTTTTTTCCAGCAATATCATATTGTTTCTATAATTATTTAATAAATAATCACATACATAATCAGGCACAATTACTGGAATATCAGGCCTTATCGAATAAAATTTATCATCTTTTCTGCAATGATAATCTATATTAATATTAGTCAGTATCTTTCTTTTCATTTGTATACTGCAACATCTCTTTCAATAATTTCAGATCATTAAAAGATAACTTAGCTTTTCTTTTAGATGCTTGCTTCATTTTTCTCTCGAATTCTTTCGCCGCTTTTCCCGTTAATACCGGAATTGGGGGAAGGTATTCTACTGTCATTGTTTTATAGCAAGCTCCTCATTTTTAACTGGAGGAGTTATCAATAAACTCCTTGCAAATTTTCGTGCTTTGTCACTCTTATATTTTTTTGTATAATAATTATGATGTACTGACTTTTCTAATTTTCTGTTTAATGCTCTGCCCATTACTTGCTCCTAATTATTTTGATAATATAATAATTTAAGATCTTCTACAGCTTTAGACCCATAAGTTGGTACAAGCCATAATCTCCATATATCTTCAGCACTGCTTGTATCTGTTATCCCACTTTCTTCTTTTAACCATTCAACTTCAAGATCATCGTTTGTTTTTGAACTGTCAGGATTAGAGATGTTATCTAAATAAAATGATTTTCTCATATCTTCTAAAGCCCCGACAGATATGCCATTTCTAATATAAAATGCTTTTTCCTCATCCAATAATGCTGTCATTGTTACCTCTCAATTAAATATGATTCCGTAGTTCGTCCAAAAATACTCTCTCTGGCGAGAAACCTTGTTCGTACATGATTGCTAGCTCTTCTTCTGGTAAATTCTCTTGTATCATATAATCGTCCCAATCAAAGGAACTTGCAATTGCAATTACTTCATCATACCAATCTTCGAACGTCAGTTCTTGATTCACTTTTTCACCTCAATTTTCTTCTCTTTTACAATAAACCACCAGGAGTAAACTTTTTACTTAATTGTTACTTGCCTAACTGACCCTTCATTTTTCTCTGCCTTTGGAAGATTTATCTCTAAGATACCTTCCTCAAATTTTGCTTTGATCTTGTCTTTGTCAATGATCGATGGAAGATTAATTCTCTTCTCAAATGATCGACTTGCTAACTCTCTAATATGATATTTTGCATTATCATATTTAGATTTTTTCTTGCCTCGAATAACTAACTTATTATCATCAACTCTTACTTCAAGATCTTCTTTACCTAACCCAGCTGCCGCAACTTCAATTACATAATCATTATCTGTCTCGATAAGATTATACTTTGGGAATGTTGCTTTCCCTACTCCTAAGAACGAACCAGAATCTGAGAATATATTATTCATCAGTTTCTCCATTTTTGCGAATTCGTTCTGGAACTCATTAAATAAGCTTCCATTATTGAATGGAACTAAATCCCTTATCATGGTAAAACCTCCTAGAATATATTCTCCTGGTGGCCTATATATCAATGTTCTCATATTGAGTACGTTTGTACTCATTTTAAGTACGAGTTCGACAATAAAAAGGAAAGAATTATACTCATACCGCCATTCCCCCCTTTTCAACAGAAAGCTTCCTCCCCATTGAATCCGAAGGTCAAGCAAGACGTACAAGTACATGGTCCTTCAACTTGATGGCCGTCTGCAGTAGTAATCTAAATTGTCAACATCATCCAAATGTCAAAATCGTAGTATTGCTACTATTGGCCACGGAACCACTTTGTTTTTCCCTCACCGGATCGGCCTGGGTAACCATCTCTCTCCCAAGAGTTACCTCAAGGGCGATGGTCCAAAATGTACCTTACACCTGCATAGCGAGTTGTTCAGTCACTAGTTATTGTCAAACTTCGTGATAGCGCAAAATGTTATGACCGATCCCTTACCAACCTCGCTACCCAGACAGGAGGGTTAAATCCATAACATATTAAGATATTATTAGTACAGGCTAGGCGTCCCTATTTAAGCAGTTAATCTAATTGTACTTTATATAAAGACAATAAGTTGAACTTTTATATCGCACCTGGGCTCATTGAAACCTAAGCTCTTTTGCAGACATCTTCATCTAATTTGAAGAATTAATGCATCTATAATTAGCAAAAATTCTTTCACACTAATAAAGTCGTCTGAAGCTCTATCTACACATGGTAGATAAGCACCTCATTAAGTGAGAGGTAGTTTTCTATAGCGAAACTACCAAACACTTTGTCCTCTTCCTAGTTAGAGGCTCTAGCTTGTCCACATTAGTTTCAGTTCTGCGGATTTGATCACATTGAGTCTGCACTCCGCGATCTCAAGCCGTTGTTATTAAATTGTCAAAATTAAGTATTGCCTACACGCGAGAACTCATATATTCTCACTCCGCTAAAATAAATCTCTTGCTTAAAACACAAGATGACTTACTTTCCCCAAGTGTCTGGCTAACACCCTTATCGCTGCCCGTCAACAGCTACGAAACTCCGTCGAGTCTCAATTTTCCCTCGGCTAAATACTTTCAATAAATAATCCGTATTCTTTTAATTTATTTTCGAAAACCATATCACTCTTTATATAAAATACCTGGTTTTCTATATCTTCCTTAAATTTATACATATTCATTAAAAATGTATCACTTATTATAGCCGAAAGATTTCGGTCGGAAGTAATGACATCAGCCTCATTTACCTTCATTCTTCCTACATATTTATAACTATTACCACTATTTTTTACCTTCAAATCTATATTATTTAATATAAATTCGAATTCATATGTTAACGAGCAATCATATACATCTTGAAAGACTTTTGTTTTACCAATTTGCCATTCTCCAAGCTCTGTAAAAACACTATAATTTAAATGCTCTCGTCCAAAATGTTGGTAAAACATAAATCTTTCATATGTTCCTTTACAACTTCTAATATATAATCATCAAGCTTTTTTCCTTTAATAAGGACATCTGCATCAATAGTTAAATTACTAGAAAAATTATTATCACTAACAATACTGAGATCCCCATTAGTAAATAAATTTGAATCAATATATGCAAGTTGTGCAGATGAAGCTTCAACTCTTGTATCAGCTAAATGCATTCTTCTTGCTGTTCTACCCATCGTTGATTCTTAAAAAAGAATTTATTGCTCGCGATTTTGCTTCTTCAAATAGAGTATCTAATGAATTAAAATATTCTCTATCGTGAGAATTTGGATTTAATAAATATCCGTTCTCTATTTTTTCTATTCTTATATTAAAATTATTATAGTTAGGTCGATCTTCTGGGAATGCGCTAGCTGTATTCCATCTTGGCTCCATTGGTTCCGCTTCCCTCACTTCATCCATCATTGGTTCACTATAACTCATATACTTTCACCTTCTTTGATCTCTTCACTTTTAAAATATTCTCTCAAGCTTTCATTAACTGCATTAACTATTTCAGTAAAATTCTTACAAAATCTTTTCTTATCATACTTACTTATTACTAAAAATCCACCACTCATTTGTTCAATACTAATTGAAAATTTCTTTCTTGGATTCACTACAGCACGCCTAAGTCTTTCGATAGGCATGTCAATATTTGCTTCTGACATTACTTTCACTCCTCTTCTACTTATATAATTATTACCCTATTTTTGAACTTTTATTTAAGTATTGTTCTGAAAATAAAAATGAGCCCCATAGACTCTAAATAACTGAATCTTGGTAAGCTAAATTTAGGGACTAATATCATGTTGTATAACCACATAAATAACAATGGAGATATTATAAAAAGATTAACTAGTGCCGCTAATGCTTTCCCTATTGCTTCTTCTTTCGATGGCTTTTGAGTCATACCTTTCCTCCTTTCGCTTTTCTATATCTTTCCATTCCATATGCTCATCTAGATCTTCTAAACTTTGTACCAATATTAATAATTCTAAAATTGATAGATCAGGGAATGAATGTTTTGGAAGTCTGTTAATAAAACATCTCCATAACTTTTCTTTTTTAGGAAGGTTCTCCCAATACATCTGTTCTCGATGATCCCCCATCCATACATTATACTTAATTCGTTCATTATATACTCTCATCAGGCACACTTTCACTGCCGTAGACACTTAAATAATCTTCTAATTTAGTTAATAGTACAGTATCATTATCTATATTGGGAGGTTGAGTTACTGCTATTCCCCATATTGCCCCAACTTGATAAGGCAATGGCGGCTCTGGGATCCCTAATTGTTTTTGTGTAAATGTTCCAGATCCAAACAATGCTGATATACTTTCTTCTAGTTCATACCCTAAACAAAATACTAATTTAGAACGATCTATCTCTTCTCTACGCGCATCTCTTATCATCCGTCTTATATCTCTAAGGGTTACTCCATCAATTGGTATATGACTTGAATATTTTTCTATATATCTCATAAACTTTCGTTAAAAAACTTTCCTTCTTTAAACTGATATAAATTAAACTTTGTATTAGCTAAAAAAAGTAATTTGTTCTTTAACCTTTCAGGAATAATCGCTCTTAATGCTATCTTAAAAGATTCTAATGTATGTACATCTATTTTATCGAATTGAAAGATAATTAGATCAGCATCTGAATCTACACTATATATTCTACCTTTTTTCATAATCTTTTACTTTTCTTTCTAAATAATAAGTTCTTCTTTGTAATTTAGTTATTTGATTTTGTAATTCTATTTGATGTATTGATAATTTTTCGATGCGCCCATGTATCGCCAATAAAGAAGATTCTGATTCAGTCGTTATATTCAATACATAATGTTTTCTTATTGTCATCACTAATGTACTAGTTAAGACATTTATTATTATTAATATTAATATAGTAAAAAAGATTGACCAAAATAAGACCCACCATCCTACCCAGATCTTACGTCTTCTTTTTACAGGGACTCGTCCTTTATTATTACGCCGCACTGATCTAACACCTGCTTCAACATAGATTTTAATTCTTGTATCTCTTTTTTGATCTCATCGTATTCTGACCATAAAGTAAAACTAGTTGTTCCTCCACTACTTCCATTACTTTCTAATGGCTGCCAATCTTGTCCCGTCCATACTCCCATTTGTCCATTACTTTCATTATAATGCAAATTCCCATTTTGCGGTGGTGTTTGCATATAATTAACTCTTAAATTATTTATCTCAGGATCATAAGGGAGATTAATAGTTATATCACTACTATTATTTGCAAGCATATATTCCCCAATATCATTTGAACTCATAATGATTCATCTCTTATTTTTACATCAAATCCTTCAGCGATTTTTTCTAATAATTTTCTAATAGATGCAAGCTCTTCTAATATTAATTCATCTGTTGATTTTGTTATTACTGTTCGTCCATAACCTTCTTCCCATGGGGTTACTGGAGTTTGGGGAGTATAAGGATTATAAGGTACATCTGTTGGGGATCGCCACGGAGTTACTTGATTATCTTGTCGATATCTCTCTAATTCTTCTCTTAAATTTCTCCATGCATTCTCATCTACCCCAGTATTATTATCAGCATATAAATAAGAAGCATTTTCAGATAGGGGATTAAAAGATCTAATCTTTTCTAGATCATATAATTCTCTATTAAGAGATTCTCTTTGTTCTAATATATTCTTTTCTCTCTCATATTCTTCGCGTAATAATTCAATATCATTTTTACTAATATGCATAGCTGCGCCCCCTTATTTCTTACATACTTTCATTCTCTATTATTAATGATCTCCCGTTTCTTATATGTGATGTAAGAAGCTTCATCTTTGATGTTAATCTCTTTAATTGTCTTTCAACATCATTTATATCGCGTGCTAATGCTTGAAGATGATTATGATTTTCCACAATCATATCAACATATTGAGGGGTTAATTTATTATCCCCATCAACACACTCAAATAGATCATCAATAATGTCTTTAGCATCTTTTAACCCGAGCCCCGTCTTTTCTCTTAATCTTTTTAATAATCTTATTTTATTCATAATGACTCATCTTCTACTTCATAATAATCTACTATTCTTTTATCTCTTTCATCTATGAGAGTATTTACTGCTCTCACAATATTCAACATCGATTGCGATGATATTGGAGATTCTGGCATATAATCACTCTCATTTATTTTTCTTATCTTTTCCTTTTTCATCTTTAGTTGGCTTTTCCTTTTTTTCTTTTTGATCTTTATCTTCTGTAATATCTTCAGTTATTCTCTCATATACAATATCTTTAGTTGGAAAATCTTCCAATAATCTATCTGGTGTGTCGATACCAACTTCCTTAGAAGTCTTACCACATCCTACCCACAATAATATAACTATAACTCCGAAAATTACACAGGTTCTACAAACTTTCTTCCTCAATTTCAATTCCCCCAATTTGTTCTTTATTCAAATAATTTCTTAATATATCATGTATTCTTTTTGTAAGATCAATACAATTAATATCATCTCTTGTCTCTAATGATAATGATAGATCTAAATAAATAGTAGTGGGGTCATTATCTAAACGTATCATTCTCCCATTACTATCTTGTCGTACAAAAGCAGCATTACTTACATTTAAATTTTTAATATTCACATAGCGTACTTCTATAGCCATATTAAAAGAAAATAAGAAGTATTATAAATATCAACTTATCATAAGGTGTATCAAATACCTCAAATAATCTTAATAACAAAAATAACATTGCAACATCAGAATGTAATACAGTCATTTTACGCTCAACTATTCTTTTAAATACTTTCATCTATGATCTCCAATTCTTTTAATGATGCCATCATTCTCTCTAAACGATAATGTTCTGTAAAGAATGATAATACATCAGTAAAATCATCTTTTTGATTGTTGCACCATTCAGCCACATCAGTTAAATGTAACTCTTTCCATTTCTTAAAATAATCATCTATAGGTATTTCCACCTCAGTCTCAATTAAATCAAATATTGGATCATTATTCATTTACTTCCCTCACTTCCGTTAATTGCTTAGCTTTTATATATCTATCACCAACCTTTAATAAAATATCTTTGGGTACATCTAATGTTATTTCTTCTAAATGAATAAGCATCTTATCTGATTTAACCATTATTTCTTTTTGTGGGGGAATCTTCCAATATATCATATACTTTCATAAATTGGTTTTGTTTTACTTAATAAAGTAAGACCAGAATCTAAAAAATTATCTGCTCTATATTTTATTTCCAATTGACCTTCACCGTTAAATTTATGTAAATGTAATAATTGAACAATGGTATGTAATAAATTAGCATAATCGGCCCTTGTTATCGTTATCTCTCTTGAACCATAAGCTATTCTTGGCAAATCTTCTTTTGTATATTTTGTCATATACTCTCCATCATTACTTCATGCTCTGTATATTTTGCTTCTTCATTAACTTGATCATTTAAATCATTTTCTAATATATCAATTATCTCTTTCGCATCTTGTAAAGACAATTCTTTTTTCTCATCAAGATTATTAAGCTTCTTCCTATATATTTTTTTTAATAATTGTATCTTTTTTAATATCATATACTCTCATCTTGTAACTCATACTTATTTATCTTTTTCTCGATTTCTTTTTTAGATGGCTTTGATGCTATTATATCTGGTAAACTTAAACTTCTTTCTAAACTTTCTAATGCAGATCGCATATCATCTATATTTATATTTGCTCCAACCGCTTCCAATAACGCAGTTCTATTTATTTGTTGTGCCTCTGCAATCCTTGGACTAATTGCTGCTCTTTGTTGTGATTGAAGCGATTCATTATAAAGATACATTTGTCTGCGCGTTTCATGCATCATTTGTCTTTGCTCTTCATGAGCCCTTCTCATCTCTTCCCTTGCTCGAACCATTTCACTTTCCATTTGTTCCCTACTTATTCGATCATTATGAAGATCCCCAATAGCAGTCGATGTAGTAGTCATCATAAATTGTCGATCTTCTCTATCAGCTAACCATCTTCCTAACCACATTGCTATCACACATATCACAACAGCGCTTATAGTACCAGAGAATATTATTAATACATTTACTGCTCCTTCAGAGAGATTCATTCATTATCTCCACTTCGTCTTTTTCTTTGTATAACGACTTCTTTACATTGATCTTAATTTTCTTTTTTCTTCTTTTCTTTCCCTTCTTCTTGACATGTATATATTTACGAAGTTCCCCATTCGGATGCATTGATGCAAAAATTCGGGCTTCCAATATTCTATTTCTCTCATTGCGTTCTTCTTTACTAGCCTCATATAAAGTATATCCTAACTTTGCTGCTAAAATAAATATCCACAATAAAAGACTTATGTTTAATAAATTGCTGATATTTTCAGCAGTAAAAAACCCCTCCATTATAAACTTTCATTAACTATTTCATGTTTGCATTTTTTCTTATAATATTCAACTTGTAATGTTTTTACTTTTAATTTCCTTTGGAATTCTTTTTCTGCTTTTATAAACTCTTCCATTCGCCTTTGAGTATCCCTTTGTATTTGTGCAATAAATTCTCTTTCTTTTTTACGATTCTTTCGCTCTTTAAATATCATCCAACAATAAAGCCCTATACATATCCAATAAAGATACATTGATATATCAGATAAACTAATTGCAAGCTGTATCTTCATATTGTTTCGTCTAATATCTCAAATCGCTTACTATATTTCTTTACTATAGCTGGCTTATGAACCACTTTTCTTTTCTTACGCTTCTTTTTGCGCTTCGGGAATTTGAAGTACTGAGTAATGATCTTCCACTCATATCCATATGAACTCTTTTTAAAATTAAAGGGGTTCATCTAACACCTTCACTTGTTTATCTTTAATATCATCAGATATTATAACACTTTTATTCATATTATTAAAGTATTTTTCTGCCCTTTCTTTTGCGTTATTCTCTAACTCTTCTATGCTTACATATGCAGCACCACCAGCTCCAGATCCTCCACCTCCAGCTCCTCCTGATCCAATACTAATAGTCCTTATAAGTCCATTCTCGTCTAATGATACCTCTACAGCATCACCTTCAACAATGTTCCCAATAGCATGCCCTAATATTTGTCCATTACCATATGCAAATGCCATTATATACTCTCCGCAAATAATTCTTCTTGAACTTCCGTTTTCATCTTTAAGTCTAATCTTATATTTCTTTTATGGACTCTTATTGATTCAATATATGTATTATCTTCTTGCCCTCTCCCTATATTTCTATTCTCGACATGATTGCGATCATACATTACTATGTTATCAAAATCTATATTGTCTGGATTAAAGAAATGTTTTAATGGTCGATCATTAGCCCCTAACCGCGCTGTAATAAATAAATGGGGATCCGCGTACGGACCCCTATCAGCATCTGCCCTATTAGAACTATCATATATAGCGAAGTGTGTTACTCCATTTACTTGTCTCCCGTTTATTCTTATTATAGTATTCTCTGAATTAAATACAACCCCATTATTTCTTACTATTTCTACTCTATCTTTCATTACTTTACCTCCTTATAAACTTTCATCCTCTATTCTTCGATAAGCACTATTCCATGCCCATATCGCGTCTCTTTGATATCCCTTCATAATTGGTCCATGAGCTCTACAATCTAAACATCTTACTTGACACTGATGCGGTCGTTTTCTTAAGATCATCCAATTCAAAGGCTCTTCTATTACTCTTGTACTTTTACAAAAAGGACAGGGAAGTATTCCTTTGCCTTGACTCTCCTTCATAAATTCTTTTTCCCAACTATTCATAAACTTTCATTGGGGACTCCTATCCCGCATTTATCTAATAGTTCTACAAGTCGCATTAATTGACAATGTATTTCAGCAACTGAAATTTCTAGACTGTCTACTTTCGTATTTAACATCTCTATTGAATCGCTTCTATAATTATCAGCAGTATCTGGATATGTATTATCCAACTCTACTTCTCCTGTCCCACCTTGCGGTGCTTGCTCATCTCGATAATAAAGTTCTCTTGGAGCATCATTCATATCCTCATCTATTCTCGCGAGTTCTTCTTCTGACAACTCTATATCTTCTTCCTCTTCTTCATTAGCTCTAAATCTAAAGAGATTCATCGGCCACATAATACCTCGCTAGTCTTATATCTTTATTACCCATTCCGCTGACACATAACTCATCTACAAGACACAATTCATCAAGCCCTAAATATTCCTCATACCCCTTTATTATCTTTACTCCAGCAACTCTAAATATCTCATTCTCATCATAATATACTACTGCTGTAGAACTCGCAATTGCCATATTTTGTCGTCGACATTCTTCTTTTAATTTCTTTTGTATCGTACTTCCCGCAAAAAATATTAACTTAGTTTTATTTATCTTACAATCTTCTGCTTTTTCAAGCATTATCATTGCATCTTCTATTATCTCATCTTTAATTAATTCATTACATTTTCTAACTAATATCATTTATTTGAGATAATACTTCTTTTATATATTTGATCTTACTTCTGTCTACTCTATCAAGCAGACCCCCAAGATAAAATGCAAATGATTCTGCCCAATCATCTTGAGGGGATCTTTTTGCATACCATCTTGCGAATTTGCTTTTTGGATTATAATACCATAACATATCTCTATCTTTTTCATGGGGGATCTTCAAATATCTTTTTGAATGAGAAGGAGTCGTCGACCATCCACTTAAACTATGCCATACTTCAGAATTAGATAAATTATAAATATTATCTAAAGCATGCCCAATTTCATGTAATAACATATGAGCTAACTTACTCATATAATTTACTCCATCGGTGAATTTCTCTGATTGATCGAATACTTTGGGGTTCACTCTTAATACTTTAGTATCCATATTATATTTACCAAAATTCTCGTGCTTCCCTGGTTCTTTAGCTAAAGCTCCATCTAAAACTATTTTTGAAAAAGCTTTCTTTACGAATTGCGGTGGTACTTTACTTAAAGCATTACGTACTCTATTCTTCTGATCTTCAGTAAAGTTTAATAATCTAATTATCTTATTTTGAGGGGGCAATTTCCTCATAATCTCAATTCCTCCAATACCGCTCTGCCTTTATTAGTTATTCTGAACTCTATAAGATTATCATCGGGAATTAATTCTCTCTTAATAAGCTTATTTGCTTCTAATCTTTCAAGCCCAAGATCTTCCCCTAATTCTCCTGCTTTCTGTAAAGCATTTGTATCGACAACTAAGCTTGGCTTACTTCTTAATAGTTTTAAGTTCTCTACTTCATCGATCGTCAATGATCTTATGAATTGTCTGAATTGTTCTTCAGCCGCTAATTTTTCATCTCTTACTCTTTTACCTGCTTTTTCTGGATATAAACGACTTTGATGAGCTTTCATTAAAGCTTCACTTTCTTCCATTATTTTTGTTGGCATATTAGCTTGTATATGTGCAGGCTGTCCTTGAATCTGATCATACTTTGTGAAAGCATTGGCAAATAGCTTTGACACATCTTTTTTCTTCCCCATATTTATTCCCCCTTATATACTTTGATCTGTGATAGTTGTATTTTTTAGGAATTCTTGTGTTTCAGTCCATGATTCTCCATGGCATCTCATAAAAGCTCTCATTACAGTTTTATATGTAGAACTATCTCCATCTTTTAAAATATGATCTAATTTATATACTAATTTATTAAAGTACCGTAGTACCACTTCTTCGTGACTTAGCATCGTTATATTATATCATATTTTTTATTCTTCATAAATACTCTTATATACTTTCATTCACTATATTAAAATCATGCATTTTAGTATCCACTACTTGATCCCCAATATATCTGCTTACTATCACTTTTACTCCATATAAACTTCCTATTTCATTTTCTATTCTGCCAACTCTTAATGCCGAAGATCGAAAAGATGCATAACTCTTTAATGCTTCAGCTTCTGTTGGGGATATAATAATTGTTTCATTCATATGCTTTCTTCATTTATATTTATTTCCATATCTCTATTTAACCATGCCCTATAAGAAGCTTCATCCCAATATTTAAATTTATAATCACTTACATATTTCCTTAACTCATAACATACTTCATAATATCTATCTTGAAATGCGGCTACTTTTAATTCTAATTCATTTCTTTCTTTAGCAGTCATCTCATATTGAAGCTTCCAATGATTAAGCTCATCATAAATACTTAGGGGGTTTGCATGTTCAATTTTCATACACTCTCATCTTCTATTTCTTTTGGTAAAGGACATGTCTTAGGAATAAATACATGTATTTCATTTGACCCCCATGTTTTGCAATCATCTTTAGCTTTCCATCTGTGTATCACTTTACCAGTTATTTTACATGTATAAAATCTATTACCCGTTTCGTGTTCTATATGGGGGCACCCCCAACAATCTATTATCTTTTCTTTCTTTATTAATACTCTTCCTTCATACGACTTTATCTTAGAGACTCTCATCCTTTACCTCATAGCTTCTTAATCTTTCCCAATTGTATAATCTATCATATTCCCAATCCCATGTCTCTTTGAGCCCCCTATAATACTCATCATCTTTTATTTTATATATCATATTAATCCAAGATCTTTTCTCTTCTGCTCTATTATAGACCTTATCTTGGATGCCACCTCGGGCGACTCCCCCTTGATCGCCTCGAGGATAGCATTTCTAAAGATCTGATTCTCCATAGTCTCTAATAACTTTATCTTTCTGTCAGTCCACCATTGAAGCGTACTCATTATACTATTCCATGCGGATATATAATCTTTAGATCTGCGCTCGACTACCTTACCATCAGCTTCCTTCATCTGAGTTAATAACTCTTCCATATCCTCGATCTTCTCGATCATCTTCTCATGAAGATTAAGAGCCTGCATAAGATTCTCTTTAGCCATCTTATCCTCTCGTTTTACCAATTTCTGTGTATTCTCATCTGTCTTCTCTATAAAATTAATTACATTTATTGGATTTACATTTAATTGTTCCGCGATCTTATTAGCACTCATACCATTATTATATAATTGTAATACTTGCTTGCCTATATTTAATTCATCTATTTTTAATTGTCTTGGCACCTCTTATCAGCTCCTATTTATATGAGATTCTTATTAAGTTATTTTAAGTTTCATATATTATAACTATTACCTTGAATATTGCAATTTCTTTCCTTAGTTATAATCAATCTTTCATTTTTATCTTAATAACTTTTTTTAGGAGCTTTTCTAGAGATCTCCGCACTAATTTACTAGCAGTTCTGTTAGCCACACCTAATTCAGCTGCTATATCTTTGAATGTATGCATATCTTCATATGGCTCTAATCCATATGCCATTCTTATTGCGGTATCTTCTTTCTCTGATAGATCTTCTAATAAGATCTTTATTAAGTCACTCATTAGTACATTATACCTCCCATTCTCTTCGCTTATTATTTCTTTAATTGAATTCCCTTGCCCCAACAAATAGTTTTCATTATCATGTAATGATATATGTGTACCCCCATCTGTTTTTCTTTTATATCGACCTGTATCTGGATCTATTTGAGAAGTTTCTTGAGTAAATACATACTGATCTTGCTTCTCTAATACATCTGGAAATATTATTTGATCCGCTTTTCTATCCCATAGATCAGGAAAGAACTTTATCTTTGGTTCTTTTAATAATATTTCACTCTTGATTTTTCTAACACGCCCCGGGAAACGTTTTCTGAATTCCTTTCTTACAAGATCATCATAGTCGAATGAGAAGTTATCTTTGAATTTGGCCATTTGCTGGCTTTGCAATTTCCTATTACCGACTCTAATGATTCTGCTTAATAATTCTTTATTTATTTTCTTTAGTCTTTTTATTCCTTCCAACAATTCCTCTATGGATTGTTTCGGTTTCTCTTCCCCCAAGATTATCCTCCCCCTGTTCCTGATATGCGCCCCTAGTACGATAGTACTCCTCGTAGAAGTCATTTCTCACGTAGATTACCCTCATTTCTCCCCCTAAATGCAAAAAAAAAGCAGCTACCAAATCCCGTAAGATTTAATAACTGCTTTTTGCTCGTTATGCTTAACTAGAGACGATCGCTATTGCGATCGTCTCCATGACGGTAAAACTTTCTTTTAGCTTTTCAATGTACTGAAATCATTATAACACAACTTCATTAAATTGTAAATACTATTTCATAGCCACATACATGTGTCTTTTTTCTTTCTCAAGTTTATTTAACATAGCCACTGCATTAGCTTTTGTTTTAGGGATGTATTTATTATAAATAAAATACTTAGGATTAATTGCAACCCATTTTTCATATTTAGAATCGACATCTCTTGCTTTTATTACATAATCTACATGAGCTCCAGTTGTAAACCCAGTATTCCCGCTTTTTGCAATAATTTGACCTTTTTTAACTCTTTGACCAACTTTAACAAGCATTTCTGATAAATGACAATATTGAGTTTTATAAATACCACCATGATCTATAATGATGACATTACCTCCACCACTCCAATCCCATCCAGCTTTTATTACTCTCCCGTGTGCACGCGTAAAAACATCTGTGCCAACATAACACGCATAATCTACCCCATTTGTAAATTCATATTCGCTACTTTTTCTCCACGAAGGAACATCTCTTCTATTAGAATTATAAAATGGATTTTTTCTCCATCCATAACTTGAAGATACTCTTACATATCTATCAATTGGCTTTCCTATTGGAACATGAGCCATCCAATATGGACTATCTTTTTTCACTAACATTTTGTAATATTTCACATCTCTTACAACTGTATAAATCAACATTAATACTAATAACATAGAAAGTCCTATTACACTCAACCATAATAATCTATTTTGTTTTTGTAATATTCCCACTTCTGATCTTGTAAACCTCCTTTTATCCCTTTTTTCTTCTGCATTTAAAGCTCTAATTTGCATTCTCTCGTCGGGAGTAAGAAACATATTCTTTAATTTTGCAAACATTCTTTTCATTTAAATTCCCCCTTTTGTGGCTATTTATATAACTATTACTGATCAGATTGCCTCATCGATCACCGTATTTGTCTCTACTTTTTTATCGACAATTTCAAATGATAATGAATCATTTGGGTATTTTCTCTCTAATTCTCTCTGTTTTGATTCAGCTTCTTCAATCGTATCGAACTCAAATTCCCTTTTTATATCTTTATTTAATGAAACTATTAAAACATGTCTATTGACAATAATTGGTTTAGGTTTTAATATTGACAACTCAGAATATTCACCATTAATTTTATATGATTTACCATTAGCATCTTTTAAAAATAATGATTTTGTTTTACCTTTCTCTATTATTGGTCTTATAATAATTCCCTCTAATTCCATTTCCTCTTCTTTTTTTACTTCTATAAATTCCATTTTATTTCTCCTTTCTTTATTTTAATATTAACTAAGCATATATTCTATTATTTCCCAATCATTTTCATCCCATGCTATTATATTTTCTCCATATGATTGTTTTACAGAAATATTTGGATATTTTTTTAATAAAGTATTACTAATTCTAATACAATGTTTTATATGTTCAAATGAGGGTTTATTCATTGGATAAAATTTACCTTTTTTGCTAAGATTTGTTTTATTATTTCTATATTTTCCTTTAACTGGAGTATAAAATAATCCCGTTGGAATATGTTTTATTTTATATACTTTATTATTATCCATTATTTATTTTTCCTTTAATGCTTCAACTTCACGTTTTTCAAATTCTTCTGTCGATATTTCCTTATTTTCCCATTTCTTTTTATCACAAGACCAGCAATTACCGTAAATTTCTATATATTTCTTATCCATTACTGACCATTGCTTTTCTCTACATTGCGGACATATATCGATCATTTTTTATTATTACCTTTCTTTGGTAGCGGGGGTGGGATTTGAACCCACGACTTCTTGGGTATGAACCAAGCGAGCTGGCCTACTGCTCTACCCCGCAATGTTTACTATAAAAATCACGTACACCATTTTTTCTTATGCAATCTTTGCAAAATGGATTATCTATATATTGAATTACTTCAGGTTCGTAATCATCATTATAAGATCTGTCTCTATCCCATTCTTCGTATTCTTCATAAAATTCACAATCACATGAACATTCTGGAATAATATTAATAGCTTTTCGATGTATATCAATACAAAGTTTTTCTACTTTATTAAAATCTGGTTTACTTGGCAATTCTGTAATAGTAAATAAATACTCTAATATTTTAATCTTATCATCATACATTTGTCTAAATTCTTCATAAGTATATTTTCCGTCTCTTATATCCCTCCAAAGAGACACCCTATCATCGCGCATTACACGCAAAGTCTTAAGCCTAAATATATCCTCACACTGATCCAGTAATCTCATACAATGGTAAGCATGTTTAGTATCATATCCAGATTTTTCTTCTAATGCCGATCTCTTTTCATTTCTATTAGTTTTCCATGTTATATAATCATTATATTCTTTAAGAGCTTTGTCGTATTCAGCTTCATTAAATATATGACCTTCTTTTTCAATAATTTTATCTCTATATTTAACTACCATTTTAGAATGGAATCCCCTTATATACATTACATTTGTTCTATCATGAAGATTATCAATAAAATTCTCTATTCTTTTTTTAAGTTTAATAGCTTCTTCTGGTGTGCTTTTATCATATTCAATAAATATATCTTTATATTTTTCATATCTTTCATCTGCTTTAATAAAATAATTTTCAACTTTTGGCTCTTGTGGTGGATTATCATACCATTTACGATGATTCTCCATTCTATGTATTTGAGCATAAGCATATCCTAAATATGCGTCTTTTACTTTTTTAGATAAAAATAAATGTCTATTTGGTATTATCATCTCATCCCAAATAGAGTCTTTTTCTTTTATTAATTGCGGATTATTTTGATATAAAATCTCTAATATATTTGGATTACCTTTTAATGCTAATGAAAAAAATTTCTTTAATGAATATATTGTAATATCTTTATCTTTAGTTGCATCTAATTGTTCAAAATTAGATAGACCAAAATAATATTTAGGGTTTATTTTAATACCTACACCACGTATATCCTCATCTGATGTAGGAGTATTTGTCCCATATGCTTGACTACCCATTATTGCTTTAAATAATATTTTCATTTTCTTCTTTCTTTTTGAAATGATGGCAATGGCTGCCCATAACCACCAGCTTTTACAAATTGTTTTAAAGTATAGGGTTTATACCCCATTTTTATAATTTTTTCTTCTAAATGTTTCCATGAATCATGATACATATCATATCCTATAGCATCTCCTAAATATGAATAACTATACATATCTCCAAATTCACAACCTATTCGTACATATTTGCCTATAATATAAGCTTCATAAATATCTTTTATTTTTTGTTTAATTTTTTTAAACATTTTAATGCTTATTCATTTCTTCAAAAGATTCAACAACACCAGCAATCATTTCAAGAGTTTTAAGATCTTTTTCTTCAAGTGCCCTATCAATCGCTTTTGAAAATCCAAGTAATAAAGCTTCTTTTATTTTTTGACTTTTTATTTTACTTGTAAGATCTATTCTTTCTTTAAAAGATTTTATCATTAGTTCACCACCCATATATAAGATGCACCCCATGAAACAAGCATAATTAACATAAATAATTTAGTTAATCTTTTATCATTAATCATTGCAAAATAACTTGTCAAAAGCATACTAACAATAAAAGTAATAATAATCCCAAATCTAATTAATTGCATTATTTTCCTCCTTTTTATTTTTATGGCTCAATATAAATTATTATATGCTTCTTTATTTCTCCTTTTTTAACATAATCTTTATATTCTTTTTCTATAAACCGTTGTCTCTCATCATCTGTTAAATCATCTGGTAAATCATCACAAATATTATTATAAATTTCATCTGTTATTTCTTCATCCCCAATAAAAGTTGTTTCATCTGGTTGCCATATTGTATCTATTTCTATTCTTGCAATAATACCTCTCCAATATGCAAAACTATTATCATGACAAACTTCAGTTTCAACCATAACAGTTATTTCCATATCTGGATTTTCTTTAGTTAATTTTATAAGTTCTTCTATTTTTTTATTCATTATTTATCTCCTTTAAGATCAGCGGGAGCGCTGGCCTTCAGCTTATAGTAGCAGCCAGACGTGTACATAAGTTAACGAGTCCCTGTGATACCCGACTATAATTCACAGCTTTTCAGCCTCTCCCGCCTTATAAATCAATTTATTCTCTCTCAATTATGCTTTCTCCAGCATAATAAGACGGACACCATTCAATTCTACATTTTCTATCAAGATCTTTATATAAAATTTTATAAAAGCCAAATCTCTTCTTTAATATAACGGCCTTCATTCCGACTCCTGGACATGGCGATAACCATATTTTTCTTTTACACATAAATATTCATCCTTTTATTACTCCTAGCGGTACTAATTTTACTTTAATATCTACAAGATCTTCTTGTTCTTTCATAACAATATCAATATCTTTATACGCACCAGAAGCTTCATCAAGATCTTTTTCATATCTAATAGAATGAACAATTCCCCTTTCATCTAACTTCTTTTTTTCTTCTTCTAAACTTAAAGTTCTTTGTGCTTCTTTTCTACCCATCTTTCTGCCTGCGCCATGAGAACAAGAGTTAAAACTATCTTTATTACCTTTACCAATTACAATATAACTTGCTGTTCCTTGACTTCCTGGAATAATCCCAATAGTATCTTCTCTTGCTAAAGTTGCTCCTTTTCGATGAACAATAACATCTTTACCATAATGATTTTCCCAACTTGCATAATTGTGTGGGACATAATAATACTCTAAAAAAGAGCAATTTGTTCTTTGTTTAAAAATCTCTTTAATTTTATCCATAGCAATTAAGTGATTATACTTAGCATATTGTTTACATATTTCTAAGGCAGAGAGATATTCTTGTGCTTCTTTAGTATCTATTGGTAAAAAAGCCAAGTCATACTCTTTTGGAACACTTGAAAACCACTTATTATTTAAGTCTTTAGCTAATTTATTATAATATTTTCCGAATTGTTGACCTAGATTTCTACTCCCAAAATGTAACATAACCCAAATATTCCCTTCTTTGTCTTTTTGTATCTCGGAAAAGTGGTTCCCTCCGCCACCACTAGGCAATCTACTAAATTGATGTCTAATAAACTTTCTCAGTTCTGGATTAAATTTTTTGTATAATTCTTTAAATTCATCAGACATAATCCAGTCTTTCATTTTTTGATAATTCATATAGAACATCCTTCCCAATTTAAAATTGAATCAAATGTATTCAATACATGCCTTTTGTCTTTCTTATAATCACTTTCCCAAACAGTATAAACAAAAAACCCAAGTCTCTCAAAAGTTGATTTTCTTCTTTCATCATTTTTCCAAATTTCCAATGCTGTTAGTTCGTGATGAACAATATCATTTTCTTTATATTTATTTGGATTTGCATGCCAATAGTCACCTAAAAACTCTACAATAATTCCATCTTTAATAATAGAAATATCTGGGAATAACCATTTACTGTCGTATTTTATTGTTGTATTATCACTAACAAATGGATAAATATCTTTAATGTCATTAAAAAATTCATTTTGTATTTTACTTTTATTCATTTGTGTGTGTTTACTTTTAGGAATTAATCCATTTTTCCAAGACTTTTTCATATGTATTGAACGAATATCTTTTTGTTTTGGATTATCTTTGTACCACAATTTTATTCTATCGCTTTGTTCTTTCTTAAAAGATTCTTTTCTTGGTTTAGATGTGCCTTTTATAACTTTATCTCTATATTCTTTTTTTTTCCAATTTTCTTTACTTTTTTTACGATTCTTTGCCTTTATTCCATCAATTGTTTCTTTTGAATGATGTTTCCCGAAAAATGAATTATTTGATCCAGTTCTATCTCTATGAGAATTACAAAAGCCACTTTTATTTTTATCTAAAAGTAATTTATTACATTTTATACATCTTTTATTTAATTTATATTTACTCATTATTCATCTCTTTTTCTAAATTTTCTAAATATTCTCCAATTTCTTTATCATACTCTGGGTAATTACCTTCACCAAAAGGAACTTGCTTTCTTATTTCTCCCATTATTTCTTTTAATTTTTCCACAGATAAATCTGATGCTTTTATGTTTGTTTTTAATGCACTAACTGAACAAAAAATATCTACCCCTACAGCATTTGGAACAACTACTCCTTCTGTAGCTAATACTCCACCAATTGGCATACCATATCCTTGATGGGTGTCAGGCATTAAAGCAATATGATGAAAAGCAAATGGCAATTGAGCTAAATTCTCAGCTTGTTTTAATGCCCCTTCTTCTGGTTCGTTACACCAACTTTTTATATGTAATTTATTTGTTTCAAAATGTTTCATGTTTTTAATCTTTAATTTTATTCATCTGATGCTTTATAATATCCCTCATTAATCAATTGAATATTTAATATATCCATATTTTGCATCCAAATAAATTGTTGATATATTTCCCCCCAATCAAATTTATTATTAACAATTTTTGGCATTAAATTTGACCATGATAAAGTCCATTTTACTCCAAGTTCTTGATGATTTTCAATAAAATTTATTAATCCTTCATGTCTATTTTTATCAAGTTCTAATAATTTTCTATATTTTCCGTTTTCTTTTACAACTTTATGTATTGGATAAATACATTTACAATTTTGTTTTAAAATTGGACGTTCTTTTAATTTTTGATAATCTTCAATTAATATTCTTTTTTTTGCATCAGAAATATTACTTGCATTTATAATTTCTATATATTCTTCAATTTTCATTATCTTCCCCTTTCTTAGAATGTAGCTGGAACACTATTGCATTCCAGCTACTTGATCTAATGAATAATAAAAACTACTTGCTCAAAAGAGCAGCAAAGTGTTTTACTTTGCCTTTTACATCAAATCCATTCACAGTAAGAGTTATGACTTCTTTCTGCGGTTTAGACTTAGATGTAATAATTCTTGGTCCTTTGTTCATAAGCCGTTTACGCGGGGGATTACTCTTCCATAGGAAGTAACGAATCTTATGAGCTGGGGCACCAATCCTGCGAGAAATTTCTGCAGCACTCGTCGTGTCCTTCAATTTCATCACAGTCTTAACTTGCTCATCTGTCAAAGTTGACCTCATTCATGTCACCTCCTTTACTTTAAACTTATGCAAATTCTTTTATTCTTTGCATTAAAACTTCTCTATTATTTTCTATTTTTTCATCTAATACTTCTTCAAATATAGATCTTAATATATCCCCTATGTGGCGACCTGGACCAACTTCTAATTCAGTCATTACATCATGCCCATCTATTTTTAAATCTGTAACTTTAAAAGCGTTTTCTTTTTCAAAAATATCTCTTACTAATTGTTTACTTCTTTCTACTTTTTCCATACTAATATCTTCTCTTCCGGCAGCTTTTCTATCTGCAATTCGAAGATCATATAATTTCCAAATATTTTCTTTTCCAACGCGAGCTATTAATCTTTTCATTGCTCGTTCTTTAGAAAAAAGATCAAACATGTGTTCTCTTATAAGTATACAAACAAGATTAATTGTTTCATTTGAATATTTTAATCGTTTCATTATATCTTTAGCTATATCAACTCCAACTTCTTCATGATTATAAAAATGAATTTCACCATCATCACCAATAGTTTTTGTTTTTGCTTTACCAATATCATGTAATAATACAGCTAATCTTACATCTAAGTCTTTACTTTCACAATATCTTAATGCAGATAAAGTATGATTGAAAGCATTATAAATATGGTATTTTTTATTTTGTTCTATGCGAATTAATTTCTCTAATTCTGGAAGTATATATTTTAATAAATCTAATTCATCCAACAGCCAGACCCCATCATCTGGCGTGTCGGATAATAAAATCTTATTTAATTCTTCTCTTATCCTTTCAACTGACACAGTGTTTATAAGAGAAGCATTTTCTCGTATTTTTTCTATTGTATATTCATCTAATTCAAAATTCAATTGACATGCAAATCGTATAGCCCTTAACATTCTTAATGGGTCTTCATTAAAGCAATTATCAAAGACTGGTTTAATTAATCGCTGCGATAAATCTTGTGTCCCTTTTAAGGGATCTACAACCTTCCCATCTAATGTCATTAATATGGCATTAATTGTAAAATCTCTTCTTTGCAGATCTTCTAATAAAGTAACATTTTCAGTTTCAATTGAAAAATCACAATGTCCATTACCGGTACTTCTTTCTTTTCTGGGAATTGTAATATCGTATATTTCATCTTTATATTGGAATTTAACAACTCCAAATGATTTGCCCACTATATCACATTTGCCATGTTTAGATAGTTTATTAACTATATTATCATACTTATCTCCAACAACAATAAAGTCAATATCTTTAGGAGACTTTTTTAATAAAGTATCTCTTACAGATCCGCCGACCTGGTAAACCTCAGTAAATTCATGTTTTAATATATCTCTTATCATTGTTATATTATACTGTATTTCCTTAAATTTTTAAACTGAAATTTTAAGATCTTTTAATTGATTATGAAGAATATCATAAAACCATATTCTATTATAAATTACTTTCTCATGTAATTCTAATAATATTTTTATGGCTTCATTTGCAACAAGAGTTCCAAGTATTCCAGTAGCTGTAGGAAATGTTCCTTCTGATTTTTCAGATATATTGTCATCACAATTAATTAAATCTGCATATCTATTTTTAGAATATTTAGGATGCCATGCAAACATATTTATTTGATAGCCATGAACTCCACATATTAAACATGGAATACTTTGTTTGAAAGCAAATTCTTGCACCGCTTTTTTTGTCTCAAAGTTATCAGTTGCTTCTATTATTAAATCAAATTTTGGAGGATTTTCATCATGTTTTTTTAAAAATTCTAACCATCCTTGAAAACTATTTTCAACTACGCTTATTTGTCCTTTCATAGATTTTCCATCGAATTTCATATTATGACCATATTTTTCAAGAATAACATCTACTTTTTTATTCCCAACATCATCTTCATTATATATAAACTGTCTATTTAAATTTGATTCTTCAACCCTATCATCATCGACTGAACAAATATTTTCTACACCAGCATTATGTAAATAGACAAAAATAGGACAACCTGTGCCGCCTAGACCAACTAAACAAACTTTGGCCTTATTTAGCTTAAGTTGTCCTTTATTGCCGATCAACTTTGTTTTAAGATTTTGATCAAATCTTTTCATTATTACTTCTTCTTTTTTTTCTTCTTAGCTTTTTCATCAGCCTTTTTATCTCGTAATAATTTAATAAGTTGAGGTTTAATTGTCAACAAAATAGCTTGCTGTACATGGACGTTATTCAGATCCAAATTACCACAATCGTCTGTTGCTTTTTCACGAATCAACTTATCATCTGGAGACAATAGAAAATCAAATACACTCATCTTTACTCCTCCTTTCTTTTCTTTTAAATTTACTTTACATGTTTTACATGAACAATTATATAAATATTTCTCATCAATCATATAACAATGGCCTTTTTTACCTTTTCCATATAAATCATGACTACCAATATCATGATCAAATTCTATTAAATAACGTCCTTTAGAATTATAATCTAATACAACTCCATCACACCCACCATATTTAAAATCCCAGCGAGTTCTAACTTTCTCGCCTATTTTGAATTTCATCTTCTGTTTTCCTTAATAAATTAATCCAATAATAAGTTGTATTGTCTGTCATAATATCATATTGTTGATCTTGTTTTCCTTCTTTTATATTAACATCACATATTCTAAATTGATTAATTATCATTGCTTTATTTTTTTCATGATGTTCATCAACAACTTTATGAAATAAATCTTCTTTTAAAATAAAATAAAAATCTTTAAATCCCTGTATTCTATTAAATTCTTTATTTACAATATGTCTAAATTGTTCTATAAAATTACTCAAAGATTTTAAATTTACTTCTTTATTAAAATTAGCGCATATTTTAGGGAATCTTAAATGTTGATCTCCTGTAATTGAATCTTTTTTTATAGAAACTGGATTTGCATTAACATATAATTGTCCTTCTCCACCCCTTATATATAACCTATCATCAGTAGTTGCTATCATTATGCGGCTATCCTTATTGGTTCATTTTGAGCACAAGTTAATTCACCTTTTTCATACACATTTCCAAAATCTTTTAATTGCATATTAGATCTTAAATGAATTATTTTAGAAATAACTGCATCAACTTGTGGTATTTCTTGTTGATTTCGATGATGGGTACATACAGTTCTTTTTAATATAAATGTTTCGCCATTAAGAACAAACTCATCCATTTTTTTCATTTTTTGAGCTGTAGTTAATGCTTCTTTTATATTTTTTGATACAACAAGTTGTGGTTTTTTCTCGTATACTTTGATAAATTGACTATCATCTTTAAATATTCTATAAACTTTTGTATTATCAAGACTATTAATATCTATATATCCCTTTTCTAAATAACTTTTTACTTGTTGTTGATCAATTAATCTTTCTAATAAAGTTAATCCTCTATTCTCAGCTTTTTGCAGTTTAATGGTAAGTCGTTTTTCTCTTAATTGTTGTATCCATTTCTGTCTACGTTTTTCTTTAATAATCTCCTCAATAGAATCTTCAGTAACAATTTCATTCTTTGTTTTTATTAATTCCCCATTAGCATAAACATAATAATGTTCATCATGTAAATCATAATCATAAGTATTAAAAGTAATATATCCTGTTGCTGATGTTGTAGTATCCCCTGTCCAATCCACACCTGCCCATGTAGTAGAACTTCCTGTAGAATAAAAACGCATAGTATTGCCAGTATAAGTTCCAGTAGAAGTTAAATCTTCAGTTGACCCACAAATCCAATTTGCAGTAGAATTAGTATTTGTATCTTCCCAATATAATTGAGTATAAGTACCTCTATCTTCAGCGGCACAAACTGAAGCTGCCATTACTTACCCCTTTCGTGCAGGCGGAGTCATTGTTATTTCTTCAGCTAATGGATCAAATTTTGTGATTTTTTTAGATTCTTTTGTTTTAGGATCTACTTTAAATGCAGTATAACCTTTATCAATCATTTCTTCAAATTTCTTTTCCATATTTTTAATTTCAATTTCATTATTAGCATCCCATTCAAGTTCTGAATGGCCTTTATAATTTAAAATATTCATAACTCTTTTAACTTTTTCTATTACAGGCATATAACACCTCCGTAGATTGGGATATTATAACATTTTTTCTTTTAAAGGTACATACTTTTTCTCATTTATAATCATATATAAAAACTTTAATACCTTTCTTTTTTGCTATTGAGATCATATGTTTGGTTCCCTTACTCTCTCCATCCCAAATAGCAATTAATGCATCTGCATATTTTAACATTTCTTGATTCCTTATAGGTCCAGCGCTTTTACCATATTTATCCCAATCAGCTGGAAATTCTTTAATAGGAATACCAGTCTCTCTAGCCCAAAAATGTGCCATCATATCAACACCATGGGCCATACCGCATACTAATATTTCTATATTAAATCCAGATTTATCTACAATTTCTTGTATAAAATTTACTGTATTATCTTTATATATTCTTCTAGATCCAGCAATTATTGCTTTCATACTTTTACAACCTCTTTTTCAATCATGTTTGGTTCGGGAATTCCTTCATCTTCATAAAATACAGGCATATTATTTCCTAATGCATATTGTTGTTCTTTCACTGCTCCGTGGGAATTCTGCCATCCATTCAAAAGAAATATTGCATCGCTTCTTTTTAACATTTCCATATCTGCAGCTAACCACATTTCATAAGTAAGAGTCTCATCTTCATATATCTCATAATGGGCAGTATTTTTATGTGGGGTAATTACAGCCCATCCTTTTCTAAATAATTTTATAGATGCTTTTTCTGCTCTCTTTATGTTATCTTCTATCTCAGAATATCCCTTTCCTGAATATTTACCTGCTACATATATTACTTTCATTTTTTTTTACTCCTTTTTTTGGTAGCCCTTGACGGGTTTGAACCGCCGACATCTTCCTTGTAAGGGAAGCGCTCTCCCAACTGAGCTAAAGGGCTCTATGAGGCGGGGAGAGGATTTGAACCTCCGATGAACGGTTTTGCAGACCGCTGCCTTACCACTTGGCTACCCCGCCCTGGCGTGGCTGGCAGGATTTGAACCTGCGACATTCGGCTTAGAAGGCCGATGCTCTGTCCAGACTGAGCTACAGCCACTTGGTGGGCCTGGAAAGAATCGAACTTCCAACGCCTAGCGCTTCAAGCTAGCGCTCTACCACTGAGCTACAGACCCTCTTTGCAGCCCTGATAGGATTCGAACCTACGACCTTCTCCTTCGTAGGGAGCTGCTCTTATTCCACTGAGCTACAGAGCTCTATGCGGTCCCAACGGGACTCGAACCCGTGCTACCACTGTGACAGAGTGGCGTGCTGACCACTACACTATGGGACCATTCTTTGCGGGAGTATAAAGATTCGAACTCTAATCCTTTGGTTTGGAGCCAAAGATGTTATTAACCAATTACACCATACTCCCTATTTCGGTCGGAGTGGATGGAGTCGAACCATCTACCTCTCGATTATCGGTCGAACGCTCTAACCAATTGAGCTACACTCCGCTGTAGGGATGACAGGATTCGAACCTGCGAATGTCGCCTTGAAAAGGCAATGACTTGACCACTTGTCTACATCCCCTTGGAGCGGGATATCGGATTCGAACCGATACCTCCTGGTTGGAAGCCAGGCGTGCTAGCCATTAACACCAATCCCGCTTAAAGATGATAAGGATTTGACAAGATTTTCAACCACTCGCTACCCATCGGGACTTTATTACCACTAAGTAGGCCTTAACCCGCCAGAGCCTTGTCCGTTGACTTGTATAGTGACCTTATACCTCCATCGCACCGTGATGATCGAGGACTTTTCTTAACGGACAGTCACGGCCCAAGTATGTTAAGAAAATGCAATACCTTCTGCCACATCTTTTTACACCGCTAACCTATTGGCTAACGGGGATTCCTGCACGAGCGACACATAGTATCTACTGAGCAGGAGAATTATTTAATTTTCAAATCACTTAGTATCCAATCGACTCTTTCTAAGTCGGGTACTTTACATATTTTATATTTAATATTTAAATTATTTAACCATTCTATTAAAAATTTATCAAATGCTTTTGCTGATTCCTCATTTTGAAATCTTCCTAATTGAGAATATTTTTGGTGTCTTTCTAATACATAATTTATATGTTCTACTGCATTTTCTTTTGCATAATTTAATTGTCTTTGTACAGATGGTAATACAATAGAATTCTTTGTATAAAATAATTCATATATTGGTCCTAATAATAACGGAGAATCTGTTATAATATAATCAACTTTATTATATAAAGATGACTCTAATTGAGCCTGTTTCCCTGATATATATATTTGATCATAAGGATGAACTTCTCTTCCAAGCCACGCCCACATTTTTACATATTCTCTAACTAATTCAACATTGATCTTCTTTAATTTCATATTATAATACAACCCACAACTTGTTGTTGATTTACCAACACTAGAACCACCTAATAAATTTATAACTTTTGTCATTAAATTATCCTTTGCTGGGAGGGATGGAATCGAACCATCATTCCGGAGTTCAAAGCCCCGTGTCCTGCCGTTAGACGACCTCCCACTGGTGGAGGAACCGGGAATCGAACCCGAGACTTTTGATTGCAAGTCAAATGTGTTACCACTAGCACCATTCCCCCGTACATATAGACTAAAAAGGTGTGACTATTATATCACACCTGGTAAGTAAAATATATACTAACCAGGCGTCATAGTCTGGCGACCTGACATTGAATAAACCACCTAAAAAGTTTATCTTTCATTTTTAATCCCATAAATTTGTAAAGTATTTTGCAAATAAATCAAATCCCTCTTGTAATTTTTTATTATATTCTTCAAGTTTATCTTTTTTAAAATTTTTCATTTTTTTATCCCATAAATAATCTGGACAGTAACTATGATCTTCTAATGCTTGTTCAAAACTCCATATCATTTTATCTATTGTTTTATGCCATTCTTTCATTTTACCTTTCATACCCATTGGATATCCCATTTTATTAGTTTTTCTAAATCCTTTTAAATATGGTAATATCACTTTTGATAATGTATAATCTAATGCCCAAAGATCATTATCTGAATATCCTCTAAATATCTTTTGAAAAATCCATTTAATATGTATAGGTATTCTCCCTATTTTATGAAATAATCTATAAAAAAAATAATAGATCTCCGCTAAAACAGTTGTTTCATCTATCCAATCATCAAAATTAAATTCTTTACTTGGTTTTATCATAAAGTTTGTTCAAAAAATATTTTAGACTCATAATATTTTCTTAATCTTTTTACTAAATATTTATGAGAATCTTCAATATCCTGTTTATTTCTTCCTCCAATAGTGTGATTTTCTCCATTGATCATATTGACATCAAAATGATAAGTTCTATCTTTTTTATAAACATCAGTAAAACTAGCAATGAAAGGTATTAAAATATTGGTATGTTTGTCACCATTATTGTGGTTTATTGATATTGCTAAATCATCTATGATTATTTTATTTTTCTATATCAAATAGAATATCTTCTTTTTCTTTTTTAACAATAATTGTATCTTTTGGCTTAAATTTATCAGTTAACAATTCTTCAGCCAAAGGATTTTCAATTTTCTTTACTATATATCTTCTTAAAGATCTTGCTCCATATTCTTTATTAAAGCCTTCTTTTACTAATAATTCTTTTACTTCTTTATTAATTTGTAATTTCAATTCTTGTTCTTTCATTCTTTCTGCCAATTCTTTGATCATTAAATCAACTATATAAGTCATATGAGTTTTATTAAGGTTATGAAATACAATAATATCATCTACACGATTTAAAAATTCAGGTTTAAAATGATTTTTTAAAGCCTTTTCTTGAGTAGATTTTAATTTCTCATATTCTTCTTCTGTTTCAATGTTTGTACTATTAAATCCAATATGATAATCTCTTTGAGTTGCACTAATATTTGTAGTCATAATTATAATAGCATTTCTACAATCTGCTTTTCTTGCCCTTCCATCTGTTAATACACCATCTTCCATAACTTGTAAAAGAACATTAAATATATCTGGATGAGCTTTTTCTACTTCATCTAATAATATAACTGTATAAGGATGTTTTCTTACATGTTCAACTAATTGTCCACCTTGATCATAACCTACATATCCAGGCGGAGCGCCAATTAATCTTGATACTGTATGTTTCTCCATATATTCAGACATATCGATCTTTATAAAGTGTTCTGGTGACCCAAATAAGTATTCAGCAAGAGTTCTAGCTATTAATGTTTTACCTACACCAGTCTTACCAGCAAATATGAAAGAACCAATTGGTCTTTTGGGATCTTTAATCCCAACTCTTGCTCTTCTTATAGCATTACATAAAGATTTAATTGCTTGATCTTGACCAACAACTTTTTCATGTAATTTATCTTCTAAATGCAATAATTTTATTTTTTCTTCTTTTATTAAATCTGTTACTGGTATCTTTGTCCATTTACTTACTACCATAGCAATATCATTTTTATTAACTATAAGAGATAATTTATTATTTTTTTCTCTCCATTCATCCATTAACTTTTTAGCTTCAACTTCTTGTTTAGTAACATCTTTTTTTTCTCTTTTACTTTTAATTATTTCTTTCTTTAATTCAATTATTTCTTTAGGTAATTTTTGAGCTGTTAATTTTACTTTTGCTCCTGCTTCGTCCATAAGATCAATTGCTTTATCGGGTAAATATCTATTTGAAATATATTTAACTGATAAATCAACTGCAGCATCTATCGCATCTTTATTTATTTTAACATGATGATAATTTGCATAACGATCTTGTACTCCATGTAATATTTGTTTAGCTTCTGAAACTGATGGTTCAATAACCTCAACTAATTGAAAACGTCTTTCTAGAGCTTTATCATGTTCAATATACATACTATATTCATCATGAGTTGTTGCTCCAATACATTGTAATTCACCGCGAGCAAGTTCTGGTTTTAAAATATTAGCAGCATCCATACCTTGACCGCCGCCAGCACCAGCTCCAATTAAATTATGTAATTCATCAATGAATAATATGATCTCTCCACTTTTAGCTTTAACTTCATCAATTACTTTTTTAATTCTTTCTTCAAATTCACCTCTAAAGCGAGTTCCTGCTAACATAGCATTTAAATCTAAAGCTAATAATCTTTTAGTTAATAAACAAGCTGGTACATCAGCTTCAACAATTCTTCTTGCTAATCCTTCAACAATAGCTGTTTTACCAACTCCAGCTTCTCCTACAAGCACTGGATTATTTTTTCTTCTTCTTGATAGTATATGTACAACTCGTTCTATTTCATCTGCTCGACCAATACATGGATCTAGTTTATCCATTTTAGCCAATTTAGTTAAATCTCTACTATATTTTTCTAAAGCAGATTTTTTAATATCATTTTCTTTATATTTTTTAACGAGATCTACTGACTCTGGTAATTGAGATTCTAATTCTCTTAAAAGTTTTATTGTATCAATATTAAAATTTCTTTTTAAATTTTTAGATATTGCTGAATTTCTATCTTCTGTAATAGATAATAATATGTGTTCAGGTTCTATTTCTGGAAATTCTATTTTATTAATAATCTCAAGAGATCTTTTTAAAGTGCCTTTTATTTCATCTGATAATTGAGGCTCTTCTCCACTATTTCTAGGTACTAGATCAGTAACTGAATTTAAAGCCCAATCAATTTGCCCTTTTAATTGGTCAACATTTGCTCCAGCACTTTCTAATGTCGAATATCCAGTTCCATTCTCTAAAATTATACCATAAACTAAATGATCATTTAAAACAAATTTATGTCTTCGTTCTCTTGCTTGTCTGCGAGCATAATAAATTACTAATTTTGTAGATTCGCTTAATTTATGATATACTTCTTTTGTGGCGTCATCAACACTTAATTGAAGTTTATTATAACATTGTTCACATACTGGCTTTTGAATATCTTGGCCATTAACATTAAAAATTGCAGTATATTGAGCTTCATTTCTACCGCATTCTTGACATAAACTCATAAACTTTCCTCCGATATATTATTTTCTTTTCTTATAATTTCACTTATTTTAAGTAACGATATCGGTGATACTCCTTCGTTAAGTTCTATATATTCTCCTTTTAATTCATCTTCAATTTCTTTAATAGCTTGCCTTATTAATATTAAACTATCCCTCGTTTGATTAGCATATACTTCATGTTCTGTTAATTCGCCCTCAAGTCGTGATGCTATTGTTTTTAATTTATCTAATTCATTACTTAAAATCCCAATTACATAATCACTCATATTGATTGTTCATATAAATCATCTTTTATTGCATCACTAATAAAAGTTTCACCCATTATTTCTAAAGCCCTTTTAAATCCTTCAATATACATAAATATATTAAATTTCTTATATAAGCTATATTTTTTATACTGTACTTTTTTATCAACATTAAACACATTTAATACTTTAAAATCATCATTATTAGTCAATTGAGGAAGAATATCTATAACTTTAGAAGCATCTTTCTCAAAACTATTATAATTAATTGTGTTTATCTTTGCAATTAGCTCCTTTTTTTTCGCTATTTCAAGTAATACATTATCAAGTTTTTTATTTTTAGACATAACATTATTTTGTTTCACTCGCTAATAAATATAGATTTTTTAAATCAAATATTATTTCTTTTATATATTTTTGATCCATTACATATTTCTTAATATTAGAAGCAATTAAACCTCCTATTACAGTTACATTATATATAATTGCTTTTTCTGTACATTTTTCTTCTGCAGCTTCTTTATCGGTATATAAATTATCTTCAAATATCTTTACTTCATCTATATCATGAGGTTTTACAGTATAAATTCTCATGACTTCTGCGCCCATGCGTCCATCTACAAATAATTTTACTTGAGGATTATATTCAACTTTTTTCCATAAATCTTTTCTTGTTTCCATATTATCAACTGCAGATATAACTATTCCTTCAACATTTTGTTTTTTATATTTTTCATTTTTAATATTTATTTTAACTCCAGTAAAATCTTTTATAAGATCATAAAGCCCATTTACTTTTAATTTACCAACATCACTTTCTCTATAAAATTGATTTGGTAGATTATAATCTTCAATTTTATCAATATCATATACTGTAATATTAGAACATCCCATTTTAGCTAATGCTAAACAAGTAAATGATCCAATTGCGCCGGCTCCAATAATAGTAATTGGGATATTTAATTTATCACTATCGACAATATCTAATTGTCTCCAAAATCTTTGTGCATCTGACATTGCTTAACCCCTTTACCGCTATACTACATGCTCCACAATTTCTTGTTCATTATTTTCAACATATTGCGGCTGTTCATCCCAATATAATCTAGTTTTAACTTTTTGATTAAATTCTTCTTCACATTGTCTTTTTAGATCATTATCATCTGTAAAATCTACTACATGAGGAATATCATCAAATGTCAGTCTATCCGGTGCGTGAAAATCAAATCTAATTTTATAATCTCCAGCTTTGTTTGTTACTAAAGAAATAAAATAAGATTCATTTGCAAATTTATCTATTGTATCTTTGTCTGTCCCACTCCAAAAAACAGAAAAATTAGCATGAGTATGCCACCATAACTTTATCTTAGAAAGATCTTCTCCTTTACTCATCATATCAATAAGAAAATCATTAATTGCTTCAGAATCTAATTCTGTATAAGCTGCAGAATTTGTTTGTTTAAGTAAGTAAACATCTTCAATAATAAATTTATCACCTTGTTTTTCTACTTTACCTAATCCAGAAATTTCTCCTGGAGCCAATTGGGTAAAATATTCAATTTTTTTAATAGCCTTTTCTTTAAAAATAACTTGTAACATTACTTTGCCTTCTTTCTGCTTTTTGTCCAAGCTTCAATTTTTTGATAAGGACTTTGCTTATTATAACTTGTTAAGTATTTATAAACAACATTAAAAACTAAAGCGTATTCATGCTTACCCATTAATTTTGGTAAAGTTGAGCCTAAATCCCCAAGACACGGTCGACCATCTCTAACATGAGGATGATCACATCCATTTCTCTTATTAGTTATATTTTCAATTAAAATTTGTGCATCTTGAACTGTAACTCTAAATTTACCAATTTTATAAATATCGCCTTCATGTTCAATTTGAATTTCATCTGTATAACCAATTAGAGCTGCTTTTCCATGTATTTCAGTTATATCAATATGTTCATAATTCTCTAAAGCTTTTAAAGCTTTAAATTCTTCTTGATATCTATTTTTATGTTTTTCAAAGCCTTCCTCGAGCGCGTTAAGTTGTTCTCTAGTATCAGATTCCGCGCGGACAAACAGCATTAATTGCTTACTAGCATCTGCAGTTTCTTTTTCAATTTTTTTTAATTTCTCTTTAAGATTTTTAACTTGAACTTTATGCCTCATTGCACAAATTTCAACATATTTTTCTTGTTCTTTTGCTTCACTTAACTTTACTGCCATATTTTTCTCCTTTTTATAATATATTAAGGGGGTGTGCTAATAAGGGTTCCACCCCCCCCAATATATTACCCTCATTAACCTCCTCGTACTTTCGGGATCGCAGTAACAAACTGTGCCTGATCAGGAGTGATCATTGTGTCTAAATCAACTTTGCTGTTCTGTACCCGGATTTCATCACCTTCTTGGTACTTGATTCCACTCTTTTTCAGTGCTGCTCTAACTGTCATCTTCTCTGTGATTTCTGTGTCAACTGGATCTCCGCCTAGTCTGTAGAAACGTACATTCGCCATACTTTACTCACCTCCTCTTATTCGAATTTAATTAATGTACAAGGAATTTTAAAATCCTTATACGCCTGTATATCATCATCTCGATCACCATAAGCATGTACAACATCATACATTTGTACTATATTTTTTAATTTCTTAGTCTTATAATCATAGGCATGTTCATAATTCCCATTATCTCTCATGACAAGCAATCCTTTTGGGAAATTATGCTTGTCGAGCCATGCCTCTGTTACATTTCTATGTTTTCCCATTCTTCCAGTCAAATATACAATCTTATTACCATTATTATTATACTGTACAATTTTCTCTTTTAAAACTATATTTGGTTTATCTTTAAACATTAATATCTCATCAAAGTATTTATCCCAATTAATCCCGGTATAATCTGTTCTACTATTATCTTCTTTCTCATCATAATTATCATTTTTAGCGAGTTCAAATCTTTTGCTGTCATCTGCAATTGTTCCATCTATGTCGACAACTATTGCTTTCATTACCCCCGTACCTCGCATTTCTTAAAATATTTACTTATTTTTTTACACATCTTTTCTAAATCATTTTTCTTATAATTGGTTATATTTTTATAACTATTACTTAATAAATTGCCTCTCTTTTCAAATTTCTGCAAATAAAATCTTTTAGCATTTTTAAAATTTTCAATGATCTTTTCAATATTTTCTTCTGTTATTAATTTAGGAACAACTGTTAACCTAAATTCATAATCTTTCATTTCTTTTACTAATTCGACACTTTTTTTGTATTTCTTATCTTTTAATAAATCAACTTTTACATCCATAGCAATATAATCAACCAATTTATTATCTATTAATTTTTTTAATACAGTGGGATTCGTTCCGTTTGTATCTATCTTTATTTTTATCCCCAATTCATCTTTAATTTTTTTACAGAAGTTTATTAAATCATTTTGGATTGTTGGTTCCCCTCCGCATATAGAAATTCCATCAATCCATTTTTTGTTTGCATTCTTCTTTTTAATAAATTCTATTATATCACATTCCTTTATATTTTGTAAATGCTTTTTATAACGCTTTAAAACTAATTCCGGATTATGACAATAAGGACATCTTAAATTACATCCATAAGTGAATATTAAAGTACTTACTTTTTCCGGATAATCAATGAGACTTACTTTATGCCAACCTTTTATTTCCATTTAGATCCCCTCTATTTTTATGCTTTCTCTTGAAGCTAAATAATCAGCGATGCAAATAATATAACTACATAAACAATCTGGTTCTGGAGATATCCCTCTATACCAATGACTCATATGTTCAGATATTAATTTACCTATTTTATCAGAATATTTAAAAGGAGTTTGAGCAATTAATAGTTGTCCATCTAATGGATGTGTTGACGAATCTTTCATTTTACACCATCCAGTTTCAGGGAAATATGCAATACATCCTTCAACATTCCCCTTATGAGCATATTCATAAACACCTATATCGTGTAATAAAATAGCTGAAAATAAAATATCTTTTTGAATATCTTCAATTTTAAATTCTCTACATAATTCAACAACAAACCAAAAAGCCCGTTTCAAATGAATCTCTACAATTGGATCACTTTTATGATACTTACCACTAAGACTAGTTGGCTGTGTTTTTATCTTTTCTTCATATTTACTTAATATTTTTCTTGTATTTTCCCTAATTTCTTCATCTTCAATCATATTTATTTCTTTTTCTAACACAGCCATTCTAGCACCTCTTTATTTTTTTATAAATTTACTTACAAATAGAAGAATTACATACAGAGTAAAACATATTGATCCGCTCCAAAAAGCTTCTACAATTGTATACAAAATTACCCCTAGTAATAATAATACTACCATTGCGAGGTAAATCATATCGTGCATTACAACTTATAATTCCCTTTTTGTCTTGCATTTAATTCTTCTTTCTTTGACTTATTCCAAACTTTAATATTACTAAAATATCCTACAATTCTTGTAAATAAACTCACATTTGTTGATCCGCATTCCTTACATTTTACCATTTATTTCACCCCCATATTTTTTTTTTTATTCTTCTTCGTCTTCAGATGAAAATCCCCTTGTTATTCTTCCACAATCATGACATACAATTAATTCTGGGCTTATAGTTAATTGCGCAGTTTGTGTATTACTCCATGTTTTTTCTATTAAATTAAAAATAGCTTCTTTAGTTGGTCTTTGTTCCCCTAAGAAAACATGAGTAATAGCCCCAGCTTCAATCAATTGATGAAATTTCCCCTGTTTTTCAATTCTTTCTAAAATATCAATGTCTGCTTCTGCTGCAAAATGAACAGAATTGGAGTAATATATATCTCCATTTTCTTGATTTCCTTTAACATAATCTTTAGCTTCTTCATATTTAACTACATCAATTTTTGCCAATCTCGCAGCCGCACTTTCAGCTGGTGATTCTTCTAAAACAACTTTCATTTCATATTCTTTAGCTAAATTTTTAGTATAAGAATACATATGAGAAATAATTTGTATACCCATTTTATATGCTTCATCTGATTCATGTAATTGGCTACCTATTATTTTTTTCACACATTCATTTAATCCAATTACTCCAATAATATAAGTAGCTTTATCTAAATTTACATATCTTTCACCATCTAATGAAATTTTACCAACTTGCCACATTGGTCGATGTTCATCTTCCATTAAAGCTTGTATAAATTTTCTTTTTTGTTCATGCGCTTTCATGGCAATATCCATACAATATTTAATTTCTTCAATAGTCTTCTTTAGATCACCTTTTGCTCGATAAGCACATTGAGGTAAATTAATAGTAACATTTTGAAATCCAGTAAATCTTAATTTTTCAGGCATTTCTAACATACTCATATCATTAACTGTCTCCCTTAATCTACAACATTGAGCAAGTTGGGTTTCACTTCTATCAAAAAAGAAATATGGAATTCCTTTATCTGCTGCCATTTCACATGCATACATTAAAGCATCGCGTTGAATTTGATTATCGTAACATTCTTGATTTATATGTAAATCAAATTTAGGAAATGGAAAAATACTTCCATTAAAATCCCCTTCATGCCATACTTTCATTAATGCTAATGCAAAAGCTCTAGCTTGAACTTCAAAATCATCATAAGTTAATAATTTTACTCTATATTTTTTTTGTCTTATTAAATCAGCCATTGTCTCAGTTGGCGTATAACTTAATGGAAATAACTCATAATATTTTAAAATCTCTTCATGAGTTAATTCTCTTCTTTCGGGAGTCAAAATCCAACAATCACGACGAAATGATTCTTCATCTCTCATTACTCTTCGATATCCTTTTTCATCTTTACAATATTCATTAAAATGATCATCTTCAATTATAATCTCATTGCAATATTTACCTTCTCTTACAATAGCAGGAACATTTCTTAAAGTAGTTGGTATTCCTAAATGAATATTAAAATCAATAAATAAGGTTTGTCCACCGCGACTAAATGCATTTTGTGAACAACTAAAAATCAAATATTGAGCTTGTTGTTTTAATTCTTTTATCCCCATTCCAATTAATAATGGTGCATAAAAAATATTTAAAAATCCTAACCCAAGTGCTCCCGCATAATAAGCTTGTATACTTGCTAAAAAAGTATTAAGATGACCAGTTAAAGTTAATGCATGTTTTGGTGGAGCAGATTTAGTTGAAAGATTAATAAGATTTAATCCATACTTTTTTATATATTCTAAACTATGAGAACTACAATATGTTCTTGTTATATACCCAAGATCATGAATATGTACTTCCCCTTCTAAATGAGCATTAGATACTTCTTGTGAAAATACTCTGTTTAAAGCATATTGTTTTAAAACGCTTTCAGCAATAAACATATTAACTGCTTCAGGATTATTTGCCTGAACATTACTATTCTCATTTGTTTTACTAAAAAGAGATTGTTCTAAATCATAAGTAGGTATTGAAAGAGATTTTTGTTTTAATAATTTTTTCTTTTCGCCTCTTATCAATAATTCTTCATCTATCAAAGATCTAATAAAATCTGTTGTTACTTTTTTGACTTCTAATTTTAATAATTTATCTTCAATTGTATCAGCAATTTTATTTGCTAATTTTTCTCCAATATTGGCTTCCTTTTTTAAACTTTCAACAACACGTTCTCTATCCCATTCGGTAATCATTTCATATTCTGAAAGAGATTCGACATTTAAAGATAAATCTGTGGTATCTGATGTTTTTCGTTGTTTTTTAACGACTTTAAGTTTTTTGGGCATTATTTCTCCTTATGTTAATTCTTTAAATATTCCTTGTTTGCTCGTTATAAATTTACCATCTTTTTTTATAATTGGAGCATGAGAAATATCAATGCCCTCTATAACTAAATCAGTTAAATTATCTGGATTACTCATATCAATTTCTTCAAATTCTATTTTTTTACTTTTCATTATTTTTTTTATATCAGTACATTTCCCGCAACCAGGTAAAGTATAAATAGTGATCATGCATCTTCCTCCTTGATTTTTAAATGTTCATCATTAAAAGTTAATTGAGTTACTTTTCCATCTTGTATTATAGCCTTTGCGTTTAATTGGATTGTTGCAAATCCTTTTTTATCTTTTACTTTTTTAATTCTCGCGAACCACTCATCAATATATGGTTCAAGCTCGAGTGCTATTTTTTCTTTTAACTGTGTATTCATGGATGACTTTCAATTCCCCTATCGCCATCAATTGATCTGCTCATTGATTTACAATTATAATGTTTTATCTTTACACTTTCTAATTTATTAATAAAAAATCCATGATAACCTTTTGCTCTTGGTAAAAGTTTTTTTAATTTACTAAATTCTGTATTAGTTTCTTCTAACCACCTTTCTTTATCTCTTAATGATTTACGTTGCTGTGGAGCCTCTATTCTTCCTTGGGTTTTCATTTCTTCTATTTGAGATTCAATTAATGCAACTAAATATTCTGATTGAGATCTCTTCATTGAAAACCAATCGTGTACTCTTGCCCACTTTGCAGTAAAACGATCATATTCCCCCTGAGCTAAAACATAATTTTGTTCTTCCATTAACTGGTCATATTCGTTTTCTATATCAATTATATATTGTGGAATATCTATAGAATCATAAATTTCTACGCGGGCTTCATAATTAAATTCTGTATCAACTTCTACAAATCCTGCATACTCGTTCAGTCTCATAAAAACCCCTTTCAGAAGTTTGGTATTATATCACATTTTTTTAGTTTAAAAAACTATTTTACGCTAAAAGGTAATTTACCTTTCCATTTTTCGACAAATTTTTGTCGATTGTTTATAAGCAATCCTGAATCATTATTAATTGCATCCTTATACTGTTTGACATGCCGAGTACTCCCCTCTATATCACCCCAATGTTCACATTCGACATTACATGCCCAACATTCAAATCCCCTTTCATATACTTGCATAGAAATATCAAGATCATAATAATGATGCACTAAATAACGCTCATCAAATTTTAAATTCATTTCTGTATTCATTATAAAACCACAACCATCAATCACTGCAACTTTTTCAAATGGTGCTTTCATTGGATAATGAATTTTTGCTTGAATTAAATGACGCATATTATGTTTTGTTGTTCCTTCATCTGCTACACCCCAATTTAAAATTGTTTGTCTCCCCGCTAAAGCTAATAAACCAACTCTTTCATTATTATTAATAAAATCAAACATTTTATTTTGCCATTCTGAATCAAATAATTCCATATCATTATGAATAAAGAAAGCATATTTATATTTTATTTTCTCTAATGCTTTATTATATGTAGCAGGAATACCAATTAATGTTTCTAATCTAATTTTTGTTATATCTTTCCATTTATCTTTTAAATAATTATCTAGTTTATCATTTTCTTCTTTTGATGTTGCATTATCAACTAATATCAAATGATTAGTGTAAATATTTTCTAAGCTTTTTAAAAGCCTTATTGTGCTATTAACTTTTTCACAATATCCTACTATTATATCTATTTCTTTCATATTATGTCCCTAATGATTTTCTCACTACAGCAACTATACTAAGAAGCGCTAAAATAATACCACAAATAACTCCAAACAAAAATCCCAATGCAAATAATGGTTCTACTGTCATGTTCATCCCCATTTCTTTTTAAATTTAGTAGCATTATCCATAAAATCTTTTGCATATCCAGGAACTCTTATAACACTTTGACTACCTATATGATGAATCCAAGTGAATCCGTCAATAAACATTCTGTACCCTTTCTCTCTCAATCTAGCACACATATCTGCATCATCATGTGAATTTTTAAATTGATCATCAAATAACCCAATATCATCAAATACTTTTCTATTAGTAAACCAACATACTGCAGCTATAACAGTTCCTTCTCTGTATTCATGTGGCAATTCTTGAATGCTTTGGCATCTAGCTTCATTAATAGCTATAAAATTAGTCATAGGAGACACAATACCAACGCCGGGGACATGATTAAAACATTTATATAAGTTATATAGCCAATTAACTGTCTTTATCTGGGTGTCATTATTTAAAATAACCATCCATTCATTTTTAGTATTAATTATTCCCTCATTAACTGCTTTAGAAAAATATAAACTTTCTTCATATCTTAAGATCTTTACTTTAGGATGATTAATTTCTAATTTTGGGTTACTACCATTATCAACAATAGTAATTTCATAATCCATTCCATTATTATTTTGTAGAATACTATCGACACAACGTTGAGTTAGGGCTGATGTTTTTCCGGAAGGGATTATAATATCACATTTAATTTTATCCAATTCTAACAACTCCTTTTTCATTGGCCAATATCTAGTTGCAGCTATTATAGTGCCGCAATCTTTGCAATAATAAGCTTTAAGATTTCCCCATCCTTCACCCATTAATCGATATTCAACTTGATCTTCATTATTTATATCAACAGCTTTTATGCATTTATGACAGTATCTAATAACATTACTCATTATTCTTACTCCATTTTTCAAAATCTTCTTGATACTTTTTTATAACCTGTTCTAAATCATATACAAGGCTATGATATATAAAAGATTCATAAAATACACATGCTTTCATTTTTTGTTGATATTTTTTTATCAACTTACCTAATGGCCGCATTATTAAATTTTTTATCTTTTTTTTCTTTTCTTCCATTTGTATACTATATCTTTAAAAAATAACTTAACTTTAAATTTCCAAAAGATCCATTTACCAACTAGTAAGATATGCCATTTATTATTAGTTTTTCCAAAAAGATCTAAAAGATCATACATTGTTTCAAAAAATAATCCATCATATTTTCTTTTAGTTTTTTTCTTCATATTTTTACTGATCTTGTTTTATTAACAAATGCTTTATGTACTTCAAGGTATTTTTGATAATTATCTCTTGCAGCTTTATGTTTAGATTTCATATAATCAGTTTCTCCACCTGGATCTATATGAACTATTTTTATATCTGGCCAAAAAGCAGTAATATATCCAACAACTCCTAATCTTGTATTTTGAATAGAATCTTCATATCCATATGTACCAAAATCTTCAACAAATTTTCCTATTCTATTTAAAGCTTCATTTTTCCAAACAGTAGCACATCCTAATGTCCCTTCTGGTGGAAGTTCTAATGTATATCCATTTATTGTAACTTTATTTTTATGTTCTGGAACTAATTTATAAGGTTTTAATCCAAGCGCTCCTAATTTAACATCTTTATGATCTGGGGTTTTTGCATTCCAAGGAGCTTCTAAAATATCGCACATTTTATTTAACCAATCTTTATCATCTGTTTCTAACACCATATCATTATCTAATTTCATAAAGTGCTGTTCTGGTTTTCTATGTTCTAGAATAAAATTTAACCCTTTTGCTACACCAATATTAATTGGTTGGCTAAGAACTTTAAAATTATATTTTAGGCTCTCTAAATATTTAAGAGTCCCATCTATAGACCCATTATCAAAAATATATAAATCAAATATTGGATTTGTACATTTAAATAAAGCTTCTATAGCTTTTTTCGTCATTTCTATTCTATTATAAGTTAACATCCCAATAAGAATTTTATTCATTATGCTCCTTCTAACATTTCAGGATGTTCATAAATATTACCTAATATTTCCATTCTATTTTTATCTGGTTGATGAATCCCATATCCATCTCCGCAATCTTTTATATCAATCCATACAAATCTTGCTTTTTCATCTATCCATTCTATATACCCTATTCCATGCCCATCAATAAATTCATATTCAACTATATCTCCTTCATATATATATTCATTATTTTTATCTTGTAATCCAGTATTTTGTAACCATTCCATATCTGTATACTTACCAGTATAAGAAGCATATCCAGTTCTATGCCCATCACATTTTTCTTCACCAATTGGAGGAAGTGGAATCATTTGTTTTGTTTCATAAATCCAAATTCTATATTGTACTAATCTTTTCATTTAAATAACCTCAATATCTGCTCTTTATTGACTACCCAATCTCGAGCTGGTTTAGCATTCCATCCTGGCATTTGTTGTCTCATATGCGTATTTTGATCTTTAATAATTGCTTCATCTCTAAATTCATTTTTAAATTCTAATAATTTATCTTCTAAATGCCTAATTGCAACATTCATTCTTTCATGATAATGCGGAGAACTTGGATCATTCCAAAATTGTTGTGTTCTATTTTGATAATTACAATGAAAGAATCCTAATGGTTGTTGATACCCCATTTTTCTGATCATTATATTCCATTCACCTGTAGCACCAAATATTTCACTATCTAATAATCTTATTATTTTATTATAACTTTCATTATCTAATTTTACCCAAATTTGTGGTAATCCTAAAACATGATCTTTATTTTGTTCTCCATTATTAAATCCGCAACAAGACCATGTCGTTTCAAGTCCATATAAATTCATTAATGCAACTAAGCGCTTTACTGGCATATCAATGCAATTTTCTAATCTTGGCATTACTTTCCCCCTTTATAGCGGTATTCTTACTTTACTCCTATCATGAGCATATTCAATTCTAGCTGCACTTACTTTCTGTGCAGATCTTCTTAATTGAGAATCTTTAAATCCCCTCCAATCTTTACTTTCTGGCAATTGCTCATCATCAATATGTTTTGCTTTACATTCAGAATAATAAATATTTCTAAATCCCATTCTTAATGCTCTCAACGCATAATCAGTATCTTCATATCCATATTTACCAAATGTTTCATTATATGCTCCAATTGCTCTTATCACTTCATTATGAACAAGTTTTCCTGGACCTAATACTGGAGATCCTGTTGGATCTTCAATTTTATATTCATGATTATTATTTAAAATAATATTACGTCTTCTAAAGTGATCTTTTCTTTCATAAACAAACGGGGATAATGCAACTATTCTAATATTCTCTTGGTTATTTTCTAAAATATCAATCATTTCAGTTAACCAAGTTCTATGATTATCTGGAATTACCATGTCGTTATCCAGTTTCATAAAGTGTTGATTAGGTTTTATTTTTCTTAAACCTTGATTAAGAGCTGGTGCAACACCTCTATTTGTTTTATTATAAACTACATCACATGTTGTTCCATTTTTAAAAACTTTACCTTCAAAATTCTTTAATAAATCTAATGATGGTTGTGCAGACCCATTATCAATAATGATTAAATCAAATGGCTCATCTGTATTATTTAATAAAGATTCTAAACATTGTTTTGTATATGGTTGTCTATTACAACTTGTAACACATATTAATACTTTATTCATTATTCCCCCTTAACTAGGCATATTCTTTGTTTCGCTATACCAAAAAATTTTATCTCCTGCAATCCATTTTGCTGTTTCCATTTGCTTGTCGGCCCATCCGCCTGTAGTTTCTTCTGGCCATACACCTAAATATATAATTGGAAATAAAAAGAAATAACGTATTTTATTTAACCAATAATAATAAAACATATTCCATGGTTCAGGTTGTTGATAAGTGCGCTCCATTAAAATTGCTTTTGGTTTTAAAGCATATGCGAATTTATCATAATTTTTATATCTATCCCCACCTAAATTCTCGGGAAGTAATATTAATTCTTTTGCTTTTCCGTCTAAAGTTAATAATTTTCTTACATTATCCCCAAATTTAGATGAATATTCCATATATGATTGTCCTTCAACTGTATAATTCTCAGCATCTACTGCAATATTTTTAATTGCAAGATCATGAATTAATTCTACTTCTTTAGCTAAATTTTCTTCACCTTTATATAATTTAACACAATACCACCATTTATCACAATTCTTATCCATAAAATCTACTAATTTTGCAGTAGCTTTTACATTATTGATAATTATTTTTTTTCCTTTAATTTTATCAACATTTACATAAAAATCATTCTCTTTATAATCATTGTAAATTATCATTGTTTTCCTCCTTATAATGATTCGTTTTTTATTGAAATAACATCAATATCTTTATCAGATGCTATTTGATTTGTTAACCACTTTAAAATATCATTTATCCCATGTACATACATTCTTCTATGTGCTCTACTAACAGATTCTCCATCATATTCCGGAGTCACTCTTCGTTCTCTTAACCAAGACCACTTTCTATTATCTATTAATTCATTTAATTCTTCATGATAAAATCTATCTCTTCTTAAGGTTCTATTAGATTGTCTAATTTTTTTATTGATTATTTTTTTTATGCTTTTTGCATAATCTTCATTAAGAAGAATAAAAACATCTTTTTCTTTTCTAATTCTTTTTTTCATAAACTCTCTTCTGTTATTTTATATTTATTTATCTTTTTTTTATTTTTTAAATATTTTCTTTGTTCTTCTTCTATTTCTTCAAATATATTTCTTGCTTCATTAGCTGTTTCATCTTTTGGTTCTACTTGTAAAATAAACCAACCATATTGTTGTTTTTTTCTCATTTTATCAATTATATCAAAATTTAATTCATAAAATCTTTTTTTTGCTTTAGTAGACCAAATAAAATCTGTCACATTATATTTTTTACCAGTTTTATTTTTTGTTAAATCAACACCAAATTGAATCCATAAATTTGCCGCTATTCTAGTAAATTCATCTTTAATTTTCTTTTTAGAAAAGAATAATTTTTCATCTATATCATCAATATAATGCCTTATCTCCATTCAATTCCCCCAATTTTTTACTTACTATTTTACCTATTCTATATTTTTCAATAGATGTATAGTATTCCATTCTATCTTTATATAGAACAATTTCTAATGGAAGATCATTTTTAAATCTAAGCCAATTAAGAATTAAACGGCCAGTTCTACCATTCCCATCAACAAATGGATGAATAATTTCAAATTCATGATGTACATTCCATATATCATTCTCATAACCAACTCTTTTTGCAAATTCTATTAAAGTTTCCATCATTGGTTTTACAGAATAATACATAGGAGCTTGTCTGCCGCTAATATAAACAGCACAAGTTCTATATGCACCGCTGTCTTTTGGACGTAAAATATCCTTTGTTAAAAGCCTATGCATTATAAGAATATCTTTTTCAGTTAAATCTTTTTTACAATTCTCTTTCATATATAAAAATGCTTTTATATGCCCCCCAACATGAGGATCTGATTTATCTGGATCTTTAGAATATTCCTTAAGGGGATACATAATCTGTTCTATTTTATTAGAATTATAAATAAAAGCTATTTCTTTTTTATTTAATTTCATTAAATAACTCCGTTATAAATTTAAAATCTCCATTTAAAGAGCTATAATAATCATATTTCTCTTCAATTCCATTATCACAAACATTAGATATGTGTCCATGTACTGAATAATTATATAACAAATACTTATTTTTTACATACTCAATCGGCTTATTTTCAGCAATTATATATCCTCTTTCATCCAGTACTTTATAGATTTCTTCATTTCCTCTCCAATATGGAGCTTTAAATAGTTTCTCATAATAACCTAATGGTTCATATTTATCTAATACTTGATTGATCTTATTTTTATCCCATTTTTCGCATTCTAAATAAGTATGATATTCCCCATGAATTCCAAATTGCATCCAATCATTCTTTTTTAAATTTTCAAGAAATTTATTCGATGATTTACCTGGAATAGTAAAAAGAGTTACTTTAAAATTGGGAATTTTTTCTTTTAATTTATAAAGTAAATCTAATTTATTTTCTTCTTCGCAAAAATCATCAAAATCCACAACTATCATAAAGGTTTATATTCTCCAGTTTCTTTATCATATTTATTCTTAAAAGTAATCTCTCTTCTTTTAAAATATTCTGCATCGGGCCTTTTAAATTCATTATCCATATGATTGACAAAAATATCCTCAATATAAAAGATAGGAATGTTATTTTTTCTCATTATTGCAGAAATATCCATATCTTCTGTTGAATGAAGTCTTGTTTCATTTAACCACGGAATTATTTTACCTAAATATTTTATTTGAGTACTTTTAGGCATCCATCTAAATATCCCGCCTAATGCACTAGTAATTCCAATTTTATGCCCTGCTATAGTTGAATACCTACTTCTAGGAACTCCCCCTTTATTTACTACCAATCCATTTACATATGGTGACATCATATAGTCTTGATTATTTTTTTCTTGCTCATAAGCAATATCCAACATTTGCTTAAACAAATTTTCGGTTTGAAATTCACAATCGTTATCTATTTTTATATGATAATCTGCATCTAAAATTTCAAATGCTTGATTCATTGCAAATCCAGTTCCTTTATTTTTATCATTCAAAATCACCTTTATATTTGACCCAAAACTGCGATCTTTTTCTATTTCCTTTAACCATTCTGCTGTACCATCCTTTGATCCATTATCCACAATAATATGCTGATAGATTGGGTATTTTATCATTCTATACATTATTTCAAACCATTCTTTAGTAACATTTAACCTATCCCAAGTTACTGTATAAACTCCTATCTTTTTTCTTGTAGCAAGAACATGAATTTCATCATCACAATGACTTTCCCTCCACGTTCTCACATTCCAATACTGTGGTTCAAAAAATTTAGTAATATCTTCCTCTTTTGTTATTGGAGAAGTATGTGACTTATTCGGAATATGTTGAATTGGCACAACTATATAAAAAGTTCTTCCGACATACTCTTTAAGAATATCTATAGATTCTTTTAAATTTAAAGCATGTTCTAGCACATGAGAAGCATAAACAATTTCCTGTCTTGGATAAATATCAGAACGAATAAACATACTTTCTATCGTTCCCTTCAAGGCTCGTAATCCATTACTTTTAGCTTTAGCAACTTTTTCAGGATTAATGTCTAATCCCGTAACTTGATATCCTTCTTTTTTAAATTCCTCAAGCTCAACTCCTTCACCACACCCAACCACCAAAACATTTGTTTCGCTAGGAACATAAAAATTATCTGGGAGGAATTCCTTTATTGCTTTTTTAACTCTCTCATAACAATCTTTTCCATAATTTGTAAAAGATCCATCACTATTTCTTGACCAAGATGAAGTTTCTTTTTGTAACTGTTCGTATTCTTTTTTATCCATTGTTTCCTCCCAAACTAAATGCTATTAAAGATGGATGCCACCATGATTTATATTCATATTTTTCTTTTAATTCTTTTTCTAATTCTTTTAATAATTCTCTAGGTTTTCCATCTAAATGCCCAACTCCTGCATCATATACAAAATTAGTTACAAAAGTTCCTGTAGATTTTATATGTTTAATTATTTCATAAGCAGTTGTTTTAGGATCAGGAATATGTTCTAATACAGAATTACAAGTAATAATATCATAGTCATTCTCAAAATCTTCTATTTTTGATAATACTTTTACTTTGTCCCCAAAATGTTGCTTACAAAACTCTATACATTTAGGAGATACTTCAAAAACAGAAGCTTGTAAATCTTGTCTTCTATCTAAAATATAATCAGTAAACACCCCAATACCTGCTCCAAAATCTAACCATTTACCATTTTGAGGAAATTCATTAAGCACTGTCCCCCATGATAAATCCCTATTGTTCAATACCAAATTATAATGGTAAAGTTGTGCCATAAAGACATCAGCATAATCTGTATAATATTGTTTAGGGTTATTTTTATATTTAGTATTAAAAAGAATACCAGTCTTCATTTCTTCATGATACATTTTCTCTATATCTTTTTCAGCTACTTTTAAAAAATCTGCTAATTCTTTCCTTGTTATCATATTTTATATTTCCCCTTAACTTTTTTTACTGCCTCATCTAAATTTTCCGTATTATTATTACTTACAGAATTCTTATCCCTAAAAATATGGTATGTTACTTTGCATAAATGTGCAAATTTAGCATTATGATTTAAAAGTAAATTTAACCATCTATCCCAATCAGTTAATCTTTTAATATTTTCATCATAAGGAATCTCTAAATATTTTGCTTTATATACTGCATAATGAGGAATATAATTTAATGCTTTTAAAAATGGGGCGTTAAATTCCCTACAAACCCAATCCCATTTAGGTGTTCCATCTCCAACACTACAATCAGAATATATAATATCTATATCCTGATGTTCGTCTAAATATTTAATATTATCTTCTATATGATTTGGCATAAATTTATCATCTGCATCAAGCCCAGCAACATAATCATATTTTATCCCACTATCTTTTGCCATTTTTAATGTTATATTTCTTGCTTTATTTTGGCCCATATTATTTTCTAAATTTTTTATAGTTACTTTAAACCCGGGATTATTCCCCAAAGTCTTATTGATAATTTCCATCGTTTTATCGGTACATCCATCATTACAAATATATACATCAAAGTTTTTATTAGTCTGTTCTTTTAATGAATTAATAGCACGTTCTATTGTATCTTCTCTATTATAAACTGGTATTAATACACAAATTCTACTCATATTCTCCCTCTAAAATTGTATAATTTATTAACGATCCCTTTTTTCTATAAAAATCTATAACATCCATTACTTTTTTCCCTTTACCCCATTTAATAATTGGAGCAGAATCTATTACTATACCATTTTCAACATCGGCACTACAACAAAAATGTTTACAATTAATCCAATATGTTTTTATCATTCATAATCAATCCCTAATACATTTTTCAGCTTTATCACAAGCTCTTGAAATAGTTTCAACTTGGCTTCTAATTGGACGATAAGATTCTCTAATAGACATTACTTTATCGCGTATATCATCACGATATTTTTTAGCTATATCTAATAATTTAAATTCTAAATCAGTTATATCATCAGCCAAGTCGCTTTTTTGATCAAAAGAAGACTCTAAAACAATATTTCTTAATTGTTCAAATCCTTTTGTTATTTCTTTTCTCATTACTTTTCACCTTTCTTTTTTTTTAAGTATTTTACTGCTTTATTTACATCTTTACTGCTACTAACAATTTTTTCTCCCAAATTATCAAAATTAACTTTTACTTTCTTTTTTATATTTGGAGCTATAAATTGTGCTTTACGTTCTTCAAATTTTTGTAATTCTTCTTTTTCTATTTCTTCTTTTGTTTTTTTTATTTCTTGAGGGGAAGAGTTTGGTTGCTGAAATGGCCATACAAGGCCTTGTGGAAATATTGGTGGGGTCACAATGTCGTGGCTCTTCCCCCTTTCTTCAAGAAATTTAGTAAAAGGTTTTATCATCTTCATAATAAAGAATGCTAATGCTCCACATAAAATTAATGCTGGTACTATATATATTAATGCAATCCATGGTTGCACAGCATTATCCATTTTGATTTCTCATCTTAACTAATTTCCATTCAATTTTACTTTTTACTTTTAATCTAAACCATGTACTGCATTCAGAACATACAAATTCATCATCTTTGCACATTAAAATAAGTGGATCTGGTATTTCTTTATCTCTAAATGTTTCCATCCCATAAATATCTGGTTTTAATTGTTCATATATAGCATCTTTTTTCCCACATTTAGGGCATGTAAAAAGTAATGTATCAAAACATCCCATTATATACCAACCACCTTTGGCTTATTATTTTTAATATATTCTTCCATTAATTTTTCATAATCTTGTCTTTGTTTTCCTTCTTCTGGTTTATGCCATAAAGGATTTTGATTCCATATTAGAGCTCCATTTGCTATATGATAATTCCTACACTTAAAACAATATATTTTTACTTGATCTCTATTATCTGTAGTTTCTTTTCCTTGACCTATAATATCATTACAATCAAGACATTTAAAAATAACATCTCTCCCGCGTTCATATCTCATTTTTCTTGTTAAATCTGTTTTTATCCCATCCTCAATAATTACGGATGATGATCTAGCTGGATATACTACTGGAATTCTTGATTTTCCAGGTCCCATTGTTTGTAAAAAACTATCTACTTCAGATATTTCTCTCATATTTTCACCTTATACACTTTCATCTACTATTTGCGTTTTTTCTAAACTTCTTTCTAATTGTCCATAATCAATTGTTAATTCTTCATATTTTGATTCTAATTTTTCATATTCTTCTTGCAATTGATATTTTTCATATTCTTCATCTTCAACTTCTGATCTTACTTGAGCAACTTCTTTTTCTAACTCTTCTACTTGTTCTTCTAATTCTTCTATTTTTTCTGCATATTCTTTAAAACATTTATAACAAAAAACCTTGTCATCATTTTCTAAAGTTTCATTACATTCATCACATTTAATATTAATATCAATTGTCATTATTAATTATATAAGTATATCCAAGTCCTATTGCATCAGATTCATCATAACTAATATCTTTTTTCTTTTTAAATTTTTTTATAATAACTTTTTTTACCATTTCTTTATCCGCATTTCCATTACCAGTAATAACTTTTTTCATTGTTTTAGGATGAACCTCATCGTACACTTTATTATCTAATATTATTGTAAGTTTAATTGCTCCTATAATTTCTGATAAAATTCTTGTTGTTTTAGCATTTCTCATACTTTTTAATGATTCAATAATTATAATATCAGGATAGTGGATAGATAGAGCACTTTTAATAAGGTTATGAATGTATAATAACTTTGAGTAAGCCAAATCTGTTTTAATAACTTCAAATGTTCCACTGTTTAATAAACGCTTTCCTTTAAATACAGCAATCCCAATTTGATTGCTGCCAGGATCTATCGCCATAACCCGCATAATAAACCTCTTTTCGGTGCTCTATCTATCCTCACAAAACTAATTAAGTCTTGTTTTCTTTCTCCATTTACGGAGAGTTTCTACATGAACATCAAAATAATCTGCTGCTTCTTCGTAGGTTTCTGACTTCTTCAACACGCGCTTCAACTCTGCTTTAGTAGGCATTTTCACTGCTGTAGCCATACTTTACTCACCCCCTTCCATATGTAATTTTTTATGAATTCTTTTTAATACTAAATATCCAATTATATCAAATTCTGGATCTTCATGGTCTCCATTTCGATCTCCACGAACAATTCTACTCATTTTATCATCTAATCTAACATTAATTTGCTCTATTGTACTTGCTTTAGAAAAAAGTCTTACTGGATTAAGTACTGAATCCCCATATTTTCTATTTTTATCAATAAGAACATTGGCAATATCTATACATTCATCCATAATCATTTTTTGAACTTCTTTACTCATACTTTTTCACCAGCCTTTTTATTTCTCTATTAGTTAAATAATAACCATATGCAATATATTTTGTTTTAAATTGATTCCTTAATTTATCTTCAGAATAAAAATAATAAGTAGGTAAATTATCCTTTCTAAATACATATTCTTTAAAAATTTTTTTATTTTTTTCTAAACTACAGTCTATATATACAAAATCACATCCTTCTATCTCGTGTTTTTTAAAATCTTTATCATTGCTATCATAATATACTTCTATCTTCATAAGGGAACAAACCTATCTTTTTTAATCATAGCAGCGCTTGAAGGATTTCGTGAGCAATCAATACATGTCATATGTGCATGTTTATGTTCTTCTAATTTACATCCAGAACATTTATCTTCTTTAAATTGATCAAAAAAACTTTTAAAAAACTCACCCATTTCTTTCTTTAATTTTGAAGTATCTGTTATTTGCATATATGTAAAATCCCATACTAATGGTAAATGACTTGTATTCATTGGATTATGTATAACAATTTTTTGTTGTTTTTCATCAATAGAAAAGTAATTTTCAAATACAAACTTGCTTGATTTATCTTCTAGAAATTCTTTTAATATCTTCATTTTATCATCAATTGTTTGATTATTAATTTCTTTTTTATCTTCTATTTTTGGACCTTCTTCTTTTTTATCGCATCGAAAACAATAAAATTTATCTTTATCATAATACCCTTCAAATACATGTACAGTATTCCCACAATTACTGCAAGTAATAACACCCAATTTCATTCTATCACAAAATTGTTTTGGGCATTTAATAGCGCCTTTTAATTCTGCTAAATTACTTAATGCAACAATATATGGATAAGCTTTACATTTATCAACTGTACAATATTCAGCAACTTTATCACCGTACTTTATATTAAACATTTCTCACGTCCTTTCTGTAAATAAATCTTCTTCCATAGTAATAATTTTATCTAAAGATTTATTATTATCAGCTTCTTTGACTCTTACTAATCTACAATCGCCAATATGTTCCTTAGTAATTTCTATAAGTTGTTGTGTTGGATGATTCCCAAAAATACCTATTGAATTACCAAATGCATCTAATCCAGATAAACATCCATTAATATATACATATGAACCATTATCCAATAATAAAATCATTGGAGCATGAACATGTGCTATAAAAAATAATTCAAATTTCTTATTTTGTGAAAGATCACTATTGTTTATTTTATCTACTTGACTTGCAATATCACCAACTTTAATTACTTTACTTGCATTACCAACTTCAAAAACATTATCCCCATGTGTCGCAAATGCTTTATGTCCTTGTATATCAAAAATAGCATATGGAGATTCTGGTATAATAAAATTTATATTTTTATAATTATTAAATTCTCTTTTTAATGCAACATGCGCCATTGTAGCAAATGAATCCCATTTATGAACTGTTGACCTATCTTTACTTTGTTTATGTTGAAATCTCATATGATTATCTGGAGTACAATATACTGTAATCTTTTTAAAATGTTGCGCTAAATATGTAACTCCTTGTCCTATAATCGATAATATTGTTGCAAATTGTCTCGTCATTAGATCAACAGCGTGTTCTTGATTATGAATTATTCCCGCACCAAGATCCCCATTAAGAATTAAAACTAAATCTGTAATATCCCTATATTGAGGTTTAAAATTTGCTATATTTTGAAAAAATAAAGCTGTTCTTCTGGCAGCAATAACATTATTATAAGAATTTAATCCGCCTAATTCCCCGCTTGAAACATTATTTCCATAATGTGTATCAGATAAATGAGCTACTAATGTTCTTTCAATAGGTTTGCTGCTTTTAGGGAATTTTACTGGACTATGTAATTTAAATTCAATTTTATCTAATATAATATCAAATGTCTCTCGAATATCATCCAAAGTAATAATATGTTCAAGTATCTTTTTATTTTCTTTTACTAATCGAGAATTTCTTTTTTTTGTTAAAAAAGTTGTTTTAGCATTTTGTATAAAACTATCATCGCTAAAATCAATATTGCTATATTTTTTATAAGCATTTCGTAATGCATCACAAGTTTTAATACCCAATTGTTTATATTTTTTATTAAAATGTTGAGCGACTTCATTCCATGTTTTTCCCTTGTTGCGCAATTCACCTATAAATGTTATTTGTTCATCTGTATAATGACTTCCAAGTAGTTGCATTGCATTGTCAATCATCTTATCTCCCCCTACCAAACTTTAGTTTTTGAACATTCTTCTTTATAACCGCACCAAGAGCAGTCAGTCCCCTTTCTAGGATAAAATATTCCTGAAGTTATTGCTTTATATATATTAAAAGTAGATAATAAAAATTGATTTATTTTATCTTGATTTATTTTTCCATACACTTGTTGTGTTACTGGAATTTTAGTTTTTATCAATACATCATATCTAATTCCTTGTGGTAATTGACCAAATTCTTGTTTATATGCATAAGAATATCCAATTAACTGTAAACTTTCATCTGCTGAATCATCAGAATATTTTCTTCCAGATGTTTTATTATCTATTACATAATGCAAATCATCAATTAAATCAATATATCCTTTAAATGCCCATGGAATATCAATTTCTATAATCTTATTTATTTTGTTATCTTTTATTTCTGTTTTAGGTATTTTAAAATAAAATTCTTTTTCAACATAATTTGGTTGAATTCTTGGAGCTAATTCCTGATGATGTAATTCTGATAATTTATACCCAAGATCTTTTGATTTACCTTCTTTTGTTTTTTCTTCTTTATCTTCAATTTCTACTTTTCTTTTTTCAAATTCGTCACTATACGCGTCTTTAATAACATCAATAGCTAAATCTTCTTTTGATTTTATTTTTTGTTCAAAATTAGTTTCAATTCCTTTATGAACTGCACTTCCAATAACTAAATTGAAATTTGGTGGTTTTATAAGTCCATCTATATAACGAAATTTCCATTGCATAGGACATCTCATATAAGTATTAATTTGTGAAATGCTTAAGTACCTTTCTTTTGGCTTTTCAAATATATTAACCATTATTTTCCTCCAAAAACTTTTTAAAATCTAAGAAATTCATTACTACACAATCAATTTCTTTCATTTCTATTCCTAATTGTATATCATCAATCCATAATTCTTCTAATAAATCTAATCTTATTTTTTTACTTTTTTCTGCTTGTATATAACAAACTTCTTTACTAGAATTCACAGTATATGCATCAACTATTACATAAATTTTATCGTATTTTTTAAAACTAATTACAAAAGCCCAATCTAATCCTTTTTTATTTGAATGTTTAATAAGTTGCTTTAGATCAGTATATTTTAAAACATATCCATTAGCATTTGTAGCTTTACATTGGTATAAAAATCTATCGCAAATAGTATCTTCTTTGGAAAACCAAAAAGCTCCAGAAGCAATTGTTGGTTTTGATCCTGTTAATTTACACCATTTTTTTTCAAAATCTCTACCAATATCCCCCATAATTTACTTATTATTTCCTCGCTTTTGTAACAATATCTTTTTCCATTTCTTCGCATACTTTTGGGTTAGCTTTTAAATATTTTATAAAATCATCTTTACTACTGGCAACTTTTTCTGCTTTATATGTATATGTTCTACCTGTAAGATTTATATTTTCTCCCCAATAACCTAATGTGCTAGCAACAGTAACTAACATTTCTTCCTTATCAATATGCCCATCATTCATTATAGGAAATTCTGTAGAAAGTTTAGGAATTCCAACTTTATTTTTTTCTACTCTACAATGCATTGTATATCCAATTGGATTGTCTTTTTCTTTTATATCTTTACCCCGTCGAAAATTTACTCTTGATGTAGAATAAAATCCTAATGCTCTACCACCAGGAGTTACATCTGGAGACCCAAAAAATACTCCTATTTTGCTTCTTAGCTGATTAATAAAAATAGTTGTAGTACCATTAACTTCATTCTCTGTGTTCATAATGCGCAAACCTTTACTGATAATTCGAGCGACTTCAGCGACACTGAGTTTATCTATATCATTTTCTAATTCCTTTTGGGGAGTTAATGCAGCAACCGAATCAACAATAATAAGTTTTACATCTTTTGTTTTTATAAGAGTTCTAATTATATCAAATACATTTTCTGCTTTACTAAATGGAATATATATTAAATTTTCAGTATCAACACCTAATGTTTTTGCCCATGTTGGATCATATGCTTTTTCAGAATCTATATATGCACAATTATATCCAGAATCCTGAGCATTCTTTATTATCTTTAAACAAACGGTACTTTTCCCAGATGATGGAACACCATAAAATTCATGAATGCGACCTTCAGCAACACCACCACTCATAATTTGATCTAAAGCGGCAATACCTGTACTTAAAAACCTCACATTAAAATCTTTTTCATTACCTTTATGAATAACATCTTCACCATATTTACTACGAATTTCTTTTAAGGCTGAATTTAATTTATCAGATTTTTTAGACATTATGCGCCCTCCTCACCACTAATTATATAACAAATACCCTCAAAAGTACATACCATTTTATTCAATTTCTCCCTCAAGCTTCTTAATATTGAAATTATTGTATTCTGCGTTAAAAGATAACCGTAAAATATAGATTCTATCAGCAACCCGTAAAGTTTCATATAAAAGTTTATCTTGACCAAATAACATACATTTTGCTGTATTACCGTGTTCATCTGATACATAAACAATATAATATTTTTTTCTGCCACCACTCTTTTTTGATTCCATTTCATGTTTCGAAGCTACATAGACAATAGCACATCCACTATCTTGATCTCGAGTAAAATCAGATAAATATTTTGTTCTATAATTTACCATCTTTCTAATACGTTCTCTTCTATTATTTATATCAAATAAATCAACAGAAGTTAAAAATCCACAATATTCATTCTCTAAATTTATCATTTCAGCATTATTTAATTCATCTCTCAATATTTCTACTTGTTTTAAAGAACTTTTCTTTTTTTTATCGTAATCAATTTTAAATTTATCTCTATTATTAAAATAATATTGATCAAATATACTTTTATTTACATCTCCTTTTAAATAATAATAACAATTAAGAATATCTGCTCGATTATGATGAACAAACCCATCTAAACCTATTGGCATATTATCACAAGCACCAGATAAAATTAAAGCATCAACAACTCTTTTATTAATAATACGTGCATTTGATTCTATAACATTTTTATAAAACTCAACAAAATTAGTAAATTTATCTTGATTATTTGAAATAATATCTGCTGAAGTTTCACTGATACCTTTAATTAATGATAAAGAATACCGAAGACGATCATCTTGAATATCAAAATGCGTTTTACTATAACGTACATCCAATGGAAGTATTTCTATATTATATTTTTTAGAATCTTTAACAGCTTTTTCTATTTTATTCTCTTCTTTCTTTTTATCATCAACATTTTTTAAACTTGATAATAATACAGAAAAATATTCTAATGGATAATAATATTTCAAATACATAGTTTGCATAGCAATTTTAGCATAAGCTGTAGCGTGACTTTTATTAAATGCATATTGTCCTACACCTTCTAAACTTTTCCATAATTTTTCTAACATCTCTAATGAATATTTTTTTTGCGATCCTTTTTCTATAATTAAATCTTTAATCTTATTAATTTTTCGTGCTTTCTTTATTTTTTCTTCTTTAGTAACAGCAACACTATCTAATTCTCTTCTTAATAAATCCGCTTCGCCAAGACTCATTCCTGTAATTTGTTTTACAATATACATAAATTGTTCTTGATAAACCAATATACCGTGTGTTTGTGAAAGTATTTCATCAAAATCTTTATGATAATTTTCGAATTTACCACTACGTTTTCTTTTACCATATTCATATGCAAATCCAGATATTAAAGCAGCTGGTCTATAAAGCGCATTTGCTGCAATAATATCATTAAATGAATTTGGTTTTATTGATCTCAATAAATTAACCATTCCTTCACTTTCAAATTGAAATATCCCCAGTGTTTTACCTTGTGAAAATTCATTTAATAATTCTTTGTTTTCTAAATCAATATTATCTATATCAATTTCAATATTTCTTTTTTCTTTAATAAGATCAATTGTTTTATGGATTATAGACAAATTATTTAATCCAAGAACATCAATTTTTAAAGCTCCAATTTGATCTAAAGCGGACATTTCCCATTGAGTTAATATCATATTATTTGTAACTAACATTGGAATATGATTATACATTGGCTCTGAAGTCACAACAATTCCTGAAGCATGTCTACTAATATTGCGAACTTGATCATATAATTTATTTGCTATAGTTCTAACATCTGGATATTTATCAAAAAAATCTTTTATTACTTTTATACCCATTGTATTACAACTTCTCTCATATCCATCTTCAATAGTTTCATTAGAATAAAAATCTTTAGCAACTCGATCAGCTTCATTTAATGGAATATTTAAAACTCTAGAAATATCTCTTATAAGATTTCTAGTTTTTAATCTTTGTAAGGCAACAATTGGAGCGACATATTCTTTACCATATTTATTTTGAATATATTCTTGCGCTTTATCTCTATTTTCAAAATCAATATCAATATCTGGAATTTTTATTCTTTGTGGATTCAAAAATCTTTCAAAATATAAATCATATTTTATGGGATCAATTGTTGTAATTCCCAATAAATAGGCGATTAATGACCCACCAACAGATCCTCTACCTGGACCACAAATATATCCTTCTTTATAATGTTGTTGAATAATATCTTGTACAATCAAAAAATAATCAGCAAATCCAAATTTTTTAATAATATCAAATTCATATTTCAAACGTTCTTGATATTCTTCAATATTATCTTTAACTTCTTCTTGTTTTTCTATTCTATTCCATCCTTTTAAACATTCTTCTCTTAATAAAGCAATACTATCTTCACATTCAAATTTAGGAAATATTTTTTCTTTTTTTATATCAATTTGATCAATTTTATCGTAAATCTTAATAGTATTTTCACATGCTTTAAGAATATCATTTGTATGAATTTCATAATGATTTGTTTTCATTGTCTCAACAATATCGTCATAATTTTTTAAATAGAATCCTTGAGTACTAAATTGGAAAACATCTTTGCCGTCATCTATATCTTGAACAGTAGCTTTGGTTTGCAATAATAATAGTTTATTATGAATATCATAATCTTGTTTTTCGGAATAATGACAGTCATTCGTAATAACACATTGCACATTATTATTATTAGCAATCTTAACTAATTCTTTATTTACAATAAATTGTTCTTTTATATCATTTGGTTCTAATTCTATATAAAAATCATCACCAAATTCTTTCTTATATTTCTGTACATATTCATTAGCTTTATCAAATTCATCAGCTAATATTAATTGTGGTAGCCTGCCAGCGACACAGGCAGTGAGCAGGATAATCCCTTCCTTATTTTGCCTTATAATATCATATGTAGTTAAAGGCTTTCTATATACACGATTTAAATAAGCTTCTGATGAGATCTTTATTATATTTTTAAATCCTTGTATATTTTTTGCTAATAAAACAATATGATTAATAATAACTTCATTTTTCTTTTTTGCTTTCAATTCTTTTAATTTTGCCCGAGCTTTTGTTTTATCTGTTCCGGTAAGAGATTCACTTTCTTGTTCTTTTTTAGCTATTTTTTTATTTATATCTTCATAAAATTCTGGATTTTCTAAAATATATGCTTCAACCCCAAAAATTGGTTTTATATTATATTCTTTACATACATTATAATGATTTATCCATCCCATTAAATTACCATGATCTGTTATTGCAAGACCAGGCATATTATAATATTTTGCTAATTTAGCATAATCTTGAGATTTTGAAGCCCCATCTAAAACACTATAATCTGTATGAACATGTAAATGTACAAAATTATTCATATTTTTATCTTCATTTTTTCAATTAATAAATTATATTCTTTTAATAATTCTTTTTCTAAATTTATTGGTTTATAAGAATCAAAAATTATTTTATCCCGTACTCCTCTTAAATCATAAAATGCTGTATCTTTCATCCCATTATATTTCTTTACTTTTTCTGTATAAATGTTACAATTTTCTATAATATGAATAGCTTTTATTCCAAGAAAAAATCTCGATATTAAATCTTGACAAATATAAAAAGTTTTAGTAGGATTTTGAGTTAACTCCCATTCTCTTCTTTTAAAACATCTTAATTTAAATGCTGTTGTATCCGCTAATACATCAAATGGGTCACTAAGTTCCCGTTTTAATGTTTCAATTTCAATATATATTAATGGTTGATTATTATAAAACATAGCAAGATCTGGGTTAGTTTTAATAATTGTATTATATGGTCTAATAATTTTTTTTAAATCTTCTGATAAACAATTATAAAATTGCTTTTCTCCATCATTACCAAATTTATACATATCTTCAATAGTTAATTTGGGTTCTTCAATAATATCAACTGAAGTATTTTGTAACATATCAAATTCTAATTGTTCATTCATCGCTATATTTCCTTACTTTTATCCCTGCTTCTTTTAACATTTCTTTAGCAAGATCATCATCATATTCTTCTAAATAAACAACTTCCTTTACTCCGGCATTTATTAATGTTTTCACGCACCATATACATGGATGAGTAGTACAATATAACACAGAATTTTGTGGATTGGTATGCTTAATCGCACATTGAATGATAGCATTTATTTCAGCATGAACCCCGCGACATAATTCAGATTTACTGCCACTTGGTATCTTTAATTTTTGTCTAAGACATCCATGATCTTTACAATGGTTTAATTTACTTGGAGTTCCATTATATCCAGTAGATAATATAATATTATCTCTTACGAGTACAGCACCAACCCAACGGCGCAGACACGTAGATTGCGTCTGCATTTCTTTTGCAATGTTCATGAATAATCTATCTTTATTTCTCATTGAATGCTATAAAATCATTATAATGGTCTTCATAATACTTTTGGTCTTTGCCAAGTATTATTTTACTTCTTAATTCTAATTCATAGAATCTTTTCTTCCCGCGCAACATTTTCTTTACTAGATCAAAATGTTCTTCATAAAAATGCACGCTACCAAAATTAATGATTAAATCTCCTTCCGTTAGATTTTTATATTTACTTTTTAATTCTGCACATAATTGTTTTTGAACTAATCTCCACCATGGAACATCAAATGTTATTCCTCTAATACAATCTGAACTTCTAATATAAACAATAGAGATTAATTTATTATCTCTAATAAAAAATTGTTGCAATTGAGTACATACAAAATCTTTATTATCTTTAAAATAATAATCTTTATCGTTATATAGAATAACTGCTTGTCTTGAATATTCATCATTCAATAGAGACTTTAAACACCAATTATATTGTGTTGTCTTTTTAGTCACTTTATGAAAAACAAGATATCCATAATTAGAATTAACTGTACCATCTTTATTCGCTACTTTTTTCCAAAATTTAGAATATGGTAATATCCCGTCAACTAATATATTTCCTGCAAGATACCAACACATTTCACCAAATAAATATTTTTGAATATCATAATCTTCTCTAACATTATCTACTGAATATAAACAAATATCATCAACTTTTAATTGCTCATTAATCAATTCCTTCGTCTTATGACCACGAGTAGTAATGATCTTACCTTTTTTATCAATTCTTTTTAATAAATCAAAATAATTTTTCATTTGTTACCAGTGCTCCCAAATCCTCCTGATCCTCTTTCAGAATCACTTAGATTTTTTACTTCTTTAGGTTGTCCAGTCCAGCAAGGCATTAATATTAATTGGGCAATTTTTTCTCCTGGATCTATTATAACATTATCATTCCCAGTATTTAACAATATTGCATGAATTTCTCCGCGATATCCAGAATCAATAACATTGCCAAGCGTTGTAACTCCATATCTTGCAGCTAATCCCGATTTCGCTTGTGTTAATAATACATGCCCATCGGGAAATTCACATGCTAATCCCAATGCAAATTTATGCATTCTGCCAGATTTTATATTAACTGTAAATTCTTCTGCAGAATATACGTCTAAACCTGCATCGCCTGCCTTTGCTCTTGTTGGTAATTTAACATCATCACGTAATTTCTTAAATTTCAACACCTTTTAACCACTCCTTTACAGCGTATATTTGTTTATCAAGATCTCTAGAATCCATATTTAAATACAAATGTTTACAAGCAGTCATTTTAAAAAAAGAATCATAACAATGTTTTATTAAATCCATTTTCGTATGATCAATTATAATTTCATCAGTAAGTTCATTTAAATACTGATCATTATCTGTCTTATAGCAATAAATCATAAGTACTCCAAGTTTTGCGCATCGATCATCTAATTCGAATAATATTTTATCATCAGTCTCTCTTTCGTATGCACGCGCATATGCAAATTCGCTTGGATAACTTCTGTCGATAATAAGATTTATATTTACTTGCTCTAAAAAATCAATCATAAATAATCCTTCATATTTCAAAGCATTCTTAAAATCATTATTATTAAAATGCCCTTTTTGTAAATTACTTTTAAAATATTGTAATCCTAATTTTTTAGCAAGTTCTTTAGCTAATGTTGTTTTTCCAGTCTTATCAACCCCTTCAATAATAATAATCATAATACTCTCCTAATACTTTCAATACATTGATTAACAATTTCCACTTTATTTTCCTGTCTTGATATATATGAGGGATGATATAATGGTATTAAAATATGCTGACTAATATTAATTGCTTTACCAAAATATTCTGATATTGTTGCATGAGAAATAAATCTTTTTAATGGAATTGACCCTAATGTAACTATATATTTTGGATTAAATATACTTATTTGTTTATCTAAATATAATGAACAATTTTGAATTTCTTCTTCATTAATCTTTCTATTATTGGGAGTTGCACATTTACAAATATTAGTCATTATAATATCTTCCCATCCATACCCAAGATCATCAAGTATATATTTAATAAATTTCCCCATTTTACACATTTGAAATGTTTGTTCATAACTTTTTTTAAAATCATTATGTGATTTTATTATTTCTCTCTCATTTGGAAGTGGTGCGCCTGGATTTTCTCCAATAAACATAAATGATCTTTGTATTTTATCCCCAATACGAAGATTTGGCATAGGATACAATCTAGCTTCAACCATTTCTTTACATTTATTGCAATTGTAAATATCTTGTTCTAAAGTTTCAATAGACATTGTTTTACTACTTCACCAACTTCCTCAAAAGAAGATTCAGCATTCCTCTTTCGTATTTCCCCTTTTACTTTATACCCATCTTTTATAGCAATAATTGCTTTTTCTAATACTCGTTCTAAATTATTTAATTTTGTATAAAATGGATATCTATTACCTAATATTCTTTTGTATTCATAAACTTTTGGAACTACTGGCAATAACCCAGCTCCTATTGCTTCTCTACTAAAACATCCACCATATCTTTCAATAAAATATAAACTAACACTAATATCTGATCTCGTTAGCATATCAAAATATTCTTTTCTATTTAATGGTTTTTCTGAATATACAAATAAAGGTTTTACTTTCTTTTTTAAGTCGCTCCATTTTACTTTTTGTGATGGATTAGTAAATATTATTTGAAAATCTTTTCTTCTTTTATAAAGCTTATTAACTGCTTCAATTACTTCTTCATGATGAGTATAATTTATTTCACTTAATCTATTACCAAATACAATAGTTGCTTTATTAAATTTTTCTGGATTATAATTATCTAATATTTCTCTTAATGAAAATCCAAAATCAAAAATAATAGATTTTTTCTTTATATTATTAATATATTTCTTATTAAATTTTCGTTTAGCATTATCAAAAAAAGCTTGCTTAGTTGATCCGCATGTAAAAGCAACCACATCAGCGCATTCAGCTCCATCAAATTGCCTCCAATCATATGAAATAGTTTTAGATACTTTTTCTTCCCCAATACATGGGCAATCCATCCAATAACAAGCATGAATTATTTTAGCTTGTGATTTTGCATATGTTAAAACAGTTTTAATATTTCTTGTCAATTCAGAAATATTGCTCCATACAATATCATATTTACCCTTTTCTATGATCTTTTTAAATTCAACTGTATCAAAATGATAGCGATTATCAAAAGCAGATATTGGTCTTTTCCATGGAATAAATTTTACATTTGGAGAATTAAATATTTCTTTATAAGATTTTATATCAGCAAAATCTTTAATCGGAGCTATTAAAATATCCCATTTAAAATCGTGATGAATTTCTTTTAATAGCCCTCTCATCATCTGAATATTTGAATCTGCAGTTAACCATTTCTCATTTTTGTTATAGATCGACTGTTGAAGTATATACAATATTTTCTTCATTACAATACCCCTTTTTCAATTTCCTCTTTTACCCATGGAATGACTTCATCAAGAGCATCATTTAATGAAACTTCTGCTTCAAATCCAAGCAATTCTTTTGCTTTATTAACATTTGGTATTCTCTTTTGTACATCATATTTAAATGGATCGTCTGGAATATATGAAAATGGTTTATCTCCTTTTATTTTTTCCCATATCATTTTTGATAATTCCAATACAGTTGTTGAAACATCATTTGAAATATTAAAATCATTATTAATTGCATTCTCATTTTCTAATGACATATATATTCCTCTAGCTATATCTTTACCATGTGTATAATGTCTTATTTGTTCACCATTACCTAAAATATGCAATGGATCTTGCCCTTTAACTATTTTTTGTATCAAATCAGGCACCACGTGACTCATGGCGAGCTTTATGTTACCTGACATAATATCTTTATCACATACCGCACGAGTCTCTCCTATACCAATACAATTAAATGGTCTTATTATAGTATATGGTAATTTATGTTGTTCCCATGCCCCTTTAGCCCAATATTCAGTAGCTAACTTTTGAAAGCCATATGTAGATAAAGGAGGGGGGCATTTAAATTGCTCCCCCTCGGGTGTGGGGTATGTAGCTGTACTTTCAAATACCATACTAGAAGACATTACTGTTATTTTCTTTAATTTTCCATGAAGATGTTCATTGATTGCGGCTCTAAATCCAGCAGCTAGTATTCTTTCATTCTCTTCTAAAAGATCATATGCAAATTCATGGAACATTGATATTCCGCCAATCAATGCGGCATTTGCTATAAAATGATCACACCCTTCTAAAATTTCTACTACTTTATTATAGTCTTTTGCATCGCCTTCAACAAATGTATAATTATAATTATCATGAAATGAACGAACAACTTTACCATACTTACTATAATTATCTAATCCTCTTACTTGATGACCTTCTTTTAATAATTTATCTACTATATATCCTCCAATAAACCCTTCTGATCCAGTAACTAATACTTTCATTATATTTCCCCTTTCTTAAAAATTAATTTATTAGTTTTACAAACATTCCATATATCTACAATATATGTATTATCATCAACGCCAAGATTTTTAAAATATTCTTTATTAAATTGATCATGACAAGTTGTTATAAAAATAATATCATAATCTATATTAAGATAAGTTTTATATCCCTCTACATATGGATCATATATTGATAAGTTTTTTGGTACTTCATTTTTTAATAATCTAACAAATTTTTCAGATAATGAATCTCTAATATCATCAGTATTTGCTTTAAATGAATATCCACATACAAGTATTTCTTTATTAGTTAATGTAGTATATTTTTTAATTGCTTTAATTAAGAACAAAGGAGAATATTCATTAATCTTCCATGACAACATTCCTAAATCTACACCAAAACTATCCATAGAAATTGGAGCAAAATCTTTTCTTAAACAAGTCCCAGCAACAAATCCTGGTCTTTTAAGTCCACCGCGTGGATATCGATAATTAATAAGTTCTATAATTTTAAATATATTAGCATTATAATTTTCTGCAATATACATAAAATAATTTGGAATCGAGAATTGTATATATCTAAAAATATTAGTAAATAATTTTATTAATTCTGCTGTTATATAATCTGTAGGAATGCATTCAGTAAATTTAAATATCTCATATGCTAATTCTTTGCTCTTTTCATCTTCTGTTCCGATAATTTGAGGTAAAGTTTGTAATTCTTCTATAGCAACACCTTCAGCAAGTCTTTCTGGACAAAATGCTAAAAATATATCTTTTCCAACTATATATCCAGAATGTTTTTCAATTAAATTTTTAACAAATTTAGTTGTATTTGGAGCTATTGTGCTTCTTAAGATCACCAACTTTCCTTTTTCTAATGATGGGATAATAGATTCGATGGCCGTCCTTAAATGATTTAAATCCATTTCGATGTGCGGCAAAAATGGAGTGCCAACAGTGATAATAATAGTATCACAAAAACTCGCTAATGAAATATCATCACTAAAGACGGCGGTCGAAGAACTTAGCAATTCCTTGCATTGGGGTTCATCAAAAGGCATATGTCTGTGCATAAGAGAGGATACAATTTTCCCATCCCTATCAATGCCCATTATTTCATGTCCTTCTGAAGATAATAATAAAGCTAGTGGTAAACCAACACGCCCCAATCCAATTACTGCTATTTTACTCATCAGTCCCCTCACTCTGTTCTGCTTTCTTTCTCATCGGCCTAATCATGTAATTGATGTAGCTCTTAAGATCCCCATCACCGCGCATCTTTCTCACATTTCCACTTTGGATTTCTTTATTAACTAAATCAAAAACAGCCTCAGCATCCCTATTGCCGCTATGCAGCTGAGATTTTACAAATTCAGTTACACTTGTTGTCATGTCACACCCCCTTTCCCAAATAGATATTTATATAGGAAAAGATTTTGTCTTTTCTTCTTTAACTCCTTGAGATTCTGATCCCCCTTGTGGTGATGAATTATTTTCTTGTGGATTTTTACTTATTTGAATTTTATTTATAATGTCAATTATTTCTTCTTTGCTTTTACCTGTTCTTTTGATTTCTCCATCAACATCTACTTCTAACCCTTTCTTTTTATCATCATCAGACAAAGGACTAGCAGTATTTCTTAAAGCATCAAGATCATATCTTGTTCTTTTGCGTTTACCTTTTATTTCAATACTTCTAGAATAAGAATAATCAACATCAGTAATTGTCTTATTAGCATCATAATCTTTTGCTAATTTATCAATAACTGAATGTGTTGCTTCAAATAATTTTGCTTTCCCATCAGCTCTATCAATAACTTTCGTTAACATTCTGATCTGAGCTGTAGAAATTGGCGATCCCCAATTTGTACTGGCACGATCACAAAGGGGACATTCATCAACAACCCCCCCATCTGGATTATTTAAACAATTAACAAATCCTTTAAATCCATTTAAATCAACCCAATGTCTTCTTACAAAATGAATTTCTGCTCCATCCTCTAAAAACCTTATTTGTTTAGTCTCACCATCCTTGATTTGAAGTGCATTACTTGTTCCCTGATTCTTTATTGTTTTGTATCTTAATAAACCCTTCATGCGGACCCCCTTTGTAGTAAAATGAGATGACATTATAACATGAACATCTTAGTTTGTAAACTATGAAAAATTTTCTATTTCCTCCCATCTTTTTAAAAATGATTTGAATTTAAGATAATTGTCGAATAAATGTTTTACAATATCTAAATGCTTTTCTGGTGTTTGTATCTTTACATCGAGAGACTTATTAATAGTAAGAACTTGACGATTAATATTCACAATATCAATAAAATCTTTCACTTTCTCATGTTTTAGAACTTCATCAAAATTATCTGTTGATTTTACAATAGTAAGTGCTTTCTTATCTCCAATTCCGGCAATTCCATGCACATTATCACTTTTATCTCCGGAAATATACATTGTTTCGACATAACGATCTGGAGAAATACCAAATTCATCAATAAAAGTTTTTTTATCATATAATTTATCATTCTTCCCAACTTTAAAAAATGCTGTATTATCATTAATTAATTGAAAGTAATCATGATCACCACTTACTATTATATTAAGTCCATCTTTATTTTTTATCGACAAACTTCCAATTATATCATCCGCCTCTGTATCTGGTAATTCTGCACATTTAATCCCTATATCTTTTAATAAACATTTTAAAATAAAAAGTTGTTGAAAAAATCCATTATGAGTATCTGTTCGATTCGCTTTATAATCTGAACAAATTTTACTTCTTCTACTATGTCCAGTATCATAACACATAACAATATCACAAGGATGAAAGCGTTTTTTGTATGAAAGCAATATATTAATAACTCCATAAATTAATCCAACTGATGTATCCTCATCTAATTTAAGATTATAAAATTTTGAATATGCTCGATGTGCTAAATGATAGGCATCAATAAGTAATATATTTTTCATAATAATTTTGCTTCTCCTATTCCTTTTCCTATTTCATCACTATTCATATCATCAATATCGTGTTTTCCAGCTGCATCATAATTAAAAATTGATATTTTAACTTTATTCTTTAATCTATTATATATATCTTTACTCGCTTCTTTCCCTGGTTCATCATTATCTAAAGCTAAAATAACATTATCAAAATATTTAGATACCAATTTTTCATGAGGCAATGTTAAATTAGTACTTTGTATTGCTGCAGAAAATGGAAATCCTTCTTGATGTGTTTTTAATACAACAAGATTCCCTTCAACTAACATTAATGTATCTCCCCTAACAAGATGTAATCCATATAAATGATCATACTTTGGATATCCAGAATCTATTGGAACTATTGGTTTATATTTTGCTCTACTAGTTGGGTATGTTTTTCTCCCATATACTCCAATTAAATTTCCATGCCTATCTCGAAATGGTAATGACACCATACTTTTAGCAGCATAATATCCAACTTCAAATTTTTTTAATGTCTCAATATTAAATCCTCTATTAAACATATAATCATATTCAGATGTAAAATTATTTAATATACTTTCATCATATACTTTTGTTACAGATCTTTCTGATTCTTTATTATAAAAATCATTAATCTTAGTTCTTAATTTATTTATTATAATATCTTTACTTAATTCTACTCTATATCTAGATTTTACTTCACTAACCGGAATATCTTCTAATAAAGCAATAAATTCATATATATTAACGCTTGTTCTACATCCAAAACATACGAATCTTTGGTTGTCTAAATAAAAAGCTGCTGAAGGATTATTATCATCATGAAAAGGACAGGATAATTGTATATAATGTCCTTTTAGTTTGATATTATCTATTCCATATGATGTTAATAATTCAAGCAGGTCTATATCCAAAGTCATGTATATTTTCCCTAATAATACCATCATTAAGATACCACATTAAATCAATAAGTAATCCAACTTCACCATCTCTCATTTTTACAACTTTTGCTTTCATTACCCCATCATTTCTTTGATCATTGTTTTGATGTATAGAAATAATTATATCTGAATCTTGAGCTATTGCTCTAGAATACCCAACATTATCTAATTCCGGCGGTTCACTTCCGCCAACATCAAATTCTCTATTCGCTTGACATAATGAAATAACAGGAATATTACATTTACGAGCAAAATTCTTCAAATCTCTTGAAATATTTTTTACAGCTTCCCAGCTTTTATCTCCATTTTCATCTTTCATTAAAGTAATATAATCTACAAAAACAATATCTGGATTATGGTTATTAATTGCAGCTAATACTGAAGATTGTGTTGCATTATGTGGTGAAGATACAATAAAACTTGTTCTTCCATCTGTAGCATTTTTTAAATTATTTAAATATTCTTTTAATCTTTGTTCATTCTCTTCAGTTAATTGTCCATGTTTAATATCTCTAGGATTTAAATTTAATTGTAATGCTAATACTCGAGTATAAATTTGTTTAGGAGACATTTCAAAAGAAATATATAATGGTTTATATCCATTTCTCCATGCATGAGTTGCAAAATGAGTTGCTAAAAATGATTTGCCAATTCCTGTACCAGCCATTATATTAATTAATTCTCCATTTTGCCATCCACATATTAAATTATCTAAACTCGGAATTCCAGATGGAATGCCTGAAATTGCTCCTCTTTCTTTTCTAACTTGATAATCTTTTATTATTTCATCAGTAATATTAAGCAAATCAAGATCCTCTTCTTTTTGAGATTCTGATCTTAATTTCAATCCATTACTTATTACATAATTAAGAACTTCTTCACTTGAATTTTCTTTTAATTTATTTGCTGCATCATTTAAAATACCTAATAATTTATATTCACTATATTTATTCATCACTTCATTTACTAAATAATTAATATCTCCATTTTCTTCTTGATAATCATATTCTCTGAATTTTTGTCTTGTAATACTGGAGCTTGGTGTCTTATGATATTCTTTAAAAAATTTACAAAAGAACTTATAAACTTCACGAGCATAATCATCCCCAAAATGATATGGCTTTAATTTTTTAATAACAAAAGCAATTCTATTTTGTGTTAATATTGCATTAAGTAGAGAATATTCGGCTTTCATGGCGCCCCCCTTTTAAATTAGTTTTCGTCTTTTAATAAGTAATCATTATCCCAAATATTAAATTTTATATTATTTGCCAATGCATATTGCATACCAGCATTTAACTTATATATTGTTTTTTTATCTTGCAATTTAAATTTAGGTTTTATTTCTATTAATTCTTTTATTCCATTTTTATATTTTATTAGTATATCTGGAAGATAATTGTGAATAGTTCCATTAAATAGATAAGGGATTCTAAGTGGTTCTATAAAATAATTCTTTACTTCTTTCATTAATTCCAATATTTTGTATGCCTGTAATTCCCATGATGATCGATAATATACCTTTTTACAATTCTTCTTTGAATAAAAATATCCTCTTTTCCCCCTCGCATAATTATCTTTTCCATTCATTAATCTTTTTATAGCACCTAAACTCATATTTTCTTTTGCTTTTTTCGAAAATATTATTTTTCTTCCTTTTCGAGATTTACTCATCTTTAATTTTGTTTTCTTTGAATGTTTTGTTCCTAATTTTGCTTGTCGTAATTTTTCTATATGATCTTTTGTGAATTTTTTACCTTTCATTGGAGCATCGTGAATTTGAAAATATTTTTTACGACTCTTGCTCATATTTTCTATTTGTTTTTTTGTGCGTTTTTTTCCTATATTTGCTTTACTAATTAATGACTTAGTTTTTTTAGTAACAATGTAGCCTTTTTTAGCTTCAGAAATGTTTTTACAATGTTCTTTAGTTCTTTTATATATTCCTATTGGCATTTTTTTAACATTCTCCTTAAATTCATTCTAATATAAGCACTTAATGATAGCCCACTATTCTTAGATAAAATTTTTAATTCTTTTATATCTTTATCTTTTAACTTTACTTGTATTGTCTTCATTTCTGACATAATTTACCTCCTTTATGTATTACAAATTATATATATTGTATTATATATAACTATTACTACTACTTTGTCCTTTTTTATTCATTATTACCAAGTAAAAAATCGTTATTTATAACTTTGAATGACATGCGACCTTCGAGGATCACAGATACAGCCTCAATTTGAGGTCGTATAACAATTCCTTCTCTATTACGATCAGTATTTTTATATTTACCTTTAGCCTTTTCTAATAATTCATCTAATGTATAATTAAATGAATCTCCCATCTCATCAATAGGAACAAATGGTAATTCTAATGATTCACAAATTTCTTGAGCTTCATTAATACTCGCATATTGATGTTCATCAATAAGATATACTGAAAAAACTCTTATCTCTAATTCTTTTAATAATAACGGATTTTTTTGTATTCCTGGACCAACTATTTCTCCTTGAATAGCAATATTTCTTTTATCTTCTTCCATTAATTCTTTTAATTTATATTTCTTAGCAATCTTCCAATAAGTATTGGTTTCATCTTCTTTATATTCCCAATTTCTTCCACATACTCCAAAATGTCCATCTTTATAATAAAATGTAGAACTTGTACCATCAACTTTTGTAGTAATATAGTATTGTCTATCTTTCATTTCATCTAAAATTGTTGGAATTGATTGTACTCTAATTTCATCTGTTTTAGGTACTATATGAGTTGGAAATTTACCAAATATTTGACCACTTAAATTTGTTGGAATTGGAGGTTCATATTTTTCTATTTTAAGTATCTCAGTAACATCTTGTCCTTCTTTGGCATCGACAATTTCAGGGAATTCTTTAAGTGACAATAATAATCCTTGACTTAATGTTTTTCTTAATTTTATTGTTCGTAATCTAAAACCTTCTCTTCCATCTGTTAATATTTTATGAGAACTTTTTCTTAAAAATTCATATCTTTCATCAATTGGAAGAAAGGAATCTATTTCAAAATATATAGCTAGATCTCCGGGCTTAAATTCATTTTTTCTAGAAACACATTGCCAACCTAATATCTGAACTTTTTCAATAGCATCTGCATTTTCTATTGGTTTAACATCTACAATTTTTTGAATACTTGCTAATTTTCTTTCCATTTAATTCTCCTTTTTGAGAATGGGTAGTTAAGTTTTTGCGTTAATTTTTAACGAGTTCTCGCTAACTCGGGAGGGATGGCATTCCTATCTAGTCATTAGAATACCAAATCCTACCACCAGTAATGAAATTATTTTGACAGCCCTCATTAACATGGGCTCCTTAACTACCCACCTTAAATTATATTAAAGGTCTATAATGTATCTCAGTTTGACCACGCTGTTTTAATTTAGAAGACATATCTTTTCTATAATCTCTACCTTGTACAACTATTTGAATACTTTTTCCATAAATCAATGATGCTATACTTTCTCCCCAAGTTCCTTCATACATTCTTCTAACTTCTTCAACATTTTTATTTGAAGAAATTAATGTTGGATTTGATCTATATCTTAAACAATTTTCGAAAGTACTTTCAGCTAATCCACCTTGAGAATGATATGCTTTCCCAATATCATCAACCAATAAAAAATCTACTTGTTCAATTTGTCTTTCAAAATCTTTTTTTGCTTTCGTATCATACCATGAATTTGTTAGCATTGTAATTACTTTAGAATATGGAACAAAAAATATTGAATGTTTTTTTCTACTTGCCTCTCTTAATACTTGAACTAACATTAAAGTTTTTCCAACACCATTATTTCCATATAAAAATAAACCAATGTTCTCATGATAATAATTATCTAGATTTTGAATATATTCTTTTACTTCCTTTAAAGCAGTTTGATCTCCTTCATAATCATTAAAATCTTTAAACCAATATTCATACGGAATATTTGCTTTTAAAAGAAGTCTTCTTTTCTCTTTTTGTTCTTTACAATCACATCTTAATTGATTACCATTTATTGTTATATCATTATACAATTTATTGTATGATCCACATGCAGGACAAATTGCATCATTGTGCTTCTTCATATTAACCCCTATTTATTGTTCAAGAGATCTTACAGAAATCCAGCGGAGATAATTACAATATTTCTTTTGTTCATTATTTATTGTAACAGTCCCCGAAACAAATTTTTGGGTTTCAATTACTTTTTCATTATTAATATTTGGTTTTACTTCTTTAGGAATCTGAATATTGTGTTCACAACAAAGTTTATGATATGGTTTATTTGTTTTCTTTGAAATACCAATTTGTTCTAAAATTCTACCACCACATACTTCACAATTTTGACCATCAACAATTACTTCTAAATTCCCTTTATTTTCATTTTCTACTAAAGCATTATCTTCAATCATTTTCTTCATTGATTCAACTATTATTTTTTCTTCATCAGCATCATTACACCCTCGCTCTACTTCAATATATGAATATTGTTGTCTTGGAATCCTTGTTGTTATTTTTGAAAATTTTTCAGCCATGTTTTTCCTCCCCATTTAAAATTGTGAATGAATTATAACACAAAAATTTTTTATTGTAAATAACTAAAATGGTGTATCAATCACATCCCCATCGGAAGTTATTGTCAAATACATCGAATCAAGAGCTCTTTTTTTAAAATTCCCGATCCCAAATCCTTGTTTGATAGAGAATTTTGTCATCTTGATCTCATTGTCTTTTTCATATTCGATGTCATATCCTTCATTTTCATAATATTTAAATATTCTGCTTGTCTTTATTTTTACATTCATCTTATTATCCTTATTATGCTTAATATATAACGTTAAATATTAAGCTACTAATTAAGTAAGAGTATAGAAATTTAGTAAAAGTATAAAATATTAATTAAAGTATAAGCTATTAATTAATACTTATGCTTTATATCATGTGCATATATAAGCTTATTAATATAATTGCACATATAAGCTTATTTAGCTATCCTTGCCAAATTACTAACACATATAAGTGTATTAAGACCAAATAATAAACATATAGATAATCCCTCTAATCTATCACTAGCTGCTAATACTATTAATATCGACATAAAAAATAATAATCCATTACAAACCATACCAATAGTATAAGCAGTTCTAGATTCTGCAAATTTCTTTAAGAAGTTAAACATATTTCACCCCCTTTTTATTATTATGTCGAACCACCTATTTATATTTGATCTATAATATTCTTCTTTTTCTTTGTTATAAGGTCTAATAGTACAAAATGGAATTAATTTCTCCCCCCTAAAATATAATATTAAAAATTCATTCCCATATAATTTATAATATTCTCCATCATTTATTTTAGTATCATATTCTATAAGATCTTGCATAATATCTTCATAAAATATTTTTTCTACAGCCATTAAATAACCTACAGTTTGTCCCCATAATTTAGGATAATCATGACTAAATTTGATCTTTAAATTTCTAGGAAATGGTATTAATTTTTGTTCAGACATATTGTTTTCCTTGCCTTCTCTGGATGTATTGCATAATATGTTTGTCCCCATTCTCTTTGTTGGTTATCTATCTTCATAAATCTACACCATACTGCATATAATATAGAATCCATATCATCAAGACATCTTCCCATTACTCCTAAATTAGAATCCATATCTTTAGTTATTTTTACTGTCTTTTTTAAACTAGGATGATTATCCTTTACAAGATCTAAAAATTCATTTCTTAAATTATTATATTCTTCTTTACTCCATTGAATATATCCATTACCATTTGCATAAGAACAATTTTCATCTTTTGGAAGTTTAGGAAACTTATTAAGTAATTTTATTAATCTCATTTTTATTTTAAATTTCATTATTTTTTCCTGTCACTTATATTAATAGAAATTTTTGTTTCTCCATGTTCTTGTAAAGATTCTACTTTTTCTTCTATATCTTGTATTGCATATTTAAGATCATCAAATTCATTTATCTCGTATGAAAGAGTAGCTTCAATGTTTATTTTTATTGTTTTTCTTTTCATCTTTATTTTTACTCCGCTTCTTTAAGTAGATTTTCGGCCCTACTAGAATATTCAACTAAATCTGTATATAAAGTGAAAGCATATTTCTGCATTTTATTATTTAAATTATCAATTATAATATTATGCTTTTTCATAATCTCTACAATTTCTTTTGGTCTTTTAATAATATCTTGAAGTAAAGTTTTTATCTCATTATCCATTACTTATTTCCCTTATTCTTTTATCATATAATTCCTTGATCTCAGATATTGTTTTTACTTTCTTATTAAATAATAAACAATCATAGAAACATCCACCACCCCATCCCTGTACATCACATGGTTTTTGTCGACCGTCCAGCGGGCACTTGTGGGACATTCCCCTATATAACATCCACCTTGTCCTGGGGAATTCAGCCGGCAGCAACGCTGTGTCTCTGGTGGTAAGCCTGTCGTTACATAGACCTACATTACTTATAGTATATTTATTACCAATCTCAGTAGAATCTTCCATTTTTATCTTTTTGATTTTATCAAGATTCTTACGAGCTTTCTTTAAAATGAAAGTATATTGTTCATCTGTTAAATGTATCGATTTATCTTCGTGAATATTATTCTTCTTCTTCATTGTACTCACAATCATCACATCCCTCAGCATTATTACATTTTGCATATTTACCACAATGTTCATTATTCATAATACTATCACCTCTTTAGGTTTTTCTGCCAATTGAAACCAAATAAATACTAAAAAATTACTGATCTTCATATATTCTTTTTGCTTTTTAAAATGCTGTTCTGCTTTCTCTTTATTTATCTTTACGAACTCTCTTAATCTATTACTATATACATATTCTTCTGGATAGATAACTAATAATTCATTGCCGATTTTTTCTTCATATGAAATTATACACATAAATCCCCCGTTTATTATTGATCAAAAATTCATTAGTGAGCCACCTCCAATTTAATTAAAGCTTATCATATTAGAGAAATTATCGTGTAGTTTAACAATTACTTTATTCTCATCATGATCTTCGAATTCTGTATTCTCTAATATATCTCTAGCTACTTGAATTAACCCTTTATTTTTTACAAGCTTCTTAGTGAAATTATTAATATCCCTATTAACATTACTTGTAATTTCATTTATTATATCTTTATGATTTTCATCATTAGACATAATTAACATTAAAAAAATTACCAAATTAATATCACTAACTGCTTTTCCTAAAACCGTTGATAGCACATGAGCAACTTCATTTTTTTTGTTTTCCATTAATCTTATCCTTTCTCCACCACATCTACAAATAAAGTTGGACTTGTCCATGATACTGTACGCATCTTGTCTATTTCCTTTTTATTAAGCTTACCTTTTTTAATAAGTTCATCTATTTTTTTATTATCAAATTTAATTTCTACATTGACTAATTCACCTAATCCAAGTTTTTCAAAATATTTCTTTGTTTCAGTTGGATTATCATAAACTGTAGAACGCTTATAAGTAATTTCAGCTTTTAAATTATCTTCCATTAAAAATTTATCTTCATTTTTGCCTGGAAGCTTTTTGATCTCAGATATAAGTTCTTTGCGGATCTCATTCTTTTCTGTTTTGATCTTATCTTCCTGAAGTTTCAGTTGATAGTATTTCTTTACTTTTCCCATGTTTATCACTCCTTTATTTATGCATATGATTCAGCTAATTCCCAAAGTTTCTCATTTACTTTTACTATACGTAAAACATTAGTAATTGGCTTTGCTGTTATTTTTCGACCATTCTCTTTATTACCAACAATCCCGCCTTTCATAACATTTTCTTGAATAACATTGAATTTTGTCCAAAGATCGTTCTTATTATCTTCTGGCCTGCGAATTTCTAAAAGCTGCTTTGACTGTAATGGAGTTACACAATGTCCATATTTAACTTCAAATGCTTTCTTTGCAAATGCTAATTGCTGTTGAGGACTCAATGTTACTTTTTTCATCTCATCAATTTTTCCAGTAACTAAATTCAGTCTTTTTATTACCTTTTCGATCGCGCCAAGCAGTTCATTTTTTTCAATGCTTTTATGAATCAGTTCAAATCTTTCGAGTGTTGATGTTGCTACTATTAATCCATTTTCGCATACAAGCCTAAATATTCCTGCATAGAACATAAATTTCTTTGTTCGATCATGAGAATTTACTAATACTATTTCAGGTATATATTCTTTATCTTCAATATCAACATCCTTATTTCTGAATCTTACAATATGTTTTTGTACCATTGTACGTTCTACATATTTCTTAAGAGGTTTAGATTGAGTTACACTAGTAACTCCCCATCCTTCTTTATTTAATGTATCAATAATTGTATCAGTAGGAACAAAAGAATATTTACTTGAAACATAATCAGCAGCATTATGTGATAAAACTGCTGGTGCCACCTTCCTTATATCTCCCTTTGATAAAAATCTTATTTCAGCCATTTAAATCCCTCCCTTAATTTGATATCTTATTATACTGTAAATTATGGGCAATTTAAACTAGTAAAATATACTTGAATTTGCACGACTTATTCTATTTGCCGCAGATTTACATCGCTTACAAAAAGCATCATATTTATGGATCAATTTTACTTTACCACAAATCTTACATGGCTTTTTGCGCATATCTTTTGTAATCTCTCTTATGGCCGGATTTTTTATATAATCAGCCATCACAATCTCCTTTCTTTTGTAATTTCAAAACAATATTTATTAATGTTTTTTTAGTACACCTTTTTAAAAGTTGCACTGAATATTTTTTCATTTCTTTAATAATCCAGCTTTTTTAAATTTCTTCATTAATAATAGAATTGTTTGTCTATATGTTGTTGCTACTAATATTTCATGAGGACTTTTTGCGAATGATCTCGCAACTTTGTATTGTTGTATACTTTTAGCAAATATATCACGTGTTTTATTAGATTCTTTTTGTTTCACAATAACCGACATTTATAAGATCTCCTTCATAAAAAACTAATGTTTCATATTTATAATTAAAACGGTTTATGATCTTAAAAAAATATAAAACTTGTTCCCACCATCTTCGCCGCACTCTTACAATCCCTCTTAACATTTTCATAAATACCCCCATTTAATCTTCATTTGAAACCATTTTTAAATATAATTTTCTTGTTGGTGTTCTAACCACATCCTCCCCTTTTCTTTGATATATTTTATATTGCTCTAATTTTTTATTGGCAACATATGCTACAAATTTTAAACATGCTAAAGCCTCATTACTACACTTATCAAAATATTCACATTTCCCTCCTTTTGTACATGGCGGTTCTTCAATCTCTAACATATCTTCTTCAATGATCTTCAACTGCTCTTTGTTTAGTCTCATTGCCATCCCCCCTTTGCTTGATATTATAACACTTTTATCGGGAAAGTACAATTATAAAATATCAAATAGGGTTAAGCTTTCAATTTCAATATCATGTAATTCGACATCTTCATTCATATTTATCCCTCCTTTAAACTTTTTTATAGGTTATTTCTTTCTTTTCAAGATCAACCGTATAAAGATATTCAATATCACCATGAATTTGAGAAGTTGGTTCATATGCTCCAACCTTCCAATCAGAAAGTCTATCATTTTCACTATTAAATAATTTTGTCCCAAATGGTTTAGTCTCTCCTCTAAAATCTTTTAAATATTCTTCATGTCCAATTATTATTAACCATCCAGCCGCTTGACTTGCATCATCTCTTATTTTTCCACTTTTAACAAGATTAAGAAATTTCTTTAATGTTGGCATTGTTCCTTCGGGATATCCATCAGAATGTCTATAAAAAATTAATTCTTCATATTCATCTTTAATTATTATATTTGCTCGCGTACTCATTTTACTCTCCTTTATTTTGTAAGTAAAAAAATATCAGTTTTATGTCCTAAATTTCTTGTACCATATACTTCAATTAATTCGTTTTCATTTTTTGTACAATAATAATCACAAGGTAAATTTATTACTCTTCCCCATCCACAACCCGTGAATCCTTTATGTATTTTATAAAATTGATCAAGAGTTAATTTTATTGAAGAAATATATGGTTCCATCTTTGATTTTATAGGAAGCTCTTTTCCAGTTATTTTTTCATATTTTTCTTTTATCATTTTACTTTCCTTTATCCAAAAATTGCTTTCAATTCTTCTTCATTATATTCATCAATTTCTTTTTCTTCATAAATCATTGTTTTTACCTCTTCATTAATATACTGCAAAAAAATTAAAATTTAAACTAATTAAGTGCGTACTTTACATTAATATCAACAAAATCAAATTTCATTACATAATCAAATTGCTTTGTTTTTCTAATATTACTCAGACTTCTTCCTAACTTTTCTGCGATCTTGATCATAACTGGTGTATAACTTTTCATGACTTTACCCCTTTCCCGCTCCTTAAAATGTACTTACTAATAATCCACTCAGTATTCCAACAATCGACCATCTCGCAATCAGATAACTTAATTTAACAGGCTTTTTATATATAATGTAAACAAACCAAGCTAATGAAACTATTAATAAACTCCTGATTATGATCATCTCACACCCCCCCTGTGTCTGTAATATTGGCTTTAGATAGCCTCATCCTTTATTTCAACTGGCATATCTTTAGCTTCTTTAATATTATCAAATTTCTTTTGAGCTCTTTCCTGCTTAGTTAATTTCTTTTCCCGTTCCTCAACTTCCATTTTTCGCAGATGTTCATCGCGTTGCCTAGCTGTCATATAACGTTTAAAATCCTTACGATTTAAATTCTCATAATTATCATATGAGTTATTATTGTAGCGAATATCCATATTCACCTTAATTCTAACTACTTTGTATTCTATTTTTTTATCGTAAGGATCGAAAGCTATACTTTCAACAACACCATAACGAACTTTATCATTTACAATATAAGCTACTACATCGCCAACAATTACATCACTTTCGCCAATCCTTAATTGCCCTATAAGATTTTGTATTTTTTCTGCTTTTTCATCAAAACTATCAGCTTTCTCTTCAAGTTTTTCTACTTTCTTTTCAAGTTTTCTTATCTTATTCCTCGTTTCTTGAGCTTGTTTTTTCATTTCTTTTTTTTGTTCTTTTAAAACTGGAATATCCTTTGCTGTATAATTTTTACTTTGCTTTTTCATTGTCTTTACTCCCTTCATATTTTTTTCTATTTTTAACAAATTCTTTGCTCCATTCATCAGCCTCATGTTCTCCATCATTATCAAAATATCCACAACATTCTTTACAAATTATTGCTTCATATCCAAGAGATCCTTCATATTCAAAAAAATTATTTTTATTATCATTCCCGCATTTACATCTTGCACTAATTAACATTTTTGATTTCCTTTTTTGCAGCTCGTTTTATTTTCCTTATAAAACTTGCTACTGTTCTTTCATCTCTTATTTTTAAATCAATACAATAGTATTTCATTTGATCTAATAATTCCATTGTTCTTGACATTTTATTCTCCTATTATTTGATATTTAAATATACTGTAAATTTCTTTCAACTTAAATAACTATTTTATTTACGATCTCTTATGTCATGATCTTTTAAGTATGCTGCTAACTTATGTAATTCAATTGATAATTGTGCTAATCTATCTCGTGCTTTTGACTTTGCCGCGGGAGTTGCTGTTTTATACCACTCTTCTACTCTTCCTGATGCCAACTTTACCTCCATCATAAAATGATTTGCTATCGCTTCAGCTGCCGACTTTCTCATAACTATACCTCCTTTGCTTTATAAAGTATTCCCATCGCTTCAGCTTGATGCTCATTCATTGCATAAAATAAAGCATCTTCGAAATTATCAAAACAATTAGAAGTATATTCTGTACTATAAAACTTTTTTCCTTCATCATCTTTATAAGTTTCAATTATAGTCCATTTAGTATACACTTTATAAATTTTCTTAATATCCCCTCTAAAATAATCATCAAATTCTCTAATTAAATAAAGCAAATTAGCTTTTTTAAGTTCTTGATAATTCCCATAGTTAAAAGATTGATAATTAGAAATAACTATATCAAACTCGTTATTCCCACTCAGTACTTTTCTATTTTCGTAAACATCAAAAAATGTCTCTAATTTGTCGAGAAAATCTTCGCCATAATAATAATTAAAATCTTGTTCATCTTCTTTCTTTTTTTCTTTCAAAGTTTTTAAAGTTTTATCTTTACCATCTAACATATATTCTATTAATTTAGATATTTTTTCTCCTGGATACATAGCTCTGTGATTCATTCTGCAATCCAAAACTTGTGCTACTGCTTGTTCTAAATCTAATACTTTTACTTTCTTCATTGTTTTACTCCTTTGTTATTAAAGTTCCATTGAATAATCTATTACCATCATAACTTACCCAAGAATCTTTTTCTATTAATTCATTAAGTTCCTTCATAATCGCTTCATCGCTTACACTATCATCAAACCTTTTCGTTGCTTTCCTTGATCCAATATTTACATGTAGTACTTTCATTTTATATCTCCTTTATTTCTTTTACTTGATTTGTATCTACCCATTGTTTCCTATATCCATTTTTTGTGCTATGTGTCTTCGGTTTGTACTTAATAAGATAACGATCACCATAATAATTTCTTCCGCCTTCTCCGTAACCAGATTTTTTAAAATTAAGTATCTCACATTCAACATCATATCCTCTTTTATTTCCACATCTACTTAACCCTGGCCAATATAAATGTGCTATTCCTTTTCTCATTGTTCTCTCCTTTTTTTGTTACTTTAATATACTGTGCTTTCTTTCCAATTTAAACTGTTATTTTTTATCTCTCCCGTATAACCTTGAATATTCAGGACCATATTTCTTAACTTTTTCATCATCTAATACATCACCCAAAAGATACTTTGCTATATTGATATGCTGTCTCGCAGATTCATGATCACCCATCCCTATAAGTTCTTGAGAATCACTTAATACTGAAAATGCAAATGATATCTTACCATCAAAATTTTGAATAGAATCTTCTATATGTTCTATTGTTGTTCCAAATACTTTTATCTCTTTTTCTTGTTGTTCTGTCATTGTGATCTCCTTTCTTAATTTGTTAGTATATTATACTGTAAAAATGAAAGGATTTAAACAACTATTTTCTGATCATATAGACACCACAAGGGAGGTAATTTACACTACCTCCCCGTTAATATATAATAGAAGGAACTTTATTTCACAGTGCTATAAATAGCATATGACGTCAAGACTCCAACTACAAATCCAAATTCTTTTGATTCATACCATTCAATTTTTTTTGGTTCTAAATCTTCCATTTCAATATCCTGCATTCTTTGCATTAATGTATCAATAAAGATCTCATAATCTTCATCTATTAATGCTGAATATTCTACATTTCCTGTTACTAAAGAATACTCTAAAAAATGAGGATTTATTTTTCTATTATAAGTTGACCCATATCGAACTTTCAATCGTTCAATAGTATCATCATAAAGGGTTTTTGAGACGCTTGCGCCTTGCAGATTTGCTACGATTAACAGCAGTATTAACAGACGCGTTAGACTTTTTTTCAACATTTTTCTTATCCTCCTGCTTCTTGAAAAATCCCAATGTTAGAATCATTAACAAAATCGAACCTATTATTCCTGCCCATTCTTTAATTTTCTCCCACATTATACATAACCTCCCTTAAAAAAATCTTTTGCTAACATATACTCACCGTTCCATTTTACCCGCGCTTCATGTTTATAGGAAACTCCAGGCCAATTTATTGAAGTATGAATAAATTTATCATCATCTTGTGGATACCAAATTATTTGTCTATAACAAAGGTTGTCAATTGCCCACTGAAAAACTTTTTTCATTTCTTCAGTATTTCCTAAATATTTGTCAACCACAAGGTCTCCTGCCAATGCCTTCATATGGTCGCTTGAAGATGACCCTCCAATTTTTTCATTTAATTCTTTACTTCTATAACCACTAGTTATAGAAACAGAACTTCCAACATGATCTCTTATAGGCTGTGCACAAAGAGTTGCATGATGTGAAAGTTTTCTACGAATTAAATCATCATCTAAAACTTCTTTGTAAGCATCTTCAGCAAGTCCTGGATAGTTACTACTTACAAAATACTCTTCAAAATTAAAATTGTCTGTAAGTTTTATTCTTTGGTTAGATTCTACCATTGATTCACCTCACTTCCACCTTTGTCCATTCTTCAGAAATCATAACATGTTCTGCAATATCCCCCGGATCTATAACATCTACACATTCATTTCTTTTAAATAAATATCCTAGTTTTTCATAGCATTTTGCTACAACAACTGAACATATTTTTCCGGTATATCCAATCCCCGTGAATAACCATTCTATACGAAGAAATTTAAGGATACATATTACACAAATTAAAAACCAACTATATTTTTCTCCAACTTGATCTAATGCCGCTGATTTTAATATTTCTCTTGAATTTACTGTAAGATTTTTTTTTCTATATACAGCAAAATTTTTCTTATATGGAAACGGTCTCATTATAACACCATTCCCTAATGCTTCAACAATATGTTTTTCACTTATCATTATTCCTATATGATTATAATTTATTCCAACTTTTTCAGGATCAAATAATCTTGTCCATAAATTCCCTAATTTTATAATCCATGCTATTAAATTAAAATGCTCAACTAGAACGACATCACCTGCTTTATATTTTATGTCGCCCATATATCCTCCTTATTAGTAAAGTGCATATTTTGAGTTAAGATAATTCTTAACAATATTTTTATTTGTATCTGTTAAATTCCCTCTATACCCAATTATTTCTGCAATATATCCAGTAAAAGGGTCACCAAGTGTATTAGAATTTGCACCAATTGTTCTGCTTGTTGCCGTAAATAATCCATAACTACTTGCATTTGCTATTAATGTTTTATCTGCTCCACTATTTGTTTCCATATATCCAGTATTTGCAACACCTGTACAATTTACCACATAAAGATATGCTGATGAAGTTGAAGGCACAGCAGGCCCGCCATTCCAATTGTTATATTGAAAATATCCAACATATCCGTCTACAGGATACCCAACATATACATAAGCATTATCGGAAGAACCAAATACTCCTTGATTTGTAGAAGAACTAGGAGAAAGAAGTACTATAAATATTGTTGCGGGAACAGTAGTTGTTATACATCCACTTGTTTTTCTTAAATAATCATTTCCATCAAAATAAAGAGCAGGTCTACCATTTATAACATTTTCTGTATAAGTTGGTTGATTTGTACTTGTTGCCTGTACCATATGGTCACCATTTCCTGTTTCATCATTCCATTGAGATACAGCATTGCCACCATCTTTTGTAAGTGTTCCATCTGCTTTCCACCAATTTATAATTCCAGGCACTGAATCTTTTGTAAAACTATCTGTTGCGCCTTGTGCCATTAACGCCCAATTATAAGTTCCACTTGTTCCTGTTGCTACATACATTTTTCCAGTTTGTTGATCAAAATACATATCACCAATTAATTCTGGAACTGTAGCTGGTACACCAGAACCTTGTGTAATTTTTCCCATTACTGAATTCATAGTTATTGTTGTTGATTTTGGAGCCCAGACAAACCATTTTACATAACATGTATTTGCACCATCATCATTTAACGTAAAACTTGTAGGAGTTGCTGATTTTGGCCAACCAGGGGAAGCAGTGCTTTTAATAACTGAAGCACCATATCCAGTATTTGGCATATAAACTGTTTGATGATTAGTATAAGTTGCATTTGTTAATTCATTATAAGAAGTTTTTACATACATTATATGTCCTGTTGTCCCATCAATAGGAGAAGCTTCTGTATCAGTTTGATGTACTTCTAAATATCCATCTGTCCAGTCGAATGGTAAATCTATTGTTACATCCCCGCCTCCCGCGCCAACAGTGACAATACCCGAAGCATAATTACAATTATCAGATAATGTTATCTCATCAAAACTTTTATCTCTTAAAAATCCTTGTGCCATTTTTCAACTCCTTATGAATACTGTTTTCCAGCCCCGGAATTCCATCTATCAGTTACATATTGTTGAATATCTGTCCACGAAGATGGAACACTACTCCAATAAACGCAATCATCAATTTCTATGACAGTTGCTGCACCAACAACTGCGCCCACTTGATCTCCACCGCCAATGATTAAATCAGCTGTTGTTTTTGCCCATGAAGCACCTGTTGCAGTAGATGATTGTTCTGTTCCATCAACAAAACATCTTCCCTCATTTGCTCCAGAAATAGCTCTATTACCAAAAGCCAAATAGTGCCAATTTCCATCATCTAAAGCTGCACTATCAGAAAGAAGTGCCCAACTATTTCCTGCTCTAAATTCAATTTTTTGTGAACTTCCAATTACATGAAATCCCCAACCTGCTGTTCTTGTCGTTCCATTATTTTTTCCAAAAATTACTTCATTAGAACCCGAAAATCCCGTCGATCTAATCCAGCATTCAGCGAAGAAATTATTTGTATCAAATACTGTAGAAGAAGACCCACCAGAATCTACTCCATAATAATTAGAAGTAGAAAAAGGTCCTTTACCATTTCCAAATTTCCCGTTTACATTAGGAACAGTTCCATATTGATTTAGAATTTGATTTCCTCTATAATCCACTGCGTTTCCAGAAATGTGGTCTAATTTCCAATATGAATAAACATATCCAGGAATTAATATTCCACCTGTTCTTTGACCATTTGTATTTATCCAATCACTTGTTGTAGTTCCTACTGCATACCAAAGTTTTCCATTTGAAGTATCTATGTATTGGTCGCCTATTGCGTTAGGTGTAATTCCTTCTGGTGCTCCTGCACCATTTAACATTAATTGTTTATCGGCCTGTACCATTAATTTTGCTGTATAGGGAGCCCATACAAAATATTTTATGTATACTGTAGTTGCACCATCATCTTCAAATGTTATCGAAGTTGAAGTTGCTGATTTTGGTTGTCCTGGCCAATTTGATGTTTTCTGAACTAAATGGTGACTTGCACCATCGGTAATATCATGAGAAAAAATTTGATTCCCACCAGAGTATGCACTATTAGTTAACGAATCATATGATGCATCATAAATTTGAACTGTACCTGTTGATGACAACCATTTTGTTGAATCATTGCTTATAAATGCCTGTAAATGACCTCCAGTCCAATCGAATGGAAGATTTACAGTTACATCTCCACTACCGCCAGTTACTGTAGTTAAACCGCTACACATTCTAGTCATATAAGGAACTTCTGTTTGTTGAATTCCATCATTTGTCATTGTTAAAGTTTCAGTATACGGAGCCCAAACAAAATATTTTACATATTGAGTTCCAGAAGGATTATTTATCGTAAAAGATGTCGGAGTTGCAGATTGAATAATTCCTCTATCATTATAAGTTTTTGCTACTGCATTAAAAAAAGGAGCAGCCGTTTGTGTTTGTATTAATTGATAATTAGTATAATTTGAATTAGTTAGAGAATCATAACTTGCAAAAGAGCCCATTGAATTTCCTGTAGCATCAGTCCATTCTGTAGCACTAGCTGAATGAAGTAACCAAATAAAACCTCCTGTCCAATCAAAAGGTAAATCAACAGTAGTATCTCCACCTGTTACTGTTACTTCTCCAGAATACATTCTCGTCATATTTTCAAATTGAACAGTATTTAAACTGTTCTTTTTAACAAACCCCTGTGTCATCTTTCAACTCCTTATGCAGTTATTTCAATACCTTCTGCTACAAAATTAATTGCTTCCAGACTTCCTTTTATAACAAGCGAATCGGTTGCCTCCATGCCTAGACCTATTGTTGCCGTAAAAGTATCATTTCCTGGAATTGTTACGTCATAATATAAGTAATCTTCATCGGCTAATTGCGCTACGCCACCGCCATCTACATGAGCAAGTCTAAAAGTCCCCGAAGCACCACCACGATTACAAACAATCACGGTAGATACGATTGCGCTCGTACTTGCAGGAACTGTATATAAAATTTGCCCACTAGAAGCTTCCCCAGTGACTGCCACTGTACTTGTTATTGCCCCTAATCGTTTTGGTTGCTCTGCCATGTTCTTATCCTCCCATCAATAATATTGATAATTTATTTCCACCTATTGCGCTTACATCGCCCCAGTTAAGATTTCCTTCACTATCTTGTGCAATTAGCGCTTTTCCAGCTGTTGGCGAATTACCAGTTACTTTTAGTTCCCCAAAAGTTCCTTTTCCGGTTGTTGAAACATCTGTAGTTAAATTAGATAAGTCGACTGCGCCAACTAATCCTCCACCACCAGCCATATTTTCTCCTTAATTAAATTTAAACAGGGACTTTCTGACAAACACTGCCACATATTTTACAGATCATTTCTTTATCAGTTCCATTCATTACAAAAATTACATATTCTAATGGTACATTTGAATCACATGTAGGACAATACCATAATTGAGTTAATTGTGTAGGCATATTCTATTCCCCCTTTAATTCTAAATATTCTTGATAATCTTTATTATTTTCATTCATTGGAATAAATGCATTATCACTTCGTTTAATTGCGCTTGTTTCTACAGTTTCAGTATATACTACTTCATAATCGTTAATATCCCATTTTCCTGAAATCGTCATATTTTTACTCCTTACATTTCAGCATCTGCAGTCCATTGAACACCATATAGAACAGAATCAACAATAGCACTCCCTTTATATACTCTAAATCTATCCCCTCCCGTGCCATCTACTAACACAGAAGTAATATCAGAAGATGATTCGTAATTTCTAATTGCTCCAGAAGTACCTGTAGCTGGAGAATAGACAGTTACGGTAGGTGTTGTTCTCATTTGAACAGGATATTCCATAGAAGGTACTGTATCATTTGGTGAACTACCTGTTAGCTCACATTGTCCAGAATAATCAGCTCCACCTCCAGGAAAGTTATCATAGGGAAAACTTTTACTATAATATCTTTGACATTTTAATAATTCTTCTTCAAAAGTTTTTGGTTGAAAGGGTAGTACTACTTCACCTACATTTAATTGAACTTGTGAAAAATAATAATCTCCGACAGTTGCTACAAATTGAGTGTCGTATGCTAAAATAACTCCTACTGCTAATGCTCCTGCCAAAGCATGTACTGTATGAGTCAATATTACTGTTTGTTCACTTCCAGTTCCTGTTTGTTGTAAGGAAAAGCTTTCACTATTATAATCCCATATCTGTAAATACATTTTAGCCCCATTTGGTATCGTCATTGTTACTGAAGCCGAAACTGTTTTCCCTTGAAATATTTCATAATCTTCTACCATTTGTCTAAAAAACCATTTCATACCTACTCCAGTTGAGCCAGTAGAAGTTGGAGATAATTTTACATTATATTTACTTTTACCATTTGCTGGTAAATTTGTTGTACTTCTTTCAACATTTACATTTGGTGCAGTTCCTGAAGCATCCGCCCTTACCACTTTCCATCTATCAACTGTGTAATCTTCATTTGAAGGATTTGTAAAAGAAGTGTTTCTTTGCCATATATCAAAATTACCATTTATAATAGCTTGATTATACATATTATCCCCCCGATGGTTTTGTTGGCCAAGTTAGAGAGTTTAAATCCTCAAAACTCGTTATTGTATCTGGTAAATCTCTTAATTCTTTTTTATATTCTAAAAACTCTATATATGCACTTGTAGGAATTGTTGTTGTGGTTATTATCCCCTCATCTATTAGTGTCAATTCCTCATTTTGTCTTACAAATATATAATCTACTTCTGCAAGTTTTGAGTCTCTAGTATTACGAACTCTGTTGATTTCTAGCTCTAAATAAAATTCCTCATTGAAAGTATTATTAAATCCCGATACGGATACTGATACTAATTCGCCTGATACATTTTCAGTTCCTGCCGTTACTATATCTGTAGCTGTTGGAACAACTATTGCCACATCTGGCGAAACTGTATCTATATAGTACATTTCATCATTCCAACATTTTCTTGGTGTCCCACTTATATCTTGTTTTAATCTTCCTAATGCATCATAGTATTTAGGCATTTTCAGCTCCTTTAGGTCTTAATAATATATGTTAAACAAATGTTTGCAGGATTAGTTTCAGTGCCAAATCTGGGTGCTCCGTTAGTTCCGTCATTATAAGGTTCACCAGTACTACTCCAATTTGAAGGATAAAAAGAACCTCCACTTAGAGCATTCCCACCGCCTGTGGGTGAAGGAATGTTTTGTGCGTTAGTATGTTTTGCAGGGTCAAGATAATGATAGTGACCTTGTATTTTATCATTTGCTTCTGTACCTAATGTTCCCGAAAAAGGAGAACCATTAGCATTAGTTAAACTGCCATGACTTCCTGCACCTCTTACAAAAATACCTCGACAGTCTGGAACATTAAAAGTGGTCGAACCATCGCCAACTCCAAAAGTAGTTCCTATCGCATTAAATAATCTAGCATATGTAGTTCTTGAAATTGCTGAACCATCGCACAATAACCAATCAGTAGGAGCTGTTGCTCCGCCATACATCATGACTGTTCCAGAAGGAACGCCAGCCGATGTTTGTTTATTTCCATCTGGATATGTAATTCCAGTTTCATCTATTTTTACAGAACTCGCTCCGATTGTTAGTGTTCCATAAACTACAGCATCATTTTCAACAATTAATCCTGTTCCTGCCGCAGATAAAGTTAAAGTTCCTGATTTTTCTTGGTTCCCAGTTTTTGTAATTACCTCATCTACCTGCAAATTTGCCATCGTTACCGCTTGGGTATATGGCGCATAAACAAAATATTTCACATATACAATAGTTCCGCTATTATGAAGCGTGAAAGAGGTTGTCGTTGCTGACTTAGGAACCCCCGATAAATTAGTAGATTTATCTGCAGTTAATGGGGAAGCACTGGAAAGTAATTCAAGTATTTGATCAGATGTATAGTTTGAATTTGTCAAAGCATCATATGAAGTCATAATAGTATTTATACTATTTATATCATCTTCAAAATATTCTCCTGATGTAAAAGATCTTATAATTTTTACAAATCCATTAGCCCAATTAAAAGGTAAATTTATAACCGCATCTGCACCACTAACAGTAGTAGTTCCAGAATATGTTTTACACATATCCTCAAATTCTGCAGTATTAAATGTTGGACCTGTCCCTATTAAACCGCCATTACCTGCCATTTTAGTTCCTCCTCAATTATGATCCAGACCCAGAAGCGCTTAATGTTTCTACAATATATGTTTTTTCTGCATCATAATCAAATGAAATATCTGAAACTTGTCCTTCTTGATAATAAAGATTTTCCATATCAGAAGCATAAGCCTGTGTATAGTTTTCACTATAATCAATAAATACTTTTAAATTCCCAAACTGTATCTTCATTTCTTACTCCTTATGTTATAATTGCATCTCTCTGGAACACTTTTGGATTTTGATTTGTAGGATCTTGTCGTGTTAATTTTGTACTAGTAAATAATTTTTCAGCATCTATTCCAGATTTTTGAAGTCTTGAAATAAATCCCGTTCCAAATCCATATCTTTTACCTAATCCGTTGGCATATCTTGCTTGTATTTCTTCGATTGGCATTACATATCCAACATGAACTGCAACTTCTGAAATATCTCCTAACCACGGATAACGACCAACCGTTCCACTACTATATGTATCAGCTCCAATAGCGGGATACATAGAAGCTGTATGAAAATATCCAGTACTTGATGCATAATAACTTGCTTGTTGAACTCCATCACAATAATGTCTAAAATATCCTCCACTACCGCCACTAAATGTTCCTACAATATAATGCCATTCGCCATCTCGATAAGGAGTTGGATCAAATTCAGCCGCTGCATTAGTTATATGGTAACTCCACCAAAATCTATTTGTAGCATACATTATAAAAAATGGTTGATTTGATAATGCATTAGCATCATTTCTTGACCATTCAAAAGGTACTTGATAAGTCCCTGTCCATGTCGCAAATTTTAACCACATTTCTACAGTAATATGTTCATCTGTATTTAAATCAAATGCTGTATCAAAAGCACAAAATCTATTACTACTAGAAAATCCAGTATATGCATTTATAAATTTTCCTGCAATTTTAGTTGGCGTTCCATATTGAGTTAAATTTCTCCCATATCTTATATCTTCTACTTCATTATCAAAATTCCAGTAAGCAGATAAAGAAGGCGGAAATTCTATATAATCTCCAATAGGAACAATAGTAGTAGGATTTTCAAATGTTATCGCGGGATTATCTGCTTGTGCCCCATAAGCATATCCTAATTCTGCAGAATATCTTGCAACATACCATGTTGAAGAATCAACACCGGCATTTGTTCCATCATGATTAAAAGTTAATTCATAACTACCACTAGCATAAGTTGTATCTGAAGTTAAATTAACAATTTTTGCATTACTACCAATTGTTGAGTTGTATCTTGAATTATATTTACCACCAATTTTTTTATAATCATATAAAAGAATTTTATCCCCATTTTTAAAATATCCGCTTTTATCAGTTACACTATATGCTTTTATTTGTGTTGTTGAAGGAACATCTGTTAATTTAAAACTTTCATCCCACCATCTTTGAGATAAATCTAATGTTCCGCTTGTAACAGATTCTTGAAGCCATTTGCCTGTTTTATCATAAGCAGTTTTTGAAGCATCACCAGTTAACCCAGCCATAAATTCGCCTCTACGTGTATATGTATCAATTGTTATATTTCTTCTTTTAGAAAAAGTATCTGATATTGCATAAGAATAAGTAAGTGGAGAAATAGTATATGTATTTCTTTGCGCAAGTCCTGTTCCTGCGGCAGCAGAAATTATTATCTCTTCTTGATTTGTTCCATCCCAAATATATCTTCTTTGAGGTATTTCTAAAGGTAAAGTATAATCTGGAGACCATGTAACAAAATCCCAACTAACATTAACATCTTGAGAAGAAGATGTATGAATTCCAAACCAAATTCTAGTAGTAGCAGATGGCACATAAGTTCCAGCAGTACTAAAAGGAGTATCTGATGCATATTTTATAGTAAGATGATTCCATTGTGCAGCTGTTAAATCGGTATCTTCAATTTTATACCAAACACTATCAGATGCAGAAGATCCAATTCCAATATATAAATAATCAACATTTGTTAATGTATCTGGTCGCGCTGACACTGTTAAAAGAGTATTATTCATACTAAATGCAGTAAAATCTTTATACATATCAGCATCCCCATTTAATGCTGTTTTACTCATTTTTACAGAAGCTGTGCCTTCAATAAAATTCACAGTATCTTGAGCAATTGTTGGCGTCCCAGTATTTTGAGTCCATCCAGTTGTAGCATCCATTAAATCTAAATCAGTTTTATCAACATTAACTATAATAGTTGATCCACCGCTTGTATAAGCAGTTCTAAGAGTAACTACTTCATTCGCAGAATCTGTAAAACTTTCATTTAATATGTTAGGATTTGATATGGGATAAGCTACCCCAATTTTTTCAAGTTGAGATTTTAATTCAATTACTTCTAATCCAGCTCCGCTACCACCAGCACCTCCAGCAGAAGTTTGAGTAGATCCATTGGGAAATATAATACCATCATTATTAATTTTAACAGAACTCGCACCTATAGTAAGAGTCCCATAAACAGCGGCATCATTTTCTACTATTAACCCCGTACTAGAATTTGTTAAAGTTAATGTTTGTGAAGGATCAAATTCTTGACCCCCAACAATCTCAATTAATCCTCCATCTCCTGCCATTTTACATACCTCCTAATAATAGTGACCATCTCGGTCCTCCTGACCCGCTACTTTCACCACCAGCTTCAAAAGCAATTGTCCCAATTGCCACATCTAATTGTGTTGTTCCAATACTCATTCCAACATAAGCAATTACACCAGATATTGGAGCAACATCTGTAAGTGATCCAGCTGTTGTTTGTGAAAGATAAAGTTCTTTAGAATCTGGTAATCCTGATAATTCAGTTAAATTACCATATCTTGTAAAAGTAATTGAACTATCAGCACTACCACCAATTGTTGCTATTGAAAGATTTGTTATTTCCCCTTCAACTGCTCTAGCTTTATACCATTTTGAATCAGATTCTTTTTGATAACATACATCGCCTTTAATAACTGTTTCACCTAGTATCCCAGTAAGAACAGATCCTCCACCAGAACCCGATTGATATGCTACCATTGCAATAGCTACATCCATTACAGTAGATCCGCGACTTATACCTAAATATGCTATTACTCCAGATGCTGGTTTTTCTCCAATAATTCCGCCTGGTAAATCTTGTGATAAATATAATTCAGCATTTTCAGGTAATCCAGATATACTTTCAATAGAACCATATCTTGTCATACTTATTTGATCACCAGAAACTCCAGCTGTTGTTGCTACAGATAAATTAGAAATTTTTTCTGAAGTTGCTTGTGCTAATTGCCATAATCCATTATTTTTATCTTGATATACTGGTTGGCCAGCTGTTACTGTTTCTCCTAATGTTCCAGTAATATAAGCAGATCCTCCGCCTCCCTCACTTGAACCACCAATAACTCCTATTGCAATATCAAGAACATCTGTCCCTCTACTTATACCTACATATATATTTAATCCATCACTATAAATAGTTGCTAATTCTCCTGCAGTATCTTGTGATAAATATAATTCACTATCTGCAGGTAATCCCGAAAGATCTTCTAATGTACCATATCTTGAAAAAGTTCCTGTTTCTTCAGAAGAACCACCAATTAAACAAATAGATAATGAAGATACCATACCATCTGCAGCTTTTGCTAAATACCATTTACCATCAGATTCTTTTTGGTATACTGCTTGACCTTTATTAACATCTTCACCAAGAGTCCCAGTAATTACTGCTGTACCAGTATCTCCTCCACCACCACTCCTATCATAAGCAACAACACCAACTGATACATCAAAATTAGTTGTACCCCTACTCATTCCTAAATAAGCAATTACACCAGTTGCTGGTTCTGTACTTGTTATTTCTCCGGCAATAGTTTGAGATAAAAATAATTCTGAACTATTTGGAAGTCCTGTTAAATCTTCTAAATTCCCATATTGTATAAATGTTCCAGTTGAATCTGTATCTCCACCAGTTTTACATATTGAAAGAGATGAAAGTGTTCCAAGAGTTGCTTTAGCTAAGTACCATTTACCATCTTCTTCTTTTTGATAAGCTGGTTGACCAGATACAATTGTTTCACCAAGAGTTCCTGTTATTATTGCAGTTCCGACATCTTCAGCACCAGTTACTTCAAGGGAATAAGAAGTAATACCTATTGCAACATCAAGCGCATTACTTGTTTTTGAAGTTCCAATAAATGTCACTATTCCTGAGGAAGGGACTGTTGAAGTATAAGTACCTGCAACATCTTGAGATAAATATATATCTTGATAATTTGGAATTGATATTGAAGCCTCTACTGATCCAAATCTAACCAATGTTATTTCTTCATCTGTTAAACCATCAGCACTTGCTACTGCAAGATTTGATAATTTACCAGATATTGCTTGTGCTTTATACCATTTTCCATCTAAACTACTTTGATAAACTGGCTCACCTGCAAGAATATCTTCTCCAAGAATACCAGCCATTCCTACTCCGCTTCCAGAACCTACAGGTAATTCAGTACCATCTGGTTGTAGAAAATATAATCTATTATCATCTTTTGAATATAATTTAATACTACCTGAACTAGGATTTGTGGGAGTTACGGTATTTTGAAAAATAGCTCCACTTGTTGAAATACTTCCTGTTACAGCAAAATCCCCGTTTAATGCTTGTTCTATATTATGTAATTGTATTTGTGTTTCATTCGACATTTATTTAACTCCCAATTACTCTATTGCAGGTTCATTTGTTGAACCAATATATCTGCCTTCAACATGAATTCTTCCTACAGATCCTGCGCCACCTTTTATCCCAGTGGGAACAGACCAACCACCAATTCCACCTTTAGCAGTTAACTTATTTATTCCAATATCTCCATCGGCAGTTTTAATAAATATAGTTCCACCACCACCGCCACCGTGTCCTGCAATACCTTGAAAAGTTCCATCTTGTCCATTTACTGTCATAGTTCCAGTATTTCTAAAAATTCTTGCATATATTCTTATTGCTCCACCGCCAACTCTACCCCAAGAACCTGAAGCACCACCTGGTCCTATAATAGTAAATCCATTATCACCAGTAACACCAGCATTGCGTCCACCACCGCCTCCGCCACCTGCTCCTTCATAATGACCTTCACATCTAGGAGCACCTCCACCCCCACCTGAACCGTAAATATCAGCCCAAGTAGAAATAGAAATATCTGTTGTTCCGTAAGAACTTCCTCCAACTCCACCTTGAGGAATGTGGTCGCAAGAATATTCTCCTCCGCCACCACCGCCAGAACCAACTCCATTTTGTGACGGTGTTCCACCTGAACCACCAAGATTTGCCATATTAAAGTTGCCCGCATTAGTAAAAGTTTCAGTACACATTACCCAAACAACACCTTTTCTGTCGTCTGTGCCGTCTGCCCATGCATCAGCAATAATAATTGCACCATTGTTTACAGTAAAAGATGTAGCATTTATATAGCTACTATTTTTAGGATCATAAGTTCCTACACCATAATTTAACCCTTTGTTTGTTCCACGCCATGTAGTAACTCCAGTTAAATCATCTAATTCATATATATCTTTAATATTTATTGTGCCAGAAGAAACTATTATTGCTTTATCCATACCAGTTCCATATTCTGCATCTAATATTTCAGCATAAGCAACATTAGACATTAAGTTCGCCTCACTTTGAGAATTACTTTTAATTTACTTCCTGTCCCACCAAGTTCTTTTATATTTAAAGTTAATAAATTATTTGCAATTAATTCTGCCCCAGAATCAAAAGAAGTTTTTACTACTTGTGTTGTAGAAACAAGAGGAAATGTATAATTGTCTCCAGATGCTTTAATTACAGTTCCATTATTATCAATATCTACAGCACAACTTTCTCCACTTGCACCAGAAGCAGCAGTACTTAAAATTGCTCTTGCCTCTATTACAGTTCCATTAAATCCTATAAATTGTTGAATAAGATTATCTGCAAGTTGAAGTTCATCTACATAAAAATTATAAAAATCTAATTCATGAACAACAGATTGCATTGTTTGTAAAAATACAAAAGCTATTTTTGAACTTAAAGAACGTGAAGAAGCAAAAGTTATTTCTCCAACACCATTTTGAAAATAATCGTATCCTTCTCTCATTAATAATCCATTATCAAAAACAAGAAGAACAGAATCATCAACCATTGCGCTTGCAGAAAAAGTAAATGTAGTTCTTTCTCCATATTCGCTAGAAATTCCTTCAGAACCAATTTTACTTTGTCTTTCAAAATATCCTTCATCACCAAAAATAAGAGCATTTTCATCGGCATTTACTTTAACAACTTTCCCTGATTGATTATCATAAGCTGAAGGTGCATCAGATAAAGATGTAAATACCAGTTGCTTACTATCTTCGCCATCATGTGCATGTCCAGAAATGGGATCAAATAGAAGTTTACTTTCTTCTACAGCTGCTCCAGTTGCTATATCAGCATTAGTTATTGTAAAATCCTGGATTTGTCCTCCAGTTATTTCCATTAATGGCATTTACGTCTTTATCCCCTTAAATTTAAAATGAAGAGGGGGTAGGGTTAGTACCCCCTCAAATTACTACTATGCTAAATAAGAATACATAACATCAACTAGAGCACCAGAATCTGGAGCATCTGTAAATGATAATGTAGTTCCCGTTATACTATAGTGAGTTGTTTGTCTTTGCCTAATACCATTGACATATACATTTTCGCTATTTGAAACCGGTGTTTGACTCAAAGAGAAATCTGTTTGAGAACCTGTTCCAGAGAAACCATCTTGAGTTGGTGTTCCACCAGCACCGCTTATAGCATTATCAACATAGTCTTTGGTTGCCGCATCACCTGAAGCCGTTGGAGTTCCCACATTGACAACTTTATTACCATTCATATCAATGTCATAACTTCCAGCACTGTTACCATTAGCTAGAATTTCTTCTAGATCATTGTTTGCACCAACTTGTTGATCAACATATGCAACTAAATTTGCAGAAGCTGTATCAGTATATGCATTAGCATTTGATTCAGCTGTTGCTGCAACTCCATCTGCATAAGATTCTGCTTGACTTAAAACCCATGCATCTCTTACGTCTATATATGAAGCGAGATTTCCAGATGCTGTATCAGTGTAAGAATTTGCATTAGATTCTGCTGTTGCAGCTACACCGTCAGCATATGATTCAGCTTCACCCAAAACATAAGCATCTCTAACATCAATATAAGTTGCTAAATTACCAGACGCAGTGTCTGTGTAAGATTGTGCAGAACTTAAAGTTGAAGAGTCACCACCTGTCATCTGACCATAGTTTACTGCATCACCAGATACTGTACCATTGGCCAAATTGACAACTTTGTGTGATTGCATGTCGACTTGACCACCGATATACATTCCACCTGATACAAAGACTGTATCTGTGTTCTCATTACCTAAATAAGAATCACCATTAATTTCTATTTTACCAGCGATAATCTGATCGCCTGAAATTATTTCCGTATTAGTGATGTATTCAGTTCCGGTTACGTATAAATCCCCTTCAACATGTAAATCTGAATTAAAAGTTGAACTTCCGTCAACAGTTATTCCATTTGTTGTTGAATTACCATTATCTGTAACAGTTTGTAGAGTTATTGCACCTGATGTAGTATCAACTATACTGTCAACATAATCTTGTGTCGCGTACGGGTCACTTGCACTAGGTGTATAACCCGATGGACCAGTTAACGCTGCTTTTTCATCTGAAGTAGGAAGGACATTTTGGACGTTAGTTTCCAATTTGCCCAATGTTACATTAAGGTCTGTAATTTTGTTTGTTGTAACTGCATCAGTTGCTAATTTCGCTTCAGTAACATTTAAATCAGCAATTTTATCAGTTATAACATGTCCGTCTGCTATTTTACCCGATGTAATCGCACTATCGGTAATCTGTCCCCCAAAAATTTGCATTATTGCCATTTATTTCACCCCCTAATCATGCATAGAATTGATACTTTATAAAAACTTTCCAGTTAAAACTGGGTGGTTCATAAAAATGAACCGTATTACCACCTTGTATTTCATATTGTTCACTTGGATAACTTAAAAGTCCATTAAGAAATACATTTTCAGAGTTTTGTACTACTGTATGTGGTAATATAAAATCTACTGTTGAATTATTACCTGAAGCAGAATAAGTTGTCCATGTTGCACCTTGTTGTTGTTGTAAAGAAACTTCAACAATAGCATCTTGAACATTAGTAGATTGTATATTACCAGTTGGAGAAAAAGTTACAGCTGAAGCAGCTTGAGTTATTGAACTTGCAAAATCACCATCAGCAATTGCTTGTTCAAAATTTTTATTAAATACACCTATCCATATTTTTTTATCATCAATACGTGCATCTTCATTAATATCAACATCAATAATTGTTCCATTTTTTATTGCTCCTGTATAAACAGAAGAAAGACCAATTACTGAATATCCCAACCAATCAATTGATGCTGGAAGAAGTGACCATCCATTAATAACTGTATTATTAATAGTAACTGTTGTATAACCACTATTTAATACTGAAGATTCTACAAAATGATAATAAGGAGTTCCATTATATTTTGTTTTTAATAATCTATCTTTTACATATCTACTTGTAAAATCGCCTTCTAATCTAAATTGTGTATTAGATAATCTTGTTACTGGATTTACTTCTTTTACATATTCTCCTCCATAGTCATCTCCACCTGAAGCTAATTCATTAATTGATCCGACAATAGAAGTTGCATCTAATAAATTTGTTAATTGAGTATTTGAATCATCATAAAATGGAATATTATTTACTGTTAAATTATTATTAATTACAACGCCTGTTCCTGAAGCATCAAAATGAACAGTTCCTATTGCATTATTTGTTCCATCTCTGCGTAAATATAATTGATTTGCAATATCTATAGAAAGACCACTTGCTCCACTAGATATTGAAGTTGCAGTTAATCCAGTATATACATAACCAGAAATATGAAATGGAGTTGTTTTTCCTGTTGGTTGATTTTCTAAAAAAAGAATTCCATTGCCGTAATCAAATAACCAATTTATATTATCAGCAGTAAATATTTCAGTACCTTTACTACCAGCTCCATTATCTTCATATAATCTTATATTATATCCAACACCAAATTTAGGAGGAATCCAATTTCTAATTCTTGTTCCCAAATTATCAACAACTGCACATGCTAACCAACCTTGTTTTTTCTCAACTGTAACATCTTCTGTTAATGTTAAATCAGCATATTGTATTGCTAATCCCTGAGTAACAGCTTGACTAGGATCAGTTGGAAGATCAGATACCCAAACACTATCACCAAAAAGAATATTAGCAGCGCCAATAGCTTCTTCGTAATATGCTTTTTTTGTGGAAGTTAATGCTTTATCTAAACTATTCTTCCACGTTTTATCTACTTTTGTTTCATTTGAAAATCCCACTGGTTAATCTCCTAAGTTATTATCAATTGCAATGAACTACACGATATACTACTATTAAAAAATGTAATTCTTATCGCAATCATATATCCAGAAAGAGCTGTGCTAAATGTTGCTGATGTCCAACTAAAATTACTTCCCGTATATTCAGTTAAACATCCATCTCCATCCGAACCAGTGAAAGTTGCTATATTAAAAATTTTTCCAAGATTTAACCACCCAGTTTGTGATGGAAGTTTTATCTCTACACGAGCTACTTGACTTCCTCCTCCTTCTTCTATTTGAGCAAAAGAAATTCCATTAAGTTGTATAATTCCATTTGTATGAGGAGTCCCATTATCTCTTAATAAGCGTATAAAGACTCTATTCCCAGATAATCCAGAATAATTTATTGATTGTGTTGGTAAATATCCAGATGAGTAATTAATAGTTGGATATATCAATGATCCATAGAATTGTAATCCATTACCACTATCATAAGTTGTTAAATTTTGTGTACTATCCCAATCTCCAGTAGTCCATGAAGGAATGGTATCAAAAGATGAACTTCCAGATTTTCTATATGTTTCATCTCTAAAATATTCAATTAATTCTGTTGATGAATTTGTATATGTATTTACTAAATAAATTCCAGGATCACTAGATTTATAACTATCTTCATTAAATGGATCCCCAAATCTAGTTTTTATTCTTGCATCTGATTGTAATGTCCCAGTACTTCCAATAACAAACACTTCATTATGTACTGCTCCATCCGTGGGAAGCGGGGCAGATCCAGCTCCTAAATTATTATATGTTATAGATGAAGTTCCAGCATCAAATTGAGTAAAATCTAAATCTAATGGACTATTTTTATATGAATTAGCAAATACATTAACACCATTAACTGACATGTTAAATGTATCACCTGTAGAATAGAATCTCACTCCAGATAAATATTTATTTGAACTTAATGTATTTAATGAGATTGTTGGAGTCCATGTCGCTGGGGGTGTCGGACCAATATCCCTGAATATTGTATTAAGATGCGTATAACTATTATCTATAGAATAAATTGTTGTTTTTGATATATCTTTATAATGTATTATTTGAATATTATCATTAAGTCCATTTACTAAATTCAATGGAATACTATAAGTTGCTATTTGATATGCTGGGAATTTTTCATCATAATTAGTATATGGACTTCCCCATCCGCTATAATCATCCCAATATGGTAATCGATATGTTAATGTTATAACATCTTTTCCAATATTTGAAGGAGTATAATTATCTTGGCCCGTTTCTCTTTTTGATGAATCATAAATTGATTCTAAATTTAATTCTGCAACTTCAACACTATTTACTACACAAACAAGAATACCTCTATCAGCATTTGCCATAATACCAGTAACATTAAAATTTCCTTGTTGAGTTATATATGAAGTTGAAATAGAAGTGCTATTATCAGTAAATCTTCCAGATACAAATCCAGCTAATGACCAAGATGGTATTCCAGAGTTAGGAATTCCTGCAATATTTTGTCCAATATTATTTGGTCTTGATGGCATTAAATAACTTAGATCATCTAATGCACTATGAACTGTATAATCTCCTAATCCAGTTGATTCAGTATCATAATAAATCATTGGTTCTGATACATCTTCACATCCAAACATTTCACCACATATATGAGTATCACCAGATACTGAAAGAGATCCTGTAATACGTTGATCTCCGGTTAAAATTTCTGTTTCAGTTACATGTTCAGTCCCAAAAACATAAAGATCACCATATATAAATAAATCTCCACTAACTGCTCCAGTATTTGAATATCCAACATCTCCAGGATTTATTACTTGATATGTAAAAGGAATATTATCAGATACTGTAGAAGATAAATGAATAGTAAATCCTACACCTGGTAATTTTTCTATATATTGAACAGTTCCCTGCCCCATCGCATCGCCGGGATCTTTATCAAATGTTATTTCTATATAACTATCAGCAGTAATAGTTGGATAACTAATAGTATATGAAAAATGCCTTCTTGGGAAGGTTGCTCTTCCTATGCCCATTTATTATTCTCCATTATGTATTTGAATTTAAGATTCTAAAGTAATTTGATCTTTTTCTAATGTATTATCTAGTTCAAATGGAATACCATAGATTCTATTAGCTACACTTGTCCCAAGTTCTTTTTTTAATGTAGTAAAAATATTTGTTCCTACTAAAATATTTTTATGTATAGTATTATTAAAATTGAGATCATTTAATTTATCAATAATATCTTGAAGCGTCATCTAAAACACCTCACTCTTGCTAATATATTTCTTCCATTTGTATCACATGCATAATATGATAATCGTATTTTTAATCCAGCAGCTAAATCTGCTACAACATCTGCAATAGCACCATATATATTATTTTCAAACATAAAAACATTATTCCCAAATCTATTTACTTCCCCTACAATAGGATGTTCAATTGTTAAATTAAGATAATCTCCAAATTGTGCTCCATCTCCACATACTTGAGCATCTAATCCTTGGAGTTCAACTAAAGAAGCATATTGCCATTCAATATATCCCCCAGAAGAACCCGGAGTTATAGTTAATGTTTTACCATCTATATATAAAGATTTTTGAACTACTTTATATCCCGAATATGCCCATCTATATGGAATAGTTGCTAATGTTATAGCAACATTTTCTCCGCCTGTTACTTCAACAGAATTTGTTTTTATGTTTTCTTCAAAATCAAGAATATTAGCAGAACTAGTAATATTACAAGTATAAATAAAGTCTTTACTTGCAGAAAATAAATCATATGTATTATCATCATTATATGAATAATATATAGGAACATTATAATTAGTAAGTATTTCTTTTATAGTGTTATAAGGAATAGCAAGTTTATCCATATTTTCTCCTTAGTCTACTTTCATCCCGCTAATACATCCATAACAAATAGCATTTGCAGATTGTGGTTTATATCTTAATCTCACAGTTTGTCCTTCTGTTGCTAAAAGAGGAACACAAAAATCACTTTTTATAAAATTAAAAGCTGCTATATATCCACCCTCTTTTGCGTTTCCATTAATATCTAAATACCATTCACCATTTGTATTTGGACTTATACTTAAATGAGACACTAACCATCTTTTTCCGCTAGAAACTGTAACATTAATAATATTTGTATACCCACTAGTTCCTATATTTGTTTTTTTTGCTGTTTGATATAAGTCATCACCTTTAAGAGTTGCTAAAATTGAATCTTCTCCAAAATTTCTTTTATTACAATATGATTTATAATTATTTTCAAAATCTGAAACATCAGAGGGATTATCTGAATCATTTATTACACAATAATATGTAACTATTTGTTCTGAACAGAATATTGTATATTCTGTACCTGTTACTTCTGACTCTATTTCTAGGTACTGAACAAATTCAGCTAATTTTTTGTTGTTAATAGTATTTTTAAAATTAGTCCAGAATAATTTTAATTGCATTAATAATATCCTCCCCACTTTGCAAATATTTCTTTAGCACCACCACCAAGTCTTCTTCTTCTCAAAAGAATAGACTTTGTTCCATCACCCTCTGGAGTTATATAAGTAATGTCAAATTGATTAGAGGAACCATTAACATATATTGCGGCTATTAACTCTATTCCTGTTGTTGTGCCATTAGGTGCATAATATATTTCCGCATTACTTCCTGCTACTGAATCATATTCGGAACCAGCTTGAAATAAAGTTAATTGAATATAATGTCCTGAAGGAATTATCGTAAAAGAATCAACTGTCCCTGTCATATTTGATTTTTGAGTATTCGATATTGATGTTGTATCGGGAGGTGCTGGAGCAGCTGTTGAGACATGTAATCGTCCAGTTTCGTCAATTGAAGCAAAATTTTGTAAATTATAATAATCTTGAATAATTGTTCTTGTAGGAGTTGCAGAAGAAGATTGATATGATTCGACTTTTATAAGACCACCAGTAGTAACTTCAGCTAAAGTACCTGTTTTTCCTAATAATAAAAATTCTCCTGTTAGATACATTAACTAACCTCCACGGTTTCAGTTGATACTAATGAATCAATTCTATTTATAGTTGTAGTTTTTGTTGTTGTAAGATTCCCATCTTCATCATAATCTTTTATTTGAACTTGGCTAATTAAACCATTTATCCTTGTATATATTTCTTCTCTTATTTTTTTAGTTTTACCAGAATCTGTCCATTCAACAATGCTTGTTACCAAATTTCCTGTTCTTATATATTCTATATATCGATCTGATTCTCCAATTGTTTTATCTACTTCATATCCAATAACTTGATTAAAGACTTCTAAGGCTTCTGATACTGAAAGATTCTTAGTTCCATCGTGAATTATTACATCCCCTGATTCAACATAGGACTTTAAATCTAAACTACTAGCGATATCTTCATCGCTGAATTCTAAATAAAGGGCTCGCTGACTCGATGCGGGAATAGAAATTCCTAAGTCATATACATCAATCGGCGAGCCCGTGTTATTTATGGCTGTTATTCTAATATCAGAAGCCATTAGTTATTCCCTCTTCATATTTTTTTAATAGATTTTCATCAATAATAACAATTTTTTTATCATTGTTTTGTTCTCTTACTAATCTTATTTTTTTCTTGACATTTGTTATCAAAATATCCCTTTACATCAAAATAAATTTCTTCATTTTTTATTCTAAAATCTGGTCTATAACTTCGTTTAATTCCATTATTGTGGTATTTAATGGGGGCAAAATTAAATTGTGATTCCCAATTATTATTAAAAATATCATCTAAACACTTTGCAAACCTTAATTCCCAAGTTCCTTGGACTTTTATAATTTCTCCATTTTTTCTTTTATATTTATACCATTTACATCTAGGATGACTTATTTGTTTTTGTGCCATTAAATTACTAAGAAATTCTTTGGTTTTCTTAGAATGCGTTTTCCCCAAAAATCCTTTGTTTCCTATCCTACCCAACATTTTTATTGCATATTTATTAACTCTTTCATCAGAATCTTTAGTTAAATTTTTATTCCAAGCAATTCGAGATAAATTGTTCTTCCATTCATTCGCTTTTTCATTGCCATATAGTTCTTCATATGTTTTGTTTTTTCTTTTTGATGCTTTTAAATATAAATTATCTCTATTTTTTATCCCCTTTTTTACTTTCTCCCAAAATTCTTTAGTGTTCTTATGATGTCCAGCAATAAACTTATTCCCTATTTTTTTAACAGGTGCTCCACATCCGCATTTGCAAAGCGGTGGATTTTTATAAAACTCATTTTTATATTTAATCCATTTTTTACAAAAACGTTTATGTGATGCCAGAGCACCTGTATTTTTGAACTTTTTATTACATACACACTTATACATTACTTAAAATACATCAGGCACGAAACGCTACATATACCCAAACTTCAGGATAATTAACTCTTTGAACACCATTTAATGTTAGGTAACATTGCAATCTGTCACCCGCACTAAAATCAATATTCAAATTAAAATCATCATCTGAATTATTTGTTGTGGATAAAGTCGCTATAGCTGAAGCTACATTATTCTTTCTGATCTCAATATCTGAATCAGTATTACTTCTACTATCAAATGCTATACCCAAAATTGTTCCTGCATAAGGCATTCTATATCCTGTTTGAGAAGATACAACTCCACCTGCCATATCAAGGTAAATATTTCCTTGAGCAGCACGCCCAATACCGAACGCAAAAGGCAATTTTTCCATACTCAACCACTTTGCCCTTACTGGATCATACATATAAGTCTTATTTTCATAGACCATTAACGAACCAGAAGTTTCCGCTGTTGAAGGAACTGCAGTTTGTGGTGTGATTATTACTGGAGCATAAGTTTGACTTGAAGTATTAAAGGTTGTTCCACCAGTAAAAGTCGAAGCACCTTGAACATTAATACCATTTGTTGTAGTATCTCCGTTATCAGTTACTGCTTGTAAATCAATACCTCCAGTTACTGTTTCTACATAAGTCTTAACTTGCCCGTAATTAATTGCATCACTATCTAAAGTGGCATCAGCCAGATTATTAATCTGATTATTGTTCATATCAATATCATATGAACCAGCTGAATTTCCTTTAGCAAGTATTTGTTCTAATGTTTCCGCACCAGAACTTGAAGCAACTAATGTTTGAACTTGGCCCCAGTTAGGAGCATCAGAATTTAAAGTAGCGTCTGCTACTTCATTAATTTGATTGCTATTCATATCAAGATCTGAACCAAAACTTCCACCACCACTTACAATAGCATCTCCGCCAATGTAAATATCACCACTAACAAAAGTAGTATCAGTTGATTCATTTCCCAAATAAGAATCGCCATTAATCTCTAATTTTCCTGCTATAATTTGATCTCCACTAATAATTTCCGTATTAGTAATATATTCAGTTCCCTGAACATATAGATCTCCTTGTACAGTTAAATCATTTTGAAATGTAGAACTACCACCAATTGTTATTGCATTTGTTGTAGTATTCCCATTATCAGTTACTATTTGTAGATCTATTGATCCACTTGTTGTTTCAGTTAATGCTTTTATTTGACCCCAATTTGCTGCATCATCATTACTATCAGCATCAGCAACATTTACAATATTGTTACTATTCATATCAATATCGTAAGATCCAGCTGAATTACCTTGAGCTAAAACAGTTTCTAAATTCGGTGTTGATATAGCACCTGTTGCTGTTTCAACTAAAGTATACACTTGACCCCAAGCTGCAGCATCCGAACTATTTGCTGCATCAGCAAGGTTAGTAATGTTATTACTATTCATGTCAATATCAAAACTGCCTGCACTATTACCAAATCTTAATGTACTTTCTAAATCACCAGATGTCGCAAAAGTATTTGCTTGCTCATATTCATTTATAGTATTGAATATTTCAGCTGCTTCTGGGATTGGGATATCACTTGTACCATTATTAAGGACAAGTGTTCCTGCTAAAACTAATGACTTTAGATCATTCGACTTTGATATTTCTGATTGTGTGAATTCATCACTTATTGTTCTTTGTGCAGTATTTGCTATTGAAATACCTAAATCATAAATCCACTGTGTTGAACCAGAATTATTCTTTACAATAATTGTCATATCACCTGCCATGATTTACCTCCTTTTTAAATTCTCCACGCTATTTCTATCCATACTACAGGATAATCAACTCTGCCTGAAGTTACATTCATATATATCTTTAAATCATCATTCGCATTAAAATCTACATTTATATAATTATTAAATCCACCTTGTGTCCCTGAAATTACTAGAGATGCTAATGGTGTTCCATTTTTTCTTACTTCATAAGTTACATTTGAATTATTTCTTGAATTAGCTATTATTCTTAAAATAGTACCATTTCTTGGCATCTTTAACCCAGTTACAGAAGTAACTACTCCACCAATTTTTAAAAACTGAGATGATTGATTTTGCCCATCTCTACTAAAAACAAAATTTCTTCTCGATAAACTTATCCATTTAGTTCTTGTACTATCATAAACAAATAAATCACCTTGTGAATAAGTTATTCTTCCATCTTCAGAACCACTTGGAGTAGTTGTTGGTGTAAGAATAATATCTTTATTAAAAGTTATTGTTCCTTCTGCTGTATCATCACTTACTTTACTTAAATACTCACCAGAAGTACCATCAGTTTCGACGGGAAGTGCTAATCCTCTAATTTCTCCATGTTCTAAATCTAATACTTCGTGTTTATGCCATGTCATACTGAAACCCATCCGCTAACGCTTGTCAAATTATTATTAGTATATGACAAGGTTTTTTCCCAACTATTAGATCCAATTGTTTTTCTAATTTTTGTGAGATTATTTCCTGTCCAAGTATATATATATGAAGGATTGACAGTTGTAGCGGATAAAGGTTCTACTTCTTGAATTTTTACGTGTAAACTTCCATCGCTATCAACTGCTGCTCTTTGAGAATCTGTTGTACCATCTTTAATAGCGACAGCTTCAATATTAACTCCACTTAATTCTATTGTCGCTGATGTTGGTAATGGGTGACTTTCATTTATAAGATTGCCATTTTCATCAACAAGCGTAACTCTATCTGCATCAGCTGGTGTTTGCCAGCGACGTTGTATTATATCACCCGGATTTACATAAGGTTGTCCTGTTCCTGTTACACCCATTTAAGTTGCCTTTATTTAATAGATTTACCATTGCCGTTTTTAATTTCTACTATATAAAATAGAATTAAAGAACATACAAATACAGATATATTAATAAGCGTGCCAATTGAGCTATATACAAGATAAGTTACATATCTATCAACAGTACTAGCAAAAATACTCATAATATTTGTTGCTAAAACTGATAATGCAACAATCGCACCGGCTGATGAAAAATACCCTAAAAATTTAGCTAAATTCTTTTTGCTTTTCATTATTTCAGCTAATTTAAAAAAAGTGTATGTTAATCTTGATGCAATAAGAAAACTAATAAACATCATTATTGCAAATACTATAAAAACCATATTCATTATTATTCTCCTCTTCTATAATCCCTTATTGCATCTTGCAATGCTTGTAACATTCTCTCATTAACTCTTTCGCGCGCATGTCGATCTTCTTTTATATCTTCTCGTAATTCTTTAAGACTTGAAGTATTTTCTTGTATATATTTTACCGCTTCATTAGATAATTGAATAAACTTTTCTGTTATTTCTTTTTTTTCTCCATGATGTGATACTTCTTTTTTTTGATTATCTTTATAAAAAATCCAAGCAGCACCACCTAATGCCAGTATTGCAATCCCCGCAAGACCTTGATTAAGCAAAAATTCTACTATCTTTACCCACATAACTTATCCTCCTTATCTTTTATGACGCAGGAACTGTTATTGTTATTGGATTACCTTCTATATCAGTAGGATTTGTTGCGTCTACAATATTTTGAGCCTCTGAAAGAGTTTTTTCTTCACCACTTACTCCAGCTGCCCAAGTTAATATATTGCCTGAATTCTCTTCAGTAGATGATCTAACAAGCCATACATTACCAGGAAATCCTTCAAATTGAAGATTATCTTCTTCTTGATGATCATGTGTTATAAACCCTTGTCCATAACATTCAGCAACATAATATTTGTGTGTCATTGTTTACCCTCCAAAATTCTTAACTGTGGTTTACCTTCTGGTAAATTTTTAGATAAATCTATTCCAGTGCTTATTTTCATATAATTAATAATTTCTTGTTGTTCATTTGGAGTTAATGCTTTAAGAATCTCATCTTCAACTCCATTATCCTTTGCGACTTTTAATGTTGTTATCATTTGCCCCAATATATTATTAACCTCTCCGGTATTAGCATTGGGAGAATGTTTTAAATTAAGTCCCATTTTAAGAAATCTCTGACCATAACTTATAAGTTGATGATTATTAACATTGTGAGTATCAAAAGTATTATTATCAAGTTCTTTTTTAATTTTACTCCAAAGTTTTATTTCTCTCATTCTATCTTTGGCAGCTAATTCCATATTCTTTTTTGAAAATAATGCCTCATCTAAATCAATTTGTTTTTCTTCTTTTTCAAAATCATTTTTTGCTTGTTCAATTTCTTTCATTAATTTTTTTATTTTTATATTATTTCTTCTATATTCAAACGAAAGTGTTACTAAATTCTCAAAAAATACAGATTGCTCTCTAACTGATTGCCAGTATTTAGAAGCATTTGTTGGGAATTTAATATCATTAAGAACAGAAATTCTCATTTCAGTTTCTGTTCTCCACATTTGTTTCTTTTCAAATGTATCTTGCAATTCGCTTCTTAATTGTTCTAATTCTTTAAAGTCTTCTTTTGGTAAAAATTGACTTTCTTTAATTGTCTCTAAACTTTCTTCAGAATACATAGGTATAGAAATAGTATTGTTATTCATTTTACTTTACTCCTTTATTTATTCTGCTGTTGGAACTGTTACTGTAGAACTGCCACTATATTCTTCTGTAACATTTGTATTTCCAGAAGTACTTCCAACTGCATTTCCACCCATACTTAATCCTGCTAAGGTTGTTCCTGCCCCGCCTAAATATCTTCTTGCACTATTTAATGAACCAGTATTTGCCCAATTTGATCCATTGTATATTTCTGTACTTGAAAGAACTGTACTTCCAGAAAGACCTCCAAATACTAATGCATTACTACTATCTGCACCACATCCCGCTGTAGTATATCTTTTTTGACTTAAACTTCCTGCACTACTCCATGAAGCACCATCATAAGATTCACATAATACAGAAGCATCAATTGAAACATATCCTGCAATTGCTAAAGCATCTGTCTGTATACCTGCACTCGCAGGAGTCATTCTTGACCAAGATAAAGAACCACCTGTTGCCCAAGTTGATCCATTATATTCTTCAGAAGTAAGTCCTGCACCAGTTCCACCAAAAACTAATCCAGCTGTTTGAGTTCCTGCACCTGCGCCGCCATTTCTTGCAGTTATAGTATCTCCACCGCTTGACCATGATGCTCCATCGTACTCTTCACAAGAACTAAGAGAACCAGCATTTTGTCCGCCAATACAAAGTCCAGCATTTTGAGTACCAGCTCCGCTTGGAGAACCTCTACCAGTTACTAAATCTCCACCGCTTGCCCATGAACTTCCATCATATTCTTCTGTTTCATCTCTATAATATGGAGCTTCTGCAGTTTGACCTCCAAAACAAAGTCCAACATCTTGCAATCCTGCACCCGCTAATCCTGGACGTGCAGTTATTAAATTACCACCAGAGCTCCATCCACCAGAAGTAATAAATACTTTTAATGCTTCAGTATCTGTTTCATAAAAAATTATTCCTTCATTACCGGTAATTGTAAAATCCCCACTTGATGCTGAAGTTGTCATATGTATATATTTAAAATTATCATTGTTTTGATAACTCATATTAATTTAATTCCTTTATTAATGGTGTTCCATTATTATCGTCAACAAATGCTTTTAATTTAGCAGTGTCTGTTTCATACCACATATATCCTAAAAATGCTCCTGAAACTTCTTCACCAGTTGTTGGTGCAGTTGTTGATGTTATAATTGGAACTTTAAATGCTGAAGAATTTTGTATTATCATTGTATATACCTCTCTACAGCCCCAGTAATTTCTTCTGTAGAACTTAAATAAGTATCAAATAACCATCCGCCACCAAAAGTTAATCCTGCAGAAGTAACTCCTCCAGGTCCAGCTGCTCTTCTTGCAGTATTTAAACTTTGCATAATAGACCAAGAAGTCCCGTTATATCTCTCACAACTAGAACTTGGACTTCCAGTATCTCCACCTGCAGAAATTGCGTCACCCTGTACCCCGAAAGTTGCAAGCATTCCATATCCCGTGTTCATTGTTCCACCATTTGACCATGACGAACCATTATATTCTTCTGAAACAGGTTTATAAGAACCATCATATCCACCAGCACAAAGTGCTGAATTTTGTGTTCCACATCCTGAAGTACTATTTCTTGAATCTAATAAATTTCCTCCAGATGACCATGACGCACCATTGTATTCTTCAGTAGTTGCTAAATGCCCGCCATTATTACCACCAAATGTTAATGCTTCATTTTGAGTCCCACAACCACCCATTCCTTGTCTGGCAGTACTAAGAGCACCACCTCCAGACCAAGACGCTCCATCATATTCTTCTGTTACGGCAGTATAAACACCTACATCAGTACTTCCACCTGCACATAACCCAGCATTTTGAGTACCTGCCTCACCAACAAAATATTTCGCCGTAGATAAATCATTACTGTTTGTCCAGGATGCTCCATTATATTCTTCAGTTTTAGCAGAAAAAGCACTAATACCAGTACCTCCACCAAAAGATAATGTTTCATTTAAAGTCCCTGCACCACCAATTCCAGCCCCTCTAGCATTATTTAAATTTCCTCCGCTAGTCCAACCAGCAGCACCACCAACAATAACAAATTTTATTTTATGAGTATCTGTCTCATAATACATTTGTCCTGTAGCAGATATTGTAGAAGATTTAGCTGATGAAGATATTTGTAAAACATCTCCACTACGTTTTATCGCCATAATTAATTTACCTCTAAAGTACCAACTGAATTTCTAATAGCAAATGTAGTATTTGCAGTAATACAAATTATTTCACAACCATCATATTGATTTGTTGATTGAACATATCCACTTGTTCCTGATGTTGTACTTACATTAATGAAATGTATTTGTTGTCCAGAATTTTGTGCTATTTTCCAACCACCAGCGCCTTTACCAATAGAAGCAACAATACTTCCAACTGCACAAGTTGAAGGTAATGTTAAAGTTACTCTTGATGCATTATTTGCTATATAACCATTTCCTACTGACATCCCTTGAGAAGTTCCTGTAACTTCATTCCAAGTTATTCCTTTTGGGACATTATCATATACCCATTGATCTCTTACATCTATATAAGAAGCGAGATTCCCTGAAGCTGTATCTGTATAAGCTTGTGCTTGCCCCAAAGCATTCCCTGAAGTTGCTTCAGATTGTGTTAATACATAATCAATATTTACGCCATCTCCACTATTTGTCGGTGTTGCGACATTTGTTATCTTTTGGCTGTTCATATCAATTGTATAGGATCCAGCTGAATTACCAATAGCTAATGTTTGAGAGAGATTTTCTCCCCCTCCTCCGCCGCCACCAGAAGAAGCAGTTGTCATTGAAGTTCCATCTGCAAAAATTATTTCATCTACAGCATATAAAGCACTCTGCATTACAGAATCGCCTTCAACAACTAATCCTGTTCCTGGATTTGTTAGCGTAAGAGTTTGGGATGGGTCAAACGCTTCTCCCCCAACACCGCCAACGGGTACATTTATAAGACCTCCATCTCCTCTAACCATCATAATTCTCCTTTTTTATTTTATTCAATTGGTGGAGTAGTTGTACTTCCAGTATATGGTCCATCAATATGAATTCTTCCTTCTGAACCATCCCCACCTACCGAACTAGCCCAGTCAGTTAATCCAATTCCACCTGTAGAAGTAATTTTATTTGTTCCTAACTTACCGTTTAATGTTTTTATATAAACTGTTCCACCTGAACCGCCACCAGCATGTCCATTTACTGCATTTTGTCCATTTACACTAATTGTTCCACTCTCTGTATTAAAATTAACTGCATATATTCTTAATGCGCCTCCACCATTTCCTGGTATACCACTTGAAGGACCCGCAGTTTGTGGTGTTTTTGCTAATCCATCTGAACCATCTTCACCAACACTTCTATGACCCGCTCCAGCTCCGCCACCACCATACCAAGAATCATCATAAACGGCACCTCCACCAGCGGAAGCACCTGAACCAAATAAATTTTCCCATGGTTTTTTAGGAATATTAGTAGATCCATAAATTGGTCCACCAGTTCCTCCATATGGCGGAGGGTTACTTCCACCTCTACCATTTATACCGCCACCTGGACCTCTTCCGTTCTCGCTATCTCCCCATGTCCAAGGAGCGCCTATCCATCCTTTTGCTGCTAAATCTATTGCTCCACTATTTGTACAAGTTCCAGTACAACAAAACCAAGCTACTCCATTATTTAAATCTGTCCCTTCTCCTAAAGCATCAATTGTTAAAGTTGCACCATTATTTATAGTAAAATTAGTAAAATTGGGAACATTACGACAATTACCAAATGTTTTATTTCTATATGGTAAATAAGAATCTGTTCCGTGATTTAATCCTTTATCTGTACCTCTCCAAGTAGTAACTCCAGATACATCATCATCTTCATAAATACTTTTTAAAGTTACCGATCCAGACCCTAAAATAACTTCTCCATCACTTCCATTACCAAATGGAGGATAATATTACCCTAAAAATGCTCCTAAATTATAATAGGCTGTCATGACATATCCTGCATATAAGCACCATAATAAGTACTATTTGCATAAATAAAATTCAGAACATCAACACTTCCTTGAGTTGTTGTTGGTACATATGTTTCTCCACCAGGCCATTTAATTGCTTGAACAAAATTAAGATTATTCCCAGATGTTCCTTGAGTTACAGTAAGTACATAACTTGCACCATTAAATGCATGTATTAAATTACCTGTAGCATTATCAGTTAAAGAAATTGTATGAACATTTCCATCATTCCAATTAAGATCAAATGCTCCACTAACATCTCCATGATCTACAGATGGTGAATAAATTTGTCCTTGTACTTCAACATTCCCAGAAGCACTAGAAGCATAAGAAGTAATTCCAATTGCAACATCAAGTTCGGTTGTACCCCTACTTACACCAATATAAGCAACAACTCCAGATGGAGATGCAGTTTCAACAAATTCACCAGCATTTTCTTGCGATAAATATATTTCATTACTATCAGGTAATCCAGTGAGTCCAGTAATTTCTCCATATCTAATAAATTGTCCTGTTGCTCCTGAACTTCCGCCTAAAATACATACAGATAATGAAGATATTTTTCCGCTAACACCTTGTGCAAGATACCACTTACCGTCTAAACTATTTTGATAAACAGGTTGTCCTTTTGCTACAGTTTCACCAAGTTCACCTTCAGTAACCCCAGTCCCTGTACCACCAGATCCACCACTAATAGATCCGCCAATAACTCCAATAACAACATCCATTGTATCAGGGCCGCGTGTAATACCTGTATATATTTTAATTCCACAAGCTGGAACTGTATCAGTTAAAACCCCAGGTGAATCTTGAGAAAGATATAATTCTTTATTTGATGGATAATTATCTAATCCAGTAACTTCTGCATATCTCACAAGACTTGCAGTTGCTCCAGATCCGCCACCAACTTTTACTATAGATAATGATGATACCATATTTTCAACAGCTTGAGCAAGATACCATTTTCCGTCAGATTCTTGTTGATATACTGGTTGACCAGCACTAGCTGCTTCTCCAAGAGTTCCTGTTAATATTCCAGTTCCAGTACCTCCACCGCCAGTACTATTAATAGTATATGATGTTAATCCAATTGCAACATCTATTTTATCGTTTTCTTTACCTACTCCAATAAATGATATAATACCAGTTTCAGGAACTACATCAATTAATTCTCCTGGAGTATCTTGTGAAACATATAATTCTTTACCAGAAGTAACTGATGTTGCAGAAGTAATTTCACCATATCTCATAAATGTTCCAGTATCATCAGCATTTCCACCGGCTTGACAAATAGATAAACTTGTTAATTTTCCATCAATAGCTTGAGCTAAATACCATTTACTATCAGATTCTGCTTGATATGCAGGTTGCCCAATATCTATTGTTTCACCTAATACTCCAGTAATAAGTGAGGCTCCTCCACCTCCACCTTGTCCTGAAGTTGCCGCAACAAGAGTATCTACATAATTTTTAGTTGTTGCATCTGAATTATCATTTGGTTCTCCTAAACTTGCAATCTTATTACTATTCATGTTCAAATCATCACCAATTTTTAATGGACTTGATCCATGAACTATTCCACCAACATATAAGTCTCCAGATACAAAAGTTGTATCAGTTAATTCATTTCCTAAATATGAGTTTCCTTTAACCCATAATTCATCACCAATTATTTGATCCCCAGAAATAATCTCAGTATTAGTAATGTATTCCGTACCATTTACATATAAATCACCTTCAATAGTTAAATCACTTTGAAAAATTGAATTGTCTGCAATATTTAATGCTGAAGCAGATATTGTTCCAGCAGCAGCTAAATCTCCTGACACATAAACAGTATCTGTAGAATCACTTCCTAAATATGTATTACCAGAAACATATAAAGAACCAGTAATAACTTGATCTCCAGTTAAAACTTCTGTTTCTGTTACATATTCTGTACCTTCTACATAAAGATCCCCATGTATTACAACATCATTTCCAAATTCAGCATTACCAGAAGTAGAAATTGTATTTACAGAAGTATTTCCCCAAATAATAGCATCATTATAAGATTGTAAATAATCTGCACTAAAAAGTCCTCCAATATAAAGAGGAGCATTTAATTCAAATCTTCCTTCTGCAGAATTATATCTTAAGTAATATGTCCAACCACCAGCACGTCCCAAATAAATAGCTCCATTTGATACTGGAATACCAGTATTTTCAGCAATATAAAGATTACCAGATATTTGAGTTAAATCAGAAGCATCATTTCCTAAATATGAATTTCCAGTTATATTAAGAGTATCTCCACCTAAATTACTAACAATTAGATCTCCAGAAACAGTTAAACTATGAACTGTATAATCATCTGTATTATCTAATATTCTATTATCAACAACATTATCACCTAATAACCCACCAGACCCAGTAATTCCACTATGGGTATGTTCTGGTAATCCACTAGCACCAACTCTTACAAATATTGAATATATTCCAGAAGTGCCAGCTGAAATAGTTGTATTAGCTTTTCCTAAAAATACTTGAGTATCAGCAAGAGCTTTAGTTGCATATCCAGGAGTAGAAGCAGTTGTTAACCAATCCCCAGGACTAATGTCCCCAGTTTCAGCAGTAACATAAGTTCCAACATTACCCAATGTCGCAATAGGTGTTAATAATCCAGCTGCAGTCGCTTCAGTTACAACTCCAATAACTTCTTCATTATATAAAGCTCCACTAACAGTTATAGATTGTGCTTGAGTTTTATCTGCAACAACAACTTCCCCGATATTTAATGTTCTTCCAGAATTATTATAAAATCTATCTACATTATTACCATATATATCATGAGATGTATCTAATCTTGCAGCTACATTTGATGTAGCACCTTTTGGGCCAAGTCCAAGTTCATATTCAATCGCTTCTACTACATCTTGTAATTTATTTACATGATCAGCAAAAATACGATTGACATTATCAACTTTTGTTGACCATGTATCGTAATCACTTGGATATATGTTTAGGCCTGTCATTCTTATTCTCCTTTAATGTTATTAACAAAATTAATCACTAGGTGTATGACATTCTGGACAATCCAGATATATAATTATTACATGTCTTTTCCCGTTAACTTCTTTATATCCTAATAAATCATAATTATTATTAACCGTTTTTAATATAATTTCTAATTCTTCTTTTTCTTCAATAGTCAATGGATTTTGTAAAAATTCTTCTTTAGTCCCACTTGTTGCAGAAGTTAAAGTTAATTCATTATTATTTATTTTATCTGTTAAATTATATTTATATATTATAGTATTTCCCATAAATTTCCTTTTATTCTATTGGGTTAAAACTTGTTGAACCCGTATATCCACCTTCTATGTGAACTCTTCCTTCACTACCATAACCACCAGCATTTGAATAACGTGTAGGACTTAAATTCCAACATCCTCCACCAGTCCCACCCCTTGCTCTAATTTTATCTGTACCTATATTTGCACCTAAAACTGTTTCAATATAAATTGAACCTCCACTACCTCCTCCACCAGCTCCACCCGAAGCATAATCACCCTGTAATTGACCTGTTCCGCTTCCACCAAAAGTTCCATCACTTGTTATTAATCCTGTGGAATCATCAATTATTAAAGAAGCTGCATATAATCTAACTGCTCCTCCGCCAGCACCGCCATGAGAACCCCAAAAACAATCCGTTGAAGTATTTGTACCCGAACTTGTGTATCCTTCACGTCCTGTACTTCTAAAACCACCGCCACCACCGTGCCCAGAATAATGTCCACCACCGCCACCAAATGGGAATCCTCCACAAAATCCAGCGTGTGTAGCTCCGCCACTTCCACCAGATGAACCATATATATTTTCCCAAGTAATTGTACTTATTTGAGTATCTCCATATGACGCGCCAGCAGTTCCTCCTGTTGGACCACCATAACCAGGACCTCCACTAAAACCTCCTCCACCATAACCAACTCCAGCTCCAGTAAGCCCTTGCTGTTGATAACAAGGAGAAGATGCTCCAGCAACTGCTAATTGATCAACATTAATTGTTCCTGCAATATAAATTTGTTGTATAGCAGCAATCCATATTACACCTTTTCGATTATCTGTACCATTCCATGATGAAGCTATTAAAGAAGCACCAGAGTTTATAGTGAAATTAAGACAGTTAGGAATATTTAATCCTCTATTTTCAAATTGATTTGCTTGAGGATTATATGCATTTTCACCTGTTGGATTTCCATTTGAATAATTTAATCCTTTATTAGAACCGCGATGAGTTATAACACCAGTAACATTATCATTATTATAAATATCAGCAATATTTACATTTGTTCCAGTGACAATAATATTCCCATCTCTACCTTCACTATATTGAGGAGGTAAAGATGAACCTCCAGAATAATATATATTCCCCATTATATTTTCCTTACCTTAACTCCAATTTTTAAATCTTGTCCAGAAACTATTGAACCAGTTTGTATAATTGAAATTCCAAGAGCATCATTCAAAACTACTGAATCCCCAGAAACAAAATCTGTTTTTGTCGTAACTGCATTTGTAATATCTGGAAAAGTATATAAATCCCCTATTTCATTTAATCTATCATTATTTATAGTAACATCAACAATTAAATTATTCCCAGAAGCTGCTACATCAGTCTTTGCTGAAGTTGAAATTACTGTTCCTGGGCTTGCTATAAATTGTTGTTGAATATTTTCTTGTACATATGGATATTTTATATAAAAATTATATGTATCTATATCATCATATTTTGCTGTTATTTTTGAAGACCCATCATTAAAAACAATATTACTATTAACAATCATTCCTGTATTGGGATTTGTAAGTGTTGCAACTCCATCAAGGTATGTAATCCCTTCATAAGGTTGTAATCTTAAATTTTTTCCCGTACCAGATTGAAATATTAGATCTTGATTTTTTATACCAATAAATCCAAGAGCATCACCAGAAGAAGAATCTGTTGATGATTTAATTGCTATTGTATTATCAAATACCCCCGAAGTTCCAACAGTTAAAGTTTCTCCACCAGTTGATTGCCCCAATATTATATCAATATAAGCAGATTTCCATCTTTTTGTTGAAGATCCAATATTATATTGTGAAGTTACAGCTGGTCGTAATGTCCCATGAATTTCTGTAATATCTGTTGATTGATCACCTAAATATGAATTACCATGTACATTAAGATTTGTTGTAATTGTTTCAGATGCTTGAATTGCTTGTCCACCTTTTACTGTTATATTTCCATCACACCATATATTACCATCTTCATCTATTGTTACACCGGCATCTGGGCCAGGTCCACTACCAGAATATCCATAAGTTATTCCATCAGAATGTTGTCCAACATTTATTTGTTTAAAATCAAAAGTATCTTCATGGAAAATTTTTGTATTTGAAATTGATCCAGAGGGTATATCAGATGAAGTCAACACTGTAGCTTTTAATGTCCCGTTATCATTAATAAAACGATCCAATCTAGATGCAAGTGTCCACCCAGAAGGTTGATTCCTTCCAGCAACATTAGTTCCAAGTTCCTCTTGGATTGCCATTATAGCATCTTGTAAATCATTTACATCTTGCGCTCTTGCATCACTTATATTGTCTTGCTTATCTGTATAACTGTCATAGTTGTCAGGATAACGTGTTGACATTATTCATTCTCCTTATATTGTATTTGCATATACAACTGTACGGGCGTCTTCGATATACCCCTCGTCAAGACTTCCCGTATCATAGTTATAAATTTTATTTGTATTATCTCTCAAATGAATCCATGCGAGAGGAATTACATCATCAGGAACTGCGGGTTTTACTCCACCAGCTATATTATATGTTCCTTGCAATTGTTCAATTTGATATGAATCAACGCTTCTTGTATCTTTTGTATCTTGATAAATATTTCTATTATAATCAATTAAATCAATAGTAAATGGATATGCATCTGTCGTAATTCTTTTAATATAAAGTAGATCAATTCTTGTAATAATTAATCCACCACCAGATGTTGGAGGAGGGTTCGTAATTACAAAATCTTCTGTTGATGTTACTTCAAGGCGTTTATAACTATCATAAGCAACTCCACCAGAAATTTCAACAGTTAAAGATGGAATAGAAGTTGAAGAAACTTTCAATGAATTAGATCCATATGCAGTACTTCCAAGTATAAATTGTGTTTTATTTGTATGAAAGTCTCTTATATGCTGCACCATAAAAGCTTCTGTATCTAAATATATTTGTTCCATGTCTTCTGCAGCAACATGCATTTGATCATAAAATTTAGTCTTATCCATTGTTTTCCTCCAACTTAGTAATATGAACCACCATAATATACTTGTGCGTATATCGATTCTGGTCTTCCATAAATTGCGCCAGCTGTAATCAATATTGCTTTTGTTTTTACGCCAGCAGCTTTTGCAATATTAAGAAGTTCCCCTACTGTCCCAGCAACTTCATTTATTAATTCTCCCCATCTTTTTTGTCTATATTTAAAAGTTCCCCATTTAATAAAGCTAGAAGACATTTGTAATTCAAGTGTAAATCTCAAATCATCTTCTCCGGTTTTTACAAATTTTTCAAAATCAAGTCTTTGATAATCTGTAATTGAATATCGATGATAATTAACAATTAATCCAGTTTTACTTGGTAATTCTGTATTTAAATAAATAGTTCTTCCATCAAAAGTATTATCTGTAGCGTAGTTTATTCCTTCATGATCTGGATCTGTAGCTAACCATACACCAATTACTTTTGCAATATCGTGATTTACTTGTACTTGTGTTGTGCTAGTTGCATTTTGAAATTCATCACTAACTAAATTATCAGTTCTATTTTCTTCTTTTAATGTTATTCGTTTATTTCCATCTACTACTGATATCCAACTATAAACAATTCCAGTTTCTATATCATTATACATAGAATATACCTGATATCCTGGAAGCATATTTGTCTGTATACTTATTTCTGATGGTATTGATTCGATTTCCCCATAATTATTCGATACTAAACGATGATGTATTATTGTGTCATCACCAAGATATCCATGGGGGACCCAATCAATGTCATCTCCAGATGGACTTGTATTTGGAGTATATGTGATTCGTAATATAGTTCCAGCTGACACAGGAGTTGTCAGGGTGAGTTCGGCTCCTGAGGCATTATTAGTCCATGTGCTACCAGAAGTATAATTAGTACCAGTGCGCGCTGTGTCTGCTGCTAACCATCCTTCAGGCATTGTACGTGTTAATATTCCGCTTGATGTCTGAGTAACTGTATCAGTTAATGCTGGTAAATATTCAGTAACTGGTTGTGGCCATGGATTACCACCAAGCCACCATCTATCTAATATATATTCTTCAACTCTAATATCGCTTTCGCTATATTGTTGAGTTAATTCTTTAAGATTTGGTTTTGTTACATATGGTCTATCATATGAAGCTAAAATTCTTTGTCTATAGGTTGCATCATTTTCACCAATAATTCTTTGTACATCTAATGTATATCCATGAAGATCTAAATCTGCAGATGTTGCTTGATTAATCGAGGATGCTTCACTCATATTATCAATTTGAGTTTGAGCATCATCTACACTACTAGCAATAGCCGTCATAACTTTATAATTTGTTGATGACGTTACTTTAGAAAAAACACTTGAAAGACTTGAAAGTAATAATTCCCGAAAAATATTAAGTGACATAAACTATTCCCTTTTTCTTGTTATCTTTAATTCTTATCTCTCTTTTAATTTTTCTAAAAATTTCTAAAGACATTCAATTACCTCGGTGAGATTGTTATTGTTCTAAGTCTTGGAACTTCATTATCTCCAACTGTTGTATCTCCAGTTGTAATTCCATTTACACTTAGAGTTTCTAAATCAATATTTGCTACCCCTTCAACTCCCATAATAATCTCAATTAATTCGGCTCTTAAAATATCTTGACCAGTTGTATGAGATGACAACCATTGTTTTACATCAGTTTCTATATTAGCTGAAACTGTTGTTTGATCATATCCAGTATCAATATATGCTATTACAAATATTGAAATATCTTTTACAGTTGGAGCTGTTACATTAACAGCAATTCCAGCCGCTCTAATTCCAGTAGCACTAGTTGATTCTACTCCATTAACAGTCCCATCAATTGCATCTTTAACAGCTCTAATAACATCAGTTGTTGCACCACCAGATTCATCATCAATAAAAATAGTTACATATCCATTTGGTGGATCATATTCAACAACATTTGCATTTTGTACTCCATCAATTGAAAGTGCTGAAGCTTTTAATGAACTTTTAATTGATTTTGAAAGTGAAGACAAATAAAGGGGAACCCTTGCCCTTAAATCTTCATCAGACTCAGCATCAGTTCCCCCACTTGTTGCTTCATAATTAGTTACTTCTTCAACTCCAGATGGTTTTTGTGGAATATTTATAATAGTTCCAGCAGATACGTTTCCAAAAGCACCAGCACCAATTGCTTCAATTGGAGCATCTACTGAAAGTGGTGTATATGTAACAAAGAAATTTGTATTTGTATCTGGTTTTACACCAACAGTTAACCATTCTATTTTTGCTTGAGTTGAATCAGTTGTATTTAATTGATAATCGACATTCTTTACAAAAGTATATCCAGAAAATCCACCAACAGTTCCAATTATTTCATCTATGTCATAAACTTTTCTTACACTAAAATCATATATTTGTTGTGTTGAATAATATGTATATGCTTCTTCAGTAATATCTGGTTGAATAACTTTTTCAATTGTTGTTTGAAATTCTATACCTTGTAATAAATTTGTTGTAATTGTTTTAACACGAGTTCCTGCTGGTATAATAATATCTCCACCAGTAGGAGTTGATCTGAAAAATGTAACAGTTCCAGACCCACGAGTAGCAATTCTTCTTGTTATATTAAAATCTAAAACTCTATCATCTAAATCATCTTCAGTAGCTGTTGCAACAAAACTAGCATCGTAAACATTTTGTAAACTTCCATATAAACTAGAAAGTCCATTACTAAAAGCATATAAAATAGTATTAAGTATACTTCCTTTATTAAAATCAGTTAAAGTAGAACTTATCGTTCTAATGTATGCTCTTAGATTTTGAAATATCTTATTTTGTGTTCTAAATTCGACAGCCACAATTAGCTCCTTCTTATTTTATCTGTAGTAGAATAATCTACAAAAAATGAAGTGTTAGGCTCAGCTGATGCTCCAAGAGTCATTACATTTGTAACATATGTTGCACCAGAAGCATAATCAGTACCAGTCTGTGTTGTATCGCTTACTAAATAGGCACTAGTTAAATCATATATATTATATTCAAGATTTAATGTTAAACCATCATTCGTGGTTACTCTTTCATTATCTATTTGTGTAACTTGAATATTCGTTCTTGTTATATTTAATGTTTCATAATCGATAATAACATCAGTATAAGCACCTGGAAGAGGAGTACCTAAAGTTATTTTATTATCTTCAACATATCCCCCAGTATAATAATTTGTTCCTTCGCGATTTATATCGGTAGATAAATAAACACCTTGAACATTATAAATTGAATATTGTGTATATACTATTAGTTGTGTAGAACTTATTTGTGCTTCCCCAGTTATCGTAGTTGATTCTACAGCAAATACAGCAAATGGATAAATTAAATTAATTTCTACCGTTGCTGTTGATTCAATAGGTTTTACTCTCGCATATATATTTATTTCTGTTGGATTTGTAGTGCTTTGAGTTACATCTAATTGTTCTATTTTTTCAATTCTTGGTTCCGCGTTTAATACTCGACTGATTTCTGTTCTTAATCTTGAACGTTGTAAAGCGGTATTTTTTGTCCCAATAATACTAGAAAGATTTATTCCATAATCTGGATCATAATAAAGACTTCCTTGCTCAGTCATTAAAGCATATTTAATAGATTGTGCAAGATTTTCTAAAGAAGAAATTGTTTGCATATCTCCAGAATACCCAGAAATAAGATCACCATCTTCTAAATATAAATCAGTACCATAAATCCTTGGATCAGCTGCCATTATCTTCCTCTATCCTTTGTAGAATCTAATACAACAAAATCAAATTGAAATGATACTAAACTCTGTCTCTCAACTGATTGAGAATATCTTCTCGATTTAAATGTAACTTTATATTCTTGTTCTCTATATAAATCTCTAAAGATCATATAATCTCCGCGGTTTGCTCTTATTGGATTATTATTCCATAGAAAAAATCTTTCAGTTGCTTCTAAAAATGGAGAAAATATATCATCATATGATTCGCTATTTTTTATTAAAACATTAGTTTCATAACCATTTGGTAATTCAATTACTCCTGCTAATGTTATTGTTTCTGGACCTTTCCACCATGTATCTACATAAAAATTATTTTGAACAGTATCATTAGTAACTTTTCCTCTTGTTTGTTGTATTGATTTTCTAGAATCTCCACCAAAATCAAATCTTTCTACGCCAAATCCAAAATCTCTTCTTGCAATATCATGAAAATCTAACATCCAAATATCATATGTAGGAGTTGTTGTAGTATCTTCTTCGTCTTTCCATGGAAAATTTATATGTAATCCAAAAACATCAATATTTAATCCATTTATATCTGTTTGAATTGGATGTGGTAATTCTCTATCACCAGGTTTATATTCCCAATCTTTATAATATCTAATTACTACATATGGAACATTTGCTGGCGGATAAGAAGGTAAATTCAATGCTGATTGATCTAATATTACAACTTTATATTTATTATCTCCAGGCTCAGAAATATATTCATAATTTCTAAGTGTTTTAGCTACTCTTCCCTTTTCAAATCTTTCCACATAATGATTATAATAATCAGGAGATCCCGGAACCCATATTGGAGTTTCTCCGCCTTGAGCTTGATATACCCATACAACTCCACCAAAATCAATAGGTGCTGCTGCTACTTCGTTAGCTGTAAGAAGATGGACTCTATCATCATCTGGTGCCAATACTGAATTTCCTAAAGATTTATGTCTTACAACAGCCCATCCAGTTCTTGGTGGTTTTGCCCATTCTATAGCGGTCTTTGAATCCATTTTTGGGCTTCCTTTTTTTGAACGACTAGATGCCCAATCCATTGTTGCTGAATTCAAATCTAAAGTTTTTATTTTTTTTATTTCCGTTGGTTGTTTACCAAATAATTGAAGACTTGGTAATCCATATTTTCTTGTAACATTATTTAATGGTTGGGTTGCAGTATTTATAAATTTAGTTTTTACATTTTCAAATAATCCATTAATGATATCAGTTTCATTAGTACTAACTTCATCATTAGCTTGTTCTTCTGAAATATCTTTTTTTTCCCAATATTCTAAAATGAACATTGGTGGTTTATTTTTTTCTGATAGGAGTTGTGCCATTATAAATACCTCTGATAATCTCGAAGTTCAGACCCTATTTTTACAATCTCTACTCCAGTGTCACTAATTGAATTTTGAATTCCAAACTGTTGTGTTTCACTTGAATCAAATTTTTCTCTCCATAATTTCTTTTGAGATATTACATAATTTGTATCTCCCTCATCTACAATTTGTGCTGCATCTGCAATATTTTCTGGAAGTTCTACCCAAGTAGTAATATTTGATTGTCTATTTGTTAATGTATTCGTGAAACGAGTATCAATCCATGTTGCTCTACCAGTTGGAGGAATTGTATCCCATCCATCATCGGGGCCATAATTTCGTTGTGAATCTATTATATTAATATTGTATATATTCCAAGTACTTTCTAATATACTTAATTGAGTTGGTGTATATGCTGCTTTATAAATTTCTATTTCATTTATCCATACATTATCAGATAACGCTCTTGATATTGTAATCCCAATTATTTTTTTCTTTGCTAAATATATTTTTTCTTGGCCATTTTCATCTTCTTCTGCTATTCCAAAATCATCTGTAAATTTTTGAATTGCATCTATATCTATCCATTCATTAGCAACTTCTTTAGGCTCTCTTAATAATTCAATTCCAGAAGTTCCATAATCATCCATTAATTTAACACTTTCAATTATTTCTAGACCTAATTCTGGAGTTGCATTAATTCTAATTTTAGTTATATATTGTAAAGAATCTAATGTAATAAAAATAGTAATTGGATTAATTGCATTAGATTGAAAAGCGTTATCTATACCAATTTGATCATCAATTGCTTTTTCAAGAATTCTTTCACCATATTGAAAATTTTCTCCCGATACTGCAGTGCTAATTGTTAATGTATCTAAACTAATTTTTTCTTCTTGTTGCAACCCTTGAATAGCCATTGAAGCCAATTCTTTTTTATTATATTCAATTTCTTCAATTATTCCAGCAGCAAATTCAGTTGAATGGCCACCCGTATAATACCAGGTAAAGTTACCACCGCCTTGGTCCTGCCACGTCCAACTGCCCTTATTATCATATTCATCTTGATACAGATCATATTCAGTAGGGTAAGAGACAGTTAAATCAAAACCTTGATAATAAAAGGTGGCCATTTTGTTGTTTATGACGAACTCATTATATTTATCTATTTTAGTTTGTTCTAAATTGTCTATTGAAGCAATTAATTCATCATATTCTTCTTCTTTAGAAACGGCAGCCCCAGCCATTGCTCCAAGTTCCCCAGCATCATATTGATAATTCACATTTATTTTACCAGTTAATCCGCCAACTCTTATTAATTGATTTCCAATTCCATCAATAGTCCCAGTTGCTGGATCATTTACTGTTGTTACTGGATAATTAGTTACTTCTACATAATTATTTGGTGTTCCAGTTGGATTATAAATAGTTATTTCTGCTGCTTGAGAATATGGTTCATCTCCGCCCTCATAATTAAATTTAACAAGAGCAGATTCTGTCGCACTTCCAACAACTATTTCTAATTCACCATCCCCATCAATATCTTCTAATGTATATGGTATTTCGACTCCAGATTGTTTTACATAAACAACTGATATCGGTGGAAATATTGTTTTTATATAATTTTTAAATGTTCCACCAATATAATCAGTAATTGTATCTAAAGCTTCTTGTGTATTTTGTATATCTACAGTAAAAGTTGGCATATTATTTTAACTCTCCTTGAATACCCTGTGCTCCACTTAATGGTCCTGCAAATACTGAAACTCCACCATTAACTTGTATATTTTGAATTTGTGTTCCAATTAACCATTGATTATACATATCCATAATCCCTTGTGTTATTGCATCAACAAATTGTTGTAAATGTTTTGTTATATTACCAGATTCGTCTAATTTAACCTGACTTTTTAAATCTAAAGTAATATTTTGTTTTAAAACTTTTTGTTGAATCTTTGTAGATAAATTACCTTCTAATATTGGTAATTGCCCAGTTCCATTTGAATATGTTCCAATTGGCGATAATGGTGGTGATTGACATGTACATGTTCCACCGCTTACTATAATATTATTTATAACTAATAGATCTAACCATTGATTATATGTATTAGCAAATCCACTTGATGCCGCAATTGCTAAACTCTTTAATCCGCCAGTTAATTCAACAATATTTTTTCCTGGAAAATAACTTAATATTTCAGATTCGATTTGTTTTGCTTTTATTTTTAATTGAATACACCCAGTTAATGCTATTCCAGTTGCTGGTAATGCCAATGGACCAAGTGGTGTACATGTTCCACCATTTACTATAATATTATTTATTTTTGCATTATCTTGCCATTCACCATGTACAGTTGCAATACCGTTTGCAATTGCTGTTAATACTTCATTAGTTGCTTTAGTTATATTACCATCTTGTAAAGTAACTCTATTTTTAGTTTGTAAAGCACTCTTTATAAAATTTTTTAATTTTGATGATGTCCATTTCATTTTAACCAGCTTTTATATTTGGTAATCCTTCAAAAGGTTCTCCAGTATATCTACAAAATGGAATTGTTTGTTTAGTTTGAACACCTTGTGCTTTACTTTCATCACCTAAAGTAACTGTTTTGCCAATAACTTTTACATCTTTTTCTGTAGTTATTTCAATATTACCTTCTTGATCTATTTTAAATATTGTACCAGTATTATGTGTTATACTGCATTCACATTTATCAACTTCTGGTTCTGTAAATTCTAATTCTGTTCCAGACTTATGATGTATTTTTACTTCAGATCTTATTTGTGTCGATGATGGATCTTGTTCTTTCTCAAGATTTCTCATTCTTATCCAAGAATCTGATTGATGATGAATTACATAATCATCAAAAACTTCACCTTCATCAGATGGTTTATTAAATAATGGATTTCTAACCACTCCAAAACATATAGCAAAATCAGGATATCCTTCTAAAAATCCACAAACAACCCAATCCCCAACTGATGGTAACCAAACAAATCCAGAATTAACATTTGATCCAGTTCCAGCTGTTGGAATTAATACTCTTACTCCTTGTAATGGCATCCTATGAGCGGCAGGTTTTACATCAATTGTATATGCTTCATGAACTACTTCAATTTCTGTATCTGTACCTAAAGCTTGTTTGCCTACAACTCTTTTTGGGTAGACATTAGTAACTTCAGCTAAAAATAATTTAGTATCTTCAAACATTTATATCTCCAATTAAAATCCAGGAACAGCTTTGTCCTGTATTGATTCATAATCTTCGGTTTCTATAGATGGCTTTGCAAGGGGTGGGCGTTGTTTATTTTTTGGATCTGTTTTTGTTTTTTCACTATTAGCTTCCATATCTTGGCTCGTTGTAGATCCTTCAATTTCTCCACGAGTAAAAGCTAATTGAGTTATCCATCCCTCTCCCCACACAAATTGATGTTTTACTGAATGAATATATAAATGAAAATCTCTTATTACATTAGTTTTATCTTTAGCAAATCTCTTAATTACACATTTTTGGCCAATTTTATATTTTGAATCACCTTTAACCGTAATTGACCCTTTCCACCAATAATTTGCATACTTTTGAAATAATGACCAAGCAGACCAATAAAATTTACTAAAATCATCTGAATAAAGATCATTAATTGATTCAGGTCTTACACCAAATCTTTTCCAGAAATTTAGAATATCTTCTTTTGTTACTAATGGATATTCATCTAAATGATTCGCTTGTTTTTCTCGTATATCTTGTAAAGTATCTGCAAGTTGTTGTTTTTCTTTTTGAACATTAACTACTTGAGTTTTTCCTCTTGCTTTATTTTTTAAAATATCAGAAGCTTGTTTAAATCTTTTTGTATCTAAATCTGTAAAAGTTCTTTGTATTTCTTCTGTTACTGGAGCCATACCAACTGCTCCAACCATAATAGGCATATTGCCAAACATTGAAGCAACTGGGATAGATAATATTAAAGTTCTTAATTCATCATCACTAATTGAAAAATTCCAATTAATAATATCTTCTTCTTTTATTTCTACCCAATCTTTAACTAATTTATCATCTTGAGTATCTAAACTGCCTTGATTAAAATCCCATGCATCTATTGCTCTTCTTAAAACTATATTACCAACTTCATCCACAAAGAATTCATTAAATGGAACTTGAGCACTTTGTTTTAAAATACCAAACAATGGAGCATCAGCAGTTATGTTCATTATATTTCTATTAGTTGTATTCACATATTGCATTCTGCCCCATTCAAAGTATCCTTTTGATGGAATTTGCTCCGAAGCAGGCACACCGTTGCGGCTGGCTGATGTTAAATTTGTTCCCCAATATAAATATCTAAAGCTTGGTGTATCGTTATGAAGAACTTCAGCAAGTTTTGCTGGTTGACCATCTTTACCTTTTTTCTTTTTATCATGCCAAATTATTGTATGAGATGGTTTTTTCTTCAATTTTCTTGACTTAATTTTTTTACCTTGACCCTTATCAATAACTTCATCAACTACTTGTAATTGATCTGTTGTCATTATACCAATTAAATAATTAGTCATAACAAGATCAATAGCCTCATTTGGTCTTAACCCCAATAATGCAATTTGCCCTTTAACTTTTCTTACGAATAATTCATCGTAAGGAAAATTAAAAAACAAATGATGATTAACTAAATATTTAGCAAGACATTTTCCTCTTATTATTACTCTATTGTTTGTACTATTTTCAGCTAAAGCAAAATTATTATCAATTGCATCTACAAATCCACAAAATACTAAATGAGGATTTACCATTCTTTCGACTATTCCAATAGCATCTGCATCTTGTTTATTTTCTGGCTGTTGAGTATCTGAATTAAAATCAAAATCCCTAACGAATTTTCCTTTTATATCATATACTCCAAATTTTTTATCAGTATCATGAGATAAATAAATCTCAACATAATCCATTGGTTTTATTCTAAAAAATACTGAACTTTGACTATAAGTTACTGAATTTATTAATTGATCATTAAAAAAATGTTGATCATAATTTAATTCTATTTGAAAACTTCCATGATCTGCATATATATCCTTGTCAGTTGTTATAGACAAAACATTATCTAAATTAATTTCGCCTGTACTTGTAATTATTCTTACATGATATTGTGGCCCATATTCTCTAACCATTATCTTTTACCTTTAGAAGTACCAACTTGATTAACTGAATCTGTAGATATTACCATTGGTTTTTCTGCTTGCCTTTCAGCTTTCGTTGGAACTCTTCCTCTTAATATACCAATTACATTATCAACTTTCTCTGCTAATCCAGCAATAGATGCAACCATTCTATTCCCAAGTTCTTGTTGAATCGCTTGATTTGCTTGTACTAAACTCTTCATACCAGCATGAAAAGCAATTCTTACTCTTTCAGATTCAGTTGTATATACAGAAGACATTGCTTGAAATTGATTTGCAAATTCACCAGTTACTGCAGCATATGCTTGTCTTCCAATACCTCTTCTTCCTCTTCTTGCACCAAGTTCACCAACAACTACTTCTTCTCCAGCTCTTCCTCGTTCAAGAAGTTCTCCGCCTATTCTTCCGCCAGCCATTGGAATTAACATTCTTGTTATATATGATTGTACATATTCGGGGGTTCCACCCATTGCAGTCCCTAAATAGCTACTTAATTGTTGTATTTGATCTTTATTTATTGATTTTTCACCAGATGCAATTGCAAATATTTCTTGTGGAGAAAATCCTGCAGCCATTAATGCCGCAAATTGAGGAGTATTTTGTACTGCCCCAGCAAATCCACCTTGGAACCCTTGAACTGCTTGTACCCCTGCTGCTCCATGTAATCCTAAACGATCAGCATATTGTATAGCTTTTCTAGCTTCATCAGCAACAGCGCCTCTATCTTGATATCCGCTTATCGCAAGTTGTCTACCATATTGACTAAATGCTTGTATTTGTTCTAATTGTAAAGCTCTTGGAACTCCTTGGGCTTCAGAAGCATTGAGAGCATCTCTCATTACTTTTCCCATATCTCCATCAGGAATCCACATTTGCAAACCTCTAGTAGCTTGCATCATTTGTTGAGCTGATTCTCCATATACTACTGTATATTCAGCAAACTGTCTCATTGCTCTTGCAAGATCAGCTTGTGTTCCTCCGCCTGTTTGAGCAAAAAGATCTACCATTTGCTGGCGTCTTTGTATTCCTAATACATCTTGTCCAGCAATAGCACCCATTGCTGCAAATTGATCTTGGCCAATAGCTCTACCAGTTAATTGCATATAACCTAAACCAGTAGCACCCATTGCTCTAGCTCGTTCAACACCCATTCCTAATTGAAGTGCTCTTGGAACATCTTGTAATGCTCTATCTATTGAAGCTTGAAGTGCATAAACTGTTCCAGTTGTAAATACAGATAATGCTTGTCGAAGCATTGGAGATGGAACAAGTTTCTCATACATACTTGCAATATCTACACCTTGTTCTTTTGCTTCATCAATTTGTTGCTGGCGCATTCTTTCCCTACGAAATCCTTCGCCAATTGCAACTCCGCCCATAGCTAATTGAAGTACATTACCAGTCATTGCTCCACCAACAACTGCAGCTGCTCCAGCAGCTCCAAGCAATGTACTTATAAATCCTCTAGATCCTCCAGCTCTTTCAGCAGCTCTATTGAATTCTTTATAACTACCTGTAGCTTTCTCAATTTGCTCATTAAATTCTTCTAAGCTTCTAGCTCTTGATATTCTTTGAGCTGTTTGATAAACTTCCCAGTCTTCTTTGCCTCCGCCTTGACTTTTCAAATAATCTTGTAAACTTCTTGTTAAGTCTCTTTGAAGGTTTAATTCAACTTCTTTTGCCGCTCTTGCTGGTTCGCCCTCACTAGGTCTAATTTCCCCACTTCTTAATTGATATTGAAGTTGCTTCATATCTCTGAATTGGGTAGTTAGTTCTTGCATCGCATTAGAAATATCTGTTACTTGTTGTTGAGACATAGCATCGCTATGAGCCTGTTCTACACGCCTACCAGCCCCAACTCCAGATCTTCCTAATAATAAATCAATTACTTCCGATGCCATTTATTTATTTTCCTCTATGTGTTTCATGATCTTGTCTTGGGCTTCTTTAATCATGTCTTCTCGGCTTTTTTGTCTCTTAATAGATCTCACTTTAGCGTCTTCTAAGCGTTTATTCCAATCATTTTCAATTTCTTCTTTAGTTGCTTTATCTTTAGTATCTTCTTTATGTAAGCTATTAAAAATATGGGCATAAAGCAACATATACTGCATCTTTGTAAGATTTTGCACATCCCAGGGTAGCCCATATCTTTCCCAAATACCAAATTTTATTTCTTCCCAAGGTGTGCTAACGATTTTTTTAATACGTCGAAATCAACCTCGATATCTTGTTGAAATTTAGAAAATTCTTGATAAACTGGAAAAACTATTTCTTTGTATGCTTTACCAACTTGTTTCATTGTTTGTAACATATCCCAAAATCCACAATCAAGAACATGAGTTTTATTGTCGTCATCAGTTACTCTAATTTGATCAGTAACAATATCTAAAGTTGCAATCATTCTAACTGCAGTATTTACTAGAAAATTATTTACATTAGCACCAAGAATTTCATTTTCTCTTACTGTTATTTGAAGTTCTTCTTGAACAGTAGGAATATGAACATCAAATTCAAATGTGATCTTTCTATTTCTATCTTTATCATCATCGAAAGTAGTTGTGATCTTTGCTTTTTGATCTTTACCAATTTCAATTTTTGCTACTTTAATAGCTTCTTGTTCTTCTGTCAGTTTCTTTATTTCTGGCTTTTTATCCTCTGGCATTTCATTCACCTCCCATTATTCTTTACGTTGTAAAATTTCCGATATTTAAATCATTTGGAAGATTTGCTCTAAATACAGCATCTTCCATTTGTTCGGCGAAAATTTCTACAGTTTCCATAACTAATACATTCTCTGGATTAATTACCATGTTTCTTGAATTTACCTTACAGTCCTTTAATATATACAAATCACTTCGATTGCCAGTGAAAAGTTCAGCTATTCTAGCAGCTTCTTGCCCAAGTGTTTCAGGATATTGAACAATTGGGTTTGCCACTCTAATGTTAAATTTTATTAATGTAAATAAGTCTCCAATATTTCTATTACCTAAGAATATTTCTTTTAAAGTATCTATAATACCTTCACTATTATCTGATGTTATCTTATCCCATATTTGTTTACCAGTTCTAATAATCGTACCAATATCATCTAGCCATTGAAGCATTTGATTATTAGCTGTTGTATTTTCTTGATTTTTATTTGTTAAATTCTCAAGTGAATCTAAAAATTGTACTAATGCCCTTTGATCCCCAAAAATAGAATCCATTTCAATGAATCCCCTTTGAGCTGTCACGGCATATTGTGCAATACCTTGAGCATATTGTTGTATAGTATGTTGATATAAATTTTTAATAGGTTGTAAATTATAACTAGCATTTATAGTTAAATTTTGCAAATAACCAACTTCATGTCCATCTGGTATTTCAATTACACAATTCTGAGCTGTTATTACCTGCTTAATTAACATTAATATTCCCTACTTCCAAATAACATTGTTATATTTTGCATTACTATTATATTACCAATTGTTATTGATAATGTTCTAGCTGTTAAAGTACATTTATTAAATTTTGCAATTATATTATCATTTGGATCTAATATTTCAACATTAAAATATACTACAAATGTTGCTCTATCCCCAGTAACTCTCCCCAAAAAAAGAGCTTCATAAATATCATATGCTTGTTCAAGAATATCTGATACTGGATTAAGCTCTAATTCTCCACTATTATCTATAGCACCTTTGATTAGTTCCGTTAAATCTGCCCCGGGAACAAGGCTAGGAGTAAGTTTATCCCAAAGTAAATCACCTTCGAGCATTGCTCTAGCAGCAATTATTCTCCCAGTCTGTGTTCCCGGTAAAAATTCAGCGGGAATATTGGAACCAATCTGATTAACTTGTCGAACATTAAAATCTTCCTCAACAGTTAATTCTTGCAATGTGCCGACATCTGTCCCATCAAATAGGATTCTTGCGGTTAAAGCTGATAATGGATTTCCAATTATTCCCGGCATTCATTTTTCCTTTTTTTATTAAGTTGATGGCAATGCTTTTGTTAATTCAGCTGCTCTATTTGAATCAACTGCAATTTTCTTCTTTCTACCAAGCATTGTTATATCACTCATAATAATAACTCCACCCACATCAAGGGTAGCTCTTCTCGTGTTTAACGAAACATCCTCGAAGGTAAAGAGCGGAGCACCAGCAGCATTTTGTACTTGTACATCAAAGTACAAGTTTACAATCTTATCTCCCAAATCAATTCCACCGCCACCAGCAAGAATTGCTGCAATTAAATCTTCAGGTGTTACTGTTGCAGCTACTAATGAAGCTGTATCTGTGGGATTGGGTCCTTTACCAACGAATGGTGTTTTACCATCAAAATCCCCTTGCTTCATTGTATATAACAAATCTAAAACTAGATCAGTTTCCAATAAAGCACGTCTTGCGGTTAAATCATATTGGGATACTCCTGGAACATGAATAACATCAACGCCATTACCAATAGAACTCAATCTACGATAATTATTGTTTTCATTCCATGACAGTGATTGTAATTCGCCAACTTGTCTTCCAAAAAACATAAGCGTTGCTGTAATCGCTGTAAGCGGAGCACCAATTAAATTAGACATTTCTCTACCTCCTTTTCTTAAATTGTGTTAACAAATTCTGTAGTCACGAATATCCAGTTAATCGGACTGATCGGAGCAATTTGATAGTTTACATAGTAAACTTTTGGATTGTTCTGATCTTTTGTAACTCTGATATTTCTATAACCAAGAACGATTTCAGCTTCCTTTAATCTTCCAAGCACTGAAGCTGTAGTAGCTTGAATTTGACTCTCAACTCCAAAAACACCTTTCTTGCCAATATAAGTAGATTCAAGAATTGATCTTACATTAGAATTAACATAATCTCTAATTCTCAATACACTATATTCTTTAAAAGGATCTTCAGTCGTTTGAGATGGATCTTGAACAGTTGTAATACCTCTTACGATTCTTCGACCTTGAGGTACTTCTTCAATTGCAAGAATTCCATATTGTACTAATGTGTCTTTTTGAGACGCTGTATATTTTTCGGCAATACTTGTAGCCGTGATTGTCTGATAAGTTAATGGTGTTGCAACATCAACTCCAGCTGCTCTTCCAACAATCTTTGCAGCTGTATAAGCTCCAGATCTTCCATCAGTTCCAGGCGCAACTAATACCATTCTTTCAGAATTCATATTATATGCTCTGTATACTAACGAATCTGGTGTACTTATATCTCCAATTGGATCTTCAGCCGCCGCTCCAACAACCGCTGTTCTTTCTAATTTTTGATTAGAATATGTTTCAACGTGTGTTTGAAATAACGCGTGAACTGTTGCATCTGTACTTCCTGCAGGATGTAAAATATTTACAAATTCAGTTGCATACAGATCTAATGCATTTGACCAATCAGTAGCTGTTAATGGCGTACCATTATCTCCACCACTTAAATTAGTATATCCAATATTTTCAGGAATTCCGCCACTTACAATAGAGGTCATCGTAACAAGTGCAGATGGTTCAACCCCTTCTGTAATACCATTAAAATAATTAGCAATTGATATTGCATCTGCCAAATTATCTCCAACTTCCACAGTTGTTCTGTTTGTTAAACTATCATACAATTGTACAGTAACTTTTTTACCACTTACAGACCCATCTTCTACTTTTACTTTAATTTCATTTACATAATCACCATAATCTATTGAATCGACTTGAAGAACATCTGCACTAGCTCCATCTACTAATGTCAATGTAGCTTGATCAGCTGTTCCAATTCTTGTCATATAGATCACTTGTGCGCCATGTTGCCATGCGACTTGAGCTGCTTCAAGTAAATTCCCGCCTCTAAATGTATTAGTTGCTTCTACCGGATCAGTAAAACGAGTTACTAGATTCGGTGCTCCACCCTCAGCAGATCCTATCATCGCAACAATTCCTCCGGGTGCCAAAGCAGTAGACGTAAGACCTGAAATATCAGTTTTTACAGCTACTTGTGGAACCCTATAAAACTTTCCATCAAACGTAGGACTCATCGTTCTCCTCCTTTTCTATGTAGTTTTTTTATTCAGCATTTTACTTAATAGTTCATGCCATTCTTCTCTTGTTTTTTCTTCATTACCATTTTTAACTTTTGCAAATACTTTTAATGCTTGTACATATTTTTGATCAATTTCGGCAGCAAGCTCAAAAAAGTTCATTTTAGGATAATCTTTCTTAGGCTCACTTCCAGCTTGAAGTTTAATACTTTCATCTTCATTTTGACTTTTAATTATTTCAACCATCTTTTCTCCTCCTAAACTATATCTCCCGTAACCACTAAAGTACTAACAGTTATTTGTTCTACTAAATCATATAATGTTTGGTATTCTAATTGAGTTGTTGTCAAATAAGTTAATACTGCTCTGTATATTGTACGTGGCAATTTTGCTACATCTAATTCTTGATCACTTCCCCCTATTCTGTAAAATTTAATAAATTTAAATTTTTCTAATAATTCAGTTTTCTTTTTTTCAAATAATAGTTGTCTTGTTAATAAATATAAATCATCTCTATATTGAGGATCCAATGTCCAAATTGCTACTTCGAAAATATCAGTTTGAAATGTCCCCCTTTGATTTTGCATTTCATTTGTTTGTAATTCTTCGTATAGCAAATCAGAAACAAATCTCGTTTCTTCCGGAGCATTTATTCGTGCAACAGTAATTATAGCTCTTTTATCGATTTCCTCAACAGTTCTTGGATAAGCCATAGTTACTTTTACATCTATTTTATCTGGATGCTGCTCATTTAATTCTTTATAAGCATCATGTAATGTTCGCCATATTGCATATTTTGCATCCACGATACTCATTAGTAGATAGCCCCCATTAATTTTTTTTCACATTTACCCCAATTATTTTTTATATCATTCTCCCAAAACCTTAAAACTTTATACTTATTTGATTTCAATATTCTATTAATTCTTTTATCTTTTTCTATTCTTGTCTTTTGATAATTATTTATTGGTCCATTAGGATATTTAATTGGATTGCAATGCCAATAATCACCATCTGCAAAAATACAAATATTAGGTTTTATAAATATATCTGGTAATCCACTTAATGGCTTATTGATTTCAAAATCAATGTTTTTATCTTTCAATGCTTTTTGTATTTTTATTTCAATAGAAGTACATTTATTATTAAATGCATTACGCATAGATTTATATATCATATTTCTATAACTTGTTTTTGCCCATCTTTTTTTTGAAGCTTCACCAATTCTTTTTTTAACTTCATCTGTATGATAATTTTCTACTACTAACCCTTTATTCCAGGCTTTTCTCATTACATATCCTCCGGATCAATATCATTTAAAAACTGTTCAACACGAACAACAATATTTTTATAAATTTTTTCTTTTGCTATATCCACGAAATTTTTTCCTTCATATCCTGGATGTGTCCAATTTTTTCCTGTTGATGTTGGCCTTGTTGATACTCTACGAAATATTAATTTACCAGTTGCATCTCTTAATGGAATTGTTTTTCCCAATCTTCCCGGAACCAAACTAAATTCGCCATATCCTCTATTTAAATATGATGCATAAGGAGCACCAACTACAATTCTATGTGTCATCGCTTCAACTTCACCAACATATCTAACTGAATTTAATAAATTACCAGTTCTTCGTCTTATCCCAACTTCTTGAATTGTTTCAACTACAATTCCAACTCCTTGTTCCATTTCTTCATGAACAATATTATCAAATCTAGCCTGTAACGCATCATTATCTTTTAAAGCCATTATTTTTCCTTTTTAAATAATGAATCTAATTTTTCAGTATCTCCTGCAGTTATTTTTCTTGTAATATCTATTGTTAATGGTACAGCATCTTGTATATTTTCTTTTTTGATTCCTAAATCATGTTTAAGCCAATTACCTTTTGAACCGGCTTGACTCATTGGATCATTTTCATCTATTTCCCATTCTTCATCATTTTTAGCTCTAACTACAGAAATTTTTCCACTGCCCATCTCTTTATTAAATTCCCAATCCATTTTAGCTGCCCATCGAAAAGCATCTTCTGGATGTTCAAACGCATATACTTCTCCACCACCATATCTTTTCTTATTACCTGCTTGAACCCAATTTGTTGGTTGTAATGGTCTAACTCCTTCTTCTTTTATCTTAGGAACTTTTTCAGTAAATGCTACATGATAAAGAATTTTAGGAGTTTTTGTTTTAGCTCCTTTACCTTCTTCTCTCATTTGAGTAAACACTTTACCAGTTTTTGATCTAACTTTAACTGGCTTTTTTGCTTTATTTATATTTTCATCTACTACGTATTTATATATAGTCATGTTAAAAATCTATCTTTCTGACATGAATTCTTTTACCCAAGAATTCCCCCATTTGTATGGTCTGTGGGAGAGACATAACTTTCCAAATTCCTGGTTGTCCATCAATTTTTATTTTATCTTGACAGAAAAATCCACCGTCTTCATGATTTTTAGCATTTACTTGAACATCATAAGGTACTGTTACTACACCATCACCTAATTTCCATACGCCAATTTTTTCAAAAGGAGAATTATAATTTGGAATATGAAATAAAGCTTTCATTCTAGTCGAATTTGTATATATTACACCTGTTGGAAAATTACCTTGATCTGGATCTATACATGTTGTACAATATCTAAACGGAGATCCAGTTTTTTCATCTACACAATCAAAATGCCATGTATAATTTATTTTTATAATTGATAAGTCTTGTAATAATCCAGTATCTGTTCTAGTTAAAGTGCCATTTTCATAATCCATTGTATAATCAATATTTTCATTATATCCAGTAACTCCAGACGCATCTGTTACTACCATGGATCCAGATACTACTTCAGTTCCACTTAGATCCCAATCTACTTTAGCCCCAATAAGACTCTCATACCCATACAGGATCACGCTATTAGTGCCAGTTAATTCATAATTAAACTGTTGAAGTTCATTATTAACTGTTATTTGATCACCAGTACAAGGTTCAGCATTATAGATAGTGACGTAAACACCACCTCTATCAACCATGCCTTTGATCGCATTAACTCTAGTTGAAGTACATTCTGCCATTATTATTTACCTTTTAATGCAGTTGCTGTACCAACACCAGGAACTATTGGATTTAATAGTCTAGGATTCTGATCTGGCTTTCTTGTTTCAGCAACTATTGCATTTCCAATATTTGCCCTTGTCACTGCACTTGTAAATCCTCTAGCACTGCCAAAAGATCTTAAATCTGCTTTTCCATCTAATGATAATAAATGATTTCCAGCTGCACCAGAAATACTAGTCATTTGATCACTATCAAATCCATTTTGACAAACAACATTCATTGTTATACCAAGTTTTTTTCCTGTTGTTTTTTGTGATGCCATTACTCCAGTTATTTTATTTAATAATTCTTTTTTCTCACCTTTAGATAATGCAGTATTTTTTTGAATAATACCTTCAAATTGTTGCATTTCATCAAAATTAAATACTGCTTGAGGAATTTGTTGATCTTTTATTTTCCCAATATGACCAACGCCATAATGTTCCATCATTGCTGCTCGTTCGCTATAAACTTCATTATATTTATTAACAAAATTATCTACATATGATTTAACAGCAGAAGCTTGTTTATCTGGTGGCATCTTAACTATATTATCTGTTGCAACACCATTATGACCAACTAATCCTTTTTTATCCATTTGTTTAATAACATTTGGATTAACATCTTTCATGTCATTCCAAAAAGCACCAGTTGGATCAAAATTATAAAATTTAACAACAGATCCATCAGCACTTCCAAGAGCTTGATTCATCATTGTACCAAACATTAATCCTTTACCAGATCTCATACCACCTTGAATAAATGTCATTGATTGACCTTCAGGAGAATCTGGCGGATTAAATAATGCTTGATCTGGAGCAAATAAAAATCTGTATTCTTTTCTCTTTCCAGATTTTGCTTGTTTATCATACATATCAGAAACTGTATTTATTGAATCAGCTAATGATTGTTCTGGTAATGGTTTAATTTCCCAATTAATTCCGCCAACTTTTTTGATCTTTAAAATTGAATCTTCACCAGGAGTACCTTTTTCAAAAGATATATAATCATTATCAGTTGATCCATAATTTTCTTTTAGTGTTCCACTTATTTCTTTAATAGTTTTTGAATTAAATGGTATTCTAATTTCACCTTTAACATAATTAATAGAATCTTTAGGAATCTTTAACCCATTTTGTTTTACAAAACTATCTACAACTTTTTTATTATTAGCTTGTACTTGATCTAATGAATATGATTTTCCAGTATCATCTCTATAACGAGTCATAACAAAGGTGCTAAGATCTTCTTGTTTATCTTTATCTGTTAACTTAACTTCTTCAATTTTATGTTTATCAGTTCTTTCAGGAAATGGTTTTTCACCACGTGCTAATTTCTCACCAAATTCTTTTGCTTTTTTAGCACGTTCTTCTTGCATCATTTTTTGATTAGCAGCTTGCATTGCTTTAATTCTATTATCTTCTATATCATTAAGCTGTTTACTCATTCTCTTATATTCTTTATTTTCAAGAGGATCTAAATATTGACCAGCAGACATTTTATCTTCATATTGTTTAACTTTATTTTGTAAATCTTCATAACTCACAGCTGCAGCTGCTGCTCCTGGTTTTCCAGTTGGTTTGTATTCAACAAAACGAGATCCCATTTTTTGTTTAAGTTTATCTCTCATTTTAACTATATAATTATCTACAACATCTTGTTTTAATTTTGCCAGTTCTGGAGATGTTTTTGTAGCATTCATTTTATTTTCTAAATTAGAAAGATAATCCATTGTCCCTTTTAAAGTATTTATATCAGCTTGTTGTACTTCTGCCGATGTTTTAGGGATCATTGGTCTTTCTTTTGGTTTTTCTTTAGGCGGTGTTACAGTTGGTTTTTGTTTTTCCCCTAATTTTTCTTTTACTTTAGAATAAAGATCTTTTACTTGTTGTCCCATTTGTTTAATAGCAGTAGGTTTTCCAGTTTCTTCTGGACGCGCTTCTCTTTTAGCAGCTTCATCTTCTGGTTTTTTAGTAACTGCTTCTAATTTAAAACGTCCCCACCCAGTTTTTGTTGGGTTTATAGCTGTAATTCTATAATCTTTCCCGTGTCTTTGAACGATATCTCCAACTTTTTTCTTATCTAAATCAGGTTGTCCGCCTATTTTACCAGGTTTTGGTAATTTAGGCATGCCAGGAATCGCTTTTTCAAGTTCATAAACGACTCCTTCACTTAAGTCGTCTATTAATGATTTATTTATAAGCATTATATTGACCTCTGAAATTGTCTTCTTCTACGTTCTATAATATCATTAACTTCTTTATTCCATTGTTCCCATATGCCAGTAAATGGTTTTTGCATATAAGATTCAGAATAACCATCAAAGCTTCTGCTTTGGATTCCTCGTGTTATCCATGCCCAATAAGCATTTAATACTTGTGTACCTATATATTTTCTTGCTGCCATCTCTATATCATCAGGTGGCGTCTCATATCCATAATCATATTTAATTTCTACATTTCTTTTTCCGGGAATAAAGATATTCCCAAATATACCTCTTGATGGTCTATCTGATAAATATGCTGGATATGCAGGAGGCAAGAACAATTCACCCCATTCGGGATGTACTATTAACTCGGAATCTAAAAATGTTCTCATCGCTTGTAATAATTGATTATACATTATTACACGTGTTATCTTTGTAATTGGGAAATAATATGTAGTTAAAGATTCTTTCCCATTACCATCATGGAATTCTACAACATCTCTATGATAATAAAAATCTCTAAATAATAAATTATTTAAATAACTATCAGCAAGAATTAAATAATCTTTTAGTGTTGCATCAGATAAAAAATCTTCATCTTCACAATATTCACCAGTATTTGGATCTCTTGCTCTTAATCCATACGGTGCCATTAATTGTCTTATTTTTTTAATTGTTGTATAATATTGTTCATAATTAAAAGATACTGTTGAAAGTTCAACATCTTGAAATAAATATGCTTTCCAATAAAGACTGCCAGCGTCAATATCATAAACAAATTTTTCAAATATACTACTAGTTAATTCATTTGCAGTGTTTGATCCAGATACAATTTCAGCAGAAGTAGAAACTGTTCCAGATTCTACCCATTGCGTTTGTAATTGATCATAATAATACCAAGTTTCACCATCGTTACTTAATTGGAATCTAACTTGTTCTTGTGATGTTGTCCCGTATACTGTACATGTAAATTTATTTAATATAGTAAAATAAATTCCTTCTGAATTAATAACATATGGAGTATCAGGACTTGCAGGATATAATCTACGCACACCATTAGCTGTAAATTCTAGCTTAGATGCATCATATATATATTCACTTGCATTATCTGTATTTAGATCCCAAGTATAAGATGATTTCATTCTTTATTCCTTTTTGGCTGAAAATCCATTTTTAGTGATTTCTACGTCTTTAAAAACATCTGTACCTTTCTTCCAACCACTATAAATAAAAGTTGTTGTAAAAATATATTTTAAAGTTTCAAAAGCATCTGTCGATATATTTATTCCTTTTAAATTGGCTACAATTAACCCCATTAAAAAGAAAAAAGATATCCAACACATAATATTACCTTTTGAAAGTTTATTGTTTGAATCACATATTAAAGATTTAGCATCTATCATAGTTTGCCCCTAATTTCATTTAATAATATAGAATCTTGTTTTAATGCATTTTTTAATTTATTGATACCTCTACAAATATTATTGCCATTGTATTGATACCACATTCCATTTTGTATAATTATTTTTTTCTTTATAGCATCTTCTATAATAGATTTAATATCTATTTCTTCTTTTTTATCTTCTACAAGATCTTCTAAATTAGTAACTTCATCAGGTGTAGTTTTAATTTCGATTGGCTCTTTAGCAATTGGAGGTAGATCTTTTTTTGGTCTATCTAATATATTTACTATATTATTTTTTGGATATACTTTTTTTAAATAGCTAATTGCTTCATCTGGTAAATCTATTTGAAGATCTTTTACTATTTTATATGTTTTATTATCTTTTTTCCAATTCAAAATTAAATTCATATCTGTTATTACTAATGTCATTTTAAACTCCTATTCTTTTCTTTACAAAGGGGAGGCAGGATTACTACCTCCCCCACAAAACTAACTAATTTTATTTTAGCTAGCGATGTTAACGATCTTAGTGATTGCTTCACAGTATTGTGCATTAAATGCCAATCTTTCAGAAGCAACGATTAACAACTGGTCAGAACGTAACAATACCTCATCCGAAGACTTGATAGTGAAAATACGTCTGTCGCCGATAACCGCAGCGTTTCTATTTAACAACAGAGCTTCTGAAGTATTAGTATCACTAACCCTCAATAAGTTTGTTGCTACAACTGGAACGCCCCATACTTTCATTTTGTTACTTCAAGAATTTTATTAATACATTGTTCTAAATTACTTTCAATTTCGGTATCCCAAAATCTTAAAACTTGATATCCTTTTGAAATAAGACATTTTGTTTCTATCTTGTCTTTATTTCTTATTTCTTTTGCAGTTTTATTTAGAGGTCGAACAATATAATTATCTTTATAATTTCTTGCGTGCCAATGTTCGCCATCTATAAATATTGCAATTTTATTTTTTCTATCAAGTTCATCAACACAAATCCATTTTTCTAATTCTTTTAATCTTATAAATTCTTCTGATATAAAATTATCAGTGTATTTATATAATTGTTTTTGTAACTTTAAATGAATTTTTGATGATTTTCGTTTACCCCAAGGAAACATTTCTTTATATTGTCTTTTTGTTGCTTTGCTTATGTTTTCTTTGTGTTTTTTAGTGAAAGGCTTCTTTTTAATTCCTTTCATTGTATTACTAACTTTTTTATTTTTTTCTTCCCAAATTATTTTTCCTTCTTTTGTATTAAAAAATTTTTTCCATTTTTTAACACCATTTTCAATAATTTCAGGACTTTCTTTAAACTTTTTCTTTACACTTTCACTTATTTTTCTTTTTGTTTCCTCTGATAATTTAGAACCTTTTGCAACCATTTTAATCTCCTTGTATAAGATTAGGTGGGTCTTGGTGATACAAGCACCGTCGTTTAGTTAATTAGGCTAAACTTAGACCCATATTAAATTCTTGAGGCATAGTCATTTCTGCTATGCTCTGCAATTTCATCATTAATGATTTATATGCAGTTCGGACTATATCTTCAATTTTAGAAATATTTTCTAAAATGACTCGTGTATAGTCTCTACACCTTCCGAGTAATTTAATTACAAGGCTTGGCTCGGTATTGTCCATTTCTGGAGTTCCACCGAATTTACGAGTTTTTAAATCGGCAAAGTAATTGGGTAATTTACTGTGTCTACCGATTTCACCCGGAAGTGCAGTACCAGTTAATCCAAGCTGGTTAACAGCAAGGTTGATACCTAACAACTGTCTCAAAGTGTTTTCTTCTCTCAAAGATACAACTAACAGAAGTTCTGATTTATCACGTCCGAAAACGTCTAAATTTTGAATACCTGTAGAGATATCAGCAAGAGTAAGAGCACCAGATCCAGCGTCTACCTGAGTACCACAAGCAACTTTTCTCAAACCATTAAACGCCAATCTGTGGTCGTTTACATCAATTTTGTTACTATTAAATAGATTTTTGAATTCGTCTTTCTCTTTTCATGTGACAGCTAAAACATAAGGTAATTAAGTTTTTCAATTTATGTGCGTCTTTTCTAGCTTTTTCTAAACTACCATTGTGCTTTAATAAGTAATGCTTAAAAGGAATTATGTGATGAACAGCTAATTTATTTTCTTTCTTTTTACAATCTTGACAAATAAATTTATCTCTTTGTTTAACTTTTGACCGAATACTCAGCCATTCATTCCCATAGAATATATTCTTCATATATTCTGGCTTATTTTCATAACATTCTTTACTTTTCCATCCAATTAAAGTATTATTATCGTAATAATCTTGAATTGTCTCTCTTATCTTATCTTTCCAAGTAATTTTTCTATTTTTCATTAAATTACTTATTAACTTTTTATGCTTTTTGTTATGCTTAAATCCTGCTTTTCTTCCTGTTATTCCTTTTCCGTTTTTACTTATTTTATCTCTAACAATTTTAGAAGTTGTATTTGAATTAGGGTATAATTCAATATATTCTTTAAATGTTAGATTATGTTGCTTTAAATGAGTATTTGTAATTCTTTTTAGTTTCTGACTACAAATTTCACATATAACGAATTCATTCATTTCAACCTCCCAAAAGATTGGTGGGGTTTGGAGTTTGGGCTCCATCGATAAGCTCATGACTTCTTATCTTAACCCCATATTCTATTTAAAGATTATCTCATTTCTGGATAATTCTATATGTCTCCATATAGTTCGGACTATATCTTATGTTTTGTTAAACATCCCCGATACATAGTCTCTGAACCTTCCCTTTCGGGCTCGGCTGCTGATTGTCTATTTATGCAAATTGCATAATTCTATCATTTTTCAAACAATTCACGCTTACTTCTATATAAGAAATTACGTTGTAGTAGATAGACTTTAAGACTTTCCAGCAATTCTTCAGGGTTTTACATTGGCGTGTAAAACACCAATCCGCTTCTGTAGCAGAAGCAGGATCTGTTTGAGTCGCTGTATGAGTCGTATCACCATTGATGAATACGTTTTCTTCAGCAAGAGCGAATGCTTTTGCCATATCGTCACGGACAACCGGTACGATAGGAACAACAGCATCTTCTTCTAACTCAGCAGAAATTGCTAACGCAACCATAAGCTTTTTAGCATTAAGTTCGATAGTTCCTGTAGTCATTAAACTCTCAGGTGCACTTGCAGCTTCACCCACATAATATACAGAATTCCCTTGTGTTAACTTAGGAAAACGATATGTTTCTGTAGGCATAGTGAAACTTTGTAGGAATTGTCTTAAATAAGACTTTTGACGAATAAATGGAATTATCTGATCAGCAAGCTGAGGGATAATTGTATCTCCGCCTTGACCTACGGCACTAGAAAGAGCTTTCTCTAAACCCATTTTAATTTCACCCCTTACATTTTTGAATTTTTGTTTTGAAGTTAATAGTATCGTGGTAATCTTCTGTGACCACTGGCATTCTGTTTAGATATCGTGAGATTTCCTCACTCGTTATTTCTTTGAACCTAACAAATATTGTGCAAAGTTTCTATCCATAGATTCTTGGGAAGGAACAGAAGCTGTTTGAGACTTCTCAATACCTTCACCAGGAATTTCAGATTTTCTTCCTTCAGATTTATCAAGGACTTTTTCAATCGTTTTTTCGATTGAACTCAATCTTTCATCCATACTCTTACCCATTCTGTCTTTTCCGTACTGTGTATACTTGTCCGGATTATCAGCCCCTAACATAGGTTTTCCAGCTGGACGAGATTCGTTGAGATCAGATCCTTTTCTATCTGTAACTTCTTTCTGATCAGCAGGTACGTAATAAGTTCCTTTATAAGAAGCAACGTTATTAGCGTTGTCTTTTACAGGTTTATCGATCGAAAGATCTTTTTCCATACCGTCTGCATTCTCACCTTTACTTAAATTATCAATATCTTTGTCTGGTGTTTTCCAATCCATACCAGATCCATCAGAATTTGAAGGATCTTGATAACTTGTATCAGCACCTTTAGGACTTGGCGCTACAGCAACTCTGTCTCCGCCTTCTGGGGAAGCATTTCCTTTAGGCATCTGCTTTTCAGCAGGACGCTTTGTATCAGCTCCTTTTGCAGGAGGTGCTACAGCAATAGTAGCTAACGACTTACCACATTTAGGGCAGTAGTGAGCTTCATATTTTTCGGATTTTCCGAAAACAGATCCGCATTCCTCACAGATTAAATCGTCCCCACTAAATAGCCCTTCGGTATCTAGTGCTTTTTCAGTAGATTGATCGGCTTCTAATTCTTCGCCACATTCGGGACAATACTTCGCGTCATATGATTTAGTAATATCATATTTAGCTCCGCATTTTCTGCATTTCAAGTACTCCATATTGTCACCCCTTTCTTCATCATCTTTTTTCTTAGGAAATTTTTTCTTTTTACCATTTTCATCATCATCACTATCATTATCTTCATCAGAATCATTTTCTTCTGAATCATTATCTTCAGAATTATCTTCTTCAGAATATTTACTTTCCTCTTCAGTAGCTTCCATACTCAAAAGTTTATCAAGCTTAGAATTAATTTCATCAAGCTTTGATCCTTCTTCTGGCGTACCCGGAGTTTTTAATTTTACTTCTTCTTCTGGTTTCTTTTTCTTTTCTTCTATTTCAGTTGTCTCCTCTTCTGAAGGAGCTTGTTCTGCAACAGCTGGTTCCGGAGCAGCTGTTGTATCAGCAGCAGGTTGTGCTTCTGGAGTTGGAGTTTCAGCTCCTTCTACAGGAGTGGCCCCTTCACCAGTAACACCTCCACCTTCTGCAATATCTATCTTAAGCAATTTAGCTAAATTGTTCAACGCTTCTTTAATTCGGTTTAGACTTGCTTCATCTAAATTATCAGGCTCTACAGCCTTTTCCAAAGTTTTAAGCGTTTGCTGCATGTCGATGGCTTTATTCAACTTGTTCATTAACAACTTCACCTCCCTTCCATCTTTATTTAAACTTTTCGCAATTGAAAAAACTGCTTCCTCGTTGACGGGAAGTCCAGTTAATGACAGTTCCCTGAATGCCATCTTCGTAATCTTTCGAACGTCCTTTCTAGATTTCGAATCATAAAAGGGAATTGTTTTTAATGCATCTCCACCAATGGAACATCCATATAGATATCCACCTTTAATTAAATCTCTTACTGGTTGTCCAATAACTCCACCAGCAATTTCTCCTTTAAACCACAATCCTTTATCATCTTTTCCAGCATCTACAATTTTACCAACTGGTAAACTTAATTCTTTTCTTCTATGTTCAATGAAAATCGGAATTGGTCTCCCAACTGCTGATCGTTGTTGAACAGTATCAATAGCATCATCATAAGCCGAAGTATCAACTATTTCATTTTCTAAATCAACTACTGGTTTTGACATATATCCTTGAATAAAAAATTTATTATCAGATTTGTCACTATCACTTTTCGATATTTTTCCTTTAAATATCGGATTAAACATTATTTCACCTCTTCTTCTATTTGTTTATCGATAATTTTTTTAGTTTTTTCTAATAATTCTTTTAAATCTAAACTTACTTTTATCCTTTCTTTATGCGCTTTTACCCATGATTTTGCTTCTTTTAAATCCCATGTTTTGCCTTCATCGGGAGTTCTATTGAATATAAGTGTTTGAACTCTTGTTCTTTTATCGTTTGGTAATTCACCAATAACCGCTTGAATACCAAGACTTTTTGATAAACTTATTGTTCTCATGGTATCTTTATTAAATATTTTTGGATCTCTTTGTCTAATTCTTATTGGATTATATGTTTTTTTAATTTCTTTTTTACTAATAGCAGTTAATAATGAAGTGACCATTGATTTAATAACTGCTTTATCATTTAATTGATTAATCGCTTGTTCTATTCCTGCTAAATATAGAATAATTTTATCTGGAGTATCTTCTGATTTTGCAACATATTCTTTTTTCTTTAAAAATCTTTTCATTTTATCAAATGCTTTTTCCCTTATCTTTTTTACATATACACTTGAAATATTTAATATTCTTGCAACTTCAGAATCATTTTTAGGTTCGCCAGTTTTGTATCCAGTATTTTCTAATATAACTACTTTCTCTCTATCATCTAACTGATCTATTGCTTGATTAATCATTTCTTTTGCCTCTATTCTTTCTACAATATCTTCTGGTGATGGGCCAATGACTTCAAGCGTATCTCCTAATAACATATTATCATCATCGCCGAATTTCATTGGTTGATCTAATTGAAGTACGGGTTTGGAAAGATTTAAAATAACATTTACTTTTTCAAGAGGTTCTCCTGAGATACGAGAAATATCTTCATTTGTTGCTTCTTTTCCAGTATCTTTTAGGAATTTTGCAGCAATTCTTTTAAAAGTTACCATTTTTACATAAGCCCCATGCCTTTTTAATTCTTGAGGAGTAATATATCCATGTAAATGTCCACTAACTACTTGATTTAACCAAGTAGTAGGTTTAGAAATATCTGGATCATATCTATGAAAATTTTCATATACCTTAACCAATGCTTCTTGAATCAAATCATCTCGATCGGCATAAGGTTGATATTTTTTTACGACATTACCAATAATACCGTAATTTTCACTAATAAAACGTTTAAATATTTCATCATAATTAGTGGCACCATATTTCTTTTTTAATGATTCGCTAATATGGCGCTTATGCTCTTCAGTAAGTGGACCTCTTGGTTTACCAACTGTCGTTGACATAGTTTTATAAATAGGTATTTTATGTGACGTCTCAGGAAAAAATTGCTTTAAAATATCTTTGTATGTTCTATCTAACGTACCCATAATTCTCCCCTAGTAAGTAAATTCTAATTCAAATGTTTTTTCCAATGTTACTTCATCAATAGTCTTCTTAAAATTTTTGTCATGCTTTTTTAATATAGAAGTAACTTCATCTAATTTTCTATTTTTCAATTCACCTTTTTTAATTCTGTCTTGTTGAGATTTATATTTTTCTTCTGAAACAAGTAACCAAATACAACGACAATTAAAATGAACTGGAATATTTGGTTTAATATCTTTAGGTTTTTTACTTAAATTACTTTTTTGTTTCGCTAAATAATCGACTGGAAATATCTTTCCTTCTATTATAGAACCTTTTCCATCGATGAAATTTAAATATGTTTTACATAAAGGACAAGCATCTGGTGCAGAATTTGCTTGTAAATATTGTTTTTTGCCAGTATCTTTTTCGCGCATTTTAGCATAAAGAACTCTACCTTCAGCCTCAGCTTCCGTAATAAAAGTTCTTGTTGTTAATAATGCTTTATTGGAAAATTTCTCAAATACTTCTGTATTTATTTGTTTAGCAATTTCTCCAGGTGGAAGATCTTTTTCTTTACCACCAACTATAACTTCCATTAACTTATTTCGAGAATTATCTGCTAAACCTTGAACATTCCAATAATGTTTTAATTTTAATTTCTCTAATGTGGGGCCAGCTTCTTCAGATATTCTTTTAATATCCATTGTCGTTCCCGGCTTTACTTGCTCATGTAATAACTGAGCACCTAATAAAAGAGTTTTATCTGGAAGATCGTCAGTTGCTGATAAAATATCGTCGATAAATAGGAAAAATAGTGAAGCTAAAAGCAAAGTATTTGGAAAAGTAAAATCAAATTTCATTATTTACCTTCCTTATACACCTCATTAAACCTTTCTTTAACTTTTTTCATCTTCTCTATTAGAAGATCATAATACCAAGTCTCTAGTTGTTGTAGAGGCTTATCATATCTTTCACGTTTCTTTGATTGGTTTAGAGTTGAATATACTCTTTTGATTTCTGGATCTAATTTTTTGCCCGTAGTTTCAGGAGCAATTTTATCTTTAGCGGTTCCCACTTAAAATACCATCTATATGCTTCATTGTAGTCATAAGTTTAATTTCTCTAACTAATCGATGAAAAGCATCTTCAATAAGACTTCCAGTTTCTCCAGTTTTCTTCTGCCCAATATATGCTTCAATCGAATCTTTTAGCTCATTGTACGCGCCATCCAATGTCTCAGGCACGCCAGGCTTCGACTCGACACTTTCATCAAGACCTAAATGATTATATACTGCTTCTTTTAACTGCTTAAATGCGGTGTCTACAATTGTTGGTTCGTTTTCAATTCCCATTACTGCTTCTTCACCAGGCGCAGGTTTACCTTGCAATCCAGCGAGAATGCCCTCAAGACCAGGAACTCCTCTTCCTTTTTTAATTTCTAATCCACGGTCTTTTCTAACTTCTTCAACAGTCATTATTTGAGATTGAATTAACAATGAATCTAATTGGGCTTTTTGTAATTGTTCTTGAATTGATTGTTCTTCAATAAAATCAAATATTAAATCTTTAGCCCCAAATTCAGAAACAATAATTTCTTCAGTAAAATATCTTGCAATTCTATCCATCATAGGAAAGATTGCTTTATTTTTAAAAGCTTGAGATTGGAGGACTTGGCCAAGAGCAGGTGCACCTCTAAGTTCGTCCGCAAAGCCGACCTCGGATGGCGTAACGCCAAAGACCATAAGAATCATTTTCATTAACCAATTTAAATATTGCATTAGCTCCATATCTTTAGCATTTAACGCTAAAGGAATCCATTTGATTCCGCCTTTGCCTTCGTGTGCATGCGGATTGGAAACAACCATTACACGATGTGGTTGCTGAAGATTTTCTTGCCTCCAATATTCTCTAAATCTATCTAATTGACCTTCATTAATAGCTCCAAGTTCTAATATTCCCCTTGGTGTAGCATTATTTTCAAAATATTTAACATTGTAATGTTCTGAATATAAGAAAGCTGTTACCATATTCTCCAATGTATGTAATGGAGAAAATCCATAAGGTGTATGAGAACGCGGATTCATTACGATATATATAATATTATCTGATTTAAAAAACTTAGGTGGTCGTTTTGTACCATCTAATACTTGCCAATACCCTAATATTTTACCATGTTCATCTACTTTAATTCTTATTGTATCTCCAGGTATCGCATAAATTTCTTTTAATTTATCTCCGCCAACATTTCTAACTTTTTCTATGACACCAGCATCAAATACTAGAAGATCCCACATCATTTTTTCTAATAAAATACGAAATGATTCTCTATTTTCATTTGGATGATTAAAAAAATCTTCTATTTCTTTTATTTTTTTATCTTGTTGTGATTTTTTTTCTGGACTAACTTTTTCATCTGGATTTATTGGTTTAATTTCAAATTTTGCAGATACAACTTCATTAATAATAGTATCTATTGCCGCACGAACAACAACATTTCTTTCATACATTTTACGCAATAAAGAAGTTCTAAGTTTGTATTCAAAGCCTTCTTCTGGTGGTTGTCCATATCGAGCATCATCACGGTATGTAGGTAAATAGGCTCGCATGGACTTTTCCATTGAACTTCCAGATGTAACAATAGATGGGCGTGCAGACACTTGTGAATGCCCAAAAGCTTTATTCATAGTTTGATTAAATCCATCGCGAAATGCCATGTTTACACTCCTTTACTTTCTTTAACTCTTACAAATTCAAAATCTGGATATAATTTTTGTATTTCCATTTGACGCCCTTTATCTTTTTTAATTTGACCTTTATGATAATTCTCATCATATTCTATAATTATTTTCTTATCAAAGTTTATGTAATCGGGATAGTATCCGAGTTCTTTTATATAATATTCCCCACCATTAGTTGCATATTGTCCATTAGTATTATGTTTTTTATCGTATGTTTTGAAAAATTCACATGCTTTAGAATTATAGTTAGGATGTGCAATGCCATGATTTCGTTCTATCCTTTTGATTGCTGATATTCTCATTTTCTTTTTTGCTTCTTTAGAAAATGTTCTCCCTTTAAATTTTTCACTTAATAATTGTTTAGTTTTTTTAGAATGACTTTTGCCTAACATTGGTTTTCTTCCAGTTTTCTTTCCTAATTTTATTTTTCTAAATTTTTCTTTTGTTTCTTCTGAATGCTTTTTACCTTTCATAGGGGCATCATGAGTTTTATAATATTTTATTTTCGTTTTACTTATTTTTTTAATTATTTGTTTTGCTTTTTCTTTTCCATATATCTCTTCATAAGTTCTTCCTTTTTTATAAGAAATTTTACCTTTATTCGCTTTACCGATTTTTTGTTTATGTTTTTTAGTTTTTCTATATACTCCAATTGGCATATTAATAACCTCCGTAGTTATTTTCTGGTTTTATAGTTAGGCAGGAGACTCAGAATGTCTCTTTTCGGGAGCGACCCTAGCCTATACTTTACTTTAATAGTTTCTTAATTATGAAAAATAGAAATACAACTCCAAGACTCCACAACACATCTATTTTTAAATATTGACTAGTAAGATAAGTAGCTACTAATATGCCAACAAATCCAATTACATATTCAATTACAATATCTATATTTCTACCAACTTGTCTATTAATAAAAATCAAAGTATTTGCAGCTAAATTACCCAACATACTTAAATTTAAATCAATTATTTTATTTATAAAAGAAAATAAAGATTTAAATATATTAATATTCTTTTTAACTAAATGCTGTAATTTTGTATTTCTACATTGTGGACATTCAATTTTATTCTTTACTTTATCAGGGTCATTTACTTTTTTTAATTCCTCATTAAGTTTAACCCACTCTTCTTTTGGCTTTTTAAATTTCTTCCCGCAAACTAAACATTTAAATGCTTCAAACTTACTCATTGCTTCACCTTCTTTATTCGTTACTTGGAGTTAAATACTTTGTTTTATCTTTTTCATGTTGCTTTCTAGTTTCAATTAATGTATCCATTAAATCAACTGCTTCTTGCCATGCTTTTTCTTTTGCTTCTTTATCTTCTGGCATTTCAATAGCTTTATTAGTTGCACCAGTTGCTCTTGCAACTGAACGCATTACAGTAAATGTATCGGCATATGATAGATTTTTTACATCATCATATTTTCTACTAATAAAAATATCTGGTCCTTTTATAACTAAACCAGCTGGATCAACCATAAGTTTTACTCCATGAAGCCATTTCCAACTACCATCTCCAGCGTACTGTTCAATACTTTTCTCTTTTTTATCATTGTAGTTCCAAGCTCCGTCAAATTGTTGAACGGTAACTTTACTACCATTATCTTTTGCGCGATAGACTTTCATCGTTGTTCCTCCTTGTTGGGAAATTATTATTCTTTTGCCAATGTTCCTTTTTCCTCGGCATTTTTTGCTGCTTCAACATCACTAGAATTATCTTGTGCCGCAGGATAGTCACTATCTTTAGATACGAAATTATTATCTTTTTTCTTTTTTTTCTTTTTTCTTGCTTTTTCTACTTGATCCTTTTCTATTGACTTTGATGTATAATCTTCTTCAATTACCGATTTAAACATTACTCGTGCTTCATCGGCATTTTTAAATGTATGAAGATATTCATCACTTTTAGAAATATTACCAATAGATTTCCATATTCTCCATTCTGCATTATCTTCGGTTAAGCCAACATAACCTAATACATAATTAAATCCATCAGACTTTCTTAAAAAATCTACTTTCACAGCATTGTGAGAAAAGTTTTGTTTTAATTCCTCTAGCTTTTCTTCTACACTTTTAAATCTTTCTGTTGGTCTCAATAATGGTTGGCTACTATATGATTCCGTCACTTTCATTTTTGCACTCCTTTTTTATCTCACCACTGGGACGAGATTTTGTTTATATTTTGTCATCGTTTCTTCAGCTAATTTATATTCAATTAGCTGGTATAAATTAAAAAACCCACTAGCACTTCCTTTGAATCGTGTTTGTGGGTACTCTAACTCTTCTGTATCTGGTTCATCAATTAACATATTTTTGTATTTAAATGCTAATTTTTTATAATAATCTGCTAATTCATATAAATTCACTCCACTCTTAATATGCTCTATTGATGCTGTAAGAGCTTCTTTAATTCCTAAATTATATATTTGTTGTCTTTTACTTTCGTTTGAATCGTGATCTGCGGTCTGTAAAGCATCATTTATAATAACAATTATTTTATTTCTTATTGGCAATTGTTCATCAATTGATAAATCAGTATGTACTTTATTATCTAATAATTGTCGAGAATCGCCAACTTTAAATGGCATTTTATCTGCAATATCAGGATCTATATCTGTATGATTTTCTATATTATCTCTTTTGGGATCCCACATGCTAATATCAATAGTTTTATTAATATTGTTTTCAATTTTTTCTAATAAATTATTATGTAATGTATATTTAGCGATAGTCATATTTCTCCTTAACCTAAAGTAAATAGGCGATCTCGTTCTTCTGGTGGGATCTTATCGTTCACCAACAATAATACATTTTCTAAAGCTTTAAGTTCATTATCATAATACTTAAAATTATCTTTTGTTGGTTCTACTTTTGATTCTTTTCTATTAATCTTTGTTTGTGCTATATATGATTCAATATTTAATTTAATATCCCCAAGGGGTATAGCATAATTAGTTAATTCATTAAAGGCGGTTCTATACCCCTCTTGAGAACCGGGTTCATGAACTGTATCAATCCAATAAACCACTTTATCTAAAATGTTTTTTCTAATCCATTGATTTGGCGCAGGATCTTTAGAAGAATATTCTAATCCCTGATCTGATGCATATTCAGAAGCTCTTTTGTCTGGCTTCTTCCATATTCTTAAATCTTTATGTATCTTTAATGTCATGATTGTATTAAGCCTCGTTCTTTTAAAGAATCTAATCTTGCCCCATGTGTAGTCGCTGTTTTTTCTCTTGGCGGTTCAAATCTATTTGGATAATCTTTCCAATTAAATCCATTCCAATTCGCAAATTCTTTTGTTGGCTGTCCATTATTATCATAACGTGGAAATCCTCTATCTTCATATGCTTTTATTTCAGCAGATCCAGATTTATATGTTTGAGGATATGACCAATCATGTGTTGTTGGATTTACTTGTTTTACATTATCATATGTTAAGTTTATATTTAATTTTGGTGGTGGCTTTGGCATTTGAGGAACAAGCGATTGAATAAGCTGGCTCCCTGTTTTACCAACCCACCACCCAAATGCTGAAACTGGTTGAGTAGGTTGTTCACCTAACATCCCCATTATTTTTTCTTCTTTCCTTTAGCTGCCATTTCTTGATACTTTTTCTTTCCATACTTTTTTCTTCCAATATATGCAGCTAATCCAGCGGGATTATAAACCTTTGCCTTCCCAATTTCTTCCATAAATTCTGGTGTGTTCATAATAACACCATCAATGGATTTTACCCAAAGTTCTTCGAAGAAATCCTCTACTTTCAAAATATCCAAAGCTTTTTCCAATGAATTTTCTGAAATACCTTTTTTTCTTTTTAACTTCTCAACCAATTTATCAAATCCGATATACGTTCCAGATTGTTTTGCTTGAGAACGCGTAGGTTTCTTTTTAGCTTTTAGAATAGGTAACTTTTTCATGTAACACTCTCCTTTTTTATTTAGCCAATATCATATCTACGCTTTGTCTTATCTTCATTCTCTTGTTGTTTCTTATACTTTTCTTCTTCTTTTTGAATATCTTCTTGTGATCTATTTTTATTTGCTTCTTTATGTTTTTTTCCAGTTCTTTCAGCCCATGTTTCATAATCTTTTGGTTTCCAAAATTCAGTAGGGCTTACTCCTTCTTGTTTTAAAGCAGCAACTATATCAGACGCATCCATACCTGGTTTAATTACTTTTTTTGCTAACGCTATAAGTTTCTTATCTTTTTCAGTTAATTTTTTTCTACCAGATCCTGGACCGCCTTTTTGAATTGGTAATTTATTTTTTGATTTTATTAAAATACCAGGGATTTCTCCAATAGCAATAATAATCCCATTCTTGTTATATGTTTTTCCGCCAGAAGTTTTTCCTTGATACACACCATTGCGGTCATACACATACACGTCACCTCCGCGAGGTTCCAACCTCCCTTGTATACGACCTAAATTATCTAAAATTAATGTTTTTTTCATTTGAAAGCTATTGCTCTATATATATAATTATTACCACAAAAATGTTATCTACGAAGGCAATTTTTTATGATTAACAGAAGAATGAAAGAGGATATAATACTTATTAACTTTTCTTATAGCGATAATAACAAATTTAAATTAATTGTTAATACTATTTTAACTAGTCTCTCATAACATGAATTTTTTTAGCAGGATAACGTTTTTCTTCTCCACTACCATGGAATCTTACCCAATAACCATGTCTACTATTACCACCAACAATTTCTCCAGGTTTACCATTAACATTAACTAATGGCATTCCAACATCAAGTCGACTTCCTTTTCTTCGACCAGATCCTGGTCCACCTTTTTCTATAGGAAGTTTATCTATATTCTTTTTTATTGGCAGTTTATATTTTTTCATTTTAAAAATCCCCTTCGTTTAAGGCTTTGCCATGTATTTCCCCATTGAAAAGCCCAACTTAAATTCGGATCATATGTTTTTTCTTTTACTTGAGGCTTAAATCCACTCCAATCCCCAACTGCTTCTGCACCATGTCTAGCTTCACTTGTAAATGGTTTATTGCCATCAACTCCAATATCGCCATGTCTTAATAACCATAATCTGCCATCAGCATCTCTAAATTGTTCTGGAGGCGGAAATGGTACACCTAATTCTGATGGAGTCTTTTTGTACCCTGGCATCCAATCTTTATAGTCAATAAACTTACTTACGTTATTTGGTCCCTTATACTGAGGGAAGCCCAGCTTCTCGTAATAATGAGTTTTACCAACACATTGATAATACATTATTTAAGCTCAAATCCATATGTATCAGCAACATCTCTCATAAAAGCTACTTGATCTTCGGCTGATGCATATTCATCTTCCATCTGATTTGAATCTTTTATTTCTCCTTCTCTATTAACAATATCCCAACCTAATGGGCCATCAACATAACCAAAAGTAAGAGTATCCCCATTTTTTTTATGAAAAATAAATGGAGCTGTTCCCATTGGTTCTGGTTTAATCCCTAATTTTTTAGCTACATCAAGATACTTATCTCCTACATCTTGCTTTTCTGGAGTTAGATCTAAATATTGTTGTACCCCAAATACAATTCTTTTTTGTTCTTTTAATTTATCATGATGTAATCTAGCAAGATTTCTAGATTCATTTTTTCCCATATCTTCTGCAATTCTTACAGTATATTTTTTATCGATCTCTTTTAATTTTTCTCGTGCTTCAGATAATGCTGGAACAGGAGCTGAAATTATTTGGCCAACATGATATTGAATTGCTCTCTTTTCATAAAGATTAGAAGATCCAGCTGAGATATAATGATTTAACTCTTGCCCTTGTAAACTAGTCAATGTCTTTTTTGAAGTATCAATATCATTCATTATTTCTTCTAATATAACATCATCATATTTAACTTCTTTTCCTTTTTTACCTTTACCTTTACCAGGTTTTCTTTGTTGAAGGGCCCAGGGTTTTCCAGTACCTTTTTCAAATTTCTTATTATCACCATCTAAATGATATTTATTAACAGTCATTGTATTACCTTTCTAATATTCTTGAGCGCTTTGGTATTTTTAAAATGTCTTCTACATCTTCAATGCTAACACTTTCTTTCCCAAGAAGTTTTCTTATTATATCGTAATTATCCTTTTGTCGATATTGATGATAGTAAATATTCACAGCAGCATCTTTCAATTTTTGCTCTTTAGTTACTGGACCTTTCTTACCTTTCTTCCATGGCCCCTTAGATTTCTCAACTAATAATT
>Ga0180434_10000046_pt1 | contig 169252 bp, 237 predicted proteins | sample SS_ome_7_FD_132453 | JGI IMG/M metagenome (GOLD analysis project Ga0180434, IMG submission 132453) | Hypersaline lake sediment archaeal communities from the Salton Sea, California, USA - SS_1_D_2 metaG | ecosystem: Environmental > Aquatic > Non-marine Saline and Alkaline > Hypersaline >... | reverse complement strand
GTGGTGGGAGAGCGAGATTCCCAATGAGGACATGCCGACCGATCTGCCCAGGAAGGAAGTGATCGACCAATACTTTTCAAAGGTGGGTCACGAGTGGCTGGAAACACTGTCGGACGTGACTCTAGGGGCGTAAGATTGGAGGTTTACATGCTGGCAGAAGAAATTGGGAACATATCCCGTAAATTCAGGGAAGCGGCTATTCTCGCCAGACAGTTGGAGGATAGCGTGGCGTTGGAGCAGGCGATACCCGGCATATTCAAGTACGGATCGGTTAAGACCGTGATATTCAGTTACGGCAGTCGCTCTCGTCCCATGTTTCGTATCGTATACGAGAATGGGACGCAGTCGGAGCGGCCGCTGGTGGATATGCCGCCAGCGGTTATCGCCATGCACAGGGAGTTGGTAGAGTCGATAACGAGACGGCCGCCGTGTCACGTCGAGTGGCGGAAGGCGTTGAAGATCATAAAGGAGTACGATGACGGTCAAGACAACGGAGAAGATACGGTATAAGCGGTATCGGTGTAAGGCCTGTGGGTTCGAGAAGATGATCGATACCAACCATTACGGCGAATGTTATTCGTTGGGACGGTTAAATCATTGCCCAAAGTGTCCTCCGATGGAGCCGACGGTCTGGGTATGTTGTGAGGAACCGCCGGAGGGTATGGGCAAGCCCGCGCCTTGGCGGCAGGTCAAGCTCGGTGACATTTGTGAGATTGTGGAGGGGTGTTGAAATGAAACTGGAAAAAGCGTTGAAGATGGCGAAAGAGTATGAGGACTGGAACGCTGGGCATCATGATCCGGGCGTTACCGGGGAGGAGTTCGTAGCGTGGGTGGACCAGCGAAAACTAGTTTACGACGTATTGCATACGCGTGGGTATGAGCTTCTTCATGCGGGGATTGTCGATACACTTCGTACAGTGGCAACACATGTGCGTGATGAGTACCCGCCGGAGGACGAGCGGAATGTGCTGGCGGAAGCTACATTGGCGTTTGCAGCTAATGCAGAGGAGTTTAGTCAACTATGAGCAACGAACTATGGGATAGAAACGACCTTCAGTTCCCGCGGTTGCCGTCGGAGTTGGTAGCTGCCGACGTAGGGCACGCTGCGTGGGCTGAAGTGTGTGACAGCATGGACATCGACTTCAAGAACCTGAACGAATTGCTTGAACGAGCGCAGAAGGAGTGGGAGCTGATTAAGGCGTACCACACGCCGGTGGACCCCTCTAAACCGGGGAAGCCGCCGCTTGTGGACGCCATGATAAAGGCGCTGCGTGACGTGCACGCTTGCTTCCGCGGCCACCGTGATCAGTGCGACCATTGGTGCAATACGGATGACGAGGCGCTTGACCAAGTAGCGGACGTTCTGATGGAGGCGGAACTACAGGAAATATGCGCTTTACTATTGTCGTTTGAGGAGGATAGCTGATGATTATGAAACTTGAAGATGCGCTCGAGAAGGCGGTGGTTCTGCCTCTCGACGCACACGGTTGTTCGGTAGGACGTCCGGACATTATCGAGGCGATAAAGTGTCATGCCTACAGAAACATCCTGCCGGTGGTGACGGCACTGCGGAGAGCCCTGAAAAAGGATGATCCGCCCATCGGCGACGAGTACTTGGATCTGGTCGCTACGTTGATGGAGGCGGAGGAAGTGGAGGCACCAGAGTGAAGACCATTGAATTCGATGGAGAGCTTCTGACCGTCCATTATGATACTGATCGTTATATGTTCAGACACGATCTGGACGAGACGGAGAAGGAAGAGTTTCGGACGTGGGGGCGTGAACATTGGAAAGAGGATATCGATCCACTGTGGCACCCACTGGTGCAGAACGCGATGTGGTTGGAGAAGCAGAAACATTCCGTATCACAAGAGCACATGTGATGTAGGTCATATGACCTAGGATTTAGGTTGTTCCCGGTTGATCGTGAGCTAACCGCCTGTGGCCGCGGAAGGGAGAGATACCCGGAAGCCCGCCCAAGAAAATAACAGGGATGTTGTCACAAGCTGGCGGTCCAAACGTCAGCCTACGCATCCACTCCGGTTGCGACCGGCGCGTAAAAGCTCACACTCTTTAACCAATAAAGGTGGTGGTATAACTAATATGTTTGGTAACTGAGGAGGCAGTTAATGGGACATGGTAGTATTGCGAAGATTCCATTGCTGGGAACTATCGAGGTTCCTGTACATTTGATGATCTACGAGAAGAAGGAAAAGGGCAAGCGCGATAAGTCCTATATGTGTGGATTTGCGCACTTCCGATATCAGGATTGTCTGTCAACCGTTCCGCCGGTAAAGAGGACGAGAAGGAGCTGGGAACGATAGGGGCTACGTGAGGAGGATGTGCAGTAAAATAGTTGACAGAAACTGCCGTATACGCTGAAAAAGTTGACCGGTATCGATTACTGGAGGAAAAATGCTACGCAGAGAGAGTGTGTGTGGTGAGTGTCATGCTCCGTGGAAGCCGAAACGGGATTCGGAATAGCCGACGAATTCGGCAGAAAGGAACTGGAAGATGGATGACAAATTGTTCAACTACTTAGCGAGCCTACCGCGGGCCAACCTCATCAACCTCATGTTTATGGCGTTGGATGAGATGCAGCATTGCAACAGCTGGTCCCGTGAGCGTGCGATCATGCATGCTATCGAGGCGGAGGAGGTTCGAGATGGCGCGTGGAAACTTCCGTCGTTGACGAAGGTGAAGGAACTGACGTCGCAGATGGTGCTGTGAGGAGGAACTATGTTCTGTAGACACGATGACGAGATAATCGATAAGACGGTGATGCCCTCGGGTTTCGAGCAGGCGTCGGAATGTGTAGAGCATCGGAGCATGAGGAGTAGCAAAATGCCGTACTGGCTGTTTCAGAAGAAGCTGGTGCTGACGTTCAAGTGCCGGAAGTGCAAGCGCGTCACGATACATACGGAGACGAATCCGTAGGGAGGGCGTCAATGCGTGTTGTGAAGATCGATGGGGTTTGTCACAGCCTGACCGCCCATGGTAAGGAGCGATTCATCGAACGCGTTGGCGAATATCCGGAGCATGAAATGATTCGGATGGCTATGGAGGGGGTGCCTGGCTACCAGTTCATCTGGGCGTCGGATTCGTCAGGGTATCACTTGATTACGGTGCTGAAGGTGCCCCGCGGGAAAAAGTTAGTGACAATCGAGAAGAACGGCCAGGTTTGGACGCTCGTAAGGAGGAAGAAGTGAGTGGAGAAAAATGTATGCGTTGCGGGGAGATAGGGGAAGATCGTCGCACCCTGTGGATGGCCTGCTTCTATGCGATGGAGGAGCTGGATATCCCGTTTGAGCAGAAGATATTGTTCATAGCGGATGAAGAAGACTGTGAACCGGCGAAGGATCCGGTTGTTATAGACTTACCCAGCCCTGAGAATCATAAACTCACTCTGGAGGCGGGCACAGTCCGCTGTAAAGGGGAGCTGACTCCTCGTGGCGTTTATACCCTCCGGGTGTGTAAGAACTGCCGCGCTGAGTGGATGAACATGATTGAGACATGGTTCAAGGCCGGCAAAACCATTGACAAGCCTACTGGAACCGGCGTATACATGCGTCGTAACGGGGCAAACGTGGAGTTGATGCCGGATGAGGTTCAGCAGTGGCGGGCAGCTCACGGCGGCGTAGAACCATGTCGTGTCGGTAACAGGTGTCCGGCAGTGTCGCCGGAGGGATATCAGTGTGATATGGCGAGTGGCCACGTCGGTCCACATCAACTGTATATAAGAGGGCGCAATCACACTTGGACGTGGGTGGAAAAATGTCCGGAAGAGACGTGTGTTTTCCATCACAACTCCGATCTTGACGGTAACGAGTGGGAGGAATGTATTCACTGTGGCGTCAGGCAACCAGCAGGGGGGTCAGGTGACTAATAAGCTGAGAAATCCGGAGAGAATGTGTTGTGATGCCCCCGACGTCAAAAATGAAGGGTGTGTTACTGTCGACGGCGTGAGAAAGTGGGAGTACCACTGTTTCAACTGCGGTAAGGGATGGGTGGAGGAGGAAAAGAAGGAAGTTGATAAACCAAAGGAGGCAAGTAGTGTCGAGACCAAATGATTTGGCGACGATGTCCCCCGATGTACTGGGACTGGTACAGGGGGAACTGACGGAAGACGAAGAAGTGGCTACGATGCAGCAGATGATCAACGACGGATCCTGCTGGAAGCTGGAGGGCCATATGGGCCGTACGGCAACGCGCATGATCGAGAACGGTCTGTGCGTGCTGGGTAAGGAAGATCACTACGACTACTGGGGCAACCACGTCCCGTCGAGGACGCAGGTCCAGTCGGGGACGAAGGGGTCTCTGGAGTACGCGAACAAGCTCAGGAAGAAGATGTATCTCCCGCCATTGACGGAGGACGTTTAATGAAGTTCGGCATTATCTACTCGGTCGATATCTATGTGGATGCTCCGTTTGAGCCGCGTGAGCATACGCTCTCGGACTTCGAGCCAAAGCGTTTGAAGCAGCGGGGCGTGTGGCGTAAGACCGAGACATCGAAGAACATGGAGCAGGATCATCCGTGTTACGAGACGGTTGCTCACGCTAAGTGGGTCGCGTTGTTGACGAAGGAACAGCTGAAGCAGTTTCTCGACATGTTCCTATTCGAGTACCGTTCGTGTTGCGATACGGCTGGCGCGCTGGGTATGCCCGGGATGGATCCATGGTATGGGTGTGCTCCGGCGTGGAGCTTCGACGTCAGAGAGGATATGGCGGACGTCAACATATACCTGACGCCATGGCCGGAGGTAAAGCAGAAAACCGGGGTATCCAACCGCGAGGAGTCGTGGAACAGAATCAAGCGCGCGCTGGAGTGCGCGTTTGTAGCGTAGGGAGGAAATATATGCTGGTGGTACATCACAACGACGCTGACGGCCGCTGTTCGGCGGCCATCGTGCTGAAGGCGCATGATCGTATGAACATGCGCTTCCAGGAAATGGACTATAAGGACGAGCTGGATATCGACTCGATCAAGCCCGATGAGCAGGTGATCATCGTCGACTTCTCGCTCAAACCGGAGGTCATGAAGAAGCTGTGGGAGAAGACTCAGAACGTTACGTGGATCGATCATCACGTGACGGCCGGCGACTACGACTACGGCCCGGAGATCAAGGCTCGCATAAAGGGACTGCGCAACTTCAAGGATAAGGCGGAAGCCGGCTGCGAGCTGGCGTGGCGCCATTTCTTTGAGGGACAGCCGGTGCCGATGGCGGTAGCCTTGCTGGGCGACTACGACAAGTTCGCGTTGAAGAAACCTACATCTTTGCCCTTCTTCGAGGGGTTGAAGATGGAGACGGGCATCGAGGATCCGAAGTCGGCGATATGGCGTCAACTGCTTTCGCCGCGCCAGTTCCAGAACAAGGATCTGGATCGGATCATCGAGAATGGGCGGACGGCCATGAAGTATCGGGATGCCTACTGCAAGGAAATGCGTGACGCATTCGGGTACGAGACGGAGCTGGGCGGGCTCAAGTGCTTTGCTACGAACATCTACAAGTTCGGGAGCAAGGGCTTCGGCGACCGAATGAAGGAATACGATGCGTGTATTGCCTACGCACATGACGGGAATAAATTCACTGTCAGCATGTATAGTGACAAGGACGGTGTCGACGTCTCGAAGGTGTGTAAGGAGCAGGGAGGCGGCGGACATCGGTCAGCGGCTGGGTTTACCGCGGCTGAGTTACCGTTTAAGCCGAAGACGGTTAACGCGTAGAGTTTATAACGCATTGTACTTTGTGGAGGAGGAATCTCATGTCGGATAATCTGAAGTATTATCGCGCACAGGGTAAGGCTGTGATTGATATTCCGGAAGACCAGATTGTTCGGGAGATTCCTCCTCTGGCGGAGTCGACCGGCAACCCCTTTCTGGACGTATTGATCGGGGCGGCGGCTAGGGCGAAGACGAAGGAAGAGCGCCAGCGCCACGCCCGAAACATTGTAAACAGCAACGAATGGATTAGTTTTTAGGGGGGAGGAAACGCACAATGGATTGCGAGCATAAGGAATGCAAGGGGTATGATGAGGGGGCGCCGCGTAACTGCAGGCTGGGGCGGCTACCAGACCGCTGCATGTGGCTGCCGGCACCGGACCCGAAGGAGGAGGCCAAACGTAAGGCCTCGGAGGATTGGCTCGTGGACTTGATAGCCCGTGAGCTGGAGACGACGGCCGCGCGGCATTACGACCGTGGCCACTATGACGGCGAAGGCGGACGGCATCTGCCGTACACGCCGGAGATCGACTGGAAGTACAGGGCACGCACGCTGATAAATGCGGCGAGGACGGAGGTATCAGAATGATCGTTAGAGATAACGGACGTGATACGTTACTCATCGTGTAGGCGACCAGCAGTGAGCGGGCCGTATGGGGTCACTGTACGCCCGCGGGATACGTGTCTTCGACGTGGGCGAACGACCATGACCTTGAGGGGCTGATGGCCGCGCATAGCGTTGTACTCATTATCAGGCGAGAGGGCGCCGGCGTTTCGCTCAGAGCCTAAAAAAGGAGTTGACTGTGGTAGCGTTACGCGTTACCATGGTCAACATGACTAAAAATGAACTATACTGGCTTGCAGGTTTACTCGAGGGCGAGGGATCTTTTTTAGCGGGGCCGCCGAGCCGTCCCCACTTGCCCTTGGTAGCACTGTCGATGACGGACGAAGACGTAGTAGCAAAGGTGGCAAAACTTACTGGGTATTCTTACTGTCGTTCCGACCGGGGAAAAGAAAAAGGTTGGAAACCCGCCTATATAATGTCGATAAAAGGCAACAACGCCGTGTTACTTATGAACATGCTCCGGCCGTTCATGGGTGACAGGCGGCGACGCCAAATCGATAGAGCTGTTGCGTCGTACGCGCCTAAGCAGGTACGTAAACTGACGTACGAGGATGCGGTGGAGATACGCAGGCAGCTCGCGGCGGGAGAACGAGGGGTAAGTCTTGCCAAATCTTACGGCGTTTCCAAGTCCATGATTTCGAAGATCAAGGCCGGTAAAAAATGGGACGTCGATCGTAGCCTCGTGGTGGAGTAACATACCACGGCTCCGGTTCGTTAGCTCCTTGGAGGAGGAATAATGAAGGAACGAAAAGAGGACTACGTGTGTCCCGGCTGTGGCACGAACGTGGCGAACTTGGCGAAGTGGAGCGACATGGAACAGCTCAGCCTGATCATACCGGAGATAGTGCCAATGCCGACGAGTGTGCGCGTTACTCGTAACGAGGTTACGACGCTGTACGTTCCGGTGGAGGAAGTCAAGGAACCGCTGTTCGAGCGGATGCGGGCTGCGTTTAACGAGTGGCGCCAGCGTCACGCATTCAAGCGGTTGGCGCCGGCGTACCAGCATCTGTTCAAGGCGTTGGGGTGCGCGCCGATACCGGATACGCGGGATGAAGAGGGTAGACCCGTTTGTCGGCATTGCGGCTGTATCGTGTGGTCGCCGCTCGGGATCAAGACGCGCGATTGTGGACATCACTAAGGAGAATTGAAAATGATCAAGAATGCAAAAGTAGACGAAATTCGTTCGTGGCCACTAGAAAACGGGTGGTATATTTCACCCGATGGCGACTGGGTCCATCTCGGCAATTATGTCCAGCTCGGCGACTGTGTCCGGCTAGGCAACGATGTCCATCTCGGCAACCTTGTCCAGCTCGGCAACAATGTCCATCTCGGCAACCTTGTCCAGCTCGGCGACTGTGTCCGGCTCGGCAACGGTGTCCATCTCGGCAACCGTGTCCAGCTCGGCAACAATGTCCAGCTCGGCAACTATGTCCAGCTCGGCAACGATGTCCAGCTCGGCAACGATGTCCATCTCGGCAACAATGTCCAGCTCGGCAACAGTGTTACGTCAATGATGTTGAACGAGCAGTTACGTGAAGCGTACGGGAAGGATGGAGCGTCGCATGTCTTTTCCAAATGGGTTACGCTAGACAGGAAAAGTCCTAACTTTGATGGTGGGACTGTCATAGAGTATCCTAAGGGAGCAACCATCGAAGCGGAAGGTGAGATATCGGACCAGCAGTGTGGGCCCGGGCTTCATGTGCTCAAGCGAGGACACCATCCATCATGGTACGGGCTGTGCGATCCGGGTATGGAACTGCTGTGTCTGGACGTGCGCGTTCGTTCCGAGGATATATTGTTTGCAGGTCTTCCGACGATGGATGGGAAACTGCGAGTACGGAGACTGGAGGTATTAACCTAGGGAGGGTGTTAAATGATTTCGACGAATGTGTTGGGGGGTGCCGCCATCATAGGCGTCATAGCCGCCGGCTGGGAGAAGCTGAAGGCGCTGTTTCACCGCTTCTACTCCGTCTTCGTGATCACGATGACGGTGGAGGACCAGGCGGGTTATGCGATGGCCATGTATCTCACCCACCAGTTCAAGCGATCGCGAATTGGTGACGTGGATATCACGGGCTACAACGAGTACGTCCGCCCCAAACAGCGGAATCAGCTGATAGCGCTGCAGCGCATCTCCCAGAAGGCTACGACGTGGTGGAAGGGCGGCCGCTGGCTGTCCGCCTCCCGTACGTGGTCGCAGGTGAAGGTGGTCTTCATCCGCGGTATGTTCAACCCCCAGCAACTCTGCATCGATGCCGTTAACTTCTTCAATGCGCAGAAGATGACGGATGCGGAGGGTGGAAATCGCTTCTTCATCATAAGGGAGCAGGGGACGGTGGGTGAGACTTCCGTCGTCAACTTCGGAGGCGGTGGCAGCTCGAAGTCTGATGGGGACAGCGGTTCAACCACGGCGGAGGACGAGAAGGATCACGCCGGTAAGGCCGACAAGTATACTTCGTTGCCGCTGGGATGGACCGTCGAGCAGATCGGGCAACCGTACAAGCCGGAGGCGATAGACGTCGTATGTCTGTCGGCGGAGGGGTATGCGGCGTTCGAGGCCGCGAGGTACTGGCGGGAGAGCGAGGAGTGGTTCAAGGCGCGGGGTATCCCGTGGAAGCTGGGACTCATGTTTGAGGGAATGCCCGGCACCGGTAAGACCCTGCTCGCCCGAGCAATGGGACAGACCCTGAATATGCCCATATTCGTCTTCGATCTGGCTACGATGTCGAACAAGGACTTCGTGCAGGCTTGGCGGCGGATGATGGACTGGTCCCCATGCATCTTCTTCGTCGATGACCTCCACGCAGTGTTCAACAAGTCGGAGAACGTGGCCAAGCTGGGAGACCGGCCGGGGCTGACGTTCAACTGCCTGCTGAGTATGCTGGACGGGGCGGAGAATTCCGAGGGAGTGCTCACGATCATCACCACCAACCACTTGGAGACGGTGGATCCCGCTTTGGCGAGCGGGAACGGGCGTGCGACCCGTCCGGGCCGTATCGACCGCATCGTGCACTTCGACACGCTGGATGAAGCCGGCCGCCACAAGATGGCGAAGCGGATCCTCGGGGATCTCCCCGAGAGCACGTGGATGCCGATCGTGGATGCACATCCGGATACGACGGGCGCTCAATTCCAGGATATCTGCTGCCAGAAGGCGCGGGTGTTGTGGAGCGAGAGGAGTTAGGTTATGACGTTATGGCACGCACATGTGGAGACGAGGCATTGGGACTTCGATGCCTACGGGGAGACCGAGGCACTGGCACTCCAGACCCTGAAGGAGGGTTGGCTGACACACTGTACGCAGACGCATGCGACGATGACGTGGGATGAGCTGCGGGATGATGTGTGCGTCAACGAGATCCATACCGGACAGTGCTATCGCGACGGAGAGGAGTTGCTGACATGAAGCTGAACGTGACGATTGAAGTGGAGAGCCCGAAGGCGTTGGCGACTATCCTGAAAACTGGCGCGGATTATGCTCTCTACGACTATGAGGTTCTTGCCTTCCGGACGGTTCCGGAGGGTGAGAGCGCGGAGCTGCGAAAGCTGGTTGACTTCTTCCGTGGATCGGATAGTATGGTTGGGCGCCCGGAGTTGGACGATGAACAGTTGGCTACGTGCCGGAAACTTTGCGAGGCAATGGCCGGCATGTCATGATAATCCAGTGTAGCTCAACCGGTAGAGCGGGCGGCTGTTAACCGTCAGGTTGGAGGTTCGATCCCTCCCGCTGGAGCCAAGAGGGTCTTATGAAATACGCTGATCATTGCAAGGAATGCGAGACCAAGCTGGGCAAGAAGTGGGAAGTAGTCCACCGCTGGCTCGATGAGTTTGCGAAGCCCGGTTACCTGAACTACCACCGCGCCTTCCGCCACCATGCGGAGGGCATCGAGGAGGTAAGAAAAAAGTGGGGCGATAAGGCCGCGCAGGCCGCCGAACTCCACGTCATAGCCGACTTCGGGTACGTTCCGACGGAGGAGGAGCTGGACAAACGCTTCAACTGTGTGAAGACCAAGAGTGACAAACGGGATTAACATATGTTAACCTACTTGATGTAGGTTAACATAGACACAGGAGGAACCAATGGCCGCGAAGAAGAGAACCATGAAGCGCCGGCGACACGTTCGGCGCCGGATCATCACCGTCACTGTTATGTAGGTGCGTTATGAAACCGACGAATTTTGTAGTATTCAACAAGGGCGACGTCAGGAAGATCCTCCGCGGGTTCGGTTTCCGGACCTACACACGGAAGGGGAAGACTTTCGTCTATGGCCCCGACAAGTCGGGTAAGGTCGTATGCCCAACGTGCAAGACGGTGATCACCACCGAAAATCTTGGATGTATAGCTCCCGGCTATGGTAACACCCGGCAGGTCTACTGTGACAATCCGGCGTGTTTCGCGATGTGGGTCGCTATTCACAAGATCACGGACAAGGATTAAAGGTCCGTGCCTATCAGGGCATAATCTATTGGACCATTCTTACATTGCGGGGTAGAGCAGTCAGGTAGCTCGCCAGCCTCATAAGCTGGGTCAGTCGTTGGTTCGAATCCAATCCCCGCAACCAACCATTTTCAATTACCTATTGGAGGAGGACCATGCACGGACTCAGTGTGCTTCAGCGGTATCCGGGTAAGTTGCACCCGCCGGCGCCGGACACAAGCGGGACGCTTTGCGGCACACACGGGTACAAGGCGGATATGGTGGCCTTTATTCGGCTGCCGGAAAAGGCGTGCAGACGGTGCCGCGAGCGTATGAATAAGCTGTTGATGGATAGCCGAGACTAGGAGGAGGATTATGGACAGGAGTCATGTATGCCCCGTATGCGGGGGCACGATGGTCGGCGACGGCCATACGCAGGTTTTACATTGCGAGAACGTGGATGATCCGGAGCTGGACTATATGGAGCCGGATGCGCCTCCTGTCTACTGTTCGGATGGCGATGCCACGATATGCCGCCGGTGCGGGAAACCGCACCAACTTACCGAACTTGACGTGGGATCCGACAGGGAGGTAGAGCGGCTTTGTATATCGTGTTACACCCGTTACGTTATTACGTCAAACCCGTTGGGAGAAAGGAAAAGAAACAATGAGTGATGTGATGGACCGTCTTCGCGAGTTGAGGCATGCACACCCAACATCGGAAGCGTTTGCCCGGGCGGCACGAGATGAGGATCTGATCCGATCTATGTCGGAAGGCCGTCGGATATTCCACGGACTGAGCAAACATGCGGATCTGAGGAAAGTGAGGAGGAGCATCAAGTAGTGTCGAGTATTTCATTGCATAAGGAGCTGGGGGTCAACCCGCGGCTCATCACCATCTGCTGCTTCGCGTGCGGAGAGCGGAAAGACGATTCGATAGCCCTGTTGGGCACCAAGAATTACAAAGAGAAGTGTCCTCAATGTGACACATGGGTTTTCGGTGGCGTCAAGCGGAACGACAAGTGTCCGAAATGCGGCAACGCAAAGATCGGCTGGGATGGCTGGGAGCGTGAGGAACTCCGCGATACGGAGAAGATTGAGCAGAACGGCATATGCCAAGAATGTCAAGGGCATATGAAGAAGGGGATCATCCTCGTCTCCGTTCGTGACGATCAAGTTGGTGAGAAGAATCCCTACCGTACAGGCGGATGGGTGATCATGAAGGAGGAAGCCCTTCGGCGGCTCGTAACGCAGCCGGAACTGGCCGATCAGATTTGCCGGAAGCGTATGTGCTTTCTGCCCGATGAGGTATGGGATAAGGTTGGACTACCGCGCGGTGCGGGGGAGGTAGAGAATGGAAGCAGAAGCTGAATCGGACCGGTTACGGGATCGCTTAGCCGAAGCGGGCATATGTCCGCGATGTTTGAAAGAGTACGTACATGATGTGGATGAGCCCTTCGCATATTGTGACTGTGGTACAACAGAGTGGGCGGCCGAGTGGCCGCTTATCTTCGCGTTGCGTCGTAAAGTACAGGATTTAAAGTTCGTCGCCCGGATGCTGGCTACGGCGATGTCCGGTGAGCACGCGCCGCGGGACTTCCATGTCTGTGAGGCGTATGAGGTGGCAAAGAAATATCTTGAAGTAAACAATAACGACTGAAATTGTGTAGTATAGTAAACAATCTGCACAAAAGGAGCGAAAATGAAGGTGCGTTTGACATTCAAGACGCCGGACGTGGTGGATGACGCCATCGAGCAGGACGGGCTGGAGGATTACGAGGTGGAGATCCACAAGGCGTGTGACAAGTGGGTCAGGTACGGAGAGTACCTGACGGTTGAGGTTGACACGGAGGCGGGCACTGCGACGGTGCTGCCGGTATAAGGAGGTATGATGGCTGGCGAAAATGATTGGCCGAAGCATGTGATAGAACTGTTGGATATAGCGGAGGTACGGTCGCTTCTTCAACGGCAGTGGATTGCCTTGAATAGACTCCCGCCGCTTGCGAGGCATGACTGGCTACTGGTGGAGAAAGGCACGCCGGTCGGCGTGGTCGATGCACTTGATGAGATTGATGGTATGTCGCGGGAGTTGAATTGTAAAGTACGTATATACGTTCGGAACGGTTACGCCTTCCACCTTGGTTGTGTTCCCCTTTCGGCGTTGGAGGAGAAAGCGGATGGCTGAGCAAGACGTTGATGCACTGGCGGAGGAGCATGCCGACAAGGAGAAGTATCCGGAGTGTGCGAAGTGGGCTTGGGCCCTCGAGCACGGGTATCCGGAACTGAACGAATTCTTTGACTGGCTGGAGGATAAGGATATACAGCTTGGTGACGCTATTGCTGACGCCATGCCGGACACAGAATCAAGAGAGCAGCTTCTTGCCCGCTTCTTCGATATCGACTTGAAGAAACTGGAGGAAGAACGACGTGCCATCCTCGAGGAGCAGCGGAAGCTGAATGAGGAGACGGATAAGACCAAGGCGTATCGGGAGGCTGCCCGTAAACGCTACGGCAGTGACGACATAGCGGTTGATGGCAACGCCGGCGTCAGCTACGGCAGCGACCCCGGCGCCTTCGTGGCCGCTTGGTTGTGGGTGCCGGAGGAGGATATCAAGAAATGAAGTGCGGAGTAGTCAGCTCGAGCACGTTGCATAAGCATGGCCGGTGGGATGCCGGATTTTACTTTGGACATGCGAAGCGTGAACGTGATAGAGTCAAGCGTGCTGAAGACAGGGTGACGGAGGCAAAGCGCAGTCTTCAGCGCGCGAAGGAGACCGTTGCCGAGGAGGAGAAGCGGGTAGCCGCTCTCGTGGAATCCGGCGAGGTCAAACCTATCGGGGCGTAGCGAAGCCGGGTTTATCGCACAAGTTTTGGGAACTTGGGATCGCTGGTTCGAATCCAGCCGCCCCGACAAACAGAACTTTGGAGGAGGATCATGCAAATTGACGGAGTATTCTTTCAACCGAGTCTTGAACTACAGGCGTTGGCAGAGGAGTATCATCGGCGGACGGAGGAGTACGATCGTACCGTCTGTACCGGACCGATAAGAAATGGCGGGATCATGCCCGCCACATCACGCGAACACGGGCTGATCGAACAGAACGCACGTAATGTGTTCAAGGAGCTGGCGAGGCGGGCGGCGGCGATTGGCATATGGCGCCGACAGCTGCATTATGCAATATCAAATTATCGGAGGTATCATGATGAAGAAGTATGTGATCGTCAAGTGTGACGACTGGGAACAACTGTACATCGATGGCAAGGTGAGCGTCGGTGGTCACAGCCTGCGGCTCATTCCTGACCTGCAGGAGGCTGTGCCGGACGCCACGCTGTCGGACTTCGAGGAAGTGTGGGCTGATGAGAAGTGGGTGGAGGAAGAGGCATGCGGCTGCTTCCCCGACAAATTGGAAGATGTGAAACTGAAGGAGAAATAGTAAATGGGTGCATGGGGGCCTGAAAGTTGTAGTAGTGATGCCTGCTGGGATCTAATGCATTCGATTCCGGATATCCATAAACCGCAACAGCGGCACGTGGAGAAGTGCATGCACGATGTATTGCGTGCCGAAGCGTGTTCGTTTTATCCGCGGGCGCGCTTCGGCGTCGTGGTGTGGTTGCTCGATCACGGAATGATTGTACCCGACAAGTATCTGGCGTGGGCAGAACAGGAGGGCGAGTGTTTGATCGATCTCTTCACTCACGACGAGGATCGAGACTCGGATCGTGTTCCAATTCTCGAGCAGGAGTTGGAGATCGTACGTGCGGCGCGGGCGAACGGGGGGAAGGGCGTTGGGCGCAAGGTGAAGGGCCTGTTCGACAGGATCAACGATGCGGTGGCGTCCGGTACGCCCGGACTCGTGAATCAACCAGCGTAGGGAGGACATATGTACAACAACATAGCGCTACTCATCGGCCATCTTGTGGGAGACTACATCCTACAAAATGACTACCAAGCCGTGAACAAGTCGAAACACAGTTACGCGGGGCAGGCGGGGTGCGCGCTGCATTGTTTTCTGTACTCGACGGCGGTGGCGACGTGTGTCGTCGTCGCCGGATGGCGTACGTTCGATCCCGGGCTCTCGTGGCCCGTCGCATTCGTCGTGGCATATGTTACCCACTTCCCGATCGACCGCTGGAGTCTGGCGGCCTGGTGGGGGAAGCTGATCAAGCAGACCAGCTTCGGGGCCGTGATGCGTACACGGAAGGCGTCGTACGGCGAGGTAGAGGTCGAGGCATTCAGTCCGAGGGCCTTCTTCGTCGCGCCCGTGTACATTGCAGTCGACAACACCATGCACCTCATACTGATGTGGGTTGCATTTTCACTACTGGGAGGATAAGTGCCGAAATACTTCGTGTGTAAGATCTGTGACGACTTGGTTCCCGAGTATGATTTGAGGGAACACCTGAGAGAGCATCACCCTGCGACGGGGAGTATGGATGCTACCGAAGTCCGCAGTCAGTACGTATACGACCAGCGTCGTAATGAACTGAATGCAATGCGGCGCCTGTTGGAGCAGGATCCGGACGCCAAGCGCGTCCGTGTCTTCCTCGGCGGGACCTGTAACGGATCGAAGTGGCGTGACGATCTGATCAAGATGTTGGATACGGAGAACCTCTCCTATTTCAACCCCGTGGTCGATGACTGGACTCCGGAGTGTCAGAAGGAGGAGATCCGGCAACGGGAGGAAGTATGCAACTACTACCTCTACGTACTTACATCGAAGATGACGGGCGTATACGCGGTCGCGGAACTGGTGGAGGATGCTGTACAGAATCCTGATCATACCATTTTCTGCTTCCTTTGCGTGGACGAAAAGGATACGTTTACGACCGGACAGATAAAATCCATGCAGGCGGTGGCATCCCTCGTACGAAAACGGGGTGCTGCGGTCTGCGAGTCGCTCCACGGCGTAGCAAAAATGCTAAACGAGCGGGCGCAGGAAATACCATTATATGGTACTACGGAGTAGAGGAGGCGTAGCTCAATAGGCTAGAGCACTTGATTGTCGATCAAGGCGGTGCGAGTTCAAGTCTCGCCGTCTCCGCCAAAGGAGGAAATATGAAAGGATTAAGTTTGATACTGTGGGTGCTGTTTGCGATGGCCATACTGGGCGCAGTAGCGGTTAGCCACATCGTGGCAGGTATCTCATCTGTCCGGGATGTCGTTCCCGGCAACCCAGGCCATGATGTGTGGCCGGCGCATATTGATACTAACGCGGTGCCGACACTTGTGCGCTACATTTCACGCACCAACACATACGCCAGTGTGGTTACACTCTGCGGTACTAACTTCTACCACGTTTATGGCGAAGCCCGCACCGTCGTCTTCAGCAACGGCGTATGGTACATATCCAAATAGCACCAGTAGCTTAATTGGCAGAGCGCCAGCGTGCCATGCTGGAGACCGCGAGTTCGAGCCTCGCCTGGTGCTCCGTAGGTGCTTCTGAAAAATGAGCGGTAGTGTTCGTGGAGGAGGAAATAATGATTAGTGAAACGCAAGAGGGTGTACTCGAGGGTTTGATCGAGGAGAAGCTGAATGCTACGCGTGAGCGTTGTAAGTTCAAGCGGGCGTGGATTCCCGAAGGTTGGGCGTGTGTTGAAGTCAGAGAGTTTTCGGTACAACTGGCACAGGATATACGTAAGGCGTTGGAGGAGAAAGAGGACGAGCACTGTACGGCTTGTGAGTACCTCCGCAGCAAGATGAAGTTCAAGGACAGGCGGTGGTTCTGCCGTTTCCGCGGATGCATCGAGGATCCGGAGAAGAAGACATGTGACGAGTTTCGCAAACGGAATCCCAAAACGTACCACGCCGGGTCGTACGCGAACGACTACGTGTCGGAGCACGATAAGGGGAGGGAAGAGGAATGATCGAGCGAATCATGGGTGTTGACTTCGAGGTCAACGAGTGCGCCTGTAGCGCGTGCCGGAAGATGTGCGATACGCCCTGCTGGGCGCTCCCCTCGGAGATTGAGGCGATCGTGGCCGCGGGGTACCGGTCACTGCTGGAGGCCGACATTGTTGGCATTGATACGAACATCGTGAGGCCGGCGGACAACTATGCGTCCGGCTACTGCATCTTCTACAGCACATCGACGGGTAAGTGCTTTCTCCACGACAGGGGATTGAAACCGTTTAATGCGCGCGTTACATGCGCGTGCAAGTTGTTGGGGCCTGAAGGGAGAGCCGACGCGGAGAGTGTTACGAGGAAGGCGTGGGGTAGCGTGGACGGTAAGCATCTGTTCAGTCAGTTGGCGCCGACACTAATTAAACGAAAGGTGAAAAAGGTGGCGTAGATGGCGTTGAAGATGTACATACTGATACTTGACTCGGTGGACTTGGGCCACGCCATACTCGGTGCGGCGCATGCTTCACTCGGCGGGTATTGACGTTTACCAACCCTATGAACTGGATGGACAGCCAAGTTACCGTCGGTAAAGCGGTTGAAGATACCATGGAATGGGTACACAAGTCATTTCGCAAAGTTGTGTGCCGGGTTACGGAAGAGGAGTTTGAGAGGGCGCAAGGAATAGCGTTGGAGCAGCGCCTTGTATACCGGATAATGACTGAGTCTGCGCTGGATAATCAGCCGGTTTCGCTGGTGTTTGCTCCCCGCGAGGAGTGGCCGGCGTTCTTCAAGAGCCTGCCGCTGTACAAGGAAACATCGGGTAGCAACGCTACAAAATCTAAGGAGGGTGACGTGAGGACAGCATTGGATGATGCAGTTGACACATTCGCAATCGAGATGAAGAAGCGGTTGCGTGAACGGGGCGAGCAGGGCGCGAGAGGCTGGGATACGGATCCCGTCCAGGAGATCGCGCAGGACATGCAGGACGATGCCATCCGGGTCCGCCACGCTGGCGGGGATAAGGAAGTGGACATTGCCAACCGCGCGATGTTCCTGTGGCACCGGAAGAATCGAACGGAAGAGTAGCGGCACCCTAAGCGGGGATGGTAGTTATGACTCAAATCCTTCACAGGGGTATACTCAAGTCGAGCGAAGAAACGGTTCCTTTCCATAGGGAGATGAGTTTCCGAGATCTTGTAGATGATATCCACAAGGATTTTGATTTCAGAACCATCATCAACGGCAAACAGGGTCCTACGGGGAAGTGGGACGGCTGGCCCGGTTACAGGATGGAGATCGGGGATAGGGGGCGGGGACAGGTGTTCTGCCTGCTAGCCCATTTCAGGGCATGGTATTATACGGGCTTGACGAGAAACTACTGCCACCACTGTCCCTTCTACGAGAAGCAAACGACCTTGATGGATCAGGGGCTTACCGAAGTATGTGGCAAGGGATATTGGTTGATGGACGCGAACTAAAGGAGGAGCAAGATGCCAGTATGCAATAAATGTGGAGAGACATTCAACGTGGAGGAGGCACCGGGCGCATTGCTGTTCGGCCACCCTTCGACGGTGAAGGAGGCTGTGCCGGTCATGAAGGCGCATATCTGCCAACAGTGCGAGGTGGAGTTCATAGCGGACTTCAAGATCCCGCCGAAACCGTTCCGAACGACGGAGCAGATCCTCGATCGGGTCCAGATGTGTAAACAACTGGGTGCGACTGACGAACAGCTTATCCCGGTGACAGCGCTATGCTTAATATCCGATAAGACCATGGTGATGACGAAGGCGCAGCAGGAGCAGGCGCTGAAGTCGTATATGCGGTTCATTGAGGAGCAGGCGGAAAAATGTCCGATCAAACCCACGGCCCCTGACGGATATGAGATCGTTGGCGTACCGTTTTTGGGAATGCATCCGCCGGAGCCGATACAGGAGCATGACGCGTGGTCATATTTGATGACTGATCGGACTGGTGACCCGTTCGCGTGGCACACGCTTGGGCGGGCACCATACCGTCAAGAGATCGTCATAAAAGACGACATGGTCGACCATTGGTTTGTACTCTACAGAAGAAAGGCGCATGATAATGCCACATCCGAATGAACCATCGTTGGAGGAATTGTACGCGATACGGCATACGCTGTATTCCGATACCGATCCCATGTCGGTGAAGAAGCTTGAGGCTATCGAGGTGCAGATTGCACGGTTGAAGGCGGAGAAGGCTGAGGCGGCTGCGGCGGCCATCGAGAAGGAGGAGAACGATGCTGTCGACAGCGGAAGTTGATAAGCTGGCGGAGAAAGCTCACGCCGGTCAGACGCGCAAGTTCAGCGGGGAGCCCTATATAGAGCATCCCCGCCGGATTGCGGCGAACAGATGAGAAGAAGAAGGAGGAACGATGAAGAGAGCGTTGTTTATCGCATTGCTGGTGCTTTTCAGCATCGTCGGCACCGTTCAGGCGGAGGAGGAATCCGGCCTGTGGGTGATTAAGTCGATCGAGGACTTCAACACCTCGAACTACCACTGTCTCAGCGCGGGACTATGTTCCTACTCGGACGAGGTGGAGAGTATGGAGTATGCGTGCTACGGCATGTTCTCCATGATCGGATACAAGGACCTGCTCAAGTTGGACCTTGGTGCCGTTGTCCCCTTCTACAAGTTCGAGGACGATCACGGCCTGCGCATTACGCTCGCGTACGGAGCTTCGACCGTCTTCAACGACGTGATCGGCGACTACGACATTGAGCTGGGCGTGTACGGCGGGTTCTCCGCCTCAAGGCATCCTTACGGCGTCAGAATAGGGTTAGCGTGGTAACATGAAGTGTCCCGAGTGCGGAACATTGATGATAGACGTTGAGTACCCTTATGACTCGCCGGACCATTACGATGGTGTCAGCGAGCATCAGTGCCTGAAGTGTCTGCTCCGCATCGGGAGATGGTCGGGGAAACGGTTAGGCGCCGAGGAGACCGAACCAGTGTTCGGTGAGAAGCGTGAAATGGGGGCATAGCTCAGTTGGTAGAGCACGAGCTTTGCAAGCTTGGGGCCGTGGGTTCGAATCCCTCTGCCTCCACCAGTCGTGATTTGAATAATACCCGTCGGGAGTGTACGAGCCGCTTTGTAGTTGTTACCCGATGAGCTAGTGCGAGTCATCGTGTCTATGATACCCACAATAACCGTACAAACCGCCGAGTAGGTGTTGCCCCCGAGGCGACCGTGTGAACCTAACCGAGAACGATGCCCAGAACGACGACATGAGTTGGATGCATAGTGAGAACCGAGTGTAATGAACAATATTGATATCATGGTGATGGGAGACGTCCATGGCGAGTGGGGCGCATTGAACACGTTGGTGAACAAGAAGCGCCCGAACATCATTCTCCAATGCGGCGATTTCGGCTACTGGCCGAGAATGGAGGAGCCGGACTATCGGCAACGGCACATACGTGCAGGGCGTCTCCCAAAGCATCCGAAAATGCCGGAGGGTACAACGCTCTACTGGTGCGACGGTAACCACGAGGACCATGAGTCCTTGGGCCTGCGCGACACCGACGAGTTTTGGCCGCGGGTCATCTACAAGCCCCGCGGCTCTACACTGGAGTTGCCGGACGGCCGGGTCGTGCTCTTCATGGGAGGCGCCGCCTCCTACGATAAGGAGTACCGGACTATCGGGCTGGACTGGTTTCCGGAAGAGATGATCAGCTACGCGGAGGTGGATGCACTGGACCCGAACCTCCGGGTGGATATTGTGATCAGTCATACTTGTCCGGAGGAGTTCGACGTCAAGTACTGTTCGTTCAGGATGTATGATGGATGCCGGAAGGCGCTGTCGCATATCCTCAAAATGTATAGGCCATCGCTATGGTATTTCGGGCACTGGCATCAGCACAGACAGCTTTACGACCGCGCTCTCGGTTGTCGTTGGGAGGCATTGAGCTACGCGGGCGGCAGCGGGCGGTGGTGGTGTACGTTAAAATCTTAGTTATCGGAGTTGTGGTACCCAGATTCCCAGTACGAGTTATATTATCAGTGACACCCTTATACCGCGCACGAACCAGCATAAGTACGATACCCGTATCAGAAGCGTGAACCTACATGAGGTTGCTGCCCATATGACCAGTGTGAGTTATCCTAAAGACGTTACCCACACAGCCCGAACGAACCGACTGCAAGGTGTTGCCCGCAGATACTGTGTGAACCGGTCATGAATTGTTGCCCTTGTGCAAGACGTGAGTCCGAATGAGATTGATACCCATCCTTGAATTACGAGGTGATGACGCCACGATACCCGTCGATCATAAACGAACTGTGTAACACTTGATACTCATAGGTGGAAAGTGAATCAAGAAGAGTGTGTTATCCGTCGCTGGAACGTGAACCATATCTCGATCGATGCCCGGATGAAAAATGTGAATTATGCTGGTAGTGTTCTCCGTTAGACAGATATGAACCAATGATCGTGTGATACCCCAAATGGCAGGTGTGAACCTGATAATTCATGGTAACCGGAACGGGAATGCGAGTCGGCAGAAGTACGATAACCTGTATGACTATACGAACCTTCGTAGAAGCGATACCCCAGCGACACGCGTGAGTTTCCGCACAAGCGATACCCAGAGCACATGTACGTCAATTTGACAACCGTTGTCGGAAACTGTAACATTCCGACAGTTAGTAGCAGCCTATGTTTTCCGCATACTTTAGTTTCGGCAGGTTCCGCGGTTTTCGGATCGTACATGACGGTCCGGAGCTGTGGATACGGTTCGGCTGGATGTCTGTCTGCTTCGTGTCGACGGATCTCGAGCAGCTGATGCAGGACATTCTCGCGGAGCTGCGGGAATACGACCGGCGCAAGCCGCACATCAAGCAACTGGAAGAACGCATTATCAAGATGCTCGACGGGGAGGAGCAGGCCCACAGTCTCGAGAGGGAATTGCGGCAGGCTCTGGAGGAAATGGACGACGAGGTGATGGACGCGCAGGCGGAGCGGAGCGACATGGAGGAGCGGCTTACTGCGTTGAAACATCATCTTGATGATCTGTACGAATATTGGCAGTTCCCAACGGGCCGGTAGCTCAGTTGGTTAGAGTGCCGGCCTTATAAGCCGGTGGTCGGCGGTTCAAGTCCGTCCCGGCCTATTTCAAACAGGAGGAGTTAATGCAAGTCAAGTATAGTCTGGTTGTGCCCGCGGATTGCACGAGCGACCCGCATCCGGTCCGCTATGACGATGCGGACACAAAAGGTAAGTTGTTCGAGACGGTGCTGGGTGACATCGTTCGCGTTTGTGAGTCGGACATGGTTCAACATGTTCGTTCCGTTCGCGCTGTTATCGGAGAAACGTTGTACGATAGCGACCACTACGGCGAGAGCCCTATTGGTGATAAGCCGAAGCATACACGCAAGGTTGTATCCGATATGGCGAAGAAACATAAGATTCATGGCCTGTATTTCTGGAGCGATGCGGAGGAGGGCGCTAAACATTTGCCGCCCGGGCTTACGGGCGTGAAGGAAATCGCGAAGATACTGCTTGAGAATTCAGACGAGTTTGACAGCTTGGTGATCGGCGTAACATGGCGGTTTGTTGGCGATTCGTCCTGTTCGGATTATATCGAGTTCGGACCCGGTACGGAACACGGCGGTGTTACCACCGTAAATTACGGTTCACAGGATTGGTGGATCGAACACAAGGATTACGTGCCGTGGTGTGACGAGATGGAGAAGTTTCTTGGAAGGGAGTTTCCGCGTGATGGTGGAAGGCGTTGAGGTAGCAAAACAATTCGGGGCGTCCAATATGGCGCCCCATACAATTCATGCGCTGGTGACGACGAAATGCAGTTTGAACTGCGCCGGTTGCTTCTACAAACAGAAGGAGCCGGGAGAGTGGTCGTGGCCGCTGGCGGAGAGTATAGTACGTCAGGCGGCGGCGATGCGGGTTAAGTGGTTTGCAATCGGCGGCGGGGAGCCTACGGAATGGCGGCTCCTGAACGATCTGCTTGTATTCCTGTTTCGGCATCATATCCATACAGCGGTTACGACGAACGGAGTAGTGTTACGGCCGGTGCTGGCCGATCGCGTTCATATCAGTCATGATCGGATGCATACGTGCGCGACCGGTTGCATTGATAATCCGGAAGGCCGTATAATCGATGTGTTGCGTGCGATAGACTACTACAAGGGATTGGGTAGCTTGGTCGCTATCAATACGCCGTTGAATGAGGCGTGTGATATCGATAAGCGTATCCTTCGTGCCGTGGATACCGTGGTGGTATTGTTGCCGAAACCGTGGGAACGTACGGAAGGTTGGGACGCTTATTTGCGAACGACTATGGCGCAACTGTCTCTTGCCGGTCCGCAGATATGTGCAGATTCCTGCTTAACGCACTTGATGTCCGGTGGTTGTCAGCAAGGACGGACATCTATGGCCATCGATCAGCACGGTCACTATTCGGTTTGCAGCAACGGCGATAAAAAAGTTGAGGCTTCCAGCTTGCAGGTTGGTTGGGATCTGGTACGCTGTAGAGAGGAAAACGGATTGCCGGATGGGTGTATCCTGAAATAACGGTTTATGGGCCGGCAGGGTAGTACCTGCCGGCCTTTTTTTGGGGTTGCATTGTCGCGTGGTCTATGTCATAGTAGGTCAGTAGCTCAATTGCGTAGAGCATCGGTCTCCAAAACCGAAGGCTGAGAGTTCGAGTCTCTCCTGGCCTGCCAGGGGGTGCAATTGTTCAACGCGTTATAAACATTTTTTTTTTAGCTATCAGCCATGAACAAATCAGCCGGTAAACTTTCTCCACTTATCAGAGCTATTTCACGTGCGGTAAAGAGCAGGCCTGCGCGGCAGCTGGCGGCTGGCGCTGCCGGGTATGGTTATGGTAAGTTGCTTCAGGACCAAGCGGCTGGCGGCCTCGATTATCGTACTCCCTATGGTCGTGAGATCGGTCCTATGCTTCAAGCTCTTTTGTGGGCCCGTGCAGGCGGGGGCCGTAAGGCTTTACGTGGCGCATTCTCGAAGAAGCATCCAGTACTCGTTCCAAGTGGTGCGGGCGTAGTACCACGCAGTCAGCTATCCCTTCCGAAGTCGGTGATGATGTTGGGTGGTGCTCCTGCAATCTCCGGCGGTCTCCGGCGCATGCTTGGCGAATCGGAGCCCGGTGAGGTGGTTGATGCCGTGAAGCGACTTGCGGAAGCTGGCGGACAGATCTCAGGCGATCCCGAGGGTTATGCCAGTCGGCTGGCCGAGGGTGGTGCTCAAGGTTTTACCAAGTACGTCGAATCTCCTGAAGGACAGAAGGCAATAGCAGGCGCTGCGGGTCTCGTCGGTAAAGAGCTGAAACAGCCACTTACGGAGGCGGGTAAGGAGTTGCTCAGTGCGGCCAAGCCGGAAGCTGAGGGGTGGCTTGCTAAGGCAAAAGAAATTGCTCCTCTGATGGGGGCCGGCATGGGACGGACGTTGGGCGCCATGGGGCTCGGCGGTCTTGGAACTTATGGGTTGGCGCAGCTGCTGCTCGGCGGCGGTTTACCATCGGCGCAGAAAGCTTTTAAGGGTAGGACACCCAGCGCACAGGAACTGATTGGGTATGTCGCTAAGCGTGAGAAAAGCAAGCGGATCAGAAAAGCTTTAATTTCGTTGCTCACGATGTTGGGTGCTGCCGGCGCCGGAGCTGGTTACGCATACAGACCGCAAATCGCTGAATTTTGGCGGTCTCATGTCGGTAAGAAATAAATGGTGACAAATAGCACTACCCTGTTTATGATATGGTTTTGGTGGGAGGATTCCGATGCCGGATTTTGGAAACGCATTTAGTGGACTGGCAAACGACAGGAAGTTGACGGCGGAGGAATTGATCCGCGCGATCCGTTTCATGGTGTCGGCGGAGTACGAGGCCGTTCAGCTTTACATACAGTTGGCGGAGTCGACGGATAATGAGAATGCGGCTAAACTTCTTCGCGATATCGCGAATGAGGAGATCGTACATGCCGGCGAATTTCTGACATTGTTAAATACGTTGGCACCGGATGAGCAGCGACTGTATGATGATGGTCGTGATGAGGCGAACAAAGTAATCGGTACAGCCGAGAGAAAAACAGCGGAGGATATGACAATGGCTGACAAACCAACAGGAAAGAATATTCCTGGCGGGTTGGCGGCAGGCCATGCGCCGGCCGAGTACCCGGCGGATCAACTTGCGATGGGAACCAAGGTCGAGATGGAGCACACCAACGATCCGGTCAAGGCGAAAGAGATCGCGATGGATCATCTTCAGGAGGATAAGGAATACTATTCCAAGCTGAAGAAGATGGAAGGCGGCGGTCACTCGAAGAAGGCGAGTGGCGACGAGGAAGAGGTTGGGACTACGCCTACAGCCGAGCAAAAGAAGAAAATACGTGCGTACATCGCGAAGACCCCGAACTTGAGTGATGAAACATTTCATGAGTGGATGGAGGGAGAGGGGATTAACCCGCACGCTGGGGAGGCCGTAGTGTACGCATACGCGCACGAGCTGGCCAGCAAGTCGGCTGCAGTTCTTCCCCCGGAAACTCCGGTATCGGCGCCGAAGCCGAAGGTGACGGCCGAAGACGTCGAGAATGTGAAGTTGAACGATACGGATCCGGAGAAGGCCATACAGGCTATGTCTGGGGCCGTGGGTGAGGAAACGTCGCCGGACACACAGCACGGTGAGCAGACGGAGGCAGTTGATCAGACTTCCGCCATCATCACCGAACGCGGGTCTGTCAAGGGCGCGAAGGAGGAGATGCGGGTCATGAGTGTACACGAAGAGATCCTGATGAAGGTTGCTGAGCTGCTGGTAGACGGCGACATCGATCGTGCTGTTGAGTGGTACGACGTCCTCGAGAAGGATGCGAAACCGGCGTCTAAGGACGCTCCCGGTGAGGGTGGCCGATTCAAGGCGCTCAAGAAGAAGCTGAGCGGCGAGAAGGGCGTGGAGGATCCCGGAGCACTCGCGGCCGCGATCGGCCGGAAGAAGTTCGGCAAGGGCAAATTTCAGAGCATGGCAGCTAAGGGTAAGAAAGCAGCAGCGCTGACGAAACTGGCGGAGTATCTGGACAAGGTAAATGGCTAGACCTCTGTGTAAGCGCTGTATCATGAAGTGGGTGCCGGAAGCCATTCGATCCGGCAAACTGTCATGGGCGAGAATGCATCCCCGCATTAAGGCCGTGTGCCTGAAGGCGGGATACGATCACACACGGGACACGGAGATCGCTGCCGCTCGGCGGCGTTCGAGGAGGATCAAGCGATAATGAATAACAAGACAGGACAATTACAGAAAATGGCACTCTGGAATCTTGCACAGCTGAGCGGGGAGCCGGGGGAGACCATGGACAAGGAAGCATTTGAGCCAATGCCGGCTGGAGGAGCCGGCGCAGCAGCAGCCCCGCCGATGGATCCGGCAATGGCGGCTGCTGGCGGCGCACCGATGGATCCGATGGCGGCTGGGGCGGGCCCTGCAGTTAGCTTGCCTCCTCCGGCGGCTGCTCCAATAGCCCCAGCTGCTCCTCCTCCTGGCGGAGGCGGGGATCCGGCGTACGACATGATCGTACAGGCGGTGCGTCAGGTTGTACAGGAAATGGGCGTTGCGCCCGGCGCAGCTCCCGGCGGTGAGAGTAAACCAGCGAAGGATATGGAAGCTCGACTTGGCGCGGTTGAGGGCGCTCTGGCACAAGTGCTGGAAATGATGGGCTTGGCCAATCCTGAGCAGGCTATGTCTCAAGCCGTCGAGGAGGCTGCACCTGCTCCCGGCGCGGCAGCGGGTATGGGCGCCGGTGCCGGCCAGCCGGCTGAGGGTGCGGGAGCCGTACCACTCGGGGCTGGTCCGATGGATCCCGGTTCGGCACAGGCTATGCAGGGTATGGCACCTCCGGGCGCCATGCAGATCGCAGCCTCCGGCCCACGACCACTTGACGGAGAGAGCGTAACGGACAGGATGGCTGAAATCCTGAAACGGAGCAGGCCAGGTAAATGAAAGTAAGAATTCAGTCAGGTGGCATAACGTCACCTCCGGAGGAGCGGACTGAAGTTGATTCCCTTGTCGTGATGACGGATGAGGGTGATCCTGTTCTCGTCGGACTCAACCTTGAGGGAAGAGTCTGGTTGAAGACGGCGGATGACCCCGGCTTCGCGGAAGCGATGGAGTCACTCGGTTTCAACAAGCGGAATCTTCCGTTAGTGGACGTCGTGAAGGTTTAGATGTCCGCTACCCGTATCCGTCGTTGAGGTGATTACAGTGTCGCAGTCCAACACAATGCATGTGGACTATTGGCTAACCGACGACGACATTCAGAAGTCTGCGGCCGCCGAGTTTGCGCCCGGGATAACTGATCCGAAGGACCTTGGCGAGGCTACCATGCTCCAACCGGGAGCGCTCGTCCCGTGGGTGGTACAACGGCACATAGCGCGCCGCGCGGGCCCCCACCATGATATCCGGCTGGGCAAGGACAAGATGCTATCCTTCGCTACGAAGAAGGACTTACCCAAACCGGGTGAGAAGATCACCGTCTTCCAGCAACCCCTTCACTCCGAAGCGTACTCCAAGTTCCAAGGTCGTATACCATTAGGCTACGGCGCCGGCCGTGTCCATCGTACCGACCTCGGTGAGGTATTGATCAGCGAGGCCACGCCGAAGAAGGTCAAGTTTACGATCGCGCATAAGAAGAACCCGGAGGATTTTACGCTCGTACGCCTCGGCGCCAAGACGGGGAAGAAGCCGGCGTGGTACCTGTTCAACACGACGGAGACGAAGCCGGTGTCGTACAAGAAGGTGCACTACAAGAAGGTGCCGGCGGAGCAGGTCGACAAGCTGTTCGATCCCAGCTACGTCATGTCCGCGAAGATCGACGGTGCGGCCGCCTTCCTCCGACTCATGAAGGACCACGTTCAGGTCCTGAGCTACCGCGCGCGGAAGGGGACGGGGGAGCCGATTATACACACCCACCGGATGGGACTCGCTGGGAAGAAGTTCGACATCCCAAAGCATCTTCAGGGTAAGACGCTTCGCGGTGAGATATACGGGGAGCGTGAGGGGAAGGCGATACCCGCGGCCGAGCTGGGCGGGATTCTGAACGCTGCGGTGGCCAAGAGCTTGCGGGAACAGGAGCGGAAGAAGATCAAGATGCGCATGGCCCTCTTCGGCGTGCAGGAAGAGGATAAGGGCGTGGAGGCGCACAACCTGCCGTGGGAGCAGAAGAAGATGGTTGTGGATGATGCTCTTCGCCACCTGCCGAAGAGCGTGTTCACACAGCCTCCGTACGCCACCGACGCCAAGAGCAAGAAGCGGTTGTGGGAGGACGTCGTTACCGGTAAGCTGCCGGTGACTCGAGAGGGCGTAGTCGGTTTCCCGGAGATGGGCGGCAAGCCCGTTAAGGTGAAGCAGATGGAAGAGGGCGACGTATTCATCCGTGACATTTTTCCCGGCGAGGGTAAGTATGAGGGCGTCGGTGCCGGCGGTTTCCGTTACAGCCTGACGCCGGAGGGCCCGATCGTGGGTAAGGTCGGTACCGGTTTCTCCGATGACGAGCGGAAGAAGATGTGGACCAATCCTGAGGATTACATCGGCCGAACCGCCCGCGTCAGTTCACAGGAACAATTTCCGAGCGGGGCGTGGCGCGCCCCATCCTATATTGCACGTCACGAGGACTACCCGCTGGCGAAGGCGGCGCAAGCGTTGAAGACATCGATGAGGAAATGGGCGAACAAGCGCGTACTGGAGAAGACCGGCGCGCTCGACCCGCAGATGCTGAAGTATCTACTGCTCGGGACCGGTATCACTGCGGACGTCGCGTTGAACAAGTGGTTGGGCAACCGTGTCGGGCGACAGCTGGAGCGCACACCCGGGACGTACCGTCCCTATATTCCGCGAGTGTATACGCGGATGGGTCTGGACCCCAGCTTCACGACGGTTGCCGTACCCGGTTTGGGCAACGCGGCGTTCGTCCCTCCTCGAGAGGGGAAGAAGTTCATGGGGCAGATGCAGCAACTCGGGCTCGTCGACAATGCGCAGGCGAAAAGAGCTGTACGTCAGGGAATGATATTGTATGATCCTCAATATCTGAAGCCGGGGATGATCGCGCACGAGGCGGGTCATGCCAAGATACACGGCCGGCCGTGGTACAGTCCGTCACGTTTCGTGCAGGGACCACTCCGTTCGGCGGCGAGTGTTGCGGGGCTGGCGAAGACGATGCCAGGCATCTTCGTGGGTATGAAGACCGGCAGCCCCATACTGGGCGCCCTGACGGGGATGGCTTCGGGTGCGGTAACGAACCTGCCGACGTGGATCAACGAGTTGCAGGCCAGCCAACTGGCCAACAAGTATATTACGGAGAGCATTCCGAAGGGGAGGAAGCCGGAGGAACAGAAGCGTTTATTGCGCCGGGCATACGCTACTTACTTACTACCCGGCATAGTACTACCGGCGCTGTTCGGCGCCGGAGCGGCGATGATGGGTCGCCGCAAATAGGAGGAGGAAGGAACAATGGATTACGTTGAAGCGGTAAACAAGTTGGATGGGATGTCGCGACCGTTCGTGTTTTTGGCTGGAGGTATTACGCAATGTCCGGAATGGCAGCAAGAGTTAGTAGCAATAATACAGAAACTTGCGCCGGACATGGTGGGAACGTTATTGAACCCTCGACGCAAAGATTTCCCGATTCACGATCCGAACGCAGCACTAGAACAGATCACATGGGAGTATCAGGCGCTGAACATCTCCGATATCTTCAGTATGTGGTTCTCTGCCAGTGAGAGCGTGCAGCCGATATGCATGTACGAACTTGGCCGGCATCTGGCCAGATTTCAGTGCGGCGCTATGCGGCCGATGAAGATCGTTATAGGCATCGAGCCCGGGTACAAACGAGAACAGGATGTAAGGATACAAACGAAACTCGTGATGGGCGGCTTAAACGCGCCGGCTATCGAGATCGTCGATAGTCTGGAAGCGCATGCGAAGGCCATTATTGAGGCAGTAGACGAGTTAAGCTAATGCAGACAACGGTCGGCCAAGTTCTTATAAATAGCGTACTTCCGGCGCACCTGCGGGATTACAACAGGGTACTGGACAAGAAGGGCGTCAAGGACCTGTTGGAGCAGGTGGCGCAGGAGGGCGACGCTGAGCTGTACCGTGACGTCATACACGCTCTACATCAGGTTGGTCAGCAATCCGCGCAGTCGACCGGTTCCAGCTTCTCAATCTACGATCTGCTGACGCCACCGAAGACCAAGCGGATGATGGATGCCCTCCGCGCGAAGGTGACGGAGACGGTGGAACGTTCGGACCTGACGGAGGAGCAGAAGGAGGCTGCGGTCAAGAACATGGTGATGAAGGCTGCCCCCCGAATTGACGAGACGCTGTTTGCGGAGACGAAGGCCATGGGCAACCCGTTTGCTACGCAAGTTATCTCCGGATCTCGCGGCGGCCTCGGCGATCTTCGTTCCATGCTCGTCGGTGGCTTGATGGTCACCGGTCACAAGGACCGTCTGATACCGGCGCCGATGCTTACGAGCTTCGCCGCCGGCACCGATCCGTTTGAGTACTGGGCCGGAGCGTATGGGGCGAGGAAGGGGACGATCTCATCCAAGTTGGCTACGGCGCGCACCGGCTTCTTCGGGAAGCAGATGGTGCAGGCCGCCCACCGGCAGGTGGTAACGGAGGATGATTGTGAAACGGATCGGGGTATCCCCGTTGATGCCGACGATCCGGACAATATCGGTACGGTGCTCATCCAGCCGGTCGGCTCCATTCCGTCCGGCACCGTTATCGACCCGAGGATTGCCCGGCAGTTGAAGCGGGCAACGGCGGCCAAGAAGGACAAGACGGTCTACGTGCGGTCCCCGCTGACATGTGAGGCAAAGCACGGGGTCTGCTCACGCTGTGTGGGTATCCGCGAGCGCGGGGACTTCCCGGAGATCGGTGACAACGTGGGGGTGGCCGCAGCGCAATCCCTGTCCGAGCGGCTGAGCCAGGGCTCGCTGAACGTGAAGCATACCGGCGGCCGTGTACGCGGCGGCGAGATCGAGGGAGAGCTTACGGGCTTCCCGCTGATCAACCAGCTCGTGCAGGTCCCGAAGAGCTTCCGCGGCGGTGCGGCAGTGGCGCGTATGGACGGGACGGTGAAGGAAGTGCGGCCGGCACCTCAGGGCGGTACGATTGTCGTCGTGGGTGACGAGGAACACTTCGCGCCTCCGGGTCTTGAGGTTACGGTGAAGTCCGGTGACCGTGTGGAAGCCGGAGATATGCTGTCGAAGGGATTGCCGAACCCGGCGGACCTCGTTCGCTACAAGGGTGTGGGCGCTGGACGGCTCGACTTCATGAGGGTATTCCAGAACGCCTATAAGAAGAGCGGGATGTCCCCCAACCGGCGGAACATCGAGCTGCTGACCCGTGGACTCATCAACCATGTGCGCGTTACAGAATTGGACGGGATCGACAACGCGCTGCCGGACGACATCGTCGAGTACACGACCATCGAGCGCAACTACCGGCCGCGATACGGTTTCAGAGTCTTGAAGCCGACGGCCGCCGTCGGCAGCTACCTCGAGAGGCCGATCCATCAGTACTCGATCGGCACCCGTATCACGAAGAAGGTGTCGGACGATCTGCACAAACGGGGCGTGAAGGAGCTGACCGTGCATACGGATCCTCCGCCGTTCGAGCCGGAGATGGTACGTGCCATGCAGCAGATGACGGTCATACCCGACTGGCAGGTACGCCTCGGCGGTTCCTACCTCCAACGCGGGCTTATGGAGGCCCTCCATCGCGGCCGAACATCGAAGGTGCGGGGCGTATCGTACGTACCGGCGCTCGCACGCAGTAAGGGCTTCGGTGAGGAGCTGGAGGAAAAAGGTGTATACTAAGGTTTTAACGCTTGGCAAACGCGGATTTTTATATAACAATGACAGCAGTGTGGTATAGAGATATATCCCCCTGCGTTGTAACAGGAGGCCATACAACACGATGACAACCGAGAAAACAGCACAGGGCGGCGGCCAGAATCCCCAGTTCGAGCGTTCGTTCGCGGACTTGGCTTATGCTTATCTGAAAGATAAAGCGCCCCGCCTGCTCGACTTCCTCGTCGGGTTTCAAGTAATCGACAAGAACGAAGATGAGACAAAGGCCGCCGGCGTCTACGGCTTCAAGGTCGGCAACCAATGGTTCTACGCCCCTGTGTTCTTCCTGAACGGGGAGTTGAAGGGTAACGAGCTTCTGTACATCAAGGAGCAGGACGCATTCGTACCACTCCAGGAAAACTGGGTGAACTACCTCATCAGCCGGAAGCCTACTGTGCTGGGCGAAGGCACGTCCCAAACCGAATCCGACCTCGGCGTCGGCATCCCCGACTTCTGGGTATACCAGCGGTCACCGCTCCGGGGCTGGGACAAGACGTCCTCGGCGCCTACCTCTTACGACCCGTCGGACGAGAGCCGTTACGGTTACTGGTGCGACGGCCAGAAGTTTGATATTACTCCTACGCTCCGCGTGTTCCTCCGCTCACCGAACCATCCCATTTACAAAGAAGCGGCAGCGCGTATGGACTTGGCGAAGGTGATACCGGAGCTGGGGGTGAAGGCTGCGCAGGTGATCGCCGCGCAAATCCGGACATGTCCGGAATTCGGCGAAGCGCTCGGCCGATTCTACAACGGCAGCGATTTACTCCCGCCCATGGAGAAGAAAGCGGAGCAGGAGGTACTTCCACCATCGGATGTTCTGCTTCAGAAACATGGGCTTGACCGACAACTGTTCCGTTACTACGCGACGAAGCTGGCGGGGGCCGGCTACAATAAGCTGGTCGGGACGGATAAGACGGTGGTGCGTGTTCTGACGTCACTGGGCGTGAAGTCAGCTGCGCACCTTCGCGAGGTCCTGCCGACAATAGTTTCTGCTCCCATGGTGGAGAAGCGCGCGGCGGACGAGGTAGGCGACGTCGAGATCGTTACGAGGCGTGAGGGTCTTGATGGGACGGATCTGACGTCGGAGGAGCGAAGTGAGTTGATGGACGAGGGTCTAGTTGTTCGGGATTCCCGAACATCTGACCAGCAGTCAAAGGTCTACGACGTGAACATGACGCAGGAGCTGACCAACCCAGACTGCTCCGGCCTCTTCGAGATGATCAGCAAGGATGGGAAGTCCCATCCCGTTATCATCATTAAGGGCCCGAAGACCATCGGTACCGGCGTGGCCAACGCCGTGCTCGTCATCCAGCGCGACGGGAAGGGCTGGGGCTATTTCGACCCGAAGAAGATCTTCGTCCGTACCAACCAGATCACCGACTGGAAACCTTTCTACGAAAAAGAGCTTATCGACGCATCCAACATGGAGGAGAGGGGTACTTACGCCCTCATCAGCGAGGATGCGGATGGCAGTTTGGTATTCAATGTTGTGGAGAAGGCGGGGAACGACCTATATGTGCACGTGCCATATGGTTGCGTTCAAAGCGATGGGAACCTGATGAGGAGAGACGACCCCTTCAGCTATCGATGCACTATCGATCATGACTTTCCGTCTCAGGATCTGGACAAACCGGATCTTGATTCGGAGCCGAGGGACTGGTGGAAACACAATGTCCGTCCGGTTGTCATATCCGATAGCGTCGGTCGCCTGAAGTCGGTCGGCGACACCCTGATGGTTCCTTCAGCATGCAAGGCATTCCGGATATCGAAGGCCAGCGATGGTTTGGACTTCGTGCCCGGGTGTATTACGGATGCTGAGCTGGCGCTACTGAAGAATGCTGAACTCCGGCCCATCAAGGTCTGGAGTGACGGTCTCGGCTATCAGCTGGATTCGGGTAAACCGGGTCCGCGGCTGCAGCGTGACGATGCGATGCGCGACCTTATACTGCGTCATGGCGTCACGAAGGGTGCAGCGCGTATGATGCTGAAGCGGGCCGATGAAGCAGGTGCAGATACATTCCTGGTTAAGTACGCGCAAGGCTACACCGGTGCCGGAGGTCCATTGATTCCCGGGCCTACGGCGCCGTCTGTAGCGATGTTGGACAACATCAAATACTACGACCAGAATATCGGTGCGCTATCCGAAACGGACCAGTCGCATTACGAGGACGTTCGGCTGCCATTGGCGGGGATGGATGTATACGATCCACAACGTGGTGATCCCCCAACGGCGCGGGCGGCTGTCGATGCGGCGCGGACGGGTCAGAAGGAGGTGCTGGATACTTCGGTGCTCGGCGGGTTGGTGAAGACGATGGACATCGATCCCGTTATCGAAAAGTATTTGGCGGATCTGGTTGTCGGTTTGGACAGGATCGGCAGATTGCTGTTCATGTTCTACTGGCACAACGAGAAGTTCGGTGAGCGTTATGGTGAGGAGGAAATGCGTGAGCTGGAAGACGCTCTGCGCAACACATTCAAGAGCGTCGGCGACTTGGTGCTCTTCCTGAAGAAGAAAACCGTTGAGCCGGATGCCGCGCTACTCGGTTCGGACGTCGACCTCGACAAGCTGAGTTAATCACATGAACAAGCATATCCTACGCACGGCATGCGTGTGTATTCTGGCGTCTGTATTCCTGCTGGCCGGCTGTACGACACCGCTGCATACGCCGCCGACACAGGCGGCCAATGCCGCATACTCCTATTACCTCAAGAACAGGCAGAACGTCAACGTGAGTACGGTGGCGGCACTTCTGTCCTACACGTCATCGCATATCAGCCGCAACCCGATCAGGACGTGGGAGGGGTACGACGAGTACTTCGAGAAGTACATCCAGCAGGTCCGGAAGCGCGGGATGGTCCACGAGAACTATCCGGCCGTGGCCAGCAAGTACGATATCCGGGCCTATCGGCGTTTCGTACAGGAGTGGAGGAAGGAGTGCCGGGCGCACCGTATGAAGCCGGCGGCCGCCGGCAGAGACTTTGCGAACAGCGCAGCGTCGCTGATCTATCAATTACTGGAGAAGGAATATGACCGAGACACGAGATAACCGCATTCCGCAGATCCGCGTTGACGATTTCCGGATCCTTGAGATCACCATGGAGCCGTTTGCGGCGAAGGAGCATAAGGACTGGGCCATCCGCCACGCGGGTATAGAATCTATACCTTTCAAGGGGAAGGGTCAGCGAGTGGGCGTACTCGACACCGGTTGTGATATCCACCACTGCGATCTCCGGAAACAGGTCAAGGGCGCCAGCTTTATCCGCGGTAACAGCCAGGAACCGGTATGGCGTGACGATTGCGGCCACGGTACGTTCTGTACCGGAGAAATCGTAGCGAAGGCTGACGGGCACGGTATCGTCGGTGCAGCGCCGGAGGCTACGGCACTCCACTGCCGTGTGATCTACGGTGACAGCCGTGACCATCGTCGCACGGGCGTCGCCGACGACTTGGCGAGCGCTGTGAACGCGTGCGTGACTGGCGGCTGCGGTGTGATCTCCATGAGCATCGGAGGCCCAAGCTCGAGCCCGGAAATGCGCGAGGCGTTGGAAAACGCAGTATCCGCAGGGGTAATACCCGTGGCGGCCGCCGGCAACGAGCGGCTGGAGGGATCGATGTATGCGTCGTATCCCGCCGCCTACAAGACCGTAATTTCAGTTGCGTCGGCGAACAAGGATGACCTGCCGGCGTGGTTCAGTACCATAGGCGTCGGCGCGGTACGCAAGTCGGCACAGCCGGAGGTGGCGATTGCGAGCCTCGAGTTCTACTGGGGCTGCCTGCCGGGCCGGAGCACCTACGGGAAGATGATTGGCACGTCGATGGCGACACCACTGCTTGCGGCGGTGGCGTTGCGATGGAGGGAGGCGCGTGAAGCACAAGCTGTAGCCGGTGGGGCGAAGATGCCCACGGGCGAGGATGTACTGAAACAGTTTCGTAAGTGGCTCAGGCGTGTCTCCGATGATACGAACAAGAACGGGTGGGATCCCGAACTGGGGTACGGCGTCCTGTTGTTGGATGCGACGGAGATGCCGTAATCACGCATGAGCGGACGAAAGACGGAGATATGTGTGCTGATGGGGCCGCTGCGGCCGCGCGACTGGCGCTGGCAGCGTGTTGAGCAGCTGTACATCAAGTACAAGGCGTCCGGCCGGAAGAGCGCAGGCTTTACAAAGCTGGATGACGACGAGGTCAGGCGTGGCTTCCGTTTCTTCGTCGCACACGAACGGTATTTGGATGCGATAAACGCCAAGAACCGGGATTCGGCGCCGGCGGCTATGAAGCTGCATAAGGAGTGGCCGGATCTCTTTTCGGCGTTTACGATCTCGGAGCGGAGAACGTTCCTCCGCTGGGCCGTCGAGTCCATGATATTGACGGGCGCGACTCCGGCGGAGATCGCCGTGGATATTGGTTGCGAGCCTGCTGTCATAGCGGCTTACGAGACGTTCTTCTATGACGTACGGGACCGGCTGAACAATCAGCTGTACATCATCAACGAGCTGTTGTCGCCGGCGGCGATGGATGGATACGCGACGAACGATTGCGATTTTTTCTGGAAGGGGTTGGGCTACTGGTATGGTCCCAACATACTGAAGGCGTTCTGGACCTTCGAGGTCCTGCCTGATTGTGTGAGGAAGAACATACAGAACCTGATCGATGCTCAAGTGAGCAGGGGTACCGCGCGTGCGTTGCTGGTGCGGTCTCCGAACCAGTTCAATGCACACGAGATCATGGAAGAGCACGTAGCGATCAAGAGCATTTCAGACGAAGAGGATGCGAGCACGCCCGAGGGGCAGATGGCGGCGGGGGCGGCGGTGATGCTGCAGGCACTCCAGTTCAGCTTGGCGGCGACGAAGGATTCGAACGTGCCGGCGGCTACGGAACCGCGGTTGCGTGATACGGTAGCGGAGCTGGCCGGCGAGGAAGTGAAGGAGTTGCCGGCGCCGGTGATGAAGAAGCGGCAGGTGGCGAAAGATGCCATCGAGTTGGCGAAGTCACTGAAACCGGGTAGCACTGCTACAAAATTGCCGGAAGTGGATATGCTGCCGGATGCGCAGCAGAAGCGTGCCGAGGTGGCCCGTGTAGATCGTGAGAGAAAAAAGAACTTGATATTGAGTCGAATTCACGCTAAAACTGGTAGGAAAGGTAAATAGTCTCCGCCTACCTATAGGAGCTTGACCATGGACGTTACGCCTGTACTGCAGAAGCTGGATGAATTTGAGAAGGCCGCGGCAGCGGTCAAACCGTTTGTAATCACCCTCGACACCTTCATCGATCATGTCGACGACTTCTGTAAGTCGGCGGACATGGATGACGAGACCTACGCCGCTCTGTGGGGCACCATCGGAACCTGCATGGAGAAAGCGTCGGCCGGGCCGCAAGCCGTTCCCCCTATGGAGATGGACGAGCCGGCTGCGGTCAGTCAGCAATACGGTGCACCGCCTCCTATGCCGGCAGCGACGCCTGCTCCAGCGCAGCAGCCCGGATGGTGGCAACGTTTTACCGGGGCCATCCCGCAGGTAAGCTGGGGGGATCCCGGGACGTGGGGGAAGGCACTCGCCGGCGCGGGTGCGGCGGGACTCGGCGGACTTTTGTATACGGCCCTTCGTGGCCGCGGACGTGATGAGGAGAGAAAACCGTACCTTCGCAACATGTTGTTGACGGGTCTGCTTGGTGGTTTGGCTACGCCGTACCTCCAGAAGCCGTTGGGGCAGTTGTGGGGCCGGGTGAGACAATATGCAGGAGCGTAACCATGTCAATTGAGGCTATGACCAGTAAGCAGGAATCGGAACTCGTTGATTCCGTAATGGAAGCCATCGGGTTTGCGAACGAGGGCGCCCATCCGAACGACGCGATCGCGAAGGTGGCGGCCAACCACGGCTACAATCAGAACTTTGTTCGCCGGATGGTTGAGGCGTTCAACGTATCGAAGTCGTTGAAGCACCAGAAGGAAGCGTCGGGTGAGGCGAAGGCCGACAGTTTCGCTATCGCTGATCCGGACGTGATCATCAAGCAGATCTGGCCGGAATCGGTGGAGACGCCGGTGGAGAAGAAGTCGGCGGAGTGGGAGCCGGCGGGGACGAACATGGAGGAGAAGCGGTTCTTCAGTCTCGATTCGCAGCCGACGCTCGACAACAATCCGGAAGAGCACTCGTGGGATAAGCAGAGCTTCGATATCCTGCTCAAGCGCGCCTACAACGAGCTGTACCGGCGCGAGCGTATCGTGGAGGAGATGCGGCACAAGATGGCCTCGGCCCGGATGTCCCTCCTCGACAAGGTCAACAAGTTTGCGGCGTACTTCCGGTCCACCGTCCACGAGCCGTTCGAGCGCGTGGAGCGTGCGGCGCTCCAGCATTGGGGCGAACCCGTCCGGCCGCTGATGAACGCGGCGTGGGAGATGTCGAAGGGCGCATCGTTCGGTGAGAAGCGTGCGGAAGCGGCGACTCCCGTCAAGTACGAGGACAAGGAGCCTTACGCGCTGTTGTCCAACGTCATGGACCAACGGGACGCGTATCTCACCGCACTCCGTGATTTCTCGAAGGAGTCCAGCTCCACGAAGGAGTATCGGGACGCGCTCGAGATGCGAAGGCGGATCTTCACGAAGTTAGGGGCTGGGGGTCCCCTTGCCCCTTTTTTCGGCGGGACGTTGGGAAGCTTGGTCAAGGCTCTCCCGAAGAGCACGGTAGCTGAGGAGTTCCCCAGCGCGGCCGCGGCCACGTTACCTCCGGACTACGAGGCTGAGCGAAAGCTGATCCAAGCGCAGATGATGCTCAACGACTTCCTCACCACCGACGAGGTGTTGAGCAAGGCCGAGCCCGGTCGGGTGGTAAACACCTACAACGAGATTGCGGCCATTGCACCGAGGATGGCGGAATCGCCGGCGATGATGCGCGGCGTCCTCCGCAAGGCGGTGGAGAGCGATATTCTGGATCCGTATGAGCTGGCTAACTTGGTGACTACGGAAGTTGGTTTGAAGAAGGAACGTGAACCGCTGGCCCCGATGGCGATGCCTGGGGCGCCGGCTGCCGCGGGAGCATAGACATGGATATCGAGAAAGAAGCTGAGCGATTGGCAGCACAGATGGTGGCGCAGGAGGAAGTCCGGCGGGCCATCGGTGATACCCTGCAGGTGAAGGAAGCACAGGGGCCGGATTGGCGATCAATCCTGCTTGGCGCTGGCGTCGGCGGCGGCCTCGGCGGCTTGACAGGCTGGCTGTCCGCCACCGATCGTGAGAAGGCACGGAAACGCGCGCTTATCGGTTTACTGCTCGGCGCCGGAACCGGCGGTGGCCTCGGTCATCTGGCCGGACGTGCGGCGGCCGAACCCGAGACCCCAACTATTCCTGAAGCTGTGAAAGCGGTAACGAAGCCGAAAGGCGACACACGGCGCGTAACTCCAAAGGGCGTGCCCGGAGCCACGGAGACAGATTACCGGACGCTCAGCCGTGACCCTATATTGGCTACCCTCGCCGTGTTGGGATTGGTGCCGGAAGAACGTATCAAGAAGATTATCGACAAAGGTGGTGTCAGGACTACCGAAAGCGCTCGACGGTTGAATATTCCAGCAAGCGTCGGCAGGGCTGGCGGGAAAGGTGTCGGCGGCGCGGCTGGTATACTCAGGCATTGGGTGCCAGCGAAGTTCAAGCACGAGAAGGCAGTCGCGGAGGCGATGGGTCAGCAGCGCGCCAAGCTGCGTACACTGAAGCGTTTGAAGAAGGTTACGGAAAAGCAGCGTCCGGGGGCACAGCTACCAATACCGGCGAGCCTCGCTACCTTACCGAGCAAAGCTGTCAGGGAGAGCGTTGTTGCTAAGGGCAAGCCGGCGGTACGCGAAGCGATGCAGCGTGCCAAGGGCACGGCCGGACTCGGTGGTAGGATCGGCGGCCGCGTTGGCAGGTTCGGTCCGCTCGCGGTCCTGTTAGCAGCCCAGGGTATGGATCCCATCGGCGCGGCCCTTGGGAGCAAGTGGGGGCTACGAGGCCACGAACCTGCTGAGCTGGTGAGCCCGAGCGTACCAATCAGGTAAATACTATGGAACCATTCGTAAAGACAATCCTGCCCGCATCATTCGGTTACAGCGATCCGCTGTGCGCACTCGTCGACGTACACAGTCGCGGCATCGATTCCTCATGGATGTCGAAGCGCGCGGCCGCCGGCGTCTTCCGCGGTCTCGACATCAAGCCGGAAAAGGGTCACTCCTTCATCCACCTGATCGCGATGGGCGACGCGGAGGCCTACGGATTCAACCGGAACGGCGACGGCTTCCTCAAGCAGAGCCGGTACGTTGATATCCCGAACCCGAAGGACGGGAAAACGCGTCGGGTCAAGATCGCGAAGGGCAACATCGAGACGCACAAGACGTTCGAGAAGTTTGCGAAGGTATACCGGCATCACGTCAATAAGGATCCGAAGAAGGCGGAGGGTGATGTATTCAAGTCCGCCCACAACGACGCCATGTCCCGCGTCGAGCTGATGATCAAGGTCGTGAACGACAAATGGGGTAATGAGATTCAGAAGCTGGCGTCGGGCGAGGACGTTCCGTTCAGCATGAGCTGCAAGGTCCCCTTCGACGTCTGCACCGAGTGTGGCAACAAGGCGAAGAGCCGGAAGGAGTACTGCGACCACGCCAAAAACCACATGGGCGAGATCACGAAGCAGGGGAATAACATCGGGGTCCTGAACGATCACATGCTCTACTTCGATATCAGTGAGGTGACGGTGCCGGCAGACCGCATCGCTTTCGGGCTGCTGAAGGCAGCATCCGACGATTCGAGGATTGTGTCCGGTTCGGAGCTGTCGGAGCAGTTCACATTGTTCCCTCCAGTGGAAGCGCCGGATCCGTTGTACGGCGGCCCCGTACTTACGAAGCTGTCGATGATCGGGAAACTGGCGGATATTGAAAAGGATATTGAGGCGGTAGCCGACGCCGGCCATCCTATCAACCGGACCATCCTCGCATTCGATCCGGACGCGCACACTGGTATCGATGACGATGACATGCGGAGGATGGACGTTCCCCGCGGCCAGGTTCACGATCTGCTCGGTTCGTTGGCCGACGCGAAAATAAGCTTGTCATTGCGCGATTTTTTGAAGATCATACTCGGTAGACGATTTGGTGAAGTGGAAAATCACGTTGAGGAGGCAAGTGATTTGCTCCCCGGCATCTTCGGCCGTATTGCCGCGAAGCCGATGGGCGCACTTTCCGACTTGGATGATTTCGACTTAGGCGATGGTATTCTTCCGCGCGCCGCGCGTGACACCATCTGCAAGTTGATCCCCGGCAATTCGCTGGACGATGAACCTGTACGTCGGCGTGTGACGATTACCATCTTACGAGGCAAATCTCCGCTCAAGATGAAGGGGCCGCTGGAGTTGGAGAAACGGAGTGAGGTAGCGGCTTCCCCGTTGGCGGAACGTATGGCTACTGCGTACGCGATGTACAAGGTAGCCTTTTGTCAGCGGGTAGGTATGAGTAATCGGGTGTTGACAGAAAGGGCCGTTTTGCAGCATTATATACCCGGCAATTAGATGGTGAAAAAAGCCGGTTGAAAACGGTTGACGCTGTTGCACAAGGTGTGTTACTGTTACTATGAACAGTAAGGAATCGGTTAAACAAAGGGAGAGAAACGATGAGTAGCTTTCTTGACGATCTGGACAAGTGGCTTCTGGAAAGTGTGGAGAAGAAGGCTGAGGAACCGCCTACCGCCCTTCCTAAGGTGGATGACGGTGACCGGCCAGCTCCTACTGGCGCTCGTGCTGCAGAGAACGAGAGCGATGTGAAGTCCGAGATCCCAGCAGAGTCAGTCGACGAAGCTTCCGGGGCAGCGGCAGAAGGGCCTGGTCGGGGCGAGAACGTTCCGTCCAATTCCATTGGCACCAAGGCTGCGCCCACCGGTGAAGATCCGTCGGTTGAAACTGCGAGCGTAAAGGCGAAGCCGGATGACCCGGGCACGTCGATGCCAGCTCGCGCTGACATGGGCGAAAAGTACTCCGCAGCCCAGTTGCGTGACATGGGCGACACGATCCTGGCAGACATCGCGGTGGCCACGGCCGCTGCGGAGAAGCCGGCATCAGCGGAAAAACCAGCCGAAGGCGAAAAGCAGGCCGAAGAGGGCGAGAAGTCCGCGGAAGCTGAGCAACCAGCCGAAGGCGAAAAGTCCGCCGAGGAAAAGCCAGCTGCTGACCTTCCCCCAGCCTTAAAGGAAAAGGCCGAGGATATGAAGGAGAAGGCCGAGGACAAGGATAAGGACGACGAGTCGGAGGCGGAGGATAACCCCTGCCCAAAGTCCGCTGAAGCGGAAGACAAGTCCGACGAGTCCGTGAAGCAGGCCGAAGAGGCCGGCAAAGAGGCGGCATCGCTGGTCACCGACCAGTTGCAGATGGGTGAGGAAGCAACCTCACAGGCATCAGCGGAAGAAATCGTTGGCAGCGTGCTGAAGAGCGCGGAGGTCGACGCTATAAACGTGGACGAATTCTTGAAGGGATTCAAGAGCAAGTCGGCCATGCCAATGCCGGTCGAAGATGTTGCCCCCGAAGCGGCGGGTGACGCGGCGCCGGTAATGGAAGACGCTTCGGACGTTGGGGCGGTTGCCGAGGGGCCCGCCGAGGACGATCTCGCACAGATCGTGCAAGCGTTGATCGAAGCCGGAGTGACACCGGAAGAACTGTTGGCACTGGCCGAGGGTGGTGGCGAAGCCGTCCCCGCGGAAGCGGCAGCAGCGGTTCCGGCAGTAGCCGAGGAAGCAGTCGCCGCCGAGGCGGAGGCACCGAAGGTTGCTGAAGCGAAGACGGAGCCTGAACAGAAGGCTTGGAAAGATATGTCGACTGAGGAGAAGAAAGCTGAACTGCGTAAGGCGGTCGAGAAGATCGCTGCCGCGCGGAACGCCGACGCTCCGAAGGAAGACGACAAGAAGGGAGAATAACTGATGAACGTTCTTTATGATCTTGACAAGCTGCGTAAGGTTGTAGAGTATGTTGGTGGTGCACAATCCATTTTGGAGAAGGCATCCCAGCAGACGAGTACGCTCTCAGAGAAGGCTCCGGCAGTCGTTGACGCGCTGATACAGCAAGGCCTCGTCAGTCCTCATCTGAAGGAGGCAAAGGTTAAGGCGCTGAGCGAAAACCCGGTAGAAATTCTCGAGATGCTGGAGAAAACGGCGGCACTGGTACAGGCCCCTTCCATCGGACAGGGCGACGAAACCAAGGCCAACGATAACGAGAAGCCGTCCGCTGATCAGGTCTTCGTTGACCGGTTGATGGGCTAACGGCGAAAGGTACAACACAAAGGAGTAGGGAAATGAGTACACCTGCACAAATGTACGATCACGAACTCAATCCTGTCAAGGGTTGGCCAAGCCCGTACGCTGTGGACAAGCACGCGGACTACAGTGGCGACGACACCGCATACCGCGGTCAGGTCGTGTCGCTGGACTCCAACGGCAACTTCCAGCTCGGTTTGGAATGTGCTGCAATGCCGATCTTCCTGCTGAACACCAGCACGAATTACGATGTGGTCGGTGACGACTACAACCTCGTCGGCAGTGGCAGCGGAATCCCTCGTATGTCCGGTCTGGTCGCAGTATCCGGCCTCGAGGTCGAGTCGACGGAATACGACTCGGATCAGAACTACAACCCGAACGATACGCTGACAGCGGGCGCCCCTGGCGCAGCCGACGCCGGCGTCATCAAGCCGGGGACCGCCTACACGGACACCATTTGCGGTGTTGTCAGTGACGGTGTTCTGACGAACGAATTCCAGCGTACAGTGATTCGGTTCTGGCCCGTGTGGCTGCCGCCACTGGAGTGCCCTCCGGTAAGCAGTGACTAATTGTGGCCAATAACGTGCCGGTTCCGGCGGTCGTAATGGCCGCTGGAACCAAACAAGGTTGTGAACAACCAACAAGAGGTAAAGTCATGAGTGAGCAAGAATACTCAACCAAGGCAATCAACCAGGCTTTCTTCGAGAAGATCACGTCGGATGACAGTGCCCTTCAGAAGGACGCCCAACAGGCCGTCAACGACTTCACCCGCGTGAAGATGCGTGAAGACGGTTTCTGGCGCAAAATTCTTCCTCCGGTGCCCATCAGCAATGATGAGCTGGATCGCCAGGTCGACACGGAGAAGAACGTGAAGGTCGTGGATAAGGAACCTGACAGCCCGGCGGCTATCAGCATTCCGTACGCCACCCTTCCGATGAACCGGTACATCCAAGGTCCCCGGTACCGTGTTATGTTCGACCGTATTGTTACGCCGAACTTCACGACCGACGTGGGCCGGCTGCGTACATGGGACATGGACATTCGTCAGGTCCTGTCCGACAACGCGATCAAGGATATGCTGGCAGAAGAAGACGGCAAAGCCATCCGCGCCTGCATCGCGGCCCTCGTGGGCCTGAATCAGGTCGTTCCCGAGACGGGCACCATCCAGTGGCGCACGTTCGGTGGTGGCGTGACCCGTGAAACAGTCAACGACGCGCTGAAGATCATGCCTCAGACCCCGAGCCATCTCGAAGTCTCGACGGCCCTGATCAACAACGTGTTCGTGAAGGACCTGCAGAAGTGGGGCCGTGACGAAGTCGGTGGTGACCTCTCCGAGGAAATCGTCCGAAACGGCTTTGCGGAACGCACCTTCCTCGCCGTCCGCTGGATCATCACGATCAAGCGCGATCTGGTGGGTGACGGCAGCATGTACATGTTCGCGGAACCGAAGTTCCTCGGGAAGTTCTTCATCCTCGAGGACACGACCATGCACATCGAGAAAAAGGCCTACATGCTCAACTTCTTCGCTTACGAAGAGCTGGGTAGTGCAATCGGTAACGTCGCCGGCGTGGCGCGTGCCGACTTCACGGGTACGGTCGAGGATCTCGACGTGTGGCGCTACTAAGTCAGTGCCATCCGTGAAACGGAATTGAACACAGCCCTTGGGTGTCCGGCTCGTCCGAGCCGGGCGCCCGGTGGGTTTTCGACCATAAGAGAGGAGAAATCAACATGTCAGCGGAAGATACCAACAAGGCGATGGAACAGAAACTTGCTGTGATCACCGAGAAGGTGTATCTGCCTGCTTTCATGAGCAAACTGGCCGAGCTGGGCGTGCAGGTGCAGAGTGAAGACGAACTTCAGGACCTCCTGAAGATTGCCGTCATGACGCGGATGCATCAGTCCAATGAAGCAGCTCCCGAAGCGGGTTCGCAAGCCGACCTCGTCAAGGCTGCAGCTGCCAGCTTGGAGAGTATGACGTTTGGCACACAGGATCAGGTAGCCGCGTTGCTGCAGGATCCTGAGGTCGCTGGCGTGTTTGCTCAGTAAGGTAGGAACCGATTCGGAGGTGTTTTGTGGCTGGTAGGAACACAACTTTTGACATGACCTACCTGACCGAGCGGGTCGTTTATCGGCAGGGCCTTGTGGCCGCGGATGCAACCCCGGATGCTGGTAGCATCCCCGAGATCAGGTTGGACATCGACAGCTCGAAGTTACACTACTCCGAGCAGATGACCGCGATCTCCGGTGATACTCCGAAGCATGAGGTTGCTGCCCGGGCGTATAACGGGCACCTTGAACTGTATGTCTACTACACACCGCCTGAGGACGCCGGCGATCCCGGCGTTTGCGCGGCATCCTTCCAGGGACTGGTTGACGGTTTGCTGGGCGAAATGGATGAGCGGTGCCATGCGGATATCCGCGTATGGGCGTGGGGCGGTCCGCTGGATACGACCGAGATCGATGGTCGCTGGTGCCTGATGCACGAACAGAGTGTTTTGACTGATACGTTGATCACCCTGCGAAACATTCCTAACACCAAGTACAAGGTCACGGTCAACTTCATCAACGGCGGGCAGATTGACATACTCGAGGAGCACACCGTTTAGGGTCGTGTCACGGGGTTATGAATCATGACGGCATGCGATCAGGGATCGATATCCCCAACAGGGAGCCAGGATCAGTTTGCGGGTAACCGCGGGTCCGATGACCTTGCGCACGAAACCGTCGACATGGGCCGGAGCAAGTGTTTCGGCGATCGGCCCGTTGTTCAGACATACCAATGTCAGAAGACCAATTTCAAGCTCTACGTGATGGATCGTAATGGAGCCGCTGTGGATCTTTCCACCGGCTCCTTTACGGTCAAGTTCATTATCAAGGACCGCGAGGTCAGCTCCCTCCCCATCTTCAACGTTACCTGCGAGATTACCGACGCGGCGCAGGGTATCGTTCTAGCCAAGCTGACGCCGACGCAGACCCGTTTCGCCGGCATCTTCGTTGCGCAGGTACAGGTATTCAACGCAGCTGATGATCTGATATGGAATACGCCGTACTGGGCAGTGTTCAACCCGTCGCTCAACGTGACCTCCACGGGCCCGATCACGATTCCGGAGGTGCGGCTCATCCTGCGCGATTCGTGCCCAGAGCAGAACTTCCTGCTGGACGATTTCGAATTCAACGACTCTCAGATCGTGGCGTGTATGCGGCTTCCTATTGACGAGTTCAATGAGAAGTACCAACCGAAGACGACGTACTCGCCGAGAACATTCCCATGGCGTTTTCACTGGCTGCGGGCAACCGCCGGCTACCTCATGGAGATCGCGGCGCGCGGGTACGCCCGGGATCACCTGAACTACGTGGCGGGCGGAGTAACGGTCAGTGACAGGGACAAGGCGAAGATATACGTTGAGCTGGCGAATCAGTTGCTGGCCGACTGGCGCCAGTTCGTGAAGGAGCGCAAAATCGAGATGAACATCGAGGGCGGTTTTGGTACAATGGGCTCCGGCTACACGTACTCGACGCGCTGGTAAGCGACGAACCGTGTAGCGTGCTACACAATTTACGGGCGGGTACGATGGCAGACATTCCTGTATTCAATAGGTTTGAAGTATACTACCGCATGCGTGGCGGCGCGCTGTTGGCATGGGATCTCCATCCCATGTTCAGATCGACAGGTCCTCTCACCTTCCGCGTAATGGTCTCCCGCACCACAGCCGGTGCCTGGGAGACCGTTACGACGGTAACCGACCAGTACATCGCTGAGGACCCCAACTGGCGTCTGTACGGGAAGGCACCGCGGCTGTACTACCGGATACGTATGACCGCCGATGGCGTGAATTACGATTCGGAGGACAAGCAGATGGTCGGCAACTTGTCGGACCATGACCTACCCATCTACCGTGAGATCATCCGGAAGGAGACCCTCCGGCTTCAGAAGTACGCCGGTATGTGCGGCTACCTCTATAAGAGGAAGCGGTGGGGTACACAATGTCCCACCTGCCTCGACTACGATACCGGCGAGGTGAAGAACGCGCACTGCCCGGACTGCTTCGGCACCGGCTTCGTCGCCGGCTACTTCGATCCCCTCGTTTACTGGGTCGCTGACAGCACGCAGGGGGTCAACAGGCGGACGACGACGCAGCCGGAGGGTCAGGGGGTCATCGAGGACCGTGTGCGGCCTGTGAGGGCCTTGAACTGTCCTTGGCTGGACACGGGGGACGTGTGGATCAAGTATGATTCGGATCAGCGGTACATCGTGCAGCGGGTGAAGGAAATCAACTTCCGGGACATCCCGTTCATCTTCGATCCCGTGGAACTGAGGCTTGCTCCTACAACGGATATAGTGTACAGTTTAGAGAGACCTGAAGATCATGAATCAAGCTCCAGCTAGGGGGAGATAGGAATGAAGAAGTTTATCAGTGTTGCTGCCATTGCCGCCCTGTTGGCCACCGCCGTATGGGCGGTCAATTTCGAACCGATCCGTCCGAATGATACGATGACGCAGGTTCGGAACAAACTCAATCGGAACTTCAACAAGGTCAAGGCCGGCGGCGTGGCCACCGAATGGTCGACGAAGCCGGCGATCCAGAACGTGAATATGGCCAACTTCCGGATCCTCAACCTTGGCGATCCGGTGAACCCGACCGACGCTGCCAACTGGCAGTCCGTTACCAACGGTTTGACGAACGCTGTTGCCCAGTGGGCTTTCTATCCGGCACTTGCGCCCGTTGACATTAACTCACAGGGCATCACCAACGTTAATGAACTGTACTTCACGGACGCGGACAGCGTCATATGGGGTCCGGTGGGTGGCCGCCTCGATCTCAAGTTTCCGCCGGTGGGTGCGGCACAGAACGCGGGAGCATATATATTCCTGTACTCTGCTGATCATACGGACCACGGCGACCTGTACTTGGGTACGAGTACGAATGTCGACAGCGAGATACGCCTGTTCAATGCGAACGTTTCGGAGTACATGACGATATCGACGTCCGGTGTCTTCCTGACGGGGATGAACTTCTTCCCCGCTACGAGCAATACGCTCAGCGTCGGGCGCCGTGACCGGCCGTTCAACGCCGGTTACTTCAACAACCTCTTTCTCGGCGGCGAGAGCATTATGTCTCTCATCACCAACAACGCTCACGGCATCAAGATCTATGCCCATACTGGCGACTTCAAGGCTGGGTATGGAACTAACCTCACCAGCGCTCTGAACGCGGCTGTAGCCAACGATATTGTGGCCGTCGGGCCTGGCATATACGGAACACTTACGCCTTCCATCGGTGCTGACGTGACCGTCGTAGGCGCCGGTCGGGATGCGACAACTGTCAACCTCCCGGCGCCGGCCGAGTTGACAATCAACTATACGAACACCTTTGCGTACATGACGATCAACGGAGCGACTGACTGTTTCTCACTATCTGATAACGGGTCCCTGACGTTGATCGAGTGCACGCTGAACGGCCATATCTTAGGCCTCGCCATCCCGGAGAATATTAACAGCGATCTCGTGATAAGGGATTGTGAGATAACGGGTGTCATCACCGGCTTCCAAGCAAGCTGTACCATGGATGTCGGGTATTCCATGTACAACCCGCGACGCGTGGACCCGGACCTGCAGGTTACTTATGCGGACTCCAACTCTATTTATCGCGTGCTGTACGTCGAGGGGCTGGATCTACCGAACAAGACGCTGATCGGGACCAACGGGGCTCCGATGCTGTCGTGGACGAACGATACGTCGATCACACTGCACTCCAACCTGATCCCGTGGGCCAGTAACGTCGTGAACATCGGCTCCATCGATAACCCAGTGAAGCACGTGTATGTTGGGCCCGGTTCCTATTACATCGAAGGCCTGAACCTGACGAACCGGATGGATCCGAAGGCGATGACGTTATATACGGCGGGCGGCGTCGCCACGTTGGACTGGAACCTTGGAACCGCGTTTGATGCTGGCGGTGACATCGTGCTTGACTGGCTTACGATGGTCCTGAACGACGGGGATCAGGACGTGTCCTTGGACTGGTCACAAAGGCAGTTGTCAGATACTACCCCTGCGCTGTCCATCGATTACGGCTTGCGTAGGATGTACGAAACGGACGGGACAACCACCATCATAGACTGGGGTTTGCAGAACCTGCTGGATGACAACGGGAGCATTGTCCTCGATTGGGATATCATGGCGTTGAATGACGCTGGTCAAGATACGTCGCTGAATTGGGACGGCCGGGAAGGTTACGCGGAAAACGGCACAACCAAGATCTTCGCGTGGTCGAATAATCTCTTCCAGGTCTTCACAGATCTACGGCTTACTAACGGCAGCATCTCCGTCGGCGGCACCAACTTCGTTCTCGATACGCCGCTGAACGTGGATGCGTCCAACCGGAAGCTTTACACATCCGTCGTTACCGAACAGTCACTGGACTGGGAAAACAAGATACTCTACCGTCTCGGGGTCGCGGTCGGTAAGGCCTACGACTGGCAGAATGGAATCATCTACGACGATGATGAGGACTACAGCATTCACGTCATCAACCGGCGCGCATTCAAGGACTCCGGCGGTTACACCATCGACTACGAGAATATGGGTCTCTTCGACGGCTACACGAACGAGATGGTTGAGTGGGATGATGGCTACCTGAACGATGCGTCCGGCAACTTGGCCATCGATTGGCCGAACAGGACGGCATATGACGCAGGCGGCTTCAACTGTTTCGAATGGGATGAGCGTACGTTCTACGCCGAGGATGGTTTAACTAAGGTGTTCTCGTATTCGAACAGCGCCGTACAGCTCAACAAACATCTGCTACCTGCAACCAGCAACACGCTGGATGCGGGATCCGTTGACAGGCCCTTCCGGCACGTGTACGTGGGAGAGGGCTCCTATTACATCGAGGGGCTGAACCTGACCAACCGGATGGACCCGAAGGCGATGAAGCTGTATGACAGCGTCGGGGTCGAGATTGTAGATTGGTTCAATGCGGCCGCTTACGATACGTCCGGCAATACTTCGATCTGGTGGGAAGTGCGTGAGCTTATTGACAGCTCGGAGAATGCGGCAATCGATTACCAGAACCGGCAGGCAATGGATGCGGACGGCACCTCCATCGTGCTGGATTGGGATACGCAGGTGGCCTACGATACAGCGGGCAACGACGCACTCGATTGGCAGAACCGCGAGTGTTACGATGCGGACGGTACGACGATCGTGACGGACTGGGATGAGCAGCAGAGCTTCGACGCCAATGGCGTTGCCTCTTTCGACTGGAACAACCGGTACCTCTACCAAGTATCGGGCCCATCGATCGTCATGGATTGGAACCTCACCACCGCGTACGATGACAGCTTCAATGAATCGATTGAGTGGGATAGCCGTCATCTGTCTGACTCCACGCCGGCGATTGCTATCGACTGGGAGGACCGTGAGTTGCGTGATACTGATGGCTCGACGGTCATGCTCTCGTGGAGCAACGACGTGATCGATGTGAAGGGCAAGAGCATCATCAACATCGCGCCCTCGTCCTTGGAGTTCACGGACGGCTCGAGGATCACGTCCGATGGTACGAATATCAGCATGGTTGCGACAAACGGCGAGACCAATGCGTATATCGTGGTCGGTACGGCTGGGACATCCACCAACCTGTCGACCTACAACAACGACGCAGGATTCCTTACCAGCGCTGGTGGGTCGGTCAGCAACCTGCAATCGTGCTTAGACGGCGGCAATATCGCCAGCTCCAACAGCGTAATCCTGCTGCGGTCGGCTGGCGGCTCCATACACGCGAGCGCCTTTGCGATGGTGATGGCTGGGAACACCCTCACGGCGAACAGCGGTGCGAATCAGGGGCTTGTGGTTGGGTCCAATCAGAGCGTTGATTCCAGCCGGAACGTTATATGGGGTCGCTTCGTCACGTTCACGAGCGGTGGTGACAACAGTGCTGCCGGTGGTGATACCATTTCAATGCAGGCCACCGACTCGTTCGCGAGCGGAAATACCATTACTATGACCGGAACGGCGGACAGGAGCGCGGCGTTCGGAAGTCGTATCTACGACAACGGTACCGAGTCGTTCATGGTTGGCCGTGGACTTACCAACCGCGGGGATAACGTGTTCGTCGGCGGCAGGGGCGTTGAGGTTCTGAACAAGCACGACCGTGGTTTCTACTGGAACGGCGACGGCGGGAACTTCATGACATCGGTGCAGGATTCAGAGTTCCTCGTGAGAATGACCAACGGCTTCTACTTGGTCGGGTCCCCCACGGAGGTTGAGGACGCGTCGAGCGGCAAGCAGGCGGTCAATTACCAGACGCTGACCAACGTCTTCGACATATGTGAGCTGGGTACGACGTACGTGAGCACGCAGAACGTTGGGGCGACGTCTACGATCATCATAACGAACTTGTCAGCGGGCTTCTCCGACGGGTATACTGTCAGCACGTCGAATATCACTGTGAGCGCTACGAGCGCCGGTCAGAACAGGTTGACACTGTCGGGCAGCTTGGATACGGATGCGACCACCGTCATCGAGGTGTATGCGTATAAGGACGGTGTGAAGCTCGGACGTATAGGTGGGCGACAGTTTATTGATACCGGTGAGGCTCAGTGCATTTCTGGGCAACGCATTGTTGACCTAGCAGATGGTGACGTTCTTGACATTCGATTATACAATACGTTTGCCGGCGCACGACAGTTGGAGTTTACTGATCTGTCGCTGATCGTTGAAAAAGTTAAGTAGCTACGGAGCAAGACCATGATACGGCCATTCAAAGCACTGCCGCTGATTGTCGGTAGTTTGATCCTGTTCGCGCTCGCAGGCGCTGTGTCTGCGACAATGCAGCCTTCCACCGGCGGCGGCTTCATCTACGTTAATGGGCGACCGATCGACACCGCGGGCGCTGGCGGGGGCGGTATCAGCGTCGAGGTGGATCCCGTGTGGTCCACTGCCAAGGTCGATTACGTGACGATCGCCGGCCTTCCTGGACTCGAGACGGATCCCGTGTGGGTTGCTGCCAGCAATCGCTACTCCGTTGAGCTGAAGGACTTCTCCGGCGTTATCAACGATCGCGACATCGGGCTCGAGACAGTCTACGTGACGAATGATACGCCTGTGGGCGATGCCGGTTACTCCCCGGCGGTTGCTGTCGACACCAACGGCTGGCTCGTGCTTGCCTACTCCGACGCGAGTACGATCCGGTACGGCGTCTACAACCTATCCTCGTGGAGCCTCGAGGATACTGGGCAGACGAAGGCATATGATTACAAGGGGAAGACCGTCGACATCGATATCGATACCAACAATCAGCCCCACATCGCGTGGAACCTCGATGGTGTTAAGGGCGATACCTCTATTCAGTATACGCGGAAGAGTGGTGCGTGGCTGGCGAAAGAGCAGGTGGATGACGGGAACCCCCGGCACGGTACACGGCCGCAGATCATTCAGGTGCAGACCAACGATGACGTGTTCGTTCTATACCACGTGGGTGAGGATAACGGATACAACAGCGGAGCCACCTACAACAGGCGCAATGTGCGCTCCGGCGGCGCGTGGGGGACCCCTGAAGTGTATGGCGAGAACGACGGTCGTGACTCGCATGCGATCGATATGCTGATCGATGAGAACAGTAACATCCACGTCGCCTATCAGAAGCGGAATACCGGCATCATGTACGAGAAACAGCCTGTCAGCGGAGGGCGGCCGGCGACTACTAACGTGATCGTCTACAACGGCGTTTCGCCGTATCAGGCCCCGTTCGGCTTCAGCGCCGTCAGGCTGGGGCGTAACACTAACAACGACCAGATGGTCGCGGTCTTCGAGGGCTTCTGGTTCCGTAACGGTATTACGGCCGATAACGCTAACCTCGGCTTCGCCTTCCAGTATCCTGGTGAGGGTACGAACACGGCATGGGAGTCGTTCATGATCGCTCAGAACGACGCTGGGCTCGCTCCCAGCCCCTATAAGGGCCCCAAGGACTCCGATCCTTCCGACTCTGCTACGATCTCCGTAAACGTACGTACTAACGGCGACGTCCTCGTTCTCTACCAGCCGAACGACGGGACCGGTGCCGGCACCGTGTCCGACACCGACCTCGTGCTGCTTACGATGCCGCGACTCGCGGGTGGCGATTACAAGGTGAGCGCCATGACGTACGTGCGACTCCCTCTCGACTGCGACAACGAGTTTGATTCGGTACTGATTGACGACGTGCTTTACATCGTCTATCAGGACAGGGTGTCTGGGGACCTCCGGCTGTATACGCGGAGTATCACGGAAAAGACCTATTTCGACTACTGGGCCAACCGTCCTGCCAGTACGAATATTAACGCTGGCGGGTACAGCATCACGAACGTGGCCACGGAATCGATTGAATTCGTAGACGGTTCGCGGCTGTCCGTGGATGGTACGCAGATCTACTACACGTCCTCTAACGGCGTGAGCACGAACCCGTTGGTAGGTGTAGAGGTCGCGGTGACGAACATCAATATGTCGAGCTACGGTATTACAAACGTGTCGACTAACCTGATGCTGGTGTGTGACGATAACTCTCGCATTTTCTCGAGGGGGACGGATATCTTCTACGTGTCGGCGGACGGGGCGAACACAAACAGCATGATCTCAGGCGGGGGCGGCGGCATCACGAACCTTCAGCCGAATGTTACGCTTACGGCGCCGTTTACCGTAGCAGGCGGATTGAGCAGTATCTCGACCAACCAAGGGGACCTTCGCGTCCGGGGTGGCGATCTGTATGTCGGAAGTGCAAGTGTGCCGGCTATTGATTGGAGCGGCATTACCGTGACGCTGGCCATGAACGTCTGGAACGGCGGCCTCTACTACCATTCATACGGCGGTGGCTTCCGGGGCTTGGCGTGGAAAGGTGACGGCACAATGCAGGCTGGGAGTCAGCTCTGGTTTGACGGCGTTGCTGGTACGACAATCACGCACGGTGACACCGGTATCGAGAAGACTGCCGCGAGTGGTGGCTACTGGAAGTTCATGTACGACGGCACAACTATGCTCCAGATTACAGCTGCATCAGGTTTCAACTTCATGTCAAATACGCTATACAACATAGCGTCCAACTCGCTCGTGTTTGAGAGCGGGGCTAAGATAAGTGACCTCGCTACAAACCTTCTGTATGTCTCCGCGGACGGCACCGTAACCCAGTCGATGGCGGTTGCTGGCGGCGGCGGTGGCGCTGGGACACTTCAAGAGGTTCTCGATGCTGGTAACTCGGCAACCAATAACATGATCTTGGGGCGCGGTCACTCGGTAGCTTCTGATGTTATTTTCTCTCGGATAGGTGGTCAGAGTAATGCTGTTAGCAACGCAGCGGAAGAGTGTGATGTCTTCGGGCATTCCAACGTCGTCAACGCTTCCAAGTGGTCATGGATTCGTGGTTACAGAAACGAAACGACCTCAAAGGTGAAGTTCTGCCGGATCAGTGGACGGTACGGATCGGCTGACGGTAGTGACAACAACTACCACGGACGAAGCTGGTCGAGCGGTATCAACTCCGACTACAACTTCATCGGCTCAGGTCAGTCTATCCAGATCGGCTCAACAGCCGACTACCTCGTGATAGGCGGCGGTCGTAACCACAGCGTGGGTAACGGCTGCACTGACTCTGTCATTGGTGGTGGAGATGATAATGACATGGCGGCAAACTCAGACTATGCCACGATCATCGGCGGTCAGGGGAATGACGTTGACGCTTCTTATCAGATCATGGGTGGCCGCAGATCTCAGGGCGGCGGTTTCGTGGGTGCGCTTGTCCTGTCGGACAACCACAACGCTGATTATACGGCGCACGGAACCAACACCGCCAACTTCCGCTATGAGTCGGTGTGGTTCGATGAGTTCATGGTGTGGACGAACGACAACCATCTTTTGACGGCCGACCCGACAAACGACCTCGAGTGTGTGAATCTACGGTATCTTTCAGCTAACTCGACGTGGGGGCAGAACTCATTAGGACATCTGTACTATACGAACGCGTACGGCACATCACCGACGAACTGGGTGGGTATCGGAACCAATAATCCGAGTTGTATGCTGCATATCCACAATGCGGACCCAGCGGTGAACGAGGTTTTATTGAAGGTTACGACGGGTTCTGGTTCGACTAGGATGAATTGTGATAAGGATGGTGATGCGTGGATATACCAGTCGTTGCTTGTTGGGTCGATATACCTAAAGGGCTATGGCATTCGACCGGACGGAAATAACTCGCAGAACAGCCTCATACTCTATGGCGGCAAGGAGAGTCAGAACCTCGGCGTTACTATGTCGCTTCACGGCCACAGGAACAATATGCCGAACGCCTTCCGTGTGATCGCCACCGACGGGTATCACGATGAGGTTCAAAGCAACTTCGTGTTCGAGGCCGCAGATGCTTGCCCGACGGCTACAGTTTACACAGCAGGGGCACACATTCACATGGCTCCCGGTACAAACACGGGGAGCGGCTTTGGCCACATCGCCTTGAACTGGGACGAGTCAGCGTCACAGGCGCAGGGGAATACTGGTGTCGGAACAACGAACGCACCAACCCGTCTAACTGTAAACGGGACAGCTACCGTGCATAATGTTATATTCCAACTGCCGCTTCCTAGTGCTGCCGGAGCATCGGGATTGCTTTATACAAACGCTACGGGAACGTTAATGGTAAGCCCGTAAAGAAGAAGGAGAAGGTTAAGAATGAAGATCAGATATGCAATTATAATGACGGTAACGGGGCTTATCGCGGGGATTTCCCTTGGTACGTCCATCGACTACAACACGCCGCAAACTTACGACCAAACACCGGCGAAGATGGTGTTCGCTGACGACACAAAGCTCGTCTACGACATTAACGACTGGAGCCAAGAGTATGTCGTCCAGCTCCAGAAGGCTGACGGGACGGTGGTCAAGATGACCAAGCTCCCTGGGGATCAGGAGTTCTACGCGGTGACGCCCACGCTCTCGAACCTTAAGTGGGGTTTGAATCAAGAGGGTTACGCGGCGGCTACGAATGACGTCGGATTTCTTCTGACGCTTAAGCGCGCGCATCTTCGTGTGGCGAAAGCACTATACGATCAACTATAATACGACAAGGAGACGGTAAGATGAAGAAACATCTGATGATATTGGTTCTGGTCGGTGTCGTTGGTATTGCTGTTGTTGCGTGGGCGGCAGACATCGATCTTACGATTAAGATTACGATCAAGAGCCTTGAAGTTGACGCGGTCAAGGAACTCCTAGACGAGAAGATCGATCCGGACAACGCTGGCGGCGACTACCAAGCACGGTTTAAGGACGCGTCGACCGCTGCCGTTCTGGAGTACTGGCGTACAGCGTTGGCCGAGCATAAGCGGGTAGACGCCGTCAACGCCGCCATCGATGCGGCTAAGGCGGAGGCCGATGCGGCGTTCGAGGAAACGGAGCAGGAGTAATATTTGAGAAAAAGGAGACGGTAAGATGAAGAAGTATATTACAGCAGGCGTAGTCCTGGCACTGTTGGTGGCGACATTCATAGTTATGGGAGCCGACCAGCAGGAATCGTACACGACGGAGCAGACCGTATCGCGGACGCCCGAAAGCATACGCCTCGAGAAGAAGCGCGGGATCTTCATAGATCTGAACGAGAACACCTTCGAGTTCGCGGTGATGCTGCGCGACGCGGCCGGCGACCGTGTACCAATAAACGTGGACGGCGAACTCCTTGAGTTTTTGGAGGTCAAGGCCACGCGGACCCAGTGGAAGAACGCGCTTGAGGCGCTTGGTTCGACCAACGGCATTCAGGAGATGGTACGCTGGAGGCGCGCTGCTATCAAGGTTGGCAAGAGCCGCCTCCCGTAAAGGAGTATACGAACATGAAGCGACAAAAGATCATACGGCTGGTATTGGTGGGGCTGCTGATCGCTGTTGCAGCGATCGCCGGCGACACCTTCATTTTCAATACGGCTCGAGCGATCTCCGGCACGCTGGAGATCCCAGTGACAGGTACATCGGTTCGTCCGTACTATCTGACGTCTGTACTGTTGAGCTTCCCGGAGCCGGTGACCAATGAGTTTACGGTATCGTACGTCCGCAACGACGTGACGAACGTGTTGCTGAACGTACCGGAGACCAACATGACGCATGTCACATGGTACATACCTGGGCGGGTATACTTCCGGGACGGCGACACCCTTCGGTTCGTGAACAGTACGAACGGTGCAGCCACCCTGACACTCAATGCAGAGTTCTAGGAAACGGGCGAATTGGCGACGGGCACTACACGGCGCCATCTCACTGCTTGTATGGAGCAGCGTAATAGCGTTTTGCCTTTTATTTTGGCTAGTCATATGGCGTGCCGTTTGCCTATTTGATAAGTTATTTTTTTCCTTAATTTGTTGCTTGACGGCTTAGTTATTTTGTTGTTTAATCAGCAGCACCATCGGCGGAATAGTTCTGCTGGATGGAATAGAAGGAGGGCATCACGATGGGTGGTAGCCGTAAAACGAAACGGGTCGGTATCTTCTCCGACTCACATTGTGGCCACTTGGTTGGTCTAACCTCACCGCAATATCAGATGACGTACACGAAGCAGCGTGGTACGTGGCGGGATAAGGCGGCGGATCTCGAGCGCGAGTCGTGGAACTGGTTCGAGAAGGAGACCAATGCAACGGGGCCTTTCGATGTCGTGATCTTCAATGCGGATATGATTGATGGTCGCGGCGAGCGATCGGGCGGTACAGAGCTGATTACAACGAACAGGATTACGCAGGTGGACATGGCGCTGGACGTGCTTAAGCAGCTCAAGGCAAAGCACTATGTGCTCACCTACGGCACCCCGTATCATACGGGCGACAAGGAAGACTTTGAAGACATCATCGCCGATCGGTTGCGCGACGTGAAGGGCGTCAAGTCGGTGAAGATCGGGAGTCACGAGTGGGTGGACGTGAACGGTTGCGTATTCGATGTGAAACACCATATCGGGTCGTCGCAGATTCCGCACGGCCGTTACACGGCACTGGCGCGCGATCGCCTGTGGAACTGCCTGTGGTCGGACCACAAGGAGCAGCCGAAAGGCGACGTCATCATACGCAGCCACGTACACTATCACGTGTTCTGTGGCGAAGACGACGTGCTGGCTATGACGACGCCGGCGTTGCAGGCGATGGGAACCAAGTTCGGTGCACGTAAGTGTTCTGGACGTGTTAACTACGGGTTTGTACACTTCGATGTCAATCCGGATGGAGGTTACGTATGGCAGGCGCATCTCGCAGATCTAAAGCGTCAAAAAGCCCGCACCGTGAAACTCTAAACGTGAAGATGTCACAAGATGACATCGAGGCGTGGGTGAGCGCGGCGGCGGAGGCGACTATGCCGGACTTGGATGAAGTGCCACCTGATTGGCATCCCATGCGCGAGCTGGTGGCTGTGATGCAGAAGAGTCATTCGGTAGTGAATCGCTACGTGCAGACGATGGTGAACAGCGGTATGGCGGAGATGAAGCAGTTCAGGATCATGGTTAATGGTCGACTGAAGAATGTTCCGCATTACCGCCTGAAGAAGAAGGCATAGTGTTTACAACGTTGGAGACACGGAACTGGTCCTACGTGGTGAAGTACCCCACGAGGACGTGGAGGGTGCGTAAGGCATGCAGGCAGCACATCGAGAAGGAGCCTTACTGTTGCTGGTGTGGTGCGATAAAGAAGCTGCAGGCGCATCACATCGTTCCGTTGTGGGCGGACGAGTCGCTGGCGTTGGATCCGGACAACTTCATAACGTTGTGCCGGCGGTGCCATCTGATCGTCGGTCATAACCGTAGCTTCGCCACGCGGTACGTGGAGAACGTCAGGGAGTTATGCGAACAGCGAAAGACAGTGGAGCGTAGTGATGAAAGGTTTAGCACTAGACGGGGGCGGGGTGTTCGGTGTGGGGCAGGCGTCGATCCTGAGCCAAGTCAAGGATTTGGATAAGTTCGACTTCGTGGCCGGCACGTCGGTGGGAGCCATCGTCGGCGCGTCCATCGCCACGAAGATCGATCAAGCGCAGTTCATGGACTTCTTCCTCGAGAAGGCGCCGAAGATATTTGCCGGCTATACGTGGAAGCGGTTCAACCCGTTCACGCCCCGCTACTCCGACAAGGAGCTGAATGCGGCGCTGAAGTCCCTCTTCCCGGGGAAGTTGAAGGACGTGAAGGTGCCGCTTTTCATTACCGCGGCGGATTTGAATCGAGAGACCCTCAAGGTCTTCTTCTCCGGCGACTCGGAGGACGGCGAGCTGTGGTTGTGGGAGGTCGTGCGCATGGCCGTGGCCGCCGAAGGCTACTTCCTGCCGTGGAAGGGCCTGGCGGACGGTGGACCGTTCGCGAACAATCCGGCCATGGTCGCCACCGTTGGTTCCATCGCCAAGCTGGGGGTGTCGCTGTCGGAGCTGGAGCTGTGCTCGATCGGAACCGGTGAACGCTGCAAGAACAACACCGTCGGGTCCACGAAGTGGTGGACGGTGCTGAAGTGGGGGCGGTTCATACTAAGCATCCTGTTGTCGGGTGCGGCGAATAAGATGCACGAGTACTTCGTGACCAATCTTCCGCTGAAGAAACATCTCCGGATCCAGTTCGAGCGGAAGAAGGGGTGGGCGATGGACAACGCTGCGCTGATCCCGAAGGCGCTCGAGGAGTGGGACCACCTCATTTTCGATGCGATCGTGAAGGTGGACAGGTTCTAAGATTTTGTATCATTGCTAGACAATCTTTGGAGAGTAAATGGCGCGCAAGACTTTCAACCCCGGTGCCAGCCCGTCACCGCCCGTGAGTGCGCCGGCTTCGCCCGAGCCGGCGCCTCCACCCTCCCGCAGGAGGGAGCGTAGGCGTGAGCGGACACAGGGGACGAGGATGTTGCCGCTGATTTCATTGAACTACGAGCCGGAGTGGGAGGACGTACTACATGAGCTTGGCATCCCCAATAACAGGCGTAATTGACCCGCAGTGGGTGGATAGCGAGTTCAGCGCACTGTGTACCATCGGGCACCCTCCGCTGGTCATGACGGGTGTTTTACTGTGGGTGATCCGCCGGCACTTCTCCGATCCGGCGCAGATCGTTGATGCGAGTCTGAAGGACTACATCTGGAACAGCGAGACGGAGGCCTCGCGGATCGCCATTGAATCCGTGACAAAGTGGCCTAAATCACCCACGCAGGCGATACAACGCCGGCCTGGGATATACGTCAAACGTAACCGGTACGGACGCATCAAGCTGGGTATCGGGGACAAGCATATGCTGGGCACACGTTCGAGCATTGACAAATCGAACATTGTGACCGATAATGCTGTTGACAATGGATACCGTTATGAGGTAATAATAGCAGGAAGCCATACAGTGTTCTGTATCGGCGGGACCGGGGCGGAAGCCGAAACGGTCGGAACAGAAGTTTTCTTTGAGCTGGTGGAGTTCGCTCCGCTGATCCGTAAGGATACAAACCTGAACAGGTTCGAGGTCATGGAGTTAGGGGGCATCGGGAAGCTCGAGGAATCAAGAGAACATTGGGTCGTGCCGGTAGTTGTGACCTATGCGTTCAATCACGTATGGCAACTGACTCCGGAAGCACTGAAGTTGAAGGGTATAACACTAACCGCATAAGGGAAATCTGACGGAGGAAAACGATGCCTACATCATACGTAGTACCACAAGCACTTGTCTACCAGGAGTTCACCCTGTTGCCTACGGCGATTACGGAACCGCTGCGGGCGTGTATCATAGGGCCGAATTATGAGCTGGTGACGACTGCTGCACAGGGAGCACTCGGAGAGTACGATCCGAACTCCGAAACATGTTACAGCTGGCCGAATCGTTCGGCGGGCGCGGTGGTGGATCAGGACTGGACCCGGGTGTTTATTGATGACGCGCTGCTCCAGTACTTCCACAACCCAGCCAGTACCGGCGATGAAATCCAAGCTACTTTCTGCAACCTGCCCGACGTGGTGGGTGATCCTCAAGTCAAGAACGCCATTCGGGCTGCGAACACCAACTGGGTGACCTCCGGCGCGTACGCGCGCGCTGCGGCCCTCCGCAACCGTGACGTGACCGTCGGCGATATCGCCAAGGTGGAAGCCGTCATCGGCGCCGAGACCGTGACACTGTGGACCTACGTGGCCGGTTTCATGGCCGACGAGATCCCCGGTGTTGTTGGGGATGCCGTAGAGGATCCGAACAACGAATCCGCACCTCTCGACGAATCTTCGTCTATCAACCCCTCCATCGTCATCGACAAGATCGGCTTTGCCGGCAATTCCGTGGACATCACGGATGCGGCGACTCCCCCAGACCATCCGGAGCAGGGATACATTGACGGTGTTCAATCCGATGAGTATACGCTGGAAGTCATTGTCGGCGGCGCGCCGGCGGATGCGATTATCCGTGTGACGAGCGCCAGCGGTACCGATGATACGGCGGAACTGACACCAAACGACTGGGGCGTTGCGACGCCGTTCGGTAACAAGAGCCTCAGCGTGACGTGGACCCGTGCAGGCGCGGACATCTTCGTCGACGGTATGAAGTGGGAACTGACGGTCAACTTCGGCGCCGTGGACGTGGATCCTGTGTCCGGCGGTACCTACAGTGGGCCCTCCGACACCACGTACGTCATCGAGGTTACCACAGGTGGTATGTTCGGCGGTGCGAGCACCCCGCAGGTCACCATCTCGACGACAACCGGTATCGACTCCAGCGGACCGCATTCCGTGGCCGCACTGGACACGAATGTTGCGATCGGCTCCTACGGGGTCACGATCCGATTCACATCGCTTATCGGGGCCGGCCAAGGTCTCTACAGGGGCGACAGGTACTACATTCCGGTTACGGCTCCAGCAGCCGGTGCTATCCGGACGCTGGTGCTCGGTCACAACCTGCCTGACGACCTTATCGGCCTGAACGACGCCGGCGTATGTGCGACGGTGCCCGACCTCTCCGTTACTCTGTATATCCAGAAGGATATCGAGGTGCCGGAAGACCGGACCGGCTTCGCACCTATCGTCAACTGGACGACCTCCGCCACAGAGATCTGCCTGGCGGACGGCATCCTCTCCTACGATTCGACGTGGGTGGACGACGACGGTGTCATGCTGCCTCTCCCAGTAAAGGGCGGGGATGCATGGGTCTATTACAGGGCTCTCCTGCAAGGCTGTTGCACTGCCGTCGGCACCATCAGCCTCACCAGCGCCCTCGCAGCAGCGCTCGGTACGCTGTCGGTCGACAACCCGGTTGCGTACGGTGTGTACATGGCCCTCCTGAATTCGAACGGGACGGACGTCAAGTACATCTGCGTGCCAACCGACGATCTGGCGGGCTACAACGCCGCGCTGGGCAAGCTGACGCAGCGTAACGACGTGCACGGCCTCGTGCCGATGACCTTCACGACCGCTATCCACGACGCGGTGGCAGCTCACTGTGACGCCATGAGCGCCGCAGAGTTCGGTCGCTGGCGGCGTATGTGGACATCCACGGAGCTGGCGGAAGAGAGCGGGATCGTGACCGCGGATTCGAGCGGCGACCCCGTCCTCGCGACGATCACCGACGATCCGGGCACAAGCGGACTGCAGTACACGCTGGTGGAGATCACGACCGACGTCGATATCATCACGGCGGGTGTGATTGCCGGCGACAAGGTCCGGGCACAGTACTCCACCGACGGTTTCGGGAACGTGACGTACAGCGAGTACACGATCGATGCCGTACTGTCGGAGGACAGCGTCCGGCTCCTGACCGGTCCATCGTCCCCGATCAGTGTCGCAGCCAAGATCGAGATCTGGCGCGACCTCAGCGACGCCGAGATGGCGGCCGCGGTTGCAGCCGGCAGCGCACACTTCTCGAACCGGCGTGTGTCCAACGTCTGGCCTGACTACTTCGAGAGCGGCACCGATCTGGTGTCTGGCTTCTACCTGGCAGCGGCCCTCGCGGGTTTGCGGTCCGGTACGGCCCCTCAGAGGAGCCTGACCAACGTTGCAGTCGCCGGCGTCGACTCCGTCGAGCGGACGACCGAGATGTTCACGGAAGACGAGCTGGATACAATGGCCGCTTCCGGTACATGCATCGTCACCGAATCCCCAGCTGGCGAGATCTATGTCCGACACGACCTTACAACGGACATGACCGATCTCAACAGCAGGGAGGAAATGATCAGCGCCAACTTGGATTCGATCAGCTACGTGATCCTCGCGCAGGTGGCACCGTACATTGGTATCTCCAATGTGACGGAGCAGACCATGAACCAGCTGCGCGCTGAAATCACCGATGCGATCGATTACTTGGTGAACAATTCTAATCTGCCGACCGTGGGTGGTCAGCTGATTAGCGGAGACATCGTCAGCATCCAGCGACATCCGACACTGCATGACCGTGTGGTGATCGTGTTGGATCTGGATCTGCCGGAGCCACTGAACAACGTGGAAGTCCACTTGGTGGTATAAGTAGCAGAAGGAGATGAATAATGGCTGATATATTTGGTCGCAATCTAGCATATGGCGGCGGCTTCCAGCCTGAGGGGACGACCGTTAACTTCTCCGGTATCACCGGTGGGGCTATCGTTCGGAACATCAGTATCGGTTATGAGCAGGCACTCAGCCGAATCTGGGATTTGGGGACCGGCAAGTGTTTCTTCATCGCGGGCCATACTAACGGCACGTGGGGTATCGGCAAGATCGCCGGCCCAGGCGTGTCCGTAGGCTCCTTGGCAGAGTACACCGTGTGTAACCCGGGTACATTGTCATTCAGTGGTGAGAATGGCTTGTGTGATCCAGGCAGCGGCAGCGCGCAGTACACCCTGCACGATGTCGTGACGGCCACGGTGAACGTTGCAGTCACATCCGATGATATGATCATCAACGAGGGTGTGGGCGGAACGTATCTGTATCTGACCGTCTAAAGCCGTCGATAAATCGACGTGTAAGTTGGCGGGGGCGCACCTCACGGACGCCCCCGCCGTTACACGCGCGCAACAGTAATAGTATGAGGAGCAGGGAAGGCGACCTATGGCCGATCCTTCTACCATTCGCCCAACGCCTGTACACTTGGCGATAGGGCAGGTGGTCGACGTGTTGGCCGGACCGCGTTGGTACAATGTCCGGCTGGGCGCGGAGGCCCCCATCTCATGTATAGCCGGTGCCAGCATCGGCTCATACAACCCCCTTGGACCCTCCAATTTCGCCGTCTACGAGCCTGGCACGTTCGTGCTGGTGTACATACCCCTTCGGACCACTTACGACCAAACAGGCGGCGCGAAGAACTACAAACTGGAGCCGCCTGGGTACATCCTCTGCGGCGTGACCGACGTCGTCGGCAGCAACGCGCGGCGTGTCTGCGACTGGATCGCACCGTTCACCGGTGCGGACTCCGTGAACGACATCGTCCACCACTACCCAGCCGTCACCTTCGCCAACCAGTACAAGGACTGGAATGTCAACCAGCCAATGGATTCCGTCCCCGGATCGGACGCGGGACTGATCAACGAGCTGGGCGTCGGTTACGGTATGAGCCGCTTCTTCGCGTGGATGCGGGCGTCCGATATCGCCGGCCTGTGGTTCTTCTACCTCGACAACCTGACGCGGCTTGCGGCTTACAACTACGAATTTTGGCACTCCGGCGGAGAACGGTGGATCAAGAACGACGAGGGGGAGGTCAATGATGTCGACTTGTTCACACCGTATCCGTGGGAGGCCATGGGTATGCTCGCACCCGATCAGGCGAGTATGGAGGAGATCACTGACGGAGGCCAGTACAAGCCGGGTCAGAAGCAGCTGTGGTATGAGCCACGGCGGCAGGGGCAGCTCATACTCCCCCGGCTCATGCGTGTTCGCGGGTATCTCGGCGACGCCGAGCGGAAGATGGTTATCATCCCGAGGATCGACGGGGAGGCGTGGGGCGGTACGGCGGATGACCCGTTTACTGAACAGTACCTGAACAGGACGAACTACACGGGGGTTCTCGACATTCAGAAGCACACGGACGGCATGTACACCGTCCGGTCCGCGCGCGGCCTCGTCCACGAGAAGTACATTTTCATTCCAGTTCCAAAGCAACTGGAGCCGCCGGAGGGGTCTGACGAATTGGGGGATGGGGCCACCAACTACAAGCCGTCAGGCTACTGGGGTACGGACGAGGAGGAGGCGGCTACGCTGCACACGAAGAACTCGTGGGCGTGGTCGCAAATCGACGGCAGCGTGCAGCCCGACGCGTGGCTGGCGGAGCTGTACGACTTCAACGCCTACCTGTTCAACTGGTACGGTGTGAAGCCGATCGTAGCGCACGAGAACGATTGGTACCTCCCAGAAGAGGGATTCTTCGCGAATGAGGACGCGCCGGCGGGTGCGTATCAGCCCGACGAATCCCTCTCCGACACCTTCCGGTTCCCGCTCCCGCAGTTTGCGGACCTGCAGATTGACCACCGGACGGGAAGCAGCCGGTACTACTACTCACGCAGCATCATCAGCCAGCTCCCAGACGGATCGATTATCATCGAAGACGGTTACGGCAGCAGCATCCACATGGGCGGGGGCAATATCTTCCTGTCAGGGCCCGGCGATGTATGGGTCAAACCGGGCCGTAACGTCGTCATGTGGGCTCCTGACGACCTCATAGCGCGCGCCGGTAGCTCCGTGGACATCACGGCGGCGAATGCGGACGTGCGCGTCAAAGCGGAGCGGAACCTGCACATGCTATCCGGTAACGGCGGTGTCGTGGGCGGTACGTTTATCGAGAATCGCTCGGTGTACGGCTTCGGAGGCACCTTCAAGTTCCGTGATGCTCAGGGTAATCCGCTGGTGGGTGAGGACGTGGATACCTACGGCATGGTCATCAAGGCCCCGAATGCGCCGGTGATGGTGTACGGACGCGACGTGTATACGAAGGCCATCAGCTACACGCAAGGAGGCGGCCAGGACGTCGGTGGTCATATTGAACAGGAGGCCAGCCGCGGGGTTGTCGTCTCCGGCGAGCAGTACATCCGGTACTCGGAGCAGGGCTTCACGGACGTCATCGGGCAGAAGGTGGGCGACGGCAGTACCCTCTCTGGATCCATCGTCAACCGCTTCGACAAGGAGAATACGGTCCTCAGCAGTACGCATCTGTGCATGATCCAATCGCGCTATGTATGCCTCACGTCCACGGAGGCGGCCAGCGGGCTGTTCGTATCAGGTTCGATCGGTGTCGTATACGGCGTTGTCCCGTACCCGAGCAATACGCTGGCGGGTATGATAAGTGCGTGGAGTACGGAATACAACCAGTGGCTGACCGGCGACCCGGGGGATCCGGACACCCTGCCGGGCATGCTGAACTTCTACTATACGGACATCTACGAGCAGGGTATCAAGGGGAATGCCACGTTCATCTCCGTGGCGGGCTTCACATGCCGGGATCAGGACCAGTACGGACTCGGTGACGACTTCCAGATCTCGGAGACGCGGTGGCAGCAGGTATACCGTCAGAAGGATATTGGCCTTGTATGGTACGAGCCGACGGTTGAGATCCCGGGCGTGGCTGTAGACGCCGCTGTACGATACACACGGCCACACCCCGGACAGCGGATGTGGTTGCAATCTCAGCAGTATATGGAGTGCGATACGGTACTCTGGAGTCAAGATGACGCGAAAGCGCGTGACCGGGCGGACACGGAGGACGACGTACCGGTCTATGACGATGTGCGCAACAAGCACGCCGATGACACTGAGACGTCACTTCGGTATCGCTTTTTGAGCACAAATTATCTAATATCAAAGCAGTACGGTTCAACGGCGCCGAGCGCCACACCATAGGAGGAGGAAGGACGATGGAAGTGAAATCAGATCTGACGACGAAGAGCACCGGTGACGATTTTCCGTCGCCGCCGGCAGCAGAACCCTTTACACCGGATGCGATAGATCAGGAGCCGGAAAAGGACCGTTCACGGACCATTCCCGGGCTTCAGGTGGCTACTCCGGGGGCGGAAGCGCCGGATAACAAGGTATCCCCGGAAGAGGTGGGGCCTGAAGTTGGTAAGACGGTCAGTCTGGATAGTGAGCCAGAGGACGACAAGCCGGGCGACGAGGCGAAGGAGCCGGTTACGCACTGTCCGGCCTGCGGTTGCGACATCTACGCGAATGCGGCGATCATCCCCACGGATGAGGAGAAGACGCGTTGGTTACGGCATATGCTGGGAGAAGAGCGTTTCTCCAGCGAATTTGAGTTGCTCGGTGGTCGTGTCACCGTCAAGTTCCGGACGCGGTTGACGAAGGAGAACGATGAGATTTTCAATCAGCTGGGCGACGATATCTCGAACGGGTTGATCCCGGAGGCTCCGGCATTCGGGAGTCCGGCGTATATCGCGCGTATGCAGCGGTTCATGTTCGTGTGTAGTCTCGAGCGATTGGACAGGCAACTGGATGAGAACACGGCGCCGAAGAGCATGACCTACCCGTTGATTACCGCCGATGCGTATCCGGCTGAGGACGGCACCCGTCCGATCCTTACGGCGCACGATAGGATTACGGGGGAGATGGACGAGGGCTTCCTCGGGGCGTTGATGGCCGCACATCGACGTTTTGAGTCGTTGACGGTGGAGCTGTTGCGGCACAGTGAAGAAGCGGATTTTTGGAAGCCGGCCGGCGAAACTACTTAATGATTCGAGCGTCGGCGACCGGCCGGCTCAACTATAAGGATGCTGACAGTTTCGACAGCCGCTGGCTGGTGCGTGAGCGGTTGATGCTTCACGACATGGAGCGTGAGCTGAAACTTGCGCTGTTCAAGCGGAAGCAGTTGCAGCAGGCGGCGACGACGGTATGGCCGGACGTAGATGGTGGACAGGAAGTTTATCAGTCTCACTTCAATACGTCGAACGGGCACTTGTTGACGATCGGCAAGACGCTGTTCCCGTACCTCGTATGGGATGAGAAGGAGTACTACAAGTCGGAACTGCAGCGTATGCGCGAAGAGTACGTGTCCAAGTTCGGTGATCCAAGCTCACCGGAAGCGAAGGCGAGGGCTAAGCGGGACGCAGAGTCGAGGAAACGGCAGAAGCTGGAACGGGAGCAGCAGAAGAAGATGGAGGCCTCGGAGGTCAAGAAGCGTGAGGAGCTGCTGCGGGAGATCCGGTTAAGGCGTACGAATCGGCGTAAACGATAGAGGACAGAGACGATGCCAAACGGCGGAATGAGTTACCCACATCCGGGCAGTTATATACCTATCCGAGGGGCGTATACACCTCAGATGGGTGCGATGCCCACCATTCCCGGTGTTCCGGCGTGGGCCTCGGCCATGCTCGAGCACTTTGCGGTGCGTCCGGCACTGGAGAAAATGGGACTCCCGCCGAACTTCGTATTCGGCCCGACGAGTCCAATGGAGGCCTACATGGGGCAGACGTTCCAGCAGCAGATGCGCTTGGCGATGGGGATGCAGCGTGTTCCTGGGGCTGCGGAGAACGTACGCCGGCGTTACGATGAGGCAACCATACGGAAGGCGTTGGAGACGCAGTACCGCACGCAATACGGGCCGGGGGAGATTCCAAAGTCGGTGGCCGAGCGTCAACGCGATGAAGCCAAACAGATCAGCGAATTTCTCGGCGGTCCGCTTGCCATGTTCGAGCAGTTGATGCCCGAAAACTGGCAGCGGGCACTTCAGAATATTCCTGGCCGGGCGCAGCAGACGATAGGTCAGGGCGTCTTCTTAGGCCTGCGCGGTATGGCCGGCGCGGGTCCGCTCGCACACTGGGGTCATCTATCGCGACGTGTATCGGGAGAGTTGGCGGAGACGTTTACAGGTCCGGGCTCAACCATGTTGGCGTCCGATGTCGGCGGCCTCGTACAGGGGCTTGGTATGCGAGGGCTACTCCCCGGCCGTATGGAGGGGCTGGAGAACGTCGATACCTTCAGGAGTACCGTCAGGCGCATTGAGAGGCGCATAAAGGGCTATAAGGACCTCATAGAGCCGATGAAGGCCCTCTTCGGCCGTGATAAGGGGATACCCCAGCTTCTAAACGATCTGGATCAGGCTACGCAGGGCGGCGTGACGCAGATGGGGGCAGGTCAGTTGACGTCGCTCATGAACCGGGTCCGCGGTCTCCAACTGGGTGCTGGGATTGCCACAGAGTTTTTGCTCGGTACGATGCAGTATGGTGCGCAAGCGGCGCGTCATTTAGGTTTAGTACCGTCAATGGGCGCCGATTTAGCGATTAGAGCGACGCAAGTTGGTCTGGGACACGTGGAGGCTCGAGGCGGACAACAGTATTTTGGTATGAGGAATGCCACCGAACTGCAGGGGATGATGAACCAGCGTATGTTATTGGGCGCTGCGTCACGAGTAGGTATCGCCACCGGCGGGGTTATGAATGTTATACGTGAGCGTGCGCGTATGCAGGGCATAAATGTTGAGGGTATGAGCCCGAGCGAAATGGTGCGCCGAATGGGCGGATCGCGCGAACTACGGCAACTGATGCGCGATGTAGAGACTGGAAGGGATCCAGCCGGCGTTCTTCGTGCTTTCGGGCCGGAGGGAATGGCGGGTACGGCGGGGCTGTTAGGTACAATAGGTGTCGGACGACAAGAAGCATTTACAGCAATGACGAAACTAACACGCGGCGGCCAAGAGATGTATAGTCGCTATATGTCCGAACAGATACTGGACGTTCAAGAGCAGGAACTGTTCAATAAGAAAATTGTTCCGAGACTGCGCGGCGTTATCGGCCGTAGGATGGGTGGAGAGTTTCGCGGCCCGCGGGGTCAGCGGATGGCAGCAGCCGCGCTTAAAGCGCTTCAAGGTATCAGCGACCTAACTGACGTAGAAGCGGCACATAAAGCTATGGCTACTGCGATGGCACGTGCCGCGGGAGGTGGCGTTACTGCTGGCGACAAACAACTGCGCGAAGCAGCTGCCGACATATATACTACAACTTACAGCGTGCTTGAACAAGAGGGCGGCTTTTACGAGATTCTTGGCGGTAGGCGTGCGCGTGCGGTTGCACGCAGCAGAACGATACAAGTGGATGCGATGATGCGTGCTTCGGATCTGATGAAGGAAGCATTGGGGACGGACACTATTCTCCGGAATATGATCACGGACTTCATGACACCGGATATAGATCCAAAGACCGGCAAAGTCCGGAAGCGCAGCTTCAAGGAGACACTCGGTAAGTGGTTGGGTGCGCCGACCAAGGAACAGATGGAGAAGTTCGGAACCGAGTTTGAAACGATCTTCAAGGAAGGGCAGATCATGGCGCAGGCGATGGTCGAGCTGAAGGATCCGAACATTTCCGCTGCGCGTCGGCGTCGGGTCCTCAAGCGGGGCCGTCAAGCCCGTCAGCGCATCGAAGAAATACTGTCGGGTATGACGCCAGAGTTGCGGGCGAAGATGGAGCGCGGCGAGGAGCTGACGGAATCCGAGAAGGCGCAGGTTCAGAAGCGTAAGGAAGAGCTAGGGGAAATCGAAAAGGCGTTGAAGGAAACGGTTGATGAGAAGTCTCGCGAGGAGAAGATGACCAAGGTCGACGCCGAGAACGCCGATATTACCGCCCGGAATGTTACTGTAAATGTCGATGTCGGAAAGTCGAAGGGAGAGGTCGGCGGCGATGTTGCCCATAGCGTAACCGTCATCGTTCGTACGGAGAAAGAGGAAAAAAATACTGGTGAGAATACCGGAAACGGTGAATCGGTAGAGCACGGTACGCGCCAAGAAAACGGTGGCGGCGAGGCAGTGTAGGAGAGAAAAATGGCTATTTTTGGAACAGCACCGGGGACAGGAAGTCGGGTGTACACAATACCCGGCGCGTCAACGCCGGCGGTGATCAACGTGCCAGGACTCACACGGTCATCCACGCTTGCGATAACCTCCGTGGGTTTCGGGCAGGACGCTAATGTGCAGTTCATGCAGTCGCTCCGGAAGATGATCTACGTGTACTCCTTCGGCGAGCGTATGGGTACGGTAGAGATCAGCGGTGTTGCCTTCTACCGGCTGTGCGACCCAGTCGTAATCGGACAGACGGGCATCAAGGCGATACTGAACTACTACAAGGATAACAGCGTGTCGCGACGGTCTGATCCGCTGACGGTTACGCTGGGGCAGGAGAAGATAAGCGGATTCCTGCGCAGTATCCGGTCGACATTTCAGGATCCGGCGCGCGGCGTTATCGGTTTCACACTGATACTGTCGACGATGCCGGAGATGTGGTAAGGAGCGGACGATGATAAACCATGCACGTACAGTACTGATAAACCAGAACGGTCCGCATAACGAGCAGACGGACATCCCAGGGGACGTGTACATTCCGGAATACGAGACGTTGACACTGTCGGCGCCGTTGCGTGTACTGTGGGATACACTATTTGGGGGCGCGCCGGACTATGAAGGCGTCGTCTACAGGGCCGCGCAGTACATGGCGGTCCTGCACTCGACGGAGTACGAGGCGTATGTTACGGCGCTGGATCCGCGCATCACCTACGATACGAACAACATCAATATCCTCTCCGAGGGAATATACGGCCCTATCGTAACCGGCCCATCCGACATAAGCGTCACGGGTACGTGGGATGACGAAGGAATGTCCGGTCGTGTCAATACGCGGTGGCGCGTGCTCATGTCCGCGGCCGATCGGGTCCTCATCGAGAACCAGAATGACGGGTGGATTGTCGAGTACGATTGGGACGAGGTGAAGAAGCTCCCCCGTACGGACTTGGCGATCGCGTTCGCGGATACGTCGCCGGCCGCCGGCACCGAGTGGTTCATCGATTACAAGTCGCGGCCGCAGCCGGATATCGGTGCGGTACTGGCGTCCCTCCGGACACTTCCGCGAACTACGCAGACAACCATATTCGGATCGTCTCCTAAGCAGGAGCCGCAGCTTACGTTCTACAATCTGGCAAGGAAGCACTACGCGTTGCCGTACCAGCTGAGCGGGTGGCTGCTCGCGTTCATTTACGCACTGGATGCGTTGAGAGTTGAGTAATGAGTGAGGTAGTCAGAATAGGGGATACACCGGAAGGCGTTATCGAGATCGAGGAACGCAATCCGGCGGAGATAGACCTGCGCGGATCGACGCCGAGCCAGCTCGATATCGGTACTACGGCGCCTATACGCGGTACCGGTGACTACTCGTACTATGAGGTCGAGGCGTGGGCCGTACTTGACGGCTTGGGCACTATAGACATCATCGGTATGAACCTGAACTTCGACATCAACCAAGTGCCGAGGGGATCTATAACGCTTGCCGTGGGCCGTGAGGTGACGAGCAAGAAGGTGGGTGCCGGTACGTCCACTGCCGAGTTGAAGGTTCGCCGCGCGGTACAGGTGTACATTCGCATCAACGGTACCCGCTACAAAGTGTTTGACGGATACACATCCGGCATCTCGACATCGCGCGCGCCTAACCAAGTCGGGGTGATGGTGATGGTTGTTCACTGGTTGGACACGTTACGTGCGACATCTGCATTGTCGGATTCTAGGACCCCGTTGGCCTTATGGGATGTTGAGAACCCTATTACGCAACGAAGCTTAGTAGGGAATGACAAACCGACGTTTAGTTTGGACGGGTACTACGCTGAAGTAGAGGAGATTGCGACTTCAGACTTAGGCAGCATGATAAGTACGATGTCAAACCAGCTGGCGTCTGGCGAGATTGGCAAAACGGAATTATCCAACGAGGCGGCCAAATCAGTTTTCTCAAAGATATCCGCATCGTTGAAACTTGCGTTCGAAATGTCCGGATCGGTTGCGGGCGGCGTAGCTAAGGCGTTTGTCAATGCGTTCGTCATGGTATTTGCAGGCGGTGTTTTGTGGGATTCATATGTCAAGCTGGCAGGACAGTTTCTATATGCCATAGTACCCACGGTTGACTATGCGGCATTTGTGCCATGGGCGCCCGTGCTTGACAACGTTAGCAACGTTCTGAGTAGCGACGAGTATGTTTACTTGCGAATGAGCGATCAAGTCCGTAAACGCATCATAGGCCTTGTTCTTTACGACGAGGATACAATGGACTCAAGGCCTGATGTTAAGGCTACCGTTCTGAAATCTGCATACTTTGTTGAGACAGATGAGGTAGGTATGGTCGATGCCATGCCGTTGCCTCAATGGCTACGAAGCCCCATAAAGAATGATGCTGGAACCTATACCGATGTTTCAATTCGTAGTCGTGGTAGGGTACCGACGGCAGAGGAGAGACGTGTACTCGAGAGCGTTGCTACGCAGCGCGAACGTGAAAGTGATAGCGTTGCTGCGTTAGGGAGGAATTTTGCGCAAATGGTACTATTAGATCGTCAGTACCGTTACAATACTGGGACATTACAAGGCCCGCTCCGGTTCGACGTCGGCGTCGGTACCAATATCGGCATCGAGATCCCGGATATGACGACGGCAAGAAAAGTCGTGTGTGGACACGTAACTGGTGTTACTATAGACATAAACATTCAGCGCTCGCTGGCGATGACATCATACCGACTGACGCATCTCCGGAGTGCGGAGGACAGCAAGGGAGGAGTGGCGAGCAATCCACTGTATACGACACTGCTCGCGTCATCCGATTTGCTTGCGGCGCCAACGATTGAGAACGTGGATACAGATGAAACCCAATCCTGATAATCAACCGGATCCGACACAGCTGTACAAGCAGTGGAAGGCATCTCCAAACCCTGGGACGCTGACGCCACTGGTCTCGTCGCTGCGTCCGACTATTGACAGCGCGCTGAGGACCTACGGGTACGCCGATGATCCGAACATGAGGACGACGGCGCAACTGCATGTCATCAAAGCGTTACCCCGTTATGATCCGAAGCGGGCCAAGCTTAACACATTCGTGTTCAACGAGTTGAAACGCATCCAGCGGTTCGGGCCGAAGCAGCAGCATGCGATCCCGATCCCTGAGCAGGCGGCACTGGACCTTCGCTCCCTGCAGCGGATAGAGCACGACCTTGTACACGAGCTGGGCCGGGAGCCGACGCCGCCGGAGTTGGCGGACAAGTCAGGGCTATCAGTACGACGGATCAACAGTATCCGCCGCCGGTATGCGATACCGACGGTGACGGAGCAGGCTTTCGAGAGCGACATCGGTGTCCGTGACGTGCCGGCAACGCGCGGCAACGAGTCGGAGCGGTTGTGGTTAGACGCCCTGTACGCCGAGCTGGATCCGATCGATAAGAAGATCTTGGACTGGTCGCTCGGAATGCACGGGCAGCCGCGGATAAGCAAGACGCAGATGGCAACCAAGCTGGGCATAAGCATACCGGCTATCACGCAGCGTGCGCGCCGGCTATCCGCCCGCGTGTCCGAGGGTATGGAGTACGAGATACTATGAGCAACGACGCCACACTGCTAAAGCGCCTCACGGATCTGCGGGTCATGGCCCGCTACATCGAGGGGCAGCTGCTCAACAAATCCGGCGGGATCTGGGAGAAATTCTCCACCGGCGGCGTGGATAACAGTGCGCCGCCATCGGATGCCGAGGATGACACCATTCCCGCGGTGACGAAGACGGACGATCCGGACATACTGGACTTCGATGCGATCTATCCGCTGTTCGATCGTGAGGCGGTGGGGAAGGTATACAAGGATGCTGTAGACAAGAAGGAGGCTGCGGGGGTGGCTATGCGTGCCAAACGGCAGAGCGATGCCCTGTCGTCCATGCAGCAGGCGATGATCCTTCGGTACAGCTCGAGAATAAGGCACATTGGAGCCGCGCTCTCCCGGCGGAAATCGCTGGCGGATGCGGACATTGAACTGATGCAACTGGATCTATCAAGATGAGCACAACATACGACATAGGGCTGTTCGAGGGCAACGTGGCACTCTCCGGCTTTGGGAACATAACGTATGCGGTTACCGGGCCTCTGAAGGTGTCTCAGAAGTTCGCACTCGCCTTCCTCATGGAGGTGGGTACGCAGGAATACGAGCTTGATTTTGGTACGGAATTCATTACTGTACTGAAGAATGGTATCGTCCGCACGGAGATGGACGTAACGACCTATTTCAACGAAGCGGCGGACGCCGTGCTGCAGTATATGGCAACGCAGCTGACGGGCGACGAGCCGGACGATGAGGTCCTCGTATCCGCCGTACTGAGCAATTTCACACTGGACCCTCCGGGTCTGCGATTGGAAGTACTGCTGACAACTCGGGACGGTACGTCGCGTACGATCGTCCTGCCGACAAAGAATGTGGAGGGATAAGATGACCATCAATACAACTGATTTGAGCGAACTGGATCAAGCTACCGTTGAGGAGCGGGAACAACTGCTCACGACGTTGCTGTCCGAACTGTTTCCGGAGCTGGACCTTGGCAAAGGTGGTATTCTCCAACAGCTGTTGATGTACCCGAACGCGCTGTTCGACACGATGAACCGTGACGAAGTCGACGCCATGCGCCGAAGTATGTCGCTGCAGGAGATCAATGATGATCCGACACTGGCCGACGAAGATATCGTTGACTCCTTGATGAGCAACTACTTTATCACCCGCACGGCCGCAACCGCTGCGACAGGCGAGATGGCGATCGTTATATCCTCGCTGGCGACCACGCAAGTGCCGGCGACGACGGTGTTTACAAACAACGACCGTACGTTCGTGCCCAACCAAGATTACGTGGGGTTGATCAATGCCAGCCTGATCACTGCCGATAACGAGCGGGCGATCCAGCAACGTCCGGATGGTAACTACTGGTTCACCATCACGGTCGTGGAGCAGGTGGACAGCGGAAGCCGCGTCGACCAAGGAGCCATATTCACCGCCTCCCCGGAGCCAACAGGCTTCGTCGAGGCCTACGCCGTTTCCGACTTCCAGGCGGGTACGGTCGAGGAGAGCAACGCGGACTTGGTATCCCGTCTAGATGATGGTATTGCCGCGCAGGCAACGGCCGACCGCGTATCCATCGAGTCCATGCTTCGCACGAATTTCGCGTCCATTATCGACCTGAGCATCATCGGTTTCGGGGATGAGGAGATGCGTCGTGACCGGAACAACATATTCGGGATCAGCTGCGGCGGAAAGGGTGATATCTACGTGCGGACGGCGGCCGCCCCCTACACGACGAAGATATCCGTGGCCGCGCTGCCGATGTCCGTGCGGGATGCGGAGGCGACAATTCCCTACAGTTCGATGGATGTGACCACCCAGTTCTCAATCTCGCCGACGGTGTTGCCGGCGTTCTACCGCTTCGAACGCGCGGCGCCGATGGATCCCGCGTCGGAGACCACGATCAACCTGACGCTGCTGGAGACGGGCGAGCGGGGAATCTATAGCCCGCCGGACGCGGAGTTCGAGCCGACGATCAACGAGCCGTCGGAAGCGACGTTCAGCGCCTACCAAGGGAGCGCGACGGTCAACGTGCAGGATGCGGAGTCTCAGCCTGATCATCGTGAGCGTATACTTGCGGCAGTGCGCGGCCTCGATACCGTCAGCGTGTACATTGACGGCGTCCTGACCGCTATTCCGGTCAGTGAGGGCGATGTTACGATCGACACCTACCTGACGAACGGCTACCGCTTCTATGACCTCTACATGAGCTACATTCCTAGCATCGTCGACATCCAGAACTTTGTGAACTCGCGGTCGCGTCGATCGCCGGCCGCCGACTACTTGGTGCGCGCGGCGATCCCGTGTTTCGTATCGATCGATGTCGAGGTGGCGTACCCAGCGACACAGACGGCACCGACTGAGACGTCGGTCAAGACCGCTATTGCCAACGCGGTGAACGCGGTGAGGTTTACGGCACCGTCGTTGCCGGCGGCAACCATCGTGGACGCGGTGGCGGATCTGCTGGGCAACAACGGGTACGCTGTACTGCCGCTGACGATGCGGGGCTCGGTACTCAAGCCGGACGGCACCACGGAGAGTTTGGAGAGCCAGTCCGAGCTGGTGATTACGGATGATCCATCGCTCAGCGTGTCGCGACGGACGGTTGCGTACTATCTCTCGACCGACGACATCTTTCTGACGCTGACACCGGTTTCGACTATAAACGTATAAGGAAGAGTGACTTATGAGTACAGTGCTTCCAGTATTTCCTCGCGGTGATCTGGATCAGCCGGCGCAGATGACGGCCACACTCGGGTCGTTCTGGTCCGAACGATTCAACGATCGAGCGGTTGTCGACGGGTTGTTCCAAGGGCGGGCGATGCTCTTCGAGCAGGCCACGCAGGATGCGAACGAGATGCGTGACGTCGTCTCCCGATTCACGGTGCCGGTATATCATACGGAGCTGTGGAAGCCTCTCTACCTGCAGCAAGGCGTTACCAGCGACATGGCGGCGGTGCCCCTCCAGTACGGGCCGCGGCGCGCACTGTACGGGGAGGAGGCACTCAACCCGCCGTACAACCAGATATTCCAGTACGGTGACTCCCTGATCGATGATAACAACTATGCGTTCCCGCTCCCGACGGATGTGAAGCATATCAAGTTGATCTGCAACCGGCTGACGAACCCGAGCTTGGTGCTCGTGGAGGGTGTGGACTTCGGCGTGGATGTTGAGCAGGGGATCATATTCTTCACAATCGACGTATTCAACGATGAGCGGATCGCCGTCCGCTCCATTATCAACTCCGACGGTGAGCAGGACTACGAGGCATTGCTCTGGGCTTTCTCTTGCAGCGTGGACTACGAGTACATATGGAACCACTTCGGGTACGTGTTGGGGACGAAGGCGGATTCGAGTGAGCCCTACCGCGACTACGTCAACGCCATCTGGGACATGCATACCCGCACATCGTTCCAGAATGGTCTCCAGCGCACGATCGCCGCCGTAATGGATGTTCCTGTCGCACGCGGGACGGAGACCGTGGAGGCGATCCTCGAGGGCCGTAAACTGCAGATTGTGACGGATCAGAACGTGTACACCTATCATCTCAACTCGACGCCGATAGTTGCCGTAGGCGATACGGTCAACCGCGATGATCGGCTGGTCGATACCTTCGACGTCATCGACCCGAAGAACGTGCCGGACGGGATCACCGAATACTTCGTGGATGGCGACGGTAATCTGCAGCCGTCGGCATATCCGGATATCAACTCCAAACCGTACATAACACGTACCGAGGACGGGCCCACGAAGGGTGTTGATCCGAACTATAGGCCATCGGTCACCACAGAGTACCAGTTGAGAAATACCATCAAACCGCTTTACCTTGATGGCCGGCCATGGAGCGACTACTTCGCGGACGGGACATTCGATTACGATAACCCGCGTAACTACCTATTCAGCATCTCCAACCCGTTGGATCTGTCGTATGCGTGCTACGGTAACACGGGTGCGAAGGGGCTCATCGGGGTTGGATCCTACACACTCGTTGGTGAGGACGACATACCAGCTTCGTTCGAGGAGCAGCATGTCACACTGAGTCTCGGGTTGAAGATAGAGTTCGATCTCATTATCGTCGGGGACTGGCGGGGTAACGAGGACAATATCGTCTTCGAGATCGTCCACTTCGAGCCGGGGAGGGTGGAGGAGCAAGTCCTGTTCCGGACTAACTTCAGCAACGTGGCTGGCGCAACGCAGGCCTATCCAGACGAGATCGGGGGGAACAACCCGCGGCATACCGGCGCGGCAGTCAGCGAGCTGAATGACGGCATCCGCTGGCGTGCTTTCGGGGCGAACAGTGAGGTCAATGCCGCCTATCATTTTGAGTTCACGGTGGACGAGTTCGGTGACAGGGGCCAGATCTTCTTCCGCGTCAACGGTCTGCCGGAAACCAAATGGTGCGCGGTTGACCCCATGGCCGTGGATCAGATTCGGACGGAACCTCGCTTCAACGCGGAAACGCAGGAGTGGGAGCCGGAATCGACGCCCGGAACCTACCCCATATTCAAGGGTGGTCCGTTCACGGAAGCGGAGTTCCAGGCGGAGTTCGGTTACCCAGCGCCTGGCAGCTTGGTGACACCGCCGGGGACTACTCCGTGGGAGGTTCAGAAGTTTGTTACCTATCCAACGCCGTGCTGGATCCTCAGCAATGTTAAGTTCACGGCCATCATTGAAAACCGGCCGCCGTTGGTGCCCATCCCCGGACACCTGTTGCAGCCTGTGGGTATCGACGGTATCAGCCTGAGCCCAGGCCTGTTGGGCGGCGAGGGCTACAGCGGATCACTCTACTTCCCCAACAAGCTCGTGGACGTGGAGTACGTGGGGGAGGAGGAAGGCCGTGCGGTCGTACGCTTCGAGGTTGGGGGTTATCCGGGGGACGTCGAGCTGTTCTGGGACTACGTGCACGAGCGTGGCCTCGATCAGTGGTACACCCTCGCCAACTATCTGGACCAGCGATCGTCCTTCAAACGCTTGTTGGACTGGAGCGACCATGCGAATCCGGATGCTCGTTGGGACCCAACGGCTGCCAATCTGCCGGAGAAGATCAACCCGATGTTGTTTGTACTCCGAAGCATTCTCAGCTATAATCTTCTGATTGTCACCATGAAGGCTGGTCTGGAGGGTGACAACGCATTGGGCATGGAGATGATGGAAGAGTTGCGGAAAGCGCTTCCCGCGCCCATGACGTATATCGTCTTCACGGAGATCATCGTTGATGATAACCTGATCACAACACCTCTGACCGAGGAAGTGAGACTCGGTGCGGGGCCTGACTTCGAGGAGACTATCGGTGTCTCATTGACAGAACAAGTTGCGGTCGACGCCATTGAGGGCGCGGTCGTTGGTTAACAGGAGGAATAGGATACAATGATCATCTACGACGGAATCGATTTGCTGGGTAAACTCCTTGCAGGGGAAGACTACGAGATCAACACCATGTACATGGAGTTCCGGAACGGGGGGCTGCCGGCACCCGTAGTAACGCCGGATCCATCGGAAGGGCGTTCCTACTACGCGGCGTTGGATACCGGACTGTCCGATCGTGACTACATTCGGGTACCGCTTACGGCGGATCCTACGTTGGAGTCCTCGGACCCGACGAAGTTCTCGACGAACAGGGTTCAGTTTGTGGCCTTGAGCGGCGGGTACACCATCGGACGCGGCGGCCATGCGTTCTCCGCGGCAGCACAGAGCGTGGTATACGGGGTGGCGTTGGTAGCGGCTCCGGATCCGGACGACCCGACGCAGGATATCGTGTTCAGCAGGAGCTACGCCCCCGCGGACTTTACGGCTAAACTGAAGTTGGTGAATGAAGAGATCAGCATCGTATGGCCCCATACATTCGGGGAGTCGATGCTGTCCAGCAGCTAATAGAGTTTGTATTGCGTTACAGAATCTTACGGCTGCATATGGAGGAAATATCATGGCAGGCAGTGAAACACTGACATGGCGGACGAGCTATCGCCAGATACGGAACGGGGAGAACGTTGAGAGCGCGGTCGCGAACCGACCGCCGGACGACCTGTGGAACAACCTTCTCTACCTGAAGAACCTCGTTGATAACCTGACGACGGGCAAGTCCCTGATCCTGACGGAACAGCGTATCCTCGTGGGCACGGACTTGGCGTCTCCCGTCTATCTCGCCTCGAATGGCTTGTGGTATCCGGCGCTGGCAGAACTGTCGAGCGCGCCGAACAGTACGCTGTACCAGCTGACGTCGAAGGCGTACGTCGGCGGACTCGTGTTGCAGAAGAGCGATACCGCCTCTGGGTTTATCTCCGGCGGGATCTATTACACGACCGGCACGGTCATCATCCAGGGCGAGGCCGTATTCGGCGACGAATTCGCGGACGTGATCGCCGGCGATTACATTGACGGTATCCAGTACCTGTCGCCGTTCTACGCGGGGCAGATGACGTCCCTGCGGACGGTAGCGCCCGTCAGGGTATGCCTGTCGAGCCTGCAGGACGACGGATACCACGTGATTGTGAACCCCGACCAGCGGGCGTTACTGGAGAGCCACGGACATTATCATGTGGTGCTGGCGGATCAGCCGGCAGGCGGCGTCAACTGCGTGCCTACGAAGTTTGCCTTCATGTGGGGGGAGATGGAGCCCGAGGGGCCTTACCCAGGTATCACACATACGATCGTGAGCCCGAACACGGACGCGATCGGCTGGTTGCCGGCGGACAGCCCAGCCTTCGACGGTATGGATATCCCAGAGGGAGCCAAGTTCGGGTACAATATCCCCGCGGATGAGAGCCTCGCACCGTTGTGGCCGCCGATGCCGATCGATCAGGTGTACGTGGAAGTTGACGGCGTGGGAGAAGTTGGCGACCTCGTGATCGTGAACAATGACGGTATCTGGTGGATGGACGACAACTACGGGAAGGCCCCGTGGTCCGTCAACTACCCGTGTGAGAGTTCGGCAAGCGCCGAGTCCTCTCCCTCGTCCGAGGCACCTTATCCGGACTGGCCGGTGCGGATCGAGGTGTGGTTCACGAAGGTGATACATGGTACGACGCTGATGGCGTTATCGAATCATATCGATCTGGAGATCGGTGCGTTGCCGGACCTTACACCGTTGGAGGTGGGGAGCAACATCGAATCCGGTACGTTCTCGGAGACGGCCATGCGGTACCTTCGGTTCTTCGCGTCCGGTAGCTCATCCTCCTCTTCCAGTGCAGCCGGTGCCAACGACGTCATCTACCGTGCGTCGGCACGTGACTTCTCGACGCCGGCGGGACGGCGGTCCATGCTCCGGTTCGAGCTGGTGCTGAGCGGGAGTCCGACCTTGACAGCCGCAACGATTCTGGATATCGTTGGTGGCTTCACGATGACGCTCTCGCGCATGTCGAGGCCCACGACGGGGCTGACGAAGTTGCTGTCGGAGGTTGCGACATCGGAGCTGGCGTTCGATTGGTCTACGGGGCCGGCGGACGTCACGGCTATCCCGACGAATACGTATTTCATGATTCGGAGCGAGGAAATTGAACTCAGTGCGGAGGAGGTACTGTTCCTGAAGCTGTCATGGGACGGGACGGTGTTGACGGCACTCGACGACGAGGTTTACCTGTACGCCGTTCGGCCGACGATTACAGTACCGTAGTTGTGGTATGATCGTTCGACGAATTATCATCGCAATCCTGTTGTGCCTGCTCGTGTCGGTTTTCGTGTACGCAGGCGGCTGGAGCCCAGACTGGCCGTTGGAGGACCTGACGGGCGTGCCGCAGGATAACTACGCCGTATACATGAGCAACCTCTTCTTCGCCGCTTACGAACGTGCGGCGGAGACGGAATTCTCTTCCGGCATTGCTTTCCCCATCTACCGAACAGTTGACGGTAACCTCCCCCGTTACGAGACGTTCTACAACTGGCCGGTCGGTGTAACGAACTGGGACCAGCTCAATCTGGTGGTACGCAACCCGACGTACTATTCTGAAAATCTGTATTATCCCATAACCAATACGGTGGTCGTATCCGTAATTGGGGTGGAGACCGTCTACACAAACTGGACGTGGACGACCAACGAGGTCGTGGCCGTTATACCGAACCCAACGCCGGGCAACCCGGACGGTATGGTTACGTCAGTTATCCGCCGCGAGCTGGTGCGTACGGGCGGTGAGTACGTCACCAACTGGCTGTACGACATCGAGGGGCCGTCTATGTTCCCCTACTACGCCTCTGTCGAACAGGGGCTGGCGAGCAACGTATTCCACCCCCGTTTTTACCGCGGCGACAATACCTACCCTGAGGATTACTACACTGATACCGACCAGATGAAAGCGTTCCAGCCGACTGCGACAATGTATACGCAGCGCGTGGCTAAATTCTGGTACGAGATGGGCTCCGGTACCGTGCAGGCGCCGTGGAACATGTACACTCAGGTCGTGACGACGGTTAGCACGACAATGCCATTCCGGATCTACGATTACACCGCAAAGCAGTTTACGAACGTCGATGTCGCAGTCACCTACACGAACTACACGACGGAGCAGATCCCTGCGGTCTATGAGGGCCGGGGGCCTATGTCGATACTGGCCAGTAACATAACCACCCGTGTATACGCACGGGATGACTATGTGGTGTGGACGAACACTTACAAGAAGCTGATCGCCGATCCACGGTACGGTACGCCCACACCATTCCGCGGGATGCCCCCCACAGAGTTGCTGGGCACCCTCCTGCCGACGATAGCGATCATGATGGAGTACTACCTAGACACGACGTATGCCGACCCCGACGGTACGTTCGACACGTGGTACGATACGGAGGAAAGCTATGTGTGGACCGACATCGGGGGTACGCCGCAATGGGTGGAGATGACTAACGGCGATCGCTACATACCGTCCGGCGCGGGCGCGTACGAGATCGTCAAGGAGGTGCCGACGTGGACGCCCGAGAAGATATACAGCTTGACGGGCGCGGGCACGAACCTCGGATGGCAGATCGTCGAGATCGATAACACGGTTTACCCCGGACGCAGCGGGTGGGGGTACGTACAGCACGTCGGGCCTTTCGATGTCCTTCTCGGTGAGGGTTGGGAGTTTGGACAGCCTTACGAAGAATTCGTGTATGCGGAGAACGTCAATATCTGGACCTCACAGGTGTCGAAGGGGGGGATCAACATCCATCCGGAGCGGGACGTTGATCTGTTCTTGGGGGAGTACGCGATGCAGCCGATCTATGAGCAGACGCTGGTACCGTACGGCTTCAGCGACGTATTCTGGTTCGAGGAGACGAACGGGGTGGTTACGGTCGTGACCGGGCAGCAGTGGATCGCGGCCATCAACGGGCAATCGTTTACGCCGCAGGATCCGCTCACAATGAGCAGTACGCAGCCGCGCTACTACCGGAACGCAGCGAGTAATGCGTTCTTCGTGCAGATGCGGCGAGACGACAGCTTGGATTACAATGCGAAGGATACGTGGGTGCTCGTCAACGATTTCGATATCGCCGAACAGATACGGGACGATTGGGAGACCCTGCTCGGCTCCGACTACACGGAAGCGATCAAGAGGCTGCATCGCATGGGGTTCCCCACACGCGTAGAGGAGTACAAGATTGGGCGCCCCAGCTGCGGGCCCTCCGGCTACTACTATCCGGGGGGCGTCTTGCGGCCAAGCGACTACGCGATGGAGCTGTACTACGTTCGACGCGGACAGACCATCCAGTGGGGAGAGGGTCAGTTTGGTGACTGGGATAGCGCACCGTACAGGCTGGATTTTCTTACGTGGGACACGCTTACGAACTGGCCGGGCGTCGAGGTCGATGTGGTGGCACCCTCCCCGAATACGACGACGATACCGCCGATGCCTTTCGATATCCGCAGCCGTACGATATACGTTGACGACCTCGGGGCGTTGAAGGGCGGCGGTGATGATATCGCGTACACAACGCTGGTGTACACGGCGACGGCGCCGGGAACCAACACGTGGATACCCATGCTGGCTGTAGAGGAGTCACCGTCCACGCGGAAGACGACGAGCGTGTGGACGGCGGAGGAAGTATGGGTTACGCCCCTCGCGTCGGTGACTGACACCTACTACGTGGCCAGTATCGGACATTCGGTAACGAACGACGGGCGCATCGCCATCAACCCGCGACTCGTGCAGACGAACGACGTCCTGACGGTGGATCAGAGTAAGGGTGCTGGTGGCACGCGCATCCTGTTCTCGGTCACGAACCGGTTTGCCATGTATCAGGATTTCAATTGGACTCCTCCGTTCCCGCCGGTATCGTATGCGATAAACCAGACCTTTTTCGATGGTATGTATAGGCTGCTGAACAAGATGACCTGTATTCGAACGGCCGAGTCGTCAGAAGGGCGCTGGCTGTCTGATTACAAGGCACCGTCCCACCTAGGCAATGCAACCTTCTACGATTTCTGGAGCTTTACCAACTCGTGGTGGAAGTGGGAACATAAGGCTGGCAATACGTACCAGGGAGGCCCTGTCGGATCGTCGTCACGTGATCTTACGGAGGGCACCGTCTTCCGACGCCGTAACAGGCGTCCGTACTGGAGCGTTGGTGGCTACTACGATCAGAACCAGCCGCTTGGGCGTAAGGTGGAGTGGTACGGGGCCGGCATCGTCGAAGGGCGTGGAGTACGCAACTCCAAGCTATTCGGTATTCCTGACCCAGCGACAGGGGACTTGATTCCGAAGGTCCTGAAGGATCCACCAGCGTCATCTGATCAGGGAATCATACGGACGAGCTGGATGCATACCGGTATGAGCCGCGGCGGCTGGTGGCCGGCGGGTGACTGGCCGTCCGGATTCGTACGCGACCGGCGTCCGCGTGTAGGGTACTGGGCTATGACCGGCAATGTGGAGGTAGTTCGGTCAACCGTCGGTACGGATTCAGATGTTGACATCTATACGTTCGTTGATTATCGACCCGGCAAGTACACGTCATTTCCGCTGTACCCGAAGAGTATCGGTGAAGAGCTTGGCTTTGATGTTGGGGAGACAAACTTCGTATTCGTGCTGCCGGTCCCTCTAACTGGCGGTCGCGTCCGTTACATTGATGATATTCTCACAATGTACGTGACGAACACCACGTTCAAGCCATTGCATGCGTCGTTCGACAACACGATGTTTCGCCATCGGCGAAACACGTTCATCGATGCAGGCGGACAACGGTACATTACTAACTCGTACGACTACGCACAGATGAAGTTATCGCCCGGCGGGGTGTCATGGCATGACAACTGGCTAGGACCTTTTTCACGGACCGATACGTATACGGATGCGAACGCACACATGGAACACGAGATGCACCAAGCGTACTACCAGATGCGACCCTACCTATACGTCTTCGAGCACACTGAGATCATTCTACGGCCCAATTTCGTCTATTATGAGTAAGCAATTGATACTCGAGAACGTGCAGGCGCCGGGCGACTCCCTGATGTTCACCTGTGCGATCCGTGACCTGCACAAACAGTACCCGAACGAGTTCCGGACATGCATCCGGACAAAATGTCCGGATATCTGGCGGAACAATCCGCTGGTCCACAACGCGGATAGGAATAAGGACCGCGTACACCATCGCGTCGGCTACAGTACGTCGATCAACAGCTCCAACCAGCGGGCCGGCCACTTCTGTACCGGCTTCGCCCGCGACATGAGTGAACGGTTGGGTATCAAGATCAAGCCGACGGATATGCGGCCGGACGTGTACCTGACGGACGAGGAGAAGGATCCGGAGAACCGGCGCGTCAAGCGTCCGTACTGGATCGTCGTCGCCGGTGGGAAGGCGGACTTCACGGCGAAGATATGGGATCCGAAGTACTGGCAGCAGACAGTCGATACCTTGCGCGAGGAGGATGGTATCCTCCCCGTACAGGTGGGCTCCGCGAGCCACATGCACCCCAAACTGGCTGGGGTCAAGAACTTGGTGGGGAAGACACGCCTGCGGGACCTCCTGTGCCTTGTGTACCACGCTGAGGGCGTCATATGCCCCGTTACGTGCACGATGCATATGGCTGCGGCCTTCAACAAGCCTTGCGTGGTCGTCGCCGGGGGGAGGGAGGCGTGGTGGTGGGAGGCCTACACGCGCGCTACGTGGGCGACGAATATACTGAAGAACCCGGTGCCTAAGGACTTCGTCGACCATACATTCATACATACGATCGGTGGCACACTCGACTGTTGCAAGCGGCAGGGCTGTTGGCGCTCCGGCGTCGGCGAGCGGAAGAACCCGGCGAAGAACTGTAAGCGCCTTGTGGTGGGTCCGTCGGGTAAGCACCTGCCGGAGTGCCTGCGACTGATTACGCCCGATCAGGTGGTGGCGGGGGTCCGTCGGTACCTCAACGGCGAGAAGATACCGATCGATCCGGTGCCGAAGGGGTTGCGGCCGCCTATGTTCACGGAGGCGCTCCCGAAGGTTCGCCGGCCGATCATGCTCCCGCCGGGCCCGAAGCCTAAGCTGTCACGTGTTGTGCGGCGCGCACGTCGCGGTCGGGGCCATATCAACCGCCGGCGTTTCATCAAGGAGGTCCCGAAGCGGAGAACGACACCCACGAACCCCGCACCTCCGAAGCCGCCGAAGCCTCCGCGGACCATCATGAAGAAGATGCGGAAGCGCCCGCAGCTCCCGGAGCGCAGGCTTCCTCCTGTCGCATTGAATATGGCTCCCGGTGCCGCACCGTTCGATCGGCCGCTGAAGGGCCTGCGTACGCCGGTGACAATCTGTGTGCTGCTGTATGGGGACTTCCCCGCCCTCTCGCAACGTTGCCTGCAGAGCATCTACCAGACGGTCGACCCCTCCCTGTTCGAGTTGCGGCTGGGCCTCAACGCGGTCAGCGCCCGGGTGCGCAGGCTCCTCGACCACTACATCGTTTCGAAGGGGAATGTGCGGCTGTACGAGGAGACGGCGAACATCTACAAGTATCCGCTCATGCGCAAGATGTTCTACAAACCAGGACTTGATAGCCGGTGGGTGATCTGGTTCGATGACGATAGCCACGCAGTCTCCGGTAACTGGCTGGCCGGCCTCGACAAGTTCGTGACAGCCAACCCGGGGGCGAAGATGGTGGGCAAGAAATACTTCTACCATCTGACACCCGGGCAGCTCACGTGGATCAAGGAGGCCAAGTGGTACAAGGGTAAGCCGCAACGGACGCGCCGCGGCATGCCGAAGACGGACTTCCTGACAGGGGGATGGTGGGCCATGCGCACCTCCGCCGTCAAGCGCCTGCACTGGCCGGATCCGCGGATCAGCCACAACGGCGGGGACGTCATGTTGGGAGAAGCTTGCTATCAGAACGATATTATGATACAACAGTTCTACAATGGTGTCAGAATAAGCGATTACGTCCGGAGAGGCGCGTCACAGAAGCATCCGGGGCGTTAAGGAGGACCTGAGAAATGGCCGAAACATCCAACTTTGAAATGTCCAGCTCGTCTAGTTCTACGCCAGCAGATTGCAGATTTGGGCTGGAATTAACTAAGGAGCTAGGCGTCTACGACGTCCCAGGACGCCAACAAGCATGGCGTCTCCGTGTCACCGTCACCGACTACTATAACGTGGATCCCAACATCTTCGTATACCTACGTAGCGGCACGGACGATGAGGGTAATCAGGAGGACACCTTCGAGGCCGTGGCCTCCCCCACCGATCTCGAGGAGTACCCGTCCGGAGCCCCGCGGGAGTCGGATAGTCCGCAGTTCTTCCGCCTCGCGGAGGTCGATCTCCTGTCCCGCAGCGAGATCCTTCTGGAGGAAACGTGGGACGGTATCGTCGCCGACCGCGACGAGCTGATCCGGACCCTCGTCGGCATCTGTGAGCTGCAGTTGTCGGCCGTGGACCGGGGCGGCTACTTCCCGCCGACGCCGGCGCCGGCTGAGGAGGAAGATGAGGAGCCTGAGGGCAGCGAGGAGGCCGTTGAATGTCCTCCCGACGCCTACGCGTCCCTCACCGTTACGGAGAGCAACGATCCGGAGTTTCCGGTAGGTTCCGACTTCGCGGAGGTGGGTGTACAGGGTGACGTCCCACTCTGCCGCCGGACATGGCGGCTCACGGGCGTTCCCAGCGGGGAACAAATGGACTTGACTACTTCACTGGTAGATAATACATTTACGTGCGACTTGGATGGTTCGGAGGTGGACTCGGGCAATATCAGCGACGAGTACAAAACATACATCTACTACACGCGCGACGGCGTGGATCACTACACGCTGTTGATCGAGGGAGTGGAAAGTTCCAGCTAAAGGAGGAGATAATGATACGTAAGATCGCGGCGAAAGGTAACATGGTGGAGATCACTTCGGACGAGAACGGTTCGGAGCTGATCAATCGGAGAGAGGCGCTGAATCGCGCGCGGGGCATCATCGGACTGGACAAGGATTCCGAATGGCTCGTGGAGGCGTTGATCAAGGCGGCGAATCAAGCGCGCATCAACGACCCCGACGTGGGTAAGCCGTACTCGAGTGAGAGTATGGAGCTGTTCCTGAAGACGGCGAAGGAAGAGGCGGCGAAACTGCCAAGTTAAACCGGCGGCAATTTACGGCATAATACAATGGAATGATGTTAGCACGCAGCGCTCCGGCGCTGCGTGTTTCTTTGTATGTGCTTTACGGAGGAGGTTTCACATGACAACAGCAGTAGCGAAGAAGGCGCCGGTGACGAAGAAGTCGAAGTACCGCGCGGTGGACGACATACCAGTGGAGTGGGTCCTAACCTTTGCTCGGCATATGTGCCGCAACACCAGTACGGATTGCATCATGCTCGCGGCATACGCTGCGGCCAGCGAGCTGGGTATCGACACAGAGGAGATGAATGCAATCGTCGTAAAAGCTATACTGGAGCATCGTAGCCACGGGCTCGACGCAATACCGGGGGTCATGCCATGAGCTGGTTCAAACGAAAACCGGAGACGGATGTGGCGCCGAAGCCGTGTATCGGTTGCGGCTACTGCTGCCAGAAGGCTCCGTGCGCGCTGGTGCAGTCGATGTTCGACTACCAGATCGAACGCTGTCCAGCGCTACAGTTCGACGACGGGCGTTACTGGTGCGGGCTGTTACGGGGCACGACCGACGAAGAACGGAAGCGCCGTATGAAGATACTTGCGATCGGGGAGGGCTGTAGCTCCTCCCTATTCAACAACGCACGCGACCAAATGCTGAGGAGGATGTATGAAGAAGGAAGAAAGAAGGAAGTTGTTCAGTGACGTGACGGAGTTGCTGGAGCTGGCGCAGATCATTCAGTCACGACTGATCGAAAGCTGCCCACATGAGATCTTCCAGCACGGCGATTCCGTGTACTGCAACATCTGCAAGAAGGATTTCGGGTGGTGGTGTCCGGACAGTCCGGACCATACGTGCCACTACTTCAGTATGGATGGAATGGTCGAGCTACTCGACGGGACCACAATAGAGAGACCAAAGGGCGCGATTGATCCGCAGTACGAGACGGAAGATCAGTGCCTGTTCTGCGGTCAACCGGAGGAGCGGAAGTAGGTTAAAAAAAGGGGTGAATTGCGGCATAATAAGATGCAGACGGATTAGCGTTCAGCTGCACTCATTCTTATTCTTCTTTTCTTGTTTCTGGGACGCACGGCTCTGTCGTGCGTTCCGGAAAAGAACGGCGAAAGCCGCCGTTTCCCCCGTGTGCGTGCTGCCGTTTACTCCGGTGTCCCGGGTGGGCGGCAGTCACGTGCACACATTTTTCTCCCGAATGCCTGTGTGGAGTACATTCAATCCTTGATGAACTACCCTCTACACATTTTTCGTCGGGAGTCTTTTTCACATTAGGCGATAATACGCGAAATCGTAGGTATCGCCCGCCCCTTACCAGGGCGGGCAACGATCCCTTTTCGTTTAGCTATTGGAGAAGAAAGGAGGCCCTACATGCGTACGCGTATGCGCGGTATACACGTATATTCGGATCCTGCGAGCGATAGGCTGTTGGACGTACGCGACCGACGCCTGATCCTGCGCATAGGGAGCCGGTATTCATTTCACATAACACGCAAGGAGGCGCGAACCCTCCGTAACGAACTGAGCCGGTTCAATCTGGACTGAGATTATGGCTATCGATGATATTATTTGTCAAGTCGGTGTCGTCACCTTCGGGTGCGCGGCCATCTGGTTCGTGAGCCGGAAGGAGCGCTGGAGCCGCTGGGGTTACATCCTCGGCCTGTTCAGTCAGCCCGTCTGGTTCTACACGTTCGGGAAGCACAAGCAGTGGGGCATGCTCCTGCTCAGCGTATGGTACCTGTACTCGTGGAGTCAGGGAGTCTGGAACTATTGGATACAGCCATGGAGGAAGAGTAGATGACGGTGACGCAGGAGAAGTATGAGCACTTCAAGAAACTGATCCGGAATGAGTACCGGAACCACGAGGCAATTCACTGCGCGAAGATCGGTGGCGTGGAGCGGTTAGTGTGGGCCCATCCGGGCACGACTATATACAGGGTCGATTACATCCTGTATCGCAATACACTTTTCGTTAGTGGTGATTTGGGTGCTGCTGTCTACCGCTGGGGCGGAACGGCCATCACACTGGAGTGGATAGCGACGGAATGCAGCCTCGATTACTTCGCGGGGAAGTGCGAGGCGTCGGAAACCGGCCGTGAGTTCACGGAGTGGGATTCTCGCGTGGCCGCCGACTACGTGCGCGACTACCTGCGGGAGTGCGGGGACGAGGCGGAGGATGCAACGGAGGGTACCAGCGGCTGGGATAAGTTTGCCCTAGCACTCGGCGAGAGTGCGCTGTCGTCACAGTTCGAGTGGCATATGTGGCTCCATGATAACGGTTACGAGTTTTTCGGTGACTGCTATTACGAATGTGGAGACGTAGGTAAGATCATCAACTTCCGCTGCGTCAGTCACCTCGAGGGGCTGAAGGCGGCGTTCGAACAAATCAACAACAAGGAGACGAAGGATGCAAAATGTGACGCGATTGACATCGGAGATCGAGGAGAAGCTGAACACGCGGTACAGCCTGCTTAAGGAGTGGCTTCGACCCATAACACGGTTCGGCGGCATGAAGGCGGCGCTGCTGTTCAGCACATATCCCGGCGACGAGCGGGGAGAGTACCTGCGGGTACACCTGTATACGTCTACGCACGTGTACGCTATTGTGGCGAGACCGCCGCTCAAGCCGGACGAGATTGAGCTGGATAATGGGGATCACGGTTACCTCGGTGCTGCGGTATCCGGCCGGATGCCGCTGCCTGGTGAGGACTTCACGGGCGGTAGGGACCTGATGGATGGGCCCTATAAGGAGTCGACGTGGAACGCGATCGTAGCCGATATACTGGCGTTCGAAATCATCGACCTAGCCCCTGAGCGTCGTGGCCATCCCGAGCTGCCGACAGTTGAGGAACCACCCCCGAAGCCAAAGAAGCAGGCGACTACTAAGCCGCCGGTGGAGAAGAAATAATGGCGTGGGAGGTACAGACGCATACACTGATTGACGGGTGGGTCAACGTATGGACGGGTGGGGACGGCCTACCCGTACTATTCGATACCGAGGCAGACGCCGAGCACGAGGTGCGGGTGCTGCTGGACGACGTGAAAGCTGCCGTCGCGGACGGTTACATGGAGTCGGAGTATTCAGAGGACGATTACAGAGTTGTGGAAGTGAAGGAGGAAGGTCATGGGAACGCGAGGATCCGTTGCGTGGCGTGACGGCGATAACGTCGTTGGAGTATACAATCATTGGGATTCGTATCCGACAGTACTCGGAAAGTCCGTGTGGGACGCGGTACAGAAGGATGGTATAGCCAAGGTCCTTGACGGCCTGAAGTCGGTCGGGGACTGGCGGGAGTTTGAGTCCGGCGGTATCTGCGCGTACTGCGGGAAGAAGGAGGGACAGCCGCACAGCATCAGCGGACTTATTTGCGGATTCGACCTGCCGGACACCAATAAGCCGGCTGCCAAAACGGCTGAGGAGAAGGAGGTCGAGGAGAACATCAAGAAGACGGGCCATCCGGATCCGGAGGCGAAGTGGCACCAACATGGCGATTCCGCTGCTGACCATTTCGATCCCTTTACGGACCCTCTCTTCATGGAGTGGATCTACATTCTCGATCCGGAGAAGAACGTGATCGAGATCTGGGCACACTGTACGGCCAGTGAAGAGGCACGTGTGATCCTGAAACGGGAGAACAAGAAGGTTAGTAACCCTGTGTCGTCGGAGCGGCAGGAGAACCCGTGGACGTACGCGCACTACCTCGTGGACGAGATTGCTGTTGACGGGGAAGAGCCCGGATGGGACTATCTTCAAGAGCGCGACAGCGACTTCTGCGAGCGCCTGTACGCGTCGGAGGGGGCTGCATAAATGTATTGGGTGACCGCGGATCTACATCTCGACCACAAGAACATCATTCGGCATGCCGATCGTCCGTTCATCGACCTTGAGAGTATGAACGAATTGCTTATCAGCAACTGGAACGACTGGGTGGACCCGAAGGATACGGTGGTCATCGTCGGAGACTTTGCGTGGAAGCGGCATGCCCACTTCCTGCAGGCGCTCCGGGGGAAGAAGATACTGGTCCGCGGCAATCATGACAAGATGAGCCGTGCGGTATTCGACCAGTTTACGGCCGTACACGACATATGGCAGACGTCGATCGATAGTCAGATGGTCATCTTCTGCCATTACCCGTTACGGTCGTGGAATGCGAAGTGCCACGGCTCGTGGCATTTCTACGGGCATTGCCACGGCAGGCTCCCGGAATATCCGGATACCTGTAGTTGCGATGTCGGCATAGACGTATGGGACTATCAGCCCGTACCGTGGCCGGTACTGAAGAACAAGATGCTGTGTAAGCAGGATCCCATGCTTCGTGACGCTGGTACGTTGCGAACAGCCGTTGCTGAGCTGCGGGAGACGAACCGCAGCTTTCTGGAAGATACAAGCTGGATAAAGGAGAACTGAGGATGAAGATCATTAAGAAGGGACCGCTGAAGCCGTCGATAACGGATGGCTATCTGTTCATCGCCGTAGAGGGCGAAGAACCTGGGGAGTTGAACTCGCTGGATGCGAAGAAGCTGGCATGGAACGATCGTTTCAACCACGGTTTCGGTAACGCCGGAATCGAGGTGTGGCGCGCGCCGTTCCCGTTGGACCTGCCGAAGGACGCGAAGGAGGGCGACAAGCCCAAGTACGCGATCATCTACAGACTCGTTCCAGGTATCTAAGAGTTTGTAGCATCAATACAAAATCTGGAAGCCGGCAGTCTTTGGGCTGTCGGCTTCCCCTGTGTAGAGGGTGATATGGCTCGTATAGAACTGAAGGATTTGCTGAAAGTGATCGACATGGATGAGCGGACGCTCCGTCTCATTCAGCGGTTGGTCGGATATAAGGAAGAGCTGCAGTGTGGTACGATCAACACACACGGCGCACTCGTACTCGTGGTCTGCGACTTCCTTCGTGCGACGGGCATGCCGTTGGAGCATTATACGGCGTGCATCGAACCATTTGTGGCAGCTATACGTGCCTACGCACAGGAGCTGGAATCGGCACTGATAGCGCATGTGGACGGACTTGCGGCGAAGATACCGTGGCTGTTCATGTCCATCGTCGACAATCGATATGTTGGCGTGCAGAAGCCCGACCTGGCGCCGGTGGATACGGTGCCGTCCGCAAACGTACCGGAGCTGTGGGATATTTCATCTGAAGGGTACGTGCCCCTTCCAGAAGCGCCGCCAGTGTTTACCATATCGTTGTCGATTGGCGCACTGTATTTCAGGACGCTCGCGCGACTGTCGGGATTCGAGAAGGCGGCAGATGATTTTCAAAATGGCCGGCTCATCAGCAGGCCGCGGAAGGAGGGAAAGCATGTCGGGGATAAAGGATCGGACGGATGAGGAGCTGCAGAAGGAGTATCGTCAGCTATTCAACGCGGTGGTAAACGCAGACTGTTTTGGAATCAGCGATCTCGGTCGCCTGCGCGTACTCGAACAGAAACTGGTGGACCGTGGTTACGACATCGTGGAGCATGCGGTCATCGACTTTGTGAAGGAGGATCCGGATGACGTCGAAACAGACGAAGACGCTGTCGTTGGCAACGCTGCGGCGTGTGGTTGATTCCACCGAGCAGGGTATTGCCATCCAGCGTGACTTAGCGCGCGATCTCGGCATATCGTCGGCCTCGCTCGCATACCAGATTGCGAAGGCACGGAAGAAGGGGCTGCTTCCCAAGGCTACGAGCCGGGGACGTAAGCGGCTGATAAAGGGGATAGTATGAGACGTTCAGCGGACGTGGTGAAGGAGTACAACGAGCTGGCGATCGCGATGCCTGCGGGTGCGTGGAGCAAGCGGTTCGCCAACTCGAGGATGGAGGATGCGCCCGGCAGCGGCCGGATCCGGATGGAGTTCCGAGTATGGATCGCGTCCGAGAAGACGTGGGTGCCCGACCATAAGTACATGACGACGACGGAAGCGTGTAACGAGATCGAACGGTTGAAAAGCCGGGAAAGTCGTTACAAGGCCAAGCATAAGAAACGGAAGAAACGATGAGCAACAGCCGGAGTATGAGAGGCAGAGGCGCGATTAGCCGGCAATGCCGGAGAGTGCTTTACTGTGCTGGGCCCGATCGAGGAACTTACTCCACGTCTTCTCATCGCGATTTTGGAGGGGGAGCCGTTGTAGCTGGTTAAGCAGCGCAGCGGTTCTCTTTCTCACATACTGGGTGACGTCGTTCGCCTTCTCCTGGCTGAGCCGGTAGAAGCCGGCGAACATCGACGGATCGTCGGCGAACGTGACGTCCGCTGCCTTCTGCACCGAGGGATCCATCTCCGCGATACCGAGTACGTCGGGCGGCGATACGATACCCTCATCGGTGACTATGACGCCTACGTAACGGCGTACATCGTGGGAGAAGCGATCTTCGAAGGACTCCCGCGGCCGCGGTGCGTCGGACAGCGCCACCTCCGTGATGGCCCATGCCGCCTCGTCGGCGTCGACGGGATCCCACGTATAGAAGTCGGCTTCCGAATCATTTAGCGCGTTGGCAATATGCGTGAAGGACTCGACGGAGACGTAGAAGAGGTTGGTACTCAGGGCGGTGATCATCGCCATGAGCTTGTCCATATTAGCCTGCGGGAGGGTGATATGGTAGGTATCCTGTACCTCCATCCTGATGGTCTCAGGTTCCCATCCGAAGCATTCGGTACCAAACTCGTCGATGGCGAGCGCAAGTAGCGCGGTTCCGAATGTGTTGGGATTGGACCACCAGCCTGCGACTTCCTTTCGCTTGAGGTCACTAGCGAATGGCATGGTGGAACTTGCCTCCTCCCCGGCACGCGGATTAGCTGTTCATGGCTTCTTGTTTCTTACGGAGATCCTCGTGCACGTCCTCACCATGGCGAAGCTTGAAGACACCGCTGAAGTCGTTGTCGGGCTGGCCGAACACTTCGATGATACCCCGCATGGAGAAATCCCTTTGGGTATCACGTGCAGCTTCCTTCTCCGCCGGCGTCACGCCCACGGCCTTGAAAGCTTTTTCCAACAGCGTCGCATCGTCCCGCGGAATTGTGGGAAGAATGGCGGCGACCTTATCCATATCGAGATCGCCCTTATCGTTGGCTGCCAGCTCAGTCACGTAGTCGGATTTCAGAGCCGTAAAGGGCTCGAGGCCTGCGTCCTTGATCGCGTCGAGGGTGAAGGTCGTGCCCGTGGTCAGTTGGACAACGGGAACCTCGGCGGCTGCGGCCTTCTCGGCCATGCCGGCGTAGCATACTTCTTCCGGCATCGGCATACCGTCGTTGTACAGCGCGTACTTCTTGCACTGCCGGTCGGCGGCGTCGAGGAGGTTGCACAGTACATCGATCTTCGGTGACTGCCCATCCTCTACCGCATCCGCTGCCTTGCGCATCCTGTCACGGATCTCATCGGGGAATACGTGGGCCCGTATACGTAAGCGGAGTGCGATATCCTGTGGCTCCGCCATGTAGGCGCCGGAGGCTTTCAGGAGATAGTCGAGGTCATCGGCACCGACACTTGCGTCGAACGCCATTGCCTTCTCGAGGATGTTCCGTGCGGCCTTCTTCCGCCATGCATATGGGTAGCTGACCCGGTAGCGCCGGAGGTTGGCGGCTGCCTTCTTCACCGTTGCGGCGTTGACGATGGGGAAGCGTCGGACCCGTTCGGACCCGTAGTTGACTACCAGTGCGTAGTCGTCATCCGTGAGACGCCGGTTCGGTGCCTCACTCTTCTTCTCCATCACGTCGATGAACTGCTTGACGGCGGGAAGTACGCCCCAGAACTTGGCTGCCTTCTCGAGACGATTGGCGGCCTTCTCCTGCGGGTAGGAACTCTCCCACTGTTCGTCATTGTGTTTGCTGCCCCAGAAGTAGAGACAGGAAAGCCATGTCGCGACCTTCGTATGACACGGAAACTCCCGCTTGACGGGATCACCAAAAATGCCGAGAGGAGCGTTGACATCCGGCTTCTCCTCTGCTATATTCGCATTCTTAATGAAAGCTGGTAAGTCACCATCCAGAAATTGCTTGCGAAGAATATGCAGTTTCTGTAGACTGGTATCAGCGAGGTAATCCATGGCTGTTCCTCCTAAGTCAATTAACACCTTTGTGAACGATGATACTTTTCTACGCGCAATCGACGTAAAAGTCAAGACATCTTCAACACCAAATATAGCAAAGTGTCCGGCGTGTGACCAGCAAGAATTTCACATTTGTTCGGATCCGGTCGAGAAGCGCTGGCATCACTGCATGAACTGCCGCGTCGTAGGCGCCCCAGTCGAGCTGTACAAGACGGTCAAGCAGCTCCCGACGGTGGAGGCCGCCATAGAGGAAATGCGCGATCAGAACCTGTTTTTGCAGGCCGATCGGACCACTATCGACTACTACGTGAACGTGTTGTGGCCGGAACGTGAGGCCTACAAACGCTTCTGGGAGGCGGCACAGGGCCGTGTTGACGGTCTTGAGGCGCCGGTCAGAAACCTGTTGATGGCGTGGGGGGCGTATACTGGGCACCCCGTCAAGACGGAGGGCCTGCTGGGGGGCGCGCATAAGGAAGACGTTGCGCTGCTGCCCACGTCCTCGATCACGAGCATGAAAGGGTACGCGCTGGTCGTGCCGTTTCAGGACATGCCGGGGAGAGCCCGCGGCTATCATTTTCTGGCCAATCACGGCAAGCAGTACTACAAGGAACTGAACATCCGGCCCGGTGGCGATACCGAGTATCACGACGACGGGCTGGCGTTTCTCGACCGAATACGGCCGGGGACACCCACCGTATACGCGTTGGGAGACGCGTTGCTGGCCCTCCAGATCCACATCAACTACCGAGTGGTACGCGGTAGTTCGGACGCGCCTCCGGTCGTGGCGTGGGGTGCGAACACCGATTACGCGTGGAATGTGCTCGACGCCTCACGTATCATCTTCTGGGACTGGCGTCCGAGTGTGGAGATGTTCCAGAATATCTTCCGGTTAGGCCGGTCGAATGCCATGATCGCGACGGCACCCACGTGGCATCCGGAAGAGGACCCGAAGAAGATCACGGCCAAGCTGGCGCGTACGGGACCCGCGAAGTTCCTGGCGATGATGGAACAGAGCGCGAAGCCGGCCGTTGAGGTGTTCAAGGACTACATCAAGACCAATCCGGAGGCGCGGGGCCTGCTCCTCACCAGTGACCTGAACCAAGCGTATAGGGACCAGCTATTGGCACTTTGCGACAGTCGCGAGCGTACGATCTTCCACGACCTGATGCCGGCCAGCCAAGTTATACGCACCATCAATTTCGAGGGGAAGACGATCGAGGAGAAGGATGACGGGCTGTACCTGTCCAAGGGTACGTCGGACGCCTTTCGTATCTCGTCGGTGAAGATCATCCCCCAGCGTCTCCTGCGCTATACGAAGGCGGGTACCACACGCTGTCAGGGGAAGATCATGATGGGGGATAAGGAGGTACCGTTCGACGAGGACGTACGGACTATAACGAAGAAGCCGGCCGAGTGGGTCGAGAACACGGTATTGGACGCCGGCGCTGGGACATCCTACATACATCGCTCGTGGCAGCACAAGCTGTACGACATCGGGAAGCTGATCTACCAGCCGGCGATCACCATCGTCGACGAAACGATCGGCTGGAACGCTAAGCAGGAGTGGTGGTCGTTCCCCAACTTCCGCGTGCGGGAGGGCAGTGTAGAGCAGCTGCAGGCGTTTTCAGCGCCGCTGGATCTGCCCTGCTCGGGACTGACATACGCCGAGAAGCTTGCGCCGAAGAAGTGTATCATGTCTAACGACGGGGTGACGGCAGCTCATTGGGCGGTGTTGGCCGTCATCGCGCACAACCTTCTCAGCTCGTTGAAGAACTGGCCCATGATCAGCATGGGCGTAGCGACGCCGACGGCGCATAGGCATCCCGTCATACGTTGGTTTGTGGAGAAGTTCAACCTCAGAACGTTCCGGCTGACGCGCACGGGGGACGTTAAAGCCGCGGAGGCGGCGGCCGCGGAGCATCCGGTACCGGTGGTGGTGGATGCGGCTCCCGCATACGTGAAGACGATTCGTTCGTGGCTGAAGACGGGTACGCAGGCGAACGTCATCATCCCCGTGTCGAAGCAGGTCGTGACCACCGGATCCTTGTACGAGAACTGGGTGTTTATGTCTGGGATGGAGAAGCTGACCTACAACGGGAGCGCTTTCGACGGCGGTGACTCCATCATCAGCTACTATCTGAAGTGGTTACAGTATCATGACCATAACCTGCCGGTCCGTCAATCCACGTTGAAGGCCGTATTCAACAGCCTTAGCGCGTGGGCGGCTGATACGTATAAGGAATTCGATATCAGCGTGCTGGTGGAGGCTGACGGGCTTCTTACCTATGGTGATGACGACAGCAACTACTCGGCGTCGTACCGCCTGATTCTTACCCTCATGCGCTTGATCGGGAAGCATCGCGGACAGTTTCCTAAGTCACGATGGTCCATTATACGCTTTGCGAAGAAGAAGGGTGAGCCGGTGGGGCTGCGCCTGCAGACCCTGCTGAAGACGCTGACAAGCTTGGGGTACGAGCTGCCGGATAACGATGTGTTCTTGGAGGCGTTCGACAACGCCGGTGCGTTACAGAGCGTGCAGGAGCGCTACGTGTATATCCGGCCGACAGCGTGGAACCAGTGGATCGTTAAAGCGTTTCCGTCGCACCAAGATCTTCCGGACTCAGCTCAGCTTCTTGCGCCGCAGTAATCCGGATCCCAATCCTGGACGCCAAGTCCGGATATTTCCTCGTGACATGCCACTGGCACAGCGACGCGTAGTTGACGGCGTGTGCGAAGTCGTCTGAACGGTTCGCCTTGCAGGTGACGAGATAGATGTCCGCGCCGCGAGCCATCGAGTGCTTATCCTCCACCAGCGCGAGGAAGTCATCGGCCAAACTCTCCCATGTTTCAAAGCGCGGGAAGCGATAATGGCCGTGCTTGATCAGCTGGCAGAGGAGGACGAGACTCCGCGCCTTATCAACCGTATACTGCCAGCGCGCGGACGAGCCGGTAGGTGGCTTGAAGGTGACCATGGCGGCGGCCGTAGCCCGCACGTAGGCGGCGTTAAACACCTGCCGTATGGGGAAGCCGGCCTGAATCAGGAGCGTTTCCCGTATAGCGCCAGCCCCGCAGAAGTCGTGAGCGAGGAGGGAGCAGCGGAACGCGCGGTAGTAGTGGAGGATGAGTGCGACCTCCTCCGCCGGATCCGTTATATTGACAAGGCGCTCTCCGTAGATGACATCGATTTGTCCATTGGGCCTGTGGCCGAGGATGGCGATAGCCGTGTGGCTGATGCCCTTCTCTCCGCCACCGCCCCAGTCGACGCCCATTGTGCACGTGGTATACTGGTCCCGCAGCTTCAGCGCCGCCTTATACTCATTGGCGTGCCTAAGTACCGAAGCGCTCTGCAGGTCGGTCTTCGTGACGAGGCTGACCCGAACATCGCACGATTCACCCAGTTTTTCGTTGTACAGCTCGGCTTTCGTCAGCGTGTTCTTCGCCGCCCACAGGTCGGCCCATTTGTCCATCATCCCCGTCTTCGGGTTGGGGAGGTAGTGCATGGGCATCACCGGCTGCGGGACGTGGTAGCCGGCGTAGGTGAACCGCTTCTCCGGGAACCGGTGTTCCCAGTGACCGGTCGATGAGTCGATCAAGCGATCGCACTTTGCGCAGCTGAGGCCGTTCTTCTGGATCATCCGCAGGAGATCGAACTCGACGGTGGCGATGTTCCAGTAGCCGCAACTGCATTGGATGATCCACTCCGCCTGCGACGATCGCTCCCATAGCCCCTGCAGGGTGTTGTCGAAGGTCTTCGGCGTGCCGGTGTACTGCCGCATATCGTACTCACTGGCGGACAGCGTTTCGTTGATGATGGGGATGAAGTCCGTGTCCAAGTCCTGTACCTCGTCGTACCGGCACTGGTCGGCGGAGATACCACGGACACGGTCGGGATCGAGGAAGGCGAATGAGAAGTGGAGTGTCGAACCGTTTCTGAACGACCGCTGGAGCACGGATTGCTCGTCCTTCTTCGAGAGGATGGCGTCGCCCAGCGGTGTGTTGATGAGGAAAGGCTTTACGTAATTGTTGGAGAAGCGTCGCGTCTGCTCAAAGCGGGGCGCGACGTATAACGAAGAAAAGTACGGGATGACGGCGGCTTGGATACAGCCTTGTGCTCCGAGCGTGGTACTCTTTGATACCTGCCGCCCGCACTTGAACACGAAACTACGAGGCATCTTGAGAGAGAACATCGGCTCCATTGGAAAGTGGTTGCGCAGACTGTATGGTTGGCCCTTGAGCTTCAGCAACAGCGGGAGGATGGGGACCAGCGATGCCAGCTTGCCTGTCGCGTACAGTGTAGCCAACGCATCAACATGAGAGTTGTAATGAGTTGAGTTAAAATCACCATCGGACACAGTCGTTGCGTGTAGCAACGCTCGCGCGGCTTGAAATACCTCCTCCGGTGTTTCAGCCGATTTCTTGCTTTCAATATCGGCATTCATGCTATAATAGAGCCAAAATGACAGACGTAGAATTCTATCAATGCTGGCTACGTGCCCTGTGGAAGGGCATCATCGAACCCATAATACGTGCATTCGCCTACCTGATCAAGTTAATTCTCAACGGATTTGCTCGACTTCTGGGTGCTGCATAGGATAACCTCTTACCATAAGGAGGGACGTCATGAGCGTACATCTTAATCGGAGCGTTACGCATTATCTTCAACGGAAGAAGATCATACCAACACCACAACTACCCCGACCGACGTACCGGATGGGTACTTTGCATCCGCACACCCGGCCGGTTACGCCCGCGCCGAGACTGCGTCCTGTGGAGTCCCCGGGCACGAAGGTCGTTACAGAAGAAAGATGATAAAATGTTTGACTTGCCACCGCAACTGAACTACATTATCGCCATGCTGATGCTGATCGGCTTGGTCCTTCTTTTCGTGCCAAGCGCGCGAGCGACGGGAGGGCTTCTGTTATGCGGATCAGTCATCATCATCGTGGCTATCAACATCGTATTCAGCGGTGTTAGTAGTGACGACTGTGGAGGAGGAACCACACACCATGACCGACAAGACCGAGCGATTCGATCAAATCATCGTTCGTGAGCTGGAGGAGTCGGCTGATCGGTTAATCAAGCAGCACAGGGAAATCCGTTCCATTGCCATCATCGTAGACTGGGACCTTCCGCCCTCGGCGGGAGCGTCGTTGCCAGTCGGCGTCTGGCGGTGTCAACCGGATGGGGACGCATTTGTGACCACGACTGGTATGCAGGTGCAGTTGCCGAAGATGTCACACCATCTCGGCTCGTTGTTGCTCGAGACCGTCCAGCAGCTTCACAAGCAGACAGCGATCGATGACACATCTGATAAGAAGAAGGAGGAGGATAATGTACACAAGCAACCCTCAAGTTGATAACGAACGCCTTAGCGTACTGGTACTGCGTATGGCATCCGTGGCTCTCGTCATCGGATGGTTTCTGCAGTACGCCGTTGATTTCATAGCCATCCCCATCTTGGTGGCAGCCGTAGCCATGTCGACGTTTCCGATCCTCGTAAAGGTGGTGACGTACAGCGTGGTCGCTGCCAAGTCCATGCTGGCGGATGCACGTGTGATGGTACAGGCCGCGAGAGAGCGGTTGCGAGCATAACGAATGTCGAACGTTATCGTCATCGGCGTCAAGGACGCGCAACCATACCACCGGAAACTGCATCGAGCGGTTTACGGCCGGATTCATTATGGGCATGCGCAGGTAAAGCAGCTGGTAACGCATCCGACGGCTGAGCTGGAGGAGGCGGTGCAGATACACAACGGCTACTTTGCGACGATGGCACGGGAGCGATTGGTAAGCCGGACGTACTTCCGCAAGGCGGTCGGCCGTATATCCAAGATGCTGCCGGAGCATGTGGTGAGCAGGATGCTCGGCTGCAGTCTCCCCAACGTCACTGAACGCGCTGAGAACGGTAACGTCGTACATCACACCTGCCAGCGGTACTGGTTATGTCCAGGCTGCTGGTATCGAAGACTGTTGAAAACATACTGCACGCTGAGATCCGTACTCCAGTACGGGTCTCAGCTGGCGGTACTAAGGATCATAGCCACGCCGTTCGCGGACGATCCGATACCGTGTGAGGAGCAGATCGATGAGGTACGCGAGTGCCTTACACGGCTATACGATTCCCGATGGAATACGTGGAAGTGCGACAAAGTCCTCTCGCTTCCGCGGCAGCTGACCGCGGCGCCGCACATATGGGTGGCGAACGCGGTGATCGTCGCGCTCAAGGAAGACAAGGACGAATTGTGGGACGCCCGCGAGAAACTGGGCGTTGCAGGAAGCTGGAAATACTATCCGGCGACGGAGGATGCGCTGCAGCAGATCCTGGCTGAGTATATGGATTACCCGCCGGCACTGTTGTACAACACGCTCCCCGCCAGCAGCCTGATGCGGCTGCACACGGCGTTCGAGGGGCTTATTGCGCGCGAGCACGGATTTACCAAACTGAAACAACATACAATCAGGTTCCAGAAGAGGAAGGTATATGAGCAAGAAGATAGAAGGGTGCGTCTTCTCGGGTGACCAGCATCTACGTCCGCAGACGTGGGCGCGGCGTCCTGAGATACATGGCGATGCGTATAGTGCGCTCGTCCAGATTATCGCCTACTGCGTGCAGCATAACCGCGCGCTGATGATGATGGGCGACCTGTTCAACAGCGAACACCCGGACTCCCGGTCCGTCGAGGTATTCCGCGCCAGTATGGATACTATGGAGGAGAACGAGCTGCCCGTGTACGCGATTCAGGGACAGCACGACATGGCGACACCGCCGTGGCCTGTGTCTCTGCACTCATACGTACAGTACGTCAGCGGTAAAACGTTCCATCCCATCCCAGACGGCCCCGAGTTCTATGCGTTCGATCGTATAGCCAACCCGGAGGTGATCAAGAACGATCTCAACATCCCGTCGACGGCGGTTGGCTTGGTAGGCCATCAGCTGGCGCGCGAGGTGTTCCCCATGGAGGGGCGTTGGGATTTCGATGCCAGTTGCCTGCCGTCGACGATCAAGTATCTGTTCCTCGGCGACTTCCACGAGCCCGTGACCTTCGGCATACCGGGCGGACGTGGGTGGTATAGTGGATCCATGTACTTGTGTAAGATCGATGAGCCGACTGAGAAGTCGTTCTTGGACGTTAAACATCATGATATCGCGGGACTCTCCGTGGAGCGGATCCCGCTGAAGAGCCGGCAGTACATCAAGTACACGATCAATCAAGCATCGGAGCTGGACGCAGTGGTTGGCATCCTCACGGAGGCTAAGCTGGAGCCGGACGTGGACAACCAGCAGCCCGTCGTAGTCGTTGAGTACCTGGCGGAGGTACTGGATGTGGTACCACGTCTGGAGGCGGCCATCGCCGGCCGCGCCTACCTGTGGCCAAAGCCTGTCTCCTCCCGTATTGTGTGGGATGACGGCAAGGCGCAGGCGACGACGGAGCACCAGACGATGGAGAGCTGTATCCAGAAGTATCATCCGCCGACGTCGAGAGAGCATCAGTTCCTGACGGACCTGCTGAAACGGCCGGACACGGATAAGGTGCTCGCCGAATGGCGTGAGAAGATGGGAGTTACCCTTGCCGCGTAAGAAGGAAAAGAAGCCGGAGTATGAGGGCCCGCAGTGGCAACACCATACGCTGCTCAGGGACTTGGCGACGTTCATGTTCGACGACAAGATCGTGTTCGCGGAGTCCGGAGTAGATAGTCGGTGGCTGACACGGGGAGAGGTCTCGGTGCCTGACGTGCTTACGCTCAACAAGTCGTATACACGTCCGGCACCTACGATCTACGATATCAAGGTATCGCGGTCGGACTTCAACTCGAGTTTCCGGAAGGATAAGTGGATGCGGTACCTCCCGTACTGTACGCGGTTCTACTTCGCGGCGCCTAAGGGGCTGCTGAAGAAGGCGGATATACCGGAGAAGGCAGGACTTTTCGTGCGCGGTCCCGACAGCTGGTATACGGTGAAGACCCCCAAGGTCTTGGCCGGCGACGGTTGGGATACGATCAATGTGCAGGCGTTACTCATGTCCGGTGCTTTCACGGCACGGAAAGTCCGCCAGCTCAGGGACCGCGTCGATTTGGAGGACAACTGCGCTATCCAGGATCGCGTTAACGCGCTTGGGTGGGAGTTGTCACGTGCGGTTGCGAAGGTGACGGGTGACGAGGCAGCGGGGGGGCCCGGGGGCGCAGAAGTCCTCCGGGCGGTATCTGCTACGCTCAACATACCCATCCCGGCGTTGATCGGGATGCGTGAGAACGATATAAGGTCACGCCTCGTCGACCGGGACAAGCTCGACGATTTGAGTGACGTCGTTGCGCTGGTTGGCTCAGCGCTCAAATGGTACTCGCGGGACGACGACCGCGGGGATCTGTTGAAGAGGATTGACAAGGTCGTAAAGGACATGAAGAAAAATGGCTGACAGACAATGGTACAGTATTCATATAGGGGACGCGAAGTTCGATAAGACGCTCGAGCAACTGTGCAAGGCGGTCACGTCCGACGAGAAGGCGGAATTCAAACTGGAACAGGAACGCAATCGGATGTTCGTGTTCACGGATATCCCGTGGGATACCCTGCGGGAGAAAATGACGATGGCAACTGTGGGTATCGCGCATGATCGTATGCGTGAGTGGAAGAAACAACAGGAGAGGAAGAATGAACAGCTTTGAAAGATGGTGGTGGCGCATGTGGCTCGGATGGTTTGGGCCCGGCGAGATTAAGGTAAGCCGTGACAAGTGGGAGCGTGGTGGTGAACGCTGGTTCCCCCTCGGTAAGTCGATCGACTGGCCGGTACAGCCGAACAGGTTTTCTGACTTTGAGAAGTTGGTGGCCAAGGATAAGAAGCGTAAGATCACGTTGTACGTCGCGTACGGAAGTCCAGGACTGGGCAAACCGCTGTACGTAGCGAACGGTAGCGGCGCACCGTACAAGGACAACAATACTCTGAAACGGAACGACAAGTACTGGGAAGAGGTTGAGGACCGCGTGATTTGTGCGAACCGTGCCGGCATCAGCGTCGTGGTCGCGAATACGTTCGTCGATCAGGGCGTCCTCGGAAAGTATACGCATGGTTTGCTGGAGGAGGACTACCTGCGGACGGTGAAGCTGTTGAAGCGATACAGCGTCATGTTCTGCCCCCTCTCCGAGTATGACGAGGGCGGAAGCGCTGGCGTCAACACCGGTGTTGCTCTGGCCAATGCTACGCGCGGCCGTACGAAGGCACCAGTGTACCTGCATCCGGTTCGATCGTCTGTATCACATCGGCAGTACTGTGACCTGATTTGCCACCAGCGATTCGATTCGAATCGGATCCGCGGTGAGTTGGGTCACGGGATGGCGTTGATGGTCGCGGAGGATAAGGGCGCGAACGATCAGCAGGTCATGGACCGCTTCACGTTCTGCAAGAACCTGAACGTTCCGTACATCATCACCAACCGAAACGAGGACATGTCCCCGACTCTAGAGAACTTCTGTAAGGCGCAATAATGGCTGACTACTATACGGAGACGAGTTTCATCGTGGAGCTGCCGGAAGAAGCCTGTGATTGGCTGGAGGCACTTCGCGCTGCGGGTGATGGTATCGAAGATGATACCGATATCGCTCAGTTGGTTGCCGACGGTGAGTTGGAAGACGATGAGTTTGCGGCGGTCTTGAAAGAGCGTCAAGCGAATGTTTCATGGTGGAACGGAATCGAAGTCGAACGTGAGAGTCCGACGGAGTTGTGGTTCCATCACGACGAGTGTGCGAACATCGATGTTTGCGTCGAGTTGATACAGGCGACGTTGAAGAAGTTCGACCTGTCGATCGCTATCGGGTTCGAGTGGGCGAATACCTGCTCGAAGCCGCGTGTCGATGCGTATGGCGGGGGCGCCGTCGTGGTCACGAAGAATGATTCGAAATATGTCAATACCGGCAGCTGGGTGTCGCAGACCATACAGGATATGGAACTGGAACTCGCTGAATCGGGTAGCAACGCTACAAAATCTAAGGAGAAGTAATGTTCAGGCTGAACTGGCTGGAACTGACTGACTGGTGTCAGCACCGGAAGCGACGGATCGACTTCTCGCCGGGTACCAACGGGATCGTTGGCAACAACGGTGTTGGAAAGTCCAATGCGTTGCATGGTGCGTTTACTGCGCTGACGGGGAAGATGGCGCAGGACACTATCGATGAGAACATCAACTTCGAAGCGGATAAGACCGTCGTCGCCTGCGCGTTTGCGCAGGGCGACGTGGTAGGCGAAGTGTCACGTACCTTCACGGCCAAGCGCGTGGAGGGGGACCCGATGAACCGGGAGACCGGCCGCTCGACGGCCAAGCTCACGATCGGGGAGGATAAGCCCATTACGGGCGTCAAGAAGGTGACGGCGGCTTTGGACGACCTTACGGGGTTAACGCCGCGCATCATCGAAGATCACATCTTCATATCGCAGGATAAACTGTCACAATTACTGTTCCAGCAGAAGGCGGACAGGATGAAGAGCTTTCTGGCCCTGATCCCTGGCGTCGAGCGCGCGGAGCCTCTGCGCGTACTGCTACAGCAGGAAATGAACAGGTTTCCGGAGATCGCTGTTGCCGTCCGACTGGATGAGATGCGTCAGCAGCTCAAGGAGTTGAAGGACGGTTGGGACATCCTGCAGGGCGAGTACGAGACGATCGAAGCCGCGCGCGCGAAGATAGATGTGGAGGCGGCGCTTAAGCTGCTGGCCACGTACGCGGACGCGCAGGAGGCGGAGAAGAAGCTCGTACCGCTGACGACGGAGCTGGCGGAACGGGAGGCTGCTGTACAGGAGCTGACTGGGCGGTTGGCGACTACGGACACGGCACTGTCTAAGATGTTAGACACCGAGAAGGCGTTGAAACCGGAAGCCGAGGCGGCGAAAGCTGAGCTGGCGACGATGGATCAGAACCAGAACGTTTACGCCACGAGGCAGAAGACGGACGCGGAACTGAAGGAGTTGCTGTCGGAAATCGATTCCGCGGGAGCGCCCGATGACTGCGGTAAGCCGTGGTCGGAGTTGCCGGCGTTGCAGGCACAGCGCGATACTCTGTCAGCGGACGTGACGGCCCTGCGTAAGGTGCTGAGCGTTCTGCAACAGGGCGGCGTGTGCCCGACGTGCGGGAAGCAGTTCGACGACCCGGAGACGGAGAAGCAGGATTGTACAGCACGACTGGCGACGATGGCGCCGCAGCTGGATGACCTCAATGGCAAGATCGCGAGGTTGCAGCAGGCGGAACAGTCATTCAAGTCCGAGACGGCTAAGCATTTGGCATGGGTGGATCAGGCGACGAAGCGTCTGAAGTCATTGAACGAGACGTTGGCGGGGCTGCCGGAGGTGCCGGCGCCGGACCCCAAACGTGGTAATGAGCTACGGCTCAAGCTGGGAGAATACGATGCGTTACTATCGGAGATTAGGAACCTGGAAGATGATTCCGGTTCGCTACGTTCCTCCCAAGCGGCCTCGGAAGCGCGGGTCACGGCCCTCCAGGAGCAGTGCGAGTCGCTTGCACAAGTTGTGGCGACAATGCCAGCTGTTGAAGCTGCAAAGGCTGCTGAAGCGGAGAAAACTCAGCATACCCAGCTCACGATCGACAAGGCGACGGCCGGTGGACAGCTCAAGGCAAAGAGTGAGGAGATCCAGCGACTGACAGCCGACGAGGAGCGTACGGCGAAGCTCGCGGAGCAGGCGACAGCAGTCCGCGAGTACAGGGAACTACTGAATACGGTGAGGGATACCCTACACCGCGACAGGCTTCCGCAGGAGGTCCTGTTCTCCTACATCGGTGAGCTGGACAGACTGTGTAACAAGTTCCTGGACATGTTCGGCAACCCATTCGCGGTGCGTATCGCCCGCGATATGGACCTGCAGTGCATATTCCCCAACGGGTATGCGGCGAACAGCGCAGGACGGCTTAGCGGTGGACAGCGTTGTGTGCTCTCCGTCGCAATCCGTTTCGCGATCAACGAACTGTTCGCGAAGGATATGGGGCTGCTCGTACTCGACGAGCCAACGGCGTCTATGGACGACGACAACGTGGCGTACATGGGGGAACTGATAGAACAGATCCATCAGGTGAGCCGTGAGTCGGGGGTGCAGACGATTGTGGTCACGCACCACAAGGAGATGAAACCCTGTTTCGAGACGCTTATTGAACTGAGTTAAACGGTTGGGGCGGTACGCTATCGTGCCGCCCCAACGTCAGGGAGCTACACATGGATGGTATGTCACCAGCAGATTTTCAGAGGGACAAAGGAGAGTGGGCTGAGAAGACCTTTCCGCAGTCAACGAAGGCGGGCATCGTCGAACATCTTAAGACCGAGGTTGACGAGTTGTTGGAATCGAATGCGCCCGAAGAAGGCGCAGACTGTCTCCTGCTGTTACTGCATCATGCCCACAAATGCGGTTACGATCTGTACGAGGAGGCTCGGAAAAAGCACGAGATCAACAAGACGCGTAAATGGGGAGCCCCGAACGAAAAGGGTTTCTGTGAGCATGTGAAGTAATATTACGGGCGGGTAGCTCAGTAAGAGCGCCGGGCTACAACCCGGAGGTCGGTGGTGTGAATCCATCCCCGCCCACCATATAACAGGAGTTGAAGATGTCGGACATATTGACAGCGGCGGACCCGATGCCGTTCGGGAAACACAAGGGCGTCCCCATGGGGGAGGTCCCTACGCAGTACCTGCGCTGGTTTATGAAGCAGGAGTGGACCAGTGACTGGCCGGCGGTGGTGGAGTACATCAACGTCTCCGAGCGATTGGAGCAGGAGGAGGTCGTAACGCCTCTGACGGACGACGATACCATGCCGTTCGGCAAGCACAAGGGTACGAAGATGAGGGATGTCCCTGCATCGTATCTCGACTGGCTCCTGGGCAAGGATTGGCTGCATGAGGAGTGGCCGGCGCTCGAAGCCTACATCTTGGAGCACGAGAGCGTCATCGCCGCGGAACTGGAAGAGCAGGGGGTGATCTGATGCCGATGATGTGGGTTGACGCGTACGAGTTTCTAACTCATAAAGGCGTAACGATATACCATTCGTATAAGAACGACGATGTGGATCAGGGTCCTCGCGAGTTCTGGTACTGCCTGCTACCGTGGCATGGGGAGGACGAGGCGTTCGACGTACGTGATCTATCGACGTGGTACAACGATCCGGAGGGCACCGACATCAAGAAGGTGCTCCGTGACGCGATCAACAAAGGGGAGTTGAAAGCGCCGCCCGACGAGGGGGCATAGTCGTGAAGTGTAAGCAACAGAAACGTGCAACGAAACGACGCGGCTTATCAATCGCTGCGTCGTTGAGTAGACGCTTGGAGCAGATGCATAGTCGTGAGGAGGAGAAAGACGATGCCGACACCGGTGAAAGTGATTACGCGACGAGTGAAGCTCGAGGGCTTTGTCGACATCATGTTCGATCCCTACAGCGGGGACAACGCTGTACAACTCCCGCCTGACAAGAAATTCTATTTTGATGCGGACGGGAAGAGTTTGGTGATACCGGCATTGAACATCATGAGCTTCATATGCGCAGAGCATACGACGAGTGCAGCGAAACTGCTGTACCCGGAAAAGCAGTACAAGCGGAAGGCTACGAAGCTGCGGGGCGTCGTTACCATCGACCCGTTTCTTATCCCCTTGACACGGAAGGGCAAGCGTATAGTGTTTAAGGGATTCGACAAGAACGGGATCGTGCTAAGTCGGGCGACGCCGCGGCTGAAGCATGGAATACCGAACCCGAAACCACGGCCGGTAGTGAATCTGCCGTGGGCGCTCGAGTTCAACCTGACCATGTTGGAGTCGAAGGATATCGATGAACACGAGGTTAAGTGGTTGTTCGAGCAGGGGGGCGCGCTGATCGGCCTCGGTACGTACCGGGGCGTGTTCGGCAAGTTTCATGTAACACGCTGGTCGTGATTTTTGAATAAACGCTGCATAGCCAGGCGGGGCTAGGCCCGGCACGGCGAGGCGCAGCTACGCGATGCGGGGGGACGGTGGGGCGTCATGCCACGCCGTCCACACACCCGCGAGGGAGAAAGACGACAATGAAAGAAGTTGCAGTCAAGATCAAATTCATAACTCCCTGCCTCGGCGGCATCCGCCGGCCGGACTACGATCGGTTCGAGCGTGATGGAAGCGGCGCCGTCATATTCATGGCCAGTTGGTGGCGGAGAATCCTCGTGTACGGGGCCAAGGCGTTCGGCAAGCATCAGAAGCTGGTGCGACAGGTGCGTATGAACTCGCGTATCGAGGGGCACGTCCAGCGGTTCAAACGCTTCTACGCGGCGAACAGGTGGACGGAGCATGAAGCATTTATGACGGGCGACGAAATCGTGATCAGGGCGATGCTGCCCAACGGTCTGCCGCCGAATGAATTCAGGACCATCATCAATTTGGCCGGGGAGTATAGGGGTATTTCCCCCTACGGCTGGCAGGACGGGTACGGACGGTTTGAGGTTTCGGCCTTGACACAGCCCGCACCGTTTGCGAAAGCCGACCATCCGGCACAGGAGGAGTCGTAACCACATGGAGCCAGTAAGGATCAGGCGCTCGGGCAACGTCTTGGAAATCATTCCCGCCATGCAGGACCTGCTGGATCCTGTACTCAGCTACAACCATCGGTACATGAACTACGACCCACATGCTGCCGATCGCAGTATGCTCATTCGTAAACGTGACCTGTACCGCGTGGATGGGAACAAGCTTTACACCACGCAGGGCGCGTTGCAGCTCGTCATTGATACATTCAAGCGCTACAAGGTGCCATGCGTGTACGAGGATCTACGATCGGAGCGTAATCTGGAGCCGGATTACGAGCATCTGAAGATGTGCATGCCGGAGCTACAGTTCCGACTGAAGCAGGACGAGATTCTCGCCCATCTGATCGGGAAGGGGAGCGGCGTGATCGTAGCGCCGACGGCGTACGGAAAGACGTTCATCATGCTGGCGCTCGCGGCGTTGTATCCGAAGGCGAATATCATCATGGCCTCGCCGTCCACGGCGCTACTGCGCGGGACCTACCGACGTATGCTGAACATTACGACACAGGTGGGACGTGTCGGCGGCGGACAGAAGGATCCGCGGCGCGTTACGCTCAGTACCTACCAGAGTATCATGCACGCCAATCCCGAGCAGTGCGACATCCTCCTGATTGACGAATGTCACAGGGTGGCCGCGCCGAGGATATCCGGCGACATCGCGCGTATCCGGAATCCCGTCAAGATATTCGGGATGACGGCGACGCCCAAAGGCCGTTCGGACGGGGCGGACCTGTCGATGGAGGTGTTACTCGGTCCGATAATCTACCGGATCCCGTACGAGGAGGCGGCAGAGCACGGCCTGATCGCGAAGATCAAGGTAGCGATGGTGGATATGCCGTCCGGCTGCTGTCGTATCCGTAGCTGCGATCGGAAGACCAAGCCGGCGAAAAAGCGTTGGTGCTACTGGCGCAACGAGGTTCGCAATTCGCGATTCGCGAATGCTCTCCTCACATGGCCGGAGAAGTGCGGGATCAAGAACCCGCAGACACTGGTTCTGACGGAGACTACGGAGCACGCGTTCCGGATGGCTCGACACCTGCCGGGTTTCGAGGTCGTATACGCCGGCATGGACAAGGGCAGGCAGTCTGCGCTGCGCGCGCAGGGCCTGTTACCGGACGGTTTCAAGCCGCTGACGACCGCGCAACGCGACAATATGCTCAAGGACTTCGAGGATGGCAGGCTGCGGAGCGTCATCGCCACCGGATGCTGGGGCGAGGGCGTTGACTTCGTTCACCTAGACGTCGTGGCGAACATGTCCGGCGAGCCGAGTCCTATTACGGCCACGCAGTGGGGCGGACGCAACAGCAGGCTGCACGACGACAAGGAGTTCGGTTTGCTGATCGATTCGATCGACCAGTGGGATACGTGGGCCAATAGTCGCGCCAAGCGACGAATGACAACGTACAGGAAGAACAAGTGGGAAATCGTGAAAGGGGCTGATTTATGAGGAAGTATCCGAAGATACGTGGCTGGAAGTGGTCACGCGTTCGTGATATGGACGTGAAGCAGTTCCTGCTACACGTGTACAACGAAACGAAGCAAGCAGGCGTTACGCTGCAGCTGACCCCCACAAAGACAGTAGCTTGTGAGGGTGAGCGCATCAACGGCTTTTTCGATACTGAGCCGCCCCATACACTGGCGGTGGCTACCAACCATCGGATGTCATTGTGGTTGAAGGTCCTCGTCCATGAGTACTCGCACTTCGAGCAGTGGCGCTTCAATGCGCCGTTGTGGCGTGAGGGTTACGTGGGCGGCGAGGACTCTTCCGGGCTGCTGTTCGATTGGTTGGGTGGGAAGAAATTCTCACGGAAGAAGCTTCTGAAGATCATCAAGCGGACGCAGGCATGTGAGTGGGATTGCGAACGGCGTACACTGGAGAACATCAAACGCTTCTCGCTCCCGCTGGATACTGGAGAGTACGCGCAGTATGCAAACGCGTACGTCTATTTCTACACGTGGGTGGGCATTCGTCGAAAATGGTACAAGGCCGGCAGCGAACCCTATCGCGTGCCGCAGATATTAGCGGCTATGCCGAAGACGCTCAGTGCCAACTACCAGGAAATGTCATTGGACAGGATATACCTGTACGACGAATATTGCCGATAACAGGAGGAGCTGTTGGATACGAGGAAGCGCTTGAAGCAGCAGGCCACTATGGACGACTGGCTGATTCGGCACCAGATGGTGCCGGATCAACTGGATGAGGTTGTGGAAATCATCCGCAACACATTCATAGGCGTTCGGAGGGCGATAACGCCCGGGTATCGAATGAGCGCCGGCACACGCAGGATGAGCTGGCGCGAGGTCGCTATGATGGTGATCGAGAACGATATCGACCCGGAGATGTTCGTGTTGGCGGTTGCGGAGGAGTACGGCGCGCACGTGCGTTGGAACTGCCTTGTTGGTCAGAGCGCGCTCAGTATCTACCACCGCCGCGTCAACAACCCCAAACAGAAGGATGAGATCGAGGGCGATATTCAACGCAGCTTGCGTCGTATACATGACGAGCTGGCGCTCGACATCCCGCTGTCGAAGATCCTACTGGATCCCAAGGCTGGATTCAGCTCACTGTTCATCTGGTGCACGGCGAAGAAGGCAGGGCTCCAGGAGATAGTCGACCGGTTCGAGAAGCCGGCCATGGAATTGTACAAGCGTCCGATGCATCGTCAAGTATACACATCGGCGTACCCGGAGGTGTTCAGTCGTGGCGATAGTTGATGACCCTAAGTTTACGTTACTGTTCGTCGCGCACCTGATACGGTGTGCGCCGGTGATACAGAAGCTTCAGGACATTCTGAAGCCTGACGACTTCCACCGTGCCGGCGAGCAGGGCTACCGTATGTTGTGGGCCATCTCGCACGAGTGGTATGCGTCAGAGAACAAGACGATACCGAGAGAGTATCTCGAGATGCACGTGCGTCAGCGGCTGCACAACGCGCCGGGGGCGATGATGGATAGTGAGGTGCAGAGCCTGTACCTTGACATCAACGGCATATACTCATTTCCGGATGAGCTGTTCGTCCCGACGAAGATGATCAAGTACGCACAGGAGTTTCTGGACGAGCGTAGAGTTAGGCCCGCGGCACAAGGTCTTATGCTTTCAGCCGCCGGTAGTGACTTCGAAAAGCAGTTGGAAACGTTGCGGACGACACACGCATCAACACGGGTGGCGACCGCGCAGATCCTAGACGATATGTTCACACCCACGGGGATCACGTTCAAGAATACCGAGCGCGTACCCACACACGTGGAGTGTATAGATAAGTTGCTGGGCGGCGGAACATCCGCCGGCGAAGTGTATGGAATCCTCGGACCTACGGGCGGGGGGAAGACCACGCTGGGCAGCGCGATTACGATCGACGTGGCGCGTCATGGCCGGTACGCGGGCTTCTTCTCCTACGAGACTGAGCTGATCCCGCAGGTGACCAACAAGTTGTACGGTTACGCGGGGGATATCCCACGCAACGCGATGAAGAACATCAAGGACGTGAACGGCTTGCCTGAGTCGTATCGTGTGCAGTTGGCGGAAGCGTTGGGGGCATACGGCCATCGTATCAAAGCTTGCGATATGAAGAAGGATGTCATCCACGGCACCGGGTCTGGCGGCGTGCAGGAGCTACGTAGTCAGCTGAAGTACTATCACGACCGCGGCGAGCATATCGATGTGGTTATCATCGATCAGCTCCTAGCTATGGTTGACAGTTGGATCCTCGCACATAACGAGGACATTAACAATCGGCGCATCTTCATGCAGTTGTTTATCGAGCAGCTCCGGGAGATGGCGCAGACCAGCCAGATGAACTGCTGCGTATTCATCCTCCATCAGGTCCGGAGTGAGGTGAAGTCCGCGTCTCCGAGCCGGCGTCCGAAGAAGGGCGATGCGGCGGAGGACCGGTCGTTCGATAACAATCTTCACTTTTGCGTACAGCTGGGCACGCAGGACCACAACCGGCGTTGCTGGCTGGCGTCACCGAAAGCGCGCGAGGATGACGAGCAGGCGCTTATCGTTGAGCTGGATCCGGAGTATTGGCAGTTTAATTGGGCGGAGAACATGTTTGAGTTCACGGGCGGTATGTTCATCCGTCGCTCCAGTGAGGAAGCCAGCCGTAATCTGGAGTCGGTAGCAAAGCACGACGAGAAGAAGAAGCGGCGCAGACTGGCGATAACGGATGACGACGTAAGATGAAGGTACTGAACATTTCACTGTATACGGCCCTCCTCAACGTGTTCGGCGACGTGAGGGTCTCGAATCAGGGAGCGCCCCTACGCGCACGCGTAGTGCAGGATCTCGCCTATCAGAACAGGAAGCGCGTTGAGGTCGCTCCCGGCGGCGCCGGCGAGTACTATCGCGTCTCCTGTCCGTTCTGCGGGGATGCGCGGTTCCGTCTGTGGGTCAACCACCGGTGGGGCACGCATCTCAGCGGGGTTTCCCTGGATCACCTCGTCGTCTGCTACAATGAGCATTGTGAGCAGCACGAAGAAGGTTTCCGAACGAAGCTGAAGAATATCGTTGCCGGGTATACGGCACCGCCGGAACGTGCGATCAAGGCCGCGGAAGCGGATACTGATTTCGATCCGAACCAGCGGCCGGCCGTGGAAGGTAACTTCATACGGATAGACAAGCTCCCGGAACAGCACGCGGCGGTGCGCTACATGCGCGACGTCCGGCGGTTCGACATAGGGGAGCTGGGTAGCCAGTGGGGTGTGTCATGGTGCGACTTCAGTCTCGTCCTGCCGCCCGACAATCGGCTGTTCTTCCCGCTGTACGATGTGGACGACACGGGTGAGGTCGTGCTCATGGGAGGGCAGGCCCGCTGGATGGACCTGCGCGACCTGACGGCGAAGTCGCCGAAGGATGCGGCGAAGTACTTCACTGTGCCGGGAACGCGTAAGTCGCAGACACTGTACAACGGCTACCGCGCGCGGAACCATCCGGAGCTGGTGGTCGTCTGCGAGGGTCCGCTGGATGCGATACGGGTCGGTCCGGAGTATGGAGTGGCCCTGTTCGGGAAGGCGGCGTCGCATACGCAACGCCAACTACTGTACGAGCATTGGGGATCGAAGGGCGGTACGGCTGTACTGGCACTGGATCCGGATGCGACGGCGGAGACCAACGATCTCGCGGAGTGGTTGCGCAGCTGGAAACGGTATTGCGTACTGCCTCTTCCGAAGGGCAAGGACGTCGGCGATATGCCGTCTGACACCCTGTGGGAGATGCTTACCGCGCTGTTGCGAGGAGGTGGTCAGAATGCCTAAGTGGTACGAGCACTACGGTGACATCTATATACGCTGTCTCGCGTGCAAGAAGGGTTACATATACGAGAGCGTTAAGCAGTTCGAACGGTGCCCCGGATGCAATGCGAAGTCACGTAGACGTCCTCCGGAGGTACCCGATGAGGAGCCGGGACGATGCAAGCTGTGTCGTACCGAACCGATCGTGGAGGAGGTGGCGAAGGGGCCATGGACCGGCTGGTGGCAGGTCCGCTGTCCGAAGTGCGGCTGGATGGGCCCGAATCATGCGAGCCTGCAGCCGTCACGAAAGAAAGCTATTCACATGTGGATAGAAACGAGCAAATTCATACGAGGATAACATGGCTAAGAAGAAAAAAGACGAAGCGCCGGAGGCGGGGATAAGATACGGTCCATTGGTTACCGCCGGCGCTGAGTTGGCGGGCGTCGATATCGAGACCTTTACGTGCAAGATGCTGTACAATGCAGTCGATTTGCCGACGACGGACAAGATGGGGAACACGACCAACGTCACGTTCCTCCCCGGCAATACGCTGGGCGGCAGGCGCGGGCCCGACCTGAAGAAGCCTTCAAAAGTGGTTATCATCGGGAAGATGCCGTGGCGCGAAGAGCAATCAAAGCGTGAGCTATTCGTCGGCCCCAGTGGGGAGCTGATACGTGAGGTGCTGAGCAGCCTGAACGTCGAATACGACGACTGGTATACAACGAACGTGGTTCGGTTCATGCCGCCGTACGGTGCCAAGACGTTGAAGGCCGCGTGGCTGAAGGAGTGCAAGCCCCTGTTGGATGCGGAGTTGGCGTTGCTCGAGCCGGAGTTCATACTCCTGCTGGGCGCGGACGCGGTAAAGGCCGTGATGGGGAAGGGTTCTTCCCTCAAGAAGTTCCGCGGCGCGACCAACCTGACATACAATGGAGCGCGCGTGCTCGTGACCACGCACCCGGCAGCGGTGCTGAAGTCACCGGAGTTACGCCCAGGCTTTGAGCGCGACTTCCGTACATTCGTGGGCCTTGTGAGGGGGGACGGCACGGTGCCGGAGGCGGCGCCGGTCAATTACGAGGAGATCACGTCCGTTTGGAGACTGACGGAGGTGGTCGACGGCATTCTCGCGGAGTGGGAAGCACACCCCGATCAGCCGAAACGGCTGGGCGTAGACTGCGAGTGGGGCGGTCTCAACGGCGCGGATTATCTGAAGGGAAAGCTGAGGACTATTCAGTTCTCGCCGGCGTCACACAGATCCTACTGCGTGATCCTCCGGCGCTGCGGCCTGCTGTACGATCCGGATACGTGTTGCGAGGAGAAGGCGGCTGTTGAGCAGTTGAAGCGGATCATGTGTCTGCCCGACGTGCAGATAGGCGGCCACAACTTCCGCGGAGACTTGAAGTGGTTGAAGCGGTATGGTATCGATTGCAGCGATCAGTTCTTTAAGAACGGCGTGGATACGATGCTGATGTACCATATGCGCCATCCGGCGGCGGAGGGGCACGCGTTGGAGAACTTGGCAGTACGCTTTACTGATATGGGACGTTACGACCTCCCGGTCAAACAGTGGCTGTCGGAGAACGGTTACACGTCGCAGTCAAAGACCAAGAAGAGCGACAGCGGCAAGCGGAAGATGCGGAAGCATGGTTTCGCCTTCGTGCCCGATGAGCTGCTGAACCCAGTGTATGCGCCTGCCGATACCGATGTGGTAATGCGTTGCTGGGACCATCTCAAGGAGCAGTTGCAGGCCCAAGCGGTTACACACCCGTATGAGCTGTTGCCCGGCGTCCAAGTACGTACGCTGTGGGACCTGTATCAGTACGTGGTGCAGCCTTGCGGCATTCCCCTCCATGAGGTGGAGACTGTGGGTGTCTACAGCGACAGCGATCGTATGAAGCGGTTGACGGAGTTGTTCGTTCGCCAGCGCGATGCGATGGTCAGCGACTTCCAGACGGAGATCAAGTGGCCGTTGTTCAACTTCCGATCGGTCGACAACGTGCGGGAGTTCCTGTTCAGCCGTACATTCGGTAAGGAGCCCAAGCGTCCGGAGGGGGCGATGACGCTCTCGCTGTATCCGATCAAGACGACGGAGAAGCCGTCGCGTGACTGGGGCCGCGTCCCCATCGAGGACATCGATAAGAACCTCGTGTTCCCGTCTACGGACGCGGAGGTGCTGCAGATCTACGGGGCGGAGCACCCGCTGGCGGAGAAGCTGCAGAAGCTGAGATTCGTCGATCAGATCATCAAGAACTTCCTGCGACCGCCGGAACCGTCGAAGGAGACGGGGGAGCTGGAATGGAACGGCGGACTGGTGTACGAGGTGGATCACGACAAACGTATCCGCACGAGCGTCAGCCAGCTGACTGACACCGGCCGGTACAAGTCATCGGAGCCCAACCTGCAGAACCTGCCGAAGAAGCAGGAGGCGGAGCTGATACAGATTTTCAGCACCAACCTCCCGAAGCTGCTGGACACCCATGGGTGGGGTGGTATGCAGGTACAGGAACTTAAGGATCTCGGTCTGCTTAACCCGGGGTACTATTCGCTTCGGAGCTGCCTACAGGCATCGCCGGGGCATATCCTGATCGAGGCGGATTACGTTCAGGCTGAGTTGCAGGTACTGGCCCATCTGTCCGGGGATCCGGACATGATCGCGGTGATGAGCGACAGCTCGCGGGACCTGCACTCGGAGATGGCGGTTACAGCCTTCAATCTGGGCTGTGCGCCGAACGAGGTGAAGAAACTGCATCCCAAGCAGCGGGTGATGGCGAAGAACGTGAACTTCGGAATCGCGTACGGGCGGGGAGCTAACGCTCTGGTCCGGCAGGCGATGACCGAGGGCGTCGAAGCCGACTCGGCGAAGATGCAGATGTTGATCAACAACTTCTTCGAGAAGTTTCCAAAGGTCCGGGACTACGTGACCGACTGTCATGCGGCAGTAATCGACCCGGGCTATGTGGAAAACGCCTACGGCCGGCGTCGCTACTTCTATCCTACGAAGGATAGCGGGACGCTGAAGTCGCAGGAGAGACAGGCACAGAACATGCCTATTCAGGGGACGGTAGCCGACGCGCTTAGCGTGGCATTGTACAATGTATTCCTGTACAGGGCACAGGCGGGAATGAAGTTCAAGATCGTGCTCCCAGTGCACGACGCGATCTTCTTGGATACTCCACTGGATGAGGTGGATCAAGTACTCAACGAGGTCCTGCCGTTATGCATGACCAAATCCGTGCGGATTCCGAATACGAAACTGCATATCAATATTGACACTGAAGTCATGCGACGCTGGAGTGAGAAGATGAAGCTGAAAGATGCAATCGAGGAAGCGAAACTGGAACTGAAGAATGCGGCGTAACTGAAAAAACGGAGGAAAAGATGAAATCGTATAAGGACGCATCGCAGGCATACACGAAGAGAAGTACCCGGGGCATGTTGGTAACAACCTCGGAATACCGAGGATCGATCTGGAAACTGAAGTGGGATAAGAACGTAAAGTTGGAAACCCACTTCCGACCGGTCGGTCCCCTCACGGAGGACGGGAAGGACTTCCTTCCGTGGCGCTTTGGCCCGGAAGAGAACAACTTCGGTCCATGGATCGTACGCGTACCGATCTTCCAAGGCGGTACCGCGCGTACACTGACGTTCATTCCCGCGTATGGAGATCCGGACAGTCCGGGCGATGCGCTGGACACGGATATTCATCCGACACCGGTAACCGAGTTCATCGACGGCGCGAAGAAGGCGGCGTGGAACGACTCCACCGGACGGCTGAAGCATATCCTGCTCGAAGGAGCACAGAACCGAGGGCCTGCACTTCCCAAGAAGTTGAAGGCGTTTGGCCTCGTGCAGGCGGTCCTGCTCAAACACGGGACGTACGACTACTATACTCGGCCGCAGTTGCCGACACTCATGATGCTCAGCGAGTCCGCGTGTATCGCGCTCGAGGAGTCACTGAATAAGGAAGTTGAAGGTTACAACGGCAGCCCGGATGATTTCAATAAGCGCTTCGTGTGCGGCGACATCCTCGGGGCTGATTCCGGCCGGATACTATCTTTCTACAACGCCAATGCCGGCACTGAGACGTCGAACGAGAACGTCGACTGGGGTAATGCCGGTAAGGGGAATGGCCAACAGCAGCGGTCACAGCAGACGTTGGCGCGCTATGCGTGCGAACTCAGGCAGCCGTTGCCACTCCCGAGACTGCCGGATGGTAGACTGCGGTTCGCCGTGGAAAGCCAGGTGTTCACGCCATGGGAGAAGACGATCCGATTCCTCTCCGAGAAGGAGATGGTGGACATGATCGTTCGCGCCTATGAGGATCTGCCGGCGCTGCTTCTGCAGTGTCTGCGTCCTTACGCGGCGTACCTCCCGGACTTCGTGAAGGGGAACGCGACTGTGCAGGTTATGGGTGGCCCTGAAGCGGCTGCCGCAGGCCCGCAGTCGCCGGACGAACCGGCACAGACAGTACCACCCCCAGCCGCGCAGGGCGCACAGCCAGCAGCGGACGGTGCGGCGGTTGTCGATTGGGACAATACGAACACTCCGGCACCTGAAGGCTCGGAGCCAGCCGACAACGGCTTCGCTCGCGACATCAGGCCGGATGACTTGCATGCAGCAGGTGGCGGGGCACCCGCGCAGGCACCGGCAGCAGCACAACCCGCGGCGGCAGCGACGAACAACGACGCTGACGTGCAGGGGGCCATGGAGAAGCTGAGCCAGCTGCGTGGAGGGACACCTGCAGCACAATAGTCAGTTCAAGTGACTATAACCGCATGGGACCGGCCTTCGGGCCGGTCCTGTGCATATTTTGCACAGGTTGGAGGTAAATAAGATGGCAGCAGCCAAGAAAAAAGTAGCATTGGATATCGACGACTTCGTGGACGCGGCGCTGGCCGTGGCGGAGAGCGAGTTCGGTACGGAGCGCTGCTACGTGGCAGCGGAACACGAAAAACGGCAGGTGGTACTGCCGATCAAACCACTGGCACTGCGGTGGCTTATCGAGTCGAACGGCTGGCCGCTTGCGCGCGTGACGCAATCGGGGGGCGCGTTTGGAACGCAGAAGTCCAGTTTCATTTTCGAGCTGATCTCGTGGTATCTGGAGGCTGGCGGCTTCGCCTGCCTGATCGATACCGAGTACAAGACGAGTGGATCGCTGATGCGATCGATCATCCCGCCGGAGTTTTTCGACGAGAACGATCCGAAGCATCGCCGGCTGCTCATTCTGAACGCGACGACGATCAACGAGTGGCAACGGCTGCTGAACAAGCAGTATGAGAAACTGAACGAACTGGTGGACAAGATGGGGAAGAAGCCGTCGTTTCCGATCTTCTGGGCCGTCGATTCCATGCTGGGATCCGGCAGCGCCGAAGGTTTGGAGCACATCAGGTCGGAGGGGGAAGCGGAAGGAAGGACTTTTTCAGACGCACCAATCCTCATCAGCCAGTTCATGAAGTCGTTTCCCAACACCCTGCTGGGCTGGCCGATCACGTTGCATATGTCGCATCACGAGAAGCCGAAGATAGGCGGCCAGGGGATGGGTCGCGCTGGCGGTAAGGCGCCCGACTTCTACGCGACACTGGATATCCAGTTCAAGAAGGGCGGCGTAACCGCCATGGGTAAGTCAGTGACGTACAGTAGAACTTCCCTGCAAGCGAAGAGCTTGACGTTGAGCGTTCGTAAGTCATCGATGGGCTCGGACGTAGAGAAGAAGCTGCCGGTGACGTTCTGCTGGAAGTTCGAGGACAACAAGCAGATATCGTGGTGGGACTGGTCGTCGGCGACGGCGATGGTACTGTCCGCCAACGCGCGATACCTGACGGATATCCTCGACATCAACACGACGCAGAAGCAGGTTGTCGGTGCCGTGTTCTGGTCCGATACGCTGGGCATCAAGAAGGATAGTCCGCTCAAGGCCGCCGAATTCGGCGAGCTTATTGAGGGGCACGAGCTGCGTCCGGCGATAGAGGACGCACTGCACATCCAGCAACACCCCGTATTCAACGGGACTATGGAGCCGACTAAGGATGCATGATCCGGAGATGGAGACATTCCTCGGCCTGCAGAAGAAGAGCGACTTCAGGCAGAAGCAGGAGCGGTTTGATCAGAAGGCTCTGCTCATACTGCTCCGCGGCCTGGAGGAGGAAGCGGGACTTGCGTCCCGACTGCAGAAGCTCGTTGGTGACGAGTTCGGACTCGCGTGGTTCGTGCAAGCTTGCCCGAACTTTCCGGTTCGGCTCGCATCGTACAAGTCCGCGAAGAAGGTTCCGTTCACGGCGCTGATGAAGAAACCGGAGAAGAGCCGGATCTACACCGAGATGGAGGAGGCGCGAGACAGCTATCCCGACGGACTGGTCGGCGTTATCTTCGCCAGCGTTGGCGACGGTATGCCGGAGATGGTAATCCACAACTGTACGGAAGCATACCTGTGTAAGGAGGAGCCGTACTGGCGCGTGGAGTTGCCGGGAGACGAGTACGTAGTAGACCCGCTAACCGGGTTCGTTGCGATGCTGAAGCGTGCATTCGATTGGAGGCTGAGCAAGGAGGTATGTTATGGGCAGCAAAGGTAAAGGTTTTTCCAAGCCTAAGCCCGACCTGGGTATGCAACAGCCGATAGAGCGGTTGGAACAGATTGCGACCACTGCACCCCGTCTGGAGAGATTGTTGGCGGAGGTGTTGGAACGGCGGCTTTCACAGCCCACGTATGGGCTATTCAAGAAATTGGCTAACGCATCACCCGTCATTCGGTTGGTGATGAATCTCAAGACGGTATTGGGCGTGATGTGCTCGAAGGACATCGAGAACGTCTTGCAGGACGGACTCAGCCCGGAGGAACGGCGCATCCTGATGGAAGCTGACGCCTCCGGCATGTCGCTGGAATCGCGACGTACGGCACATAGCCTGCTCAACATTGAGGCGAGAATCAAGATGGTCAACGTATTCGGCGGCTTGTTCCGCGACATGCGCACACGTAAAAATCACGTGTTGCAGGCGCGGCCGTTGGACTAGAGGAGAGGAACACATGAGTAAAGCAGTAGCGAAGAGAAGGAATCAGTCTCCGTCGGTCAACTACAAACAGTTGGTTGGTGAGACGGTGGTAATGGCCCGCCAGTTCTACAGCCGGTCGCTCGAGTTCTATTGGAACCTGGGTGCGAAGGTCGAGGAGCTGACGTCCCAGCACGACAAGTACGGCAAGCAGAGCGTGGAGAAGTTCTCGCAGGACCTGTTCGAGGCCGGCAAGATCCGGCTCGGTAAGGAATCCCTGTACGACGCGCAGTCGATCAAGAAGAACTTCACGGAGAAGCAGCTGCAGATGGCGCAGGAGGCGACGCTGTCGCTTCGTAAGGCGCTGTTGCTATGCAGCAAGAACGTCACGCCCGAGGTGCGCAATGCCATCCTCGAGGAGGCGGTCAAGAGCATGCAGAAGCCGGCGGCGTTCGATGTCAAGGACGCGTTGGCCAAGCGGCTGGGATCCGGGAAGCCCGCGGAGGTGGATCAGGATGCGAAGAACATGTCGCAGGCCGTCCGCGTGGTGAAGAACTCGGAGAACCTTATTCTGCTGTTCGAGCAGAAGCTGAAGGCCATCGGCAGGTATGTTGAGACCATCTGCTACGGCGATGATCCGGACCGGATGAAGCGGGCGTACGAGCATTTCGACGCCGGTAACAGCGCGTTCGAGTCTCTCGTCGGCACGTGGAACACGCAGCGGGACCTTGCGAAGGAAGCGTTCGAGCGCGTAGCGGAGGTTGTCAAACCGCCGAAGCCCAAGAAGGGCAAGAAGCGGTAGTAGCCGCGACCATGATAGCAGTTAACGACGCCCAGCGGGGGGACTCGCTGGGCGTTTTCTTTATGGGGGCGCGTAATGTACACTGACGACGATCCGAAGGTGACGCTTGCGAAAGGTAATGTGTCCGTGACGCCCCTGAGATGGACGGCGGACGGTCGCGTATTCTGCCGCAAAGAACGAACGGAGATGGGAGGCGTCCACGTGGAGACATGGGACGTTTATGCTCCGGAGCAGATAGAGGGCGGCAAGGAAGCCGTCGAAGAAGCGTTGGACGAGCCGGCTCCCACGTTCGGTGAGCTGGTCGATGAACTAGGTTTACTCTGATAAAGAGTTTGTATCGTAATACAAAATTGGGACACACAATGAGATTACTGACGACGTCGAACGCTAAGACCCGGAAGGGTGAGAAGAAGGGGTGGCTCACGGGAATTCTTCACTTAGCGTCGGCAACAAACGCAGGACGAAAGTATAACGTCTGCCCATTCGCGGACAGAGGCTGTCGCAGGGCTTGCCTGTACACGGCAGGTCGAGGACAGTTTGATAGCGTAAAGGAATCGAGGATCAGGAAGACGCGCTGGTTGTTCGATGATCGTGGGGGATTCATCGATCAGCTGTGCGACGATATCGCTGCGCTCGTCAGGAAAGCGTACCGGCAGGGTATGGGCCCGGCCGTGCGTCTGAATGGCACGAGCGATATCCCGTGGTATTCGCCGGAGTTCGGCAATATCATGGCGCGGTTTCCATCGGTCCAGTTCTACGACTACACCCGTTCATCGAGGCGGGTGCGGACGGTGAAGCGTCCTAACTACTACCTGTTGCTCAGTCGGGGCATATGTAACGAGGCGGCGTGCAAGCGCACCCTCGCGGCCGGGCACAACGTAGCAGTCATATTCGAGAAGATTCCGCAAACCCACTGGGGTTACCCCGTACTCACGGGTGACGACAGTGATCTACGCTTTCTCGATCCATCGCCGGCGGTGGTGGGATTGAGCGCGAAGGGGGATGCACGAAGGGACACAACAGGATTTGTAGTGAGGTAAGGTCATGATAGCGAAGAGATGGTATGTAAAGTTTCCCCGTGACGCGTATGCGCTGGGGCCTGTCGAGTTCGAGGAGCCCGTTGACGAGGCGGGCGCGAGGAAGTGGGCCCGAGAGTGGGAAGGCGTACGGCGCCTTCCTGCTGGGTTCAAGTGTTGGCCTGCGTAACGTTGCGGCTGAGCTTCCGGCGCCATAGCCGGTAAGCTCCAGCCGATTGTTGGCATGTAAGGAGTCAATATCATGATAGAGGTTACAGATGTTCTTCATCCGCTAATCGACGTAGTTGTTGATGACCGCTGCATCGTTTTTGGGGCGATGGCGGTCCGTGCGGCGTATCAGCCGTTGGAGCTTGAGGATACTAAGTGGCTTGCAAAGCGTCTGGCAGATGTGGCCAAGGATTTAGCCGAACGCCTTGTGCGGCGCAAAGCTGCTGTAACATCGGAAGTTCAGTCCGATCAAGATATATCCGTAGGCTGGTCGGGCCCAGTGGAGATACCGGAGCTGAACTCGAAACGGTCAATCCGCACTCGCGACTGGCTTGCGTTAGCGCGACAAGCGTGGATTGAGGAAGATTGGATAGATCTACAATCATAATGCCAACGGTTGAGCTAAGGCGCGCGGGCAACCGCGTCGCCTTCAGCTCCTTGTTCGCAACATCAATACAAAGGAAAAGGAGGAAGTACAGATGCGCATGCGATACTTGCGTCAAGCAGTTGCCGCAATCTTGCGGCAGCTCGCTCAGAAACTGGAGGGGGCGCAGAAGCAAACGACTTCAGGCAGTCGGTGGTCAGCGCTCCCGCATCCGATACGATATCAGGCGCTCGGCGAAGATGTTCCACCAGAAACATCTGAACGAGCGCTTCCAGCATGAGGAGACGTCCTTCAAGATCGGCTTGCTGGTCTGGAGTCATTACGTTTCCTTTCTATTTGCGAACGGTTGAGCTAAGGCGCGCGGTCTACCGCGTCGCCTTCAGCTCCTTGTTGGAGTCTTCTTTAATCTAGTGGAGGTTTATTATGGGCACGACGCATGATCACGTTCTCACTACCGACGTCGGTAGTGTCGCAAAGCACAACGTCATCCCTGATTTTAAGAAGGGTGGTGATGTGGTGGAGCACGCGGGCGTATCCGTTAATGACCGTATTGGTCTCTCTTCGGATCGTTTCAACCTGGTGCTCAAGCTGCTCGATACGCTTCAGAGCATCATCAAGTTGCTCCCATAAGGTATTTTCATTATTCATTGTTTTGGTTACTCCAACGGTTGAGCTAAGGCGCGCGGTTTACCGCGTCGCCTTCAGCTCCTTGTTGGACAATCAGGAGGTTTTAATCATGGCGGACAAGACTGAATTTTCCGGAAACGGTGTCGTACTGGCGGAGCCAAACTCCTTGCCGGACGTCAATAACATGGAGAGTATCGAGATCTTTTTCGATTCGAGAACAGAACGCGCGATAGGCGTAGGTCTGCTCCGGACTCGGATTCCGCGGAAGAGCGTGTATGAACACAGTGCGGTCGGAGTAGACGAGAGTCACGGAGGAGGCCCCAGCGGCGAAGTGCTCCTTGATCTGTTGAATAACTTCGTTCATGAACTGTGTTCCTATCTTAAGTCCAACGATGCGGCTGAGCTTCCGGCGCCTTAGCCGGTAAGCTCCAGCCGTTTGTTGTGAATGGAGGTATACATGATCGATATATTGGAATTTTTGAACGATAGAGTACCGGGCTCATTGATAAACAAAGACGGAGAGTACGCATATTTTGACATGGGTGTGCTTGAGATAAAACCCGAGCTTCGCAAATACGTTGAACCTGACGACATATTTCTACTCACGTCTCTTCGGCATGCGGCGGCAGTTGTTCTTGCGAGAGCGATAAGGCTGCGCAGAGACGATGCAAACCCGCCCGCTGTTCCGGGGTCTCTGTCTGTACATGATACTCGGGCAACTGATCTTTCGATAGATCAACGCTTAGACTCGGATCGAGCCCGAGCGTTCGGCAGCCCGCAACAAACCGACGACGTAATGAGTTAGGTACTTGAATAATCATATTTCACAACGGTTGAGCTAAGGCGCGCGATCTACCGCGTCGCCTTCAGCTCCTTGTTGGAAACAATTAGAGGAGGTGTTTATGATATCCCATGGAATTATCGGTGGCTGTATTGGTATTGTTACCGGCTTGGTCATTTGTACCGTTGTATTATGTATGTTAGAGCCGCGCCGAGAAGCACGCCAAGGAGACCGAACAAGCCTGACATTAGAGCAAGTTTACGTTGCACATCAGCAATGGCATGCAGAGACAACAAATTCCACAGCGCGTGAACATGGAACTGGCGTTGTTCATCGGTTGGCAACTGATCGATAAGTTCGTCTAGGCGGTCGAGCAATGCTTTTGTGTTTTGTTTTTTCATATCGGTTTCCAACGGTTGAGCTAAGGCGCGCGGGCAACCGCGTCGCCTTCAGCTCCTTGTTGGAGTTTTTTAATCTAAAGGAGGTGTAATATGCCGCATAACGACTCTGTCAGCATCGCCGACATCGATCGTGCTGCAAAATGTGAAACACCGGCTGAGACCCAAGTGGGCGGCGATCTTGTGGAGAACGCGGGCGTACCCATTGATGCTCGCGCTAGTCTTCCTCCGGATCGTAGCTACTTGGTGCTCAAGTTGCTCGATACGCTTCAGAGCATCATCAAGTTGCTCCCATAAGGTATTTTCATTATTCATTGTTTTGGTTACTCCAACGTGCAAGCTGACACTCGGCTTGCCGACAACAAGGAGGCGTGATGCACGAGAATCTGTGGCAATGGCTGTGCAGAATGGGTCGGGTTTGGAAACTGCGGGCAAGCCGTAGTGTCCAGCGCCTTGTTCTGCGCTATACGGAGTGGATCAAGAAGCGGCGAGTAGATTCATGGATTAAGGCCCACAATCTGCAAGAGCTTGATTGGGAAATGAAGGTTGAAAATGAAATACGACGGCTTGAGCTTGAGAATGAGGCCAAGAAACGAATGGCGCAGAACGCCGGGGCTCAAGCTCCGAGCGAATAGCGAGGTAGATTGCAGCCCTTGGTTGGGCGAGGAGGACCGATGAACAAGGCAGACAGACGAGCGATCAAGATCACGGAGTTGAACGAGGAACTGACGCGGGCCAAGGAAATCATCGAGAAGTTTGTGTGGCCTCCCGATGACACCGCCGAGGGTCGGCAGGACTTTCTGCAAAAGGCGGCGATGTTTGCGGGGTGTACCATTCCGCATTTCGTGGGAGGCGGTGAAAGTGATACGCCCAACCACTGATTGACAGGCGATTTTGCCTGATAACAGGATATTGGACCCCGTGGCGAGCAGATTTGCCGGAAGGCGATATGAGGAAGGCACGACAAAGGAGGGCAAAATGGGACCATCATTATTCGGAACATTCCTAGACCAGCGCGTAGAGAACATTCAGGAGTGCCTCGTGACTGTTGGCGTCAACGGCATCCTACATGAGTTTGAGTGTTGGCTGGATGGCAACAACCTTCTGCACCCCGACGTGCGGGTGCGCTTGGGGCGTCTTGCCAGCGACCACCAGCGGCCCGACGAGGATGGTGCATTATGACCCCCCGCTACGCCCACACCGCCCGAGGCAGGGTGTACCATGTAATCCGCCACAGGTTTCACGTCACCGAGCGCGAGCATTGGGGGATAACCAACTGCTTAACTGTTTGGCACGAATGGGCTGGCTGGCACGAAACCACCCACCCCCCACCGAACCGTCGCCTGTGCAAGCGGTGCGAGAAAGCGAGGCGAGGATGATACGCCCGATAGGCGTCGGTTCAAGTGAGTTGTTGGGCAGGAAGGAGAACCAACGTGACGTGTGACAAGTGCCCGAGATGCGGACTCATGGTGTTCGACTGGGCCAAGCATCGTAAGTGGTGCGGGTTGTATTATGGCGCTTGCTACATGGGCGGCAAGCACAAAGTCAGGCCGGACAGCGCCGGGAAATGCGTGATCTGCGGCAAGCCCGTTGCGCACGCGGCAGTCAATATGTCCAACGCGTCGCGTGACGTTTCGGCGGGTAGCCGATAACGTCCACGCAGTTGTTAGATTTCCAGCCGCAAAAGGAGGCAGGTATGAAGGTTGAGGTTGAGTTGGACGATCTGAATGAGTTGAAGGATGAAATCGAGCACCTACAACATTCGTTGGCAAACCAGACCTACATGGGCAACAGTATCGGTTACATCTATGACAAGATGAAAGTGTACGGGGATCAAGTCGGCTTGTTGGGACCATTCGTGCGAAGGGCGTTCGAGGAAGGCCGTTTGACGATTGAGACAGGAAACGAACAGGACCGTAAAGTTGTTGAGTTGCTAAGGCTGGAAATCTAACGCCGCCGTTACCCGCGAGCCTTAGCGAGTCGGGTGCACGGGGTTGTTGGGTTGCGAACGAAAGGAGAAGGACGATGAAAGGCTACACAAGAGAACAGGCAGTCGAAATGGGCAAGCTGATGATTGCATGGGGAATGACGGATACCAAACTGCAAGCGTTGAGGGAAGACGGTTGGAAGGACTGCGATCAGTTTCTAAACTTCAGCCTTCCGCCGGAGATGTACCGGCTCGTACAGGGGCCGTCACATGGACAGGGACAGGACTGAGCAACCCAACGCATAAACTGACTGGCTTCTGAAAGCCGGGGAAAGGAACAACGATGATAAATGAGAATGGATGCTATGTGTTTGAATCACACTCAGGCAAGTCGGACGTGCGGCTTTCAGAAGTACAGTCCAGTGCTTTGTTAGATTGCCCATTCTGCGGCATGTTGCCAGACATTGAGCCGTGGCACGGAGGCGCACCGACCAAACACTTTGTGGGCTGTGACAACGAGGAATGCCCTGTGACTCCGCAGACAACAGGAGAAACGCTTGAAAAGGCGTTGGACAACTGGAACACAAGGGCAATCTAACGCCCGAAGTGAGCCGCGCCTTTAGGCGTCGGTTCAAGTGAGTTGTTAGACAGCAACAGAAAGGACAGACATGCAAAGACCAGATACAGGAACGTTTGAGACGGCGGAAGATGTGGCCACCCTGAAGTCCATGAGGGATGAGATCCTCGACCGCATGGAAGGCCCGAAGCGCAACAGCCTACAAGATGAGAGGTTGTGGCCGATCTTCCGCAACGGTGAGACGGTCTACGTCCGCAACGAGGAAGGTGCAGAGGCTAAGTGCGTTGTGGAAAGCATCGGAAAGAAGTTCATGCAGCTTCGCGGCGTTGCACGCTGAGTTGCTGTCTAACGGAAAGGATGACACTCCGAAATGAGAAAGCGAAGCGCGGCGAATGAAGGTAGTTGTCCATCCGATTGTTCTGCTTTGCACACAATCGAGCGGGTGCTGCGTGACACACGGAAATCGTGGAAAGCCAGAGCATACATGGCACGCTTCCTTGACGGTGACGACGCCGAGCAAGAGAACATCCGCGACATTGACGAAGCATTGGTGGCGCTGGAAACCCTAAAGCAGAACGTTTGCACTCACGCTTCGGCGTCCTACGCCGATAGCGTGCAGTGCGTTGTTGGCAATTTCATTAGGAGGTTAAAATGAACTATAAGCAGGAACGATTCAATATTGTGCTTCAGTGTGAACTCAGTAAAAAAGATCCGGCAGAACCGGACAAGGTGTTTTTCGATCGCGTAGTTACTCTTGCGAACGCGGCTGAGCGTGCCGCGTCAATCTTTCTTGGAGAGAAGCGCGATAGACGACACGCGGAGTAGTGTGTCGTTTGGTTTATAACGGGAGACGGAGATAATACGATTTGGGTCGGCGTCCTGTCGAAACAGAGTTAGTAAATCCTCATCACTTCGGATTTCTATACCGTTTTCAACTGGTAGGCCGACAAGATAAACAACGTACTTCATCTCTGTATTCCTTTCATTGCCAACGCTGGAGGTGACGCGCATGGAAACCGCTGAACAACGCAACGAAGCAACAGAGGAGGTCGGCGCGGTTTCCGTGTCGCCGTCCACCTCTTTGTTGTCTGCCGCCGAAAATTCGGTCGTGAGCAGACTGGCAGACGCATGGAACTAGTTTGTGCGACTTAACTCGGTGCATTCCGACGAAACTACCGAATTTCGCCGCGCGATTCACGCAGCACAGCACATCATCATGGCGCAGCCAGTACAGCGCCAGTTCAATGCAGACAACGGTTGAGCTAAGGCGCGCGGGCAACCGCGTCGCCTTCAGCTCCTTGTTGAAAGGAGGTTATAATGTTTGCAGCACAAGTTACAAAAGTGACCCCCGTTCTGGACGATGACGGGCGGACGATTGCAGTTGTGTCTCATGATGAAACATTCGTGTCAGACCGCAAGCTGAGCAGACAAGAAGTAGAAAAGTTGGGCTACACTCTGTGTGAGAAGTCGGGCGGTCCGTATCCGCTATTGTGTCAGACGTGGGTAGAGCTGGATCCTCGTGAGCCATTAGCTCCGTGGTATAAGTGTGTAGCGGGGCACCTTTGTCCGGACACGCCGGATTCTGACAACACTGTTCAAGTTCCATAATGTTTACCTTTCAACGGTTGAGCTAAGGCGCGCGGTTTACCGCGTCGCCTTCAGCTCCTTGTTGGAACTCCCAAGCACCTTCGTTGAAAATCAGCATTAGCTGGTTCGTCGGTGTCAACAACTGTGACAATCGTTTCGCCAGTGGCTTAGATGGTGGACTGATCGTTACGGTTAGCTGGTATTCGTCCCATGTCTGACTAACGGTATGGAGCTGCCCAGCAAAACGCATGCAATGTTCATTCATAACCTGAGCCATGGAGGATTCTCCTATGTTATCGGTTTTACCTCGACACGATTGGCAGTTTCATTTCAAGACGCTGGATGACGGCCAGCTGGAAGCGTGGGCCGAGAGCCCCGACGAATGGAAGCATAGCCCAGACGGAAAAGTATGCACACCGAAGTTTGTGGCCAAGCCACATATTGAGGCAGTGATAGCCGTACTGAAAACTATTTACGCTTTTGAGATTCATCAAGAGTTCCAACGATTGAGCTAAGGCGCGCGATCTACCGCGTCGCCTTCAGCTTCGCGTTGAAAGGAGGAAGTAGTGATAAATCGGTTTAGAAAATGGTGGAACGCTGAACGCGTGAACAGGCCGGAACGCGGTACGTCGCAGGATATCTGTCCCACTAATGGTGACGCAATAAAATATGCGATAGGGATGATGCTCTTCTGGGCATTGTTTGCGACTGTGTTTATAGCAGCGATACAGCTGAGGAGGTAATCATGCACTATAACGAAGATGTTATCGTTGATATAGTGCCGCTAATGCCACAGGGAACAAACAGTACGATGTTCACGCAATGTTGCGGGGCGGCGATAACGGACGACCAGCAGTGTTGTCCAGTTTGCGGGCGCAAGGTAGTGGGGTACGACCAGGCGCCAGGTACGGAACGCGAACGCGTACGCTGGAAAAACGCGACGCGGTTTTGGAAACGAACATAAAGGAGCGATGATGAACGTATATCTATACCAAGCGGCGTTGCTGTGCGAGCAGTGCGGTGACGAGGTCCGGAAGGATCTTACAGATAACGGTGAGGCTCCGGAGAATCCGGACGATGAGGCCACATTCGATTCCGATGATTTCCCGAAGGGTCCTTACTCGGACGGCGGAGGCGAGGCGGACTGTCCGCAACACTGTGATTATTGTCAATGTTTTCTTGATAATCCGCTGACATCGGACGGTTACGATTATGTTCGTAAAGCTATCAGGAAGTGGGAAGACATCGGTAGTGGTAGCGAGGACGTACTTCGCGAATGGTCCGACCGCTACGATATACCTATGGCTCGCCGCGACGACGATATCGAGTGCGTGTTGCAACTAGCGCGCGATCAACTCGATGCTATGGAGCGTGAGAAAGATTTAGACGATGGCGTTCGTTGCGATTTCGAAAACTCTTCGCGGTCGTATGCGCGCGTTGACGGGCTGATACTGCGTGCTGAGGTTATGAATACAGCATTACAGCATGTACTGTCGTGGTTGTGTGACGAAGACGATCATCCGGAATTAGATCGTCAATCTGTGATCGATATGGTCAAAAACGCAATATGGGAGAGAAGGAGTGAGTGATGAAAGATGTTCAATTTATGACAGCGAAGGAGAAGGAGACGGTACTCCGGCAGTGGAAGACCTTCCTCAAACACGGGTGCAAGTTGGATCACTTCAAGAAGGCGCTTTATAATCACCTTATTCAGCATGCGTCCTTCATAGCTCATTATAACAGGTTGGGCTTTTATGATACCTATTTCGTACGTCCGCAGGATAAGCGGAAGTTCTTTAGTCAGTTTGACCGTCGCCGCGGCTGTGTGTCGGTCGAGATGGGTGGCCATTATTGGCTCTATCACCCTGACTACTCCGACATCAACAACGCGATGGTGGATGCTGCGGAGCCGTGGCTGGACGCGATATACAGCGAAAGTAACTGTGAGGAGAAGGCGCGGGATACTGCTGCAGTGATCGGCATATTTAAGAAATACGGGCTGGAATGGCCGGAGGGTGCGTTGCTGAACGATGTAGCGAAGTATATCGAGACAGGTCGGAAGGCCAGCACCATAGCAGAAGACTTGATGAATCAGGTCGGAAAGCTTCAGCAATCAACGCGTGAAATGCTCGATATAGTTAAGCAAGCACTGGCGCTGCTGGAAAAGTATCCACCAAATGACGCGGAAGCTATTCCGGAGGTGGCGGAGCTAATGCACGCATTTGCTCAACATAAGGGGATGGACGATGCTTGAACTGATAATAGATCCGAATCGTCAGTTTATCCGACTATCCTGTAGCTGTTGTGGTCAGGTAAGGGATATCGGCATTGATAAGTCGGAAATAGACAAGGACAAGCTGACCGTGAGTATCGGTGATATCCCCGAACCGGATCCCAGCGAACCTGCAGAGTGGTACATGGAAGCGTGCCACGTTGTTAAATGAGGAGGCTGTATGGACGATAGAACAGTTGCGCACTTACTGGCAGCGCTCAGGTACTGCCAAGAACATGCCGGCGAGATCGACTTCGCGTGCATGGAGCACTTTGTCAGCACGCCTCCGGACGAGGAGTGTATGGCCCCGTTATCGGACGAGGCTGTCGACGCACTATGCGAGGATATAAACACCGGCCGGCTCGACTTCTATGACCCGGCGCGCGAGGAAGCTAAAGCGCACACAGACTGCCGAATGGGTCGCGTGGTTTTGAACCTCGACTACGTGGTCGACCTCGACAACAAGGAGATGGTGGAACATGCCAAACAGTGTATGTACGAGGATTTGATGAATGCGGTGAAGTACGACGAGCTGCATACTTGGTTGGACGTAGTGGACGCGCCGGACACGTGTCCGGACGACATACCGGAATTCCTGCAGGAGGACGTGGAGGATGAGTAAGAGTTGGTTCGATGTGGATAAAGACGGGCTGAAGGAGATGTTCGCGAACTTTCCGCCCGAGCGGATGGTGTCGGAACTCGTACAGAACTGCTGGGATACCGCCGGCAAGCTGTGTGCGGTGACGATCAAGCAGGACGCAAAGACTACGAAGGTGATCGTCGAGGACGACAATCCGGACGGGTTCAAAAACATACGTGACGCGTATACGTTGTTCGGCTCGACCGAGAAGCGCAGCGACCCAACAGTTCGGGGGCGCTACAACCTAGGAGAAAAGCTCGTAATCGCGCGCGCGATATCTGCCTCGGTACGAACCACCACGGGTACGATCATGTTCAATGCGAGCGGCCGTCACGCCGCCAAGGACGGGACGGACAAAGGCTCCAAGGTGATCGTAACGTTGCCGCGCTGGTCCGACAAGGAGCTGAATCAAGCGCTCGCATTCCTTTGCGCGCTGTACGTTCCGAAGGGTATCAAATACACCCTCAACGGCGAGCGTCTAAAGTACGTGAAGCCGTTGAAGGAGATTTCCACACGGCTGTCTACCGAGTACGTTAAGACCGTCAAAGGCCAACAGATGATGACGAAGACATCCCGGCGCACTAAGGTCTGGTTCTACCACAAGCGGCAGGAAAAGGCTCACCTGTGTGAGATGGGGATCCCCGTCTGTACTATAGGCGGTACGTTCGATGTCGATGTACAGCAGAAGGTTCCGCTGTCGCAGGACCGTACGTTGGTACCGCAGTCCTTCCTACAGGACATCTACGCGGAGATGCTGATGGCGCTCCACGACAGGATGAAACCGGGAGATTTGGGCCAGTCCCATGTCCGGATGGCGATGGAGGATGACCGGATGGATCCGGAGACGGCGGCCAACATGTTCCACCAGCAGTTCGGTGACAATGCGGTTATCCAATCGCACGATCCGGACTCGGATCAGGAGGCGGCGCGGTCGGGTGCTACCATAGTATCATCCCGCACCTTCGGTTCCGGCGTGAACCACAAGCTGCGTGCGGGAGGCATCGCGACCACGAAGGAGAGGTTCTGCCGAGACCGGGACGAGCTGGAGAAAACGGGGCTGCCGGAGGGTTTCCGGGAGGTGAAGGATAGCCCGGCGAGGGATCATCTGCGCAAGTACGTGCAGTTCCTCTGCCGTCGGTTCTACGAGAAGAACGTTGTGGTCATATACGCGACGTGGAACTCGTTCACGACTATGGCGTTCTACAGCCACGGCCAGTCCATAACGTTCAATGTCAAGCTGCTTAAGAAGGCAGCACTGGAGCAGCCGGTGTCAAAGCTGACATCGATCGTTCTCCACGAGTTAGCCCACTGTATGGGTACCGGTCATGACGGGGTTTACGATAAGGAGTTCGAGCGTTTGGTTAACGAGCATACTGCGCTGTTGGCATCCGAACCCAAACTGTATAAGAAATTTGAGCCTGAGCTGTTCGTCAAGAAGGCGATGCTGCGGAGGGCTGCAAAGTAAAGGGAGGGATAACAAATGGCGGGAAAAAAGAAGAAGAGAGAAGTACCATACAGCGTATCGACGGCCGGTATTAAGGATGCCGCAGCTGTGTTTTGTGCGCTAACGTGGGCGCATGCGAACAGTCATGTTAGCAAAATGCTGGACGGAAAGCGCTACATGTTGGCAACGAAATTAGATCTTTGTCCCGAGCTGCGGGACGATCCTGAGATAATCCTTATGGACTTCAAACCGGAGTGGGCTGAGGAAACGATGGCGCGAGTTCGCCAGCGTAGTGATGAGCCGGCGGCCGGCTGGGAAGCTGGAAACCCTATGTACTCCATCATAGTCCAAAAACTGACAGCTGAGGTCCATGATGCAGGCTGGTTTAAGGCGACGGAATTCCTCAAACATAGGTGGATTGTTCCGGTACACACAAAAACCATGCAGAGCATCTCGGCTGTTGACATTACACAACTGGTCGCGTGCGTCAATGCTGGGGAAGTAACCGAGAAACAGTTCACCGACGAATACTACGAGTTCATGTCGGTCGATGAAGAACTATGTTCGAAATGGCTGTATCGGTTTAACGGAATATACCGCGAATGGGCCGGCGTTTACCGCAGAACGCAAAAAATCAAGACCAATGCGGAACTAGCGGACGAGAAAAAGAAACGCGCGGCCGCGCGGCGCGCTGAGCGCGATAAAGCCACTGCGGCTAAGCCGTCCGCGACGAAAAAAGAATCGCAGTCGACGGCGCAACCGGTGGTCGAAGAAGATGCTGGCGGTATGCTGGAGGCGTTGCGGCAGCAGCAACATGATCTAACGATAAGATTACACGCTATCAAGATTGCGATCCAAGCCTACGAGAACAAGCGTATGGCTGCGCGCTAAAGGGGCGTGGGGAGCCGGTTAACGCCGGCTCCCCGCTACTTATGGCAAAGATACTAACGGACATTGAGCTGTTGACTATACTCTCGCGCGCGATCACGGATCACGGTGAGATAGATGAGGCTGACACGTACAAGCACTTCCTCGAGGACCTAGCCGACGTGGTGACCGAATACTTCGGCGGCACGTTGGGTACCGTCGCGTTCGACGACGATGAAGGTACGTGGTTTATCGCCATACACGGTGACGAGAACGTCCCCGAGAACGGGGGCATCTACCGGGACTTCGATCCCGACGGTGAGTTGTTTGACGAAGCAGGAGAAAATACAGAATGAAGACGGGGCAGACATTGCAATCATTGGCTGCGTTGCTCATGCAGCAGGCGCAGACGAAGCACGACTACATGGCCGATACGCGTAAGGCGTTGTTGACCACTAACGATAGCGGCATCAAGATGACGATGGCGCTGTCGGAGAACGACAGCATCTTCGACGTGACGGACCTCTGTCATGGGCAGATCGGCCAGCACACGAAGATTCCGAAGCCGTACTACGACAGGATGCGTACGCAGGCGCCGGAACTCCTCGTGCGGAACGTGAATCACTGGTTCGAGGAGCAGCCGGCGACGAGGATGATCCGTACGATGGATGGCAACGCACGCGCGTTTCTGTCCGACCGTTACCGTCCGCTGGACAACGTGGACCTGATGGAGGCGGTCTATCCCTCGTTGGAGCAGACTGGTCTCAACATCGCGAGCTGTGAGCTGACTGAACGCCGGCTCTACCTCAAGGCGATCAGCCCGAAGGTACAGGGCGAGGTCAAGAAGGGCGACGTGGTGCAGGCTGGGGTCGTGATCTCCAACAGCGAGGTCGGATCCGGGGCGCTGAGCGTACAGCCGCTCATCTACAGGCTCGTATGTCTCAACGGTATGATCCGGCAGGATCATCAGATGCGACAGGTCCACGCGGGCAGCAAGCACCGTAACGGTGCCGGCGACGCGTGGGAATTGTTCAGCGATGCTACAAAATTACAGTCGGACAAGGCTGTGTTCATGCAGGCTCGTGACTTGGCCCAAGCGTTTCTGAAGGAGGACTTCTTCAACAAGGTCCTTGAGGAACTGCGGTCGGCTGCGGATGACCGGATTGAGTCCGACGACATTCCGAAGGTCGTTGAGCGTACGTCGAAGACAATGGACCTGACGGAAGCGGAGGGCGACAGCGTCCTCAAGCGACTGGCGGAGGGTGGCGACTTGACCCGCTGGGGTCTCGCCAACGCCATTACGTCGGTATCACAGGACATTGAAGACTACGACCGGGCGACGGAGTTGGAGCGGGCAGGCGGCAAGATCATTGAACTTGCCCCGCGCGACTGGTCTGCGATAGCTGCGGCCTAATCGAAATGTATGGCGGCGGGTTACATTCCCGCCGCCGTACATATATGTATGGGGGAAACGTGAAAGTATTGATAGCGTGTGAGTTTTCAGCCCGGGTGAGGGACGCATTCCGCAAGCGTGGACACGACGCGTGGAGTTGCGATATCGAACCATGTGAGGGCGATCCGAAGTGGCATATACAGGGCGATGTCCTCGATTTGCTGTACAGAAAAAAGAACAAGTTCGGCTGGGACCTGATGATTGCTTTTCCGCCCTGTACACATTTGGCGGTGAGTGGGGCTAGATGGTTCCCGGAGAAGCGGAAGGACGGGCGGCAACAGGCCGGTATCGATTTCTTCATGGAGCTGGCGAATGCGCCAGTACCAATGATATGCGTGGAGAATCCGGTGGGTATCATGTCCACCGTGTGGCGAAAACCGGACCAGATTATCCAGCCATATCAGTTTGGGCATCCGGAAAGCAAAAAGACCTGCCTGTGGTTGAAAAATCTTCCGAAGCTCAAGCCGACGAAGATTATGGAGCCGCTGTGGTATACGAATCCGGACGGCTCCGATTATAGAGACAAGAAGGGCAAACGATATTCGCCGACACACTACACGGCGGACCACGGAAACCCGCGGTGGGCGAATCAGTCGCCATGCGGAGCGAACAAGCTCGGTCCATCTAAAGACCGGTGGAAGATACGCAGCCGCACCTACCTTGGAATAGCGAAAGCAATGGCAAAAACTTGGGGATAGACATGTATTGACATACGGCCGAACTACCCCGATAATGGGGAATCATGAAAAAAAGGAAGATACTACAGCCCGGCGATCGCATGCATGATCTTCTCATATTGGAGGTTCATCATCGCGATCACAGAAGTCGACGATTCTTACTGTGTAGGTGCATTTGCGGAAATACAAAGGTGATACAAGGTTCGCTTATTACCGCCGGTAACACTAAGAGCTGCGGCTGCCGCGTGCAGCGATCTGCGCAAAAGCGACGATTACCGAACAACGCGGGTGTAATCAATCAGATTATACTGGGCTATAGGCGGCACGCTAAGCGCCGCGGCTTGCGGTGGGCTTTGTCGGTATCGGCAGTACGCCGAATCATCGCTCTGTCGTGCCACTACTGCAACTCACCGCCGTCTAACGTTAAGATAACGAAAAATCACAGACAAGGTTTTACCTACAGTGGAATAGATCGAGTTGATTCGTCGGTTGGGTATACCGAGAAGAACTGCGTCCCGTGCTGTAAGAGATGCAACAAGGCTAAGAATGATACACCGCTTGAACAGTTCCTAATATGGGTAGCGGCGGTTTACACACATATGGCCAAAAAAGGGGATATAAAAATTGATTGAAAAGGCTTGCATGAAGTACGCAAGGGGGCGTAGTATACCGTGACGTCGAATCGAAAGTTGGAGAATAGCATGCCGCCGGAGGCATCTTACGAGATCGGCATAAGTCCAATCCAGTTTCAAATGGGCGGAGAGATTGGATTTACTGCACTGATCGAGGCAGGTCCATACCGTTTGTTGCCGATGACCAAGGAGGGGGATACATTGGAACTGACGAAGAACATTCAGCTCATGCCGGACAAGGTCTACGCATTGGGCCAGATGTTACAAGCAGTTCGTACCGACAATCCCAACCTTCGTCGCCCGAAGGTACGCCTAGCCGTCGATGAGTTCCGTAATGACTACAAGATGCAGGGGTGGGCTGCACGTCTGATTCTATCGCCGGATGATGCGAAGCGTCGGATAATCCTACTGGTTACGACGGCTGATGACATCAAGATGGGGCCAGCCCTGTACAAGACATCGAAGCTTGCCATGGTACACGGGGGAGAGTTGATGGATATCTTGGCGGGTGGTCGTTTTGACTGGCCGAAAGCGAAGATCACCGAACGCACCATTATGTAAGGGGCGACTTATACATGGCTTCTTGCCGGAGAAAGTCTAAGAAAAAGGCGTTGACGATATGCGACGTCCTACAACGTCTCAACCAGCTGGTTGAGCAGGATCCCGAAGCGATTACCAAGCTGGCCGCACTACGGGTAGATTGCGGCCGGATTAAGCGCACGAATCCGGAGATGTTGTCGCACCGTTCATTCTACGAGCGACCGCTCTTGGGTTTTGTCGAGTTGTTGAACCTGCTGTTCGAATCGGATACGTTCATCCACGCGGAAACCAACGGAAACAGCTTGATTCACAAATTCAAATTACAGTATAAACACGAGGAGGAGGTAATGAAAGCAGTCAAACGGAAGCATGCTACGCCGAGGAAGTCGAATCGTCGTAGCCGTGTACGACAGATTGCTGCGGATAAGAGGCGGGAGGTATGTGTATCGTGAAGCCGTTTGGCATAGTCTATCTGTCGTTCGGGAAGAACTACGCGGACTGTACGATAGCGGCCCTGAAGTCAAAGGTACGTCACGCCCCGAAGACGCCGGCACTGGTTATTACCAACCGGAAGGATGACATGGCGTCGAAGTTTTGCAAGCGGAACAAGATTCGCCTGAAGTACGTCAACGCGCCGACGAATATGGTCCGGGCGTACAAGACCCAGCTGTACAAGTACACGCCGTGGGAGTACACGCTGCTGCTGGATGCCGATGGCTGGGTGAACAAGGAGCTGTCTGCACAGTTCAGGATGCTGGACCACGTACCTATTGCGTTGACGCACGCACACCATCACCCATCGATAGGGACCGTAGCGCACGCCGGCGCGTCCGACCGGCAGTACACGATCAAGGCGCTGGGCGGTATGCGGTGGGCGCCGCAGTATGCGAGCGGCCTGATCTTCTTCCGACGCGACGACAAGCAGGTCCGGAAGCTGTTCGACGCGTGGTACGCGGAGTGGAAGGTGTTCGGCGGTAAGGATCAGACGGCGCTAATCAGAGCAATTTTCAAAACGGGAGTACTCCCCCTCGTGTTGGCGCAGAAGCATTGGCTGACCGGCGTGGAGGGGAAAGGCTTCGTCTCACATTCATTTGGACCCAAGCTACCGTCGATGCCGCGCAAGGACCGGCGTTCGCCGCTGAATTACAGGTGCATACCATGATCAAACGAACAGGCCGTCCCGATATAGCGAAACAGTTAAGGAAGAAGCTGGTACACATACGCGCGCAGCACAAGCAGTCGAAGCGTAGCGGACCGCCCGTGCTGTCGAGCACGGGCATGACCGAGCTACCAACCTTTCAGTGTTCGGCGCCGAACAAGCCGCCGAGTTTGGCCTTGGCGATGATCACCGCGGACCGGCCAGGACATCCGACGATACATTCGTCCCTAATCAGCCTGCGCGCGGCCGGTTTCAAGCAGGCGGTCCACATATTCACCGAAGCCGGATCCGTATCCGACAAGCGGCTACTTCGTGGCGATCCCAAGCTGATGATCTTCCGGCAGAAGACTATCACCGGCTGTTTCCCTAACTGGAAACGTTGTGCAACGTGGATGCTGTCGAATACCGTAGCGGAGTGGATCATGATCATGCAGGACGACATCTCATGGTGTACGGCCGGGCAGGAGATCATGGCCCATACGCTCAACTGCTGCGACAGGGGTGTCGGCATCCCCCGTTACAGGCTGGGCGTCCTCTCACCCTATACGAGTCCGGCTATGGTATCTCCGGCCGCTACAGGGTACGGGTGGACGGAGGCACGGTTCTACGGGAAGACGACGAGTTTGTGGGGCGCGCTCGCGCTCTGCTTCCCGCGCGAATCCCTCGATAAGCTATTGAAGAACAAACGGTTCATAGAACACGATTCGGTGCGCGCGCTGGATTACGTGGTGGGTGATACATTCCGTAACCACATGGAGCCGCCGATGGGTGTGAAGGTGCACATGCCGAGCCTTGTCGATCATACGGGAGACAACAGCACGATTTTTACGCCGCAGGCGACCAAGATCAACCGCAGGCTGATGGCTATGCGGAGAGGATATAAGTACAGCAATACCGCTGCATGGCGGACAATGGGAGAGTAAGCCATATGCCTCATATCGGTTGCATACTGACGTTGTACAAACGCCCTGACTCGATACCGATGCAGTTGGAAGCGCTTCGTTCGCAGACTATCAAACCAACGGAAATAATGTTGTGGCAGAATGCGGCGAAGCCGGAGGTTTCACTGGATCCGGCGTTGCTGAAGGGTGTTCGGCACATCTATGCCAAACCGAATATGGGGGTATGGCCTCGGTTCCTCGCGGGGATGGAGATGAAGTCGGAATTCATCTGCGTCTTCGACGACGATACGATCCCCGGCGTTATGTGGTTGGAGAACTGCATGAAGACGATGCGGACGCATAAGGGGTTGCTCGGTACCATCGGTCTCCGATTCAAGTGTTCGCGACGAACACCCTACGTCCGCTTCGGCTGGCGGAATCCGAATACGAAGGTGGAAGAGGTCGATCTCGTCGGTCACAGCTGGTTCTTCCGCCGTGACTGGCTACGCTACTATGCGCTGGAGCCACGACAGGGCGGACCCACGTTCGGCGAGGACTACCATTTCAGCGTGGCGCTGCAGAAGCATCTACGGCTCGGTACATACGTACCACCCCACCCTCCTAACTGTAAACGCATGTGGGGGTCACTCTACGGGGGTACGATCGGCCGCGATGAACATTCGTTATGGCGTGTGAAGGGAGAGGTAGCGAAGAAGACGGTGATGCACGGCCAGTACATCAAATCCGGGTGGAAGACGTTGGCCATGCGGAAGGGTAAGAAATGAGGCGGTAACCGCGCGGCGCAGTTGCGTCGATTGAAGAGGCGTCGATGAAGCACCTGATAGACTTAGTAATGCTCTCCTACAACCGGTGGGAGTATACGATGATGACGTTGGAGTCGCTTCTCCATACGCCGGCGGGGATAGACTGGAGTCATGTGAACTTCGTTATCCTCGACAACGCATCGGCGGATGGCGCCGTCGACCGTATCCGATCCTTCATGGTACGTAACCCGGATGTCGTGACCAAGCTGAAGGTGCGGAAGCGGAACGCCGGAGTTGTCGGTGGTTTTGAGGATTTCAGGTTTACGCTCACTACGGGCGCACCCTTTATCGGGAAGATCGACAACGATAGTATTTTCACACACGGCTGGCTCGGTAAGATGCTCAATGCGCTGACTACGTGTCCGAAGCTGGGTGTCGTAGGAGCACAATCACCGGGCTTGGGGCACAGCATACTGGATCCGAAGGGCCGTACCGCCGTGAAGCGTAATGGCATGGGTTACTTCCCCGCCAAGTTCGTAGGCGGCAGGTTCCTCGCCCGCCGGGAGGTGTTCGGGCCGAAGCGGATGCGCGGACGCAACAAACTGTTCGGGTGGGGCGACTACCAGAAGAGGATCAAGGGTTGGAAGGTCGGCTGGTGTTATCCGCCGGCTATCATCGACCACGTCGGCGACAGGAATTTCAAGCATCCGAAGGCGATCGATAATGTGAAGTACAGGCGGTACATGAAACACGTGGGGAGGCTGCCGACATGCCGGTAAAACATTACATACTCACGCGGTACAACTGCGTGTACCGACAGGCGCACATCAAGCGGCAGACCCCGGCGTGGTGTCGGCACCGCATGGCCGTGTTCCGGAATGTCACCTTACCGTCCGTGAAGCACCAGACGGACCAGAACTTTACATGGTTGGTGGGTATCTACGACAAGACGCCCATACGCCAGCGTCGAGCATTGAGGAAGATGGCAGCGGCCTACAAGAACATGGTGCTGGTGCCGGTTCCCTTCGGCGTCTACCCGTCCATTGCCTTCCGTAACTGGATACGTGCGAGGAAACACAAGCAGACGATCATTGTGACCAGCCGCTTGGATAGCGACGACGGACTGCACCCATCGTTCGTTGCGATCACCAAACGGAGGGCGATACGCTGCGGGACCCTAAAGGATGGGAAGCGCCGCGTCATCAACTTCAAGCACGGCTTCGGCGTGAACACCGCAACCCGCCTTGTGTACGAACTGAAGCACAATGCAAGCATGTTCATCAGCCTCGTGGAACCGGCCAAGACGGTGAATACCGTGTACTACGGCGGGACGCACATAGCCATCGCACGGAAGTACCCGAAGGTCCAAGTGGCGGAGCCGCCCGGGTGGGTGATCATCGTCCACGCGTTCAACATCGCCAACAACGTGCGTATGCTGCGGGACCGACGGAAGGTTACGCGGTCCATGTCGCTGCGTGCAGCGGCGAAAGCATTGAGGATGCCCACGCTGGTGAACATATAGGAGGAGGGCCATATGAACGGCTTTGCTACGAAGTCCGGCTGTCAAAAGAGCTTGGGCGGCTACAATATTCCTGATGAATGGTGGTCACGTCGATACGAGTATCCGTGGGCAGCGAAGTTCATCAGGATGAACGACGTCGTGGTCGACGCCGGCTGCGGCATCACCCACTTCTTCAAGTACTGGCTGGCCGAACACGCACGGAGGGTCTATGCCGTTGATACCGATATGCGCTTGCTGTCGTTGAAGCACAAGCATCCGAACTTGGAGCTGGTTCAGGCGTCCCTCACCGACATGCCGATCGAGACGGAGAGCGTCGATAAGATCGTGTGCATCAGCGTCCTCGAGCATATGAAGGATCTGCAGGGAGCCTTGGCGGAGTTCGACCGGGTACTGAAGCGGACGGGGTGGGTGATCGTGACACTGGACGTCCCAACCATCCGGTTACCGGCGTGGCGTAACGCAGTAGCACACTCTATCTTTTCCTTCGCCGGCAGGGTACGCTGGTCGCGGCCGGCGGACATACTCGTGGAGCCGGCGGCACATGCCAAGCAGGTGCAGTCATCGACACGCCGGATGGTATTCTGTTGCGTGTTGAGGAAGTAACGATGCTGATATCACCAAAGCACAAGTTCGTATTCCTCGGTATACCGAGGACGGGGACTACGTCTATGTACGTGGCCCTCCGGAGCGTAGCTGGGCCCGGTGCGATCTACACCGGCAAACACGATATGAAGATCCCGCAGCAGTACCGCAAGTTCTTCACGATCGCCTTCACGCGCAACCCCTATTCTCGGGAGGTGTCCCATTATCTGTACCGGCATACGAAGCCGGCCAACGCGCTCTACCCGTGGGTGAAAGACTGGGGTTTTGCGAAATACATCCGATGGAGTACTTCGCGGGAGATCCCTCCACACGACTTCCACGACAAGCCGGTGTCGACACACCTGCATAGCGTGCGTGTGGATATGCTGTTACGCTTCGAGGATCTCCCTGATGCGTTCTACAAGATTCCCATCGTGAAGAAGACGGGCGTTAGTCTACCGAACCGGAACGCTTGCCTGAAATCAAAGCCGTGGCAACCATTCTACACGGCGGCTATCGCGCGCCGGGTCGCGGAGTGGGCGGCGCAGGATTTCAAACTGTACGGTTACGGCCTACGGAGCTGGAGGCGGCGATGAGGGCACTGAAGTACATTGTTACCGGGACTGGCAGGTGCGGCACGGGCTACATGTCCAAGTTGATGACGAATGCCGGTATAGCCTGCGGCCACGAGCGGATCTTCACGCCCGGGGGTATGAAGAACATACCGGCGCGCCTCAAACGATATCCGTGGCTGAGCGCGGATGCCAGTTGGATGGCCGTCCCCTTCCTGGGCAAGTTTCCGGAGGCGGTCGTCATCCATGCTACGCGCCATCCTATCGACGTACTGTCGTCATATCGATCCATCCATTTCTTCAGGCACGTGCTTAACCCGCGCAGTTCGAGCCCGTACGCGCGTTTCATCCGTGAACATCTGCCGGACATCCTCCTCTATCAGAACGAGGTGACGGCGATCGCGTACTGGATAGTGACGTGGACACGCCGTATCGAACAAGCTTGCGGTAAGCGCGGACGTATTGTATACCCCGTTGAGTCGACGCTTGCGGATCTGACAAGGCTGTTGGGGGCGAAGTCGATAACTGGTATATCGCGGACGACGAATACACGGGGACGGCACAAGACGCTGAAGCAGTCGGACATTGTCAACCCGCGGGTGCGGGCACAGTTCAACGCGTTGGTACAACAATACGGCTACAGGGGATAGACGATGTTGATATCGCATGACAAGCGGTTCGTGTTCGTGGCTGTACCGCGTACGGCGTCGACGAGCATGCACAAGGCGTTTATGCGCTGCTCGAAGAACTATACGAAGAAGAAGCAGCACTCGAACGAGATTCCGAAGCGCTACCAGAAATATCCGGTGGTGGCTTGCGTCCGGAACCCGTACTCGAGGGCGGCGTCCTACTACATGTACCGGCGCCGGCATGACACGGCGGCGTTGTACCCGTGGGCATCCAAGTGGTCGTTCGAGCGGTATGTGCGATGGTTCACCAATCCGAACGCCAGGCCGCGACTGTTCAAGGAGATCACGCAGGCACGGTTCCTACGTCCGGTACACGTGGATCATCTACTGCGGTTCGAGGAACTGCCACGTGCTTTCAGGGTCCTCCCATTCGCCAAGGGCGTCCGTCTCCCCCGACTCAATGCGGGGTTGGGGAAGGATGACTGGCGTAAGCTGTACACGCGGAAGATAGCGGACATGGTATACCGCTGGGCGCATAACGATTTCAGTAAGTACGGATACGACAGGGACAGTTGGCGGAAATGATCTACAGTTGCACCCAGTTCAGGAACGAGTGGCAGATGCTGGACCTCCGGCTCGCGGAGGAGCTGGACGTCGTGGACAAGATGCTGATCGTGGAGGGCGATTATACCTTCTCCGGCACGCCCCGCGCACTGCGGTTGCCGACGCGGGAGCAGTACCTGAATATCCCGAAGGTCGAGGCCGTGTTTCATCACTTCAAGAAGATCAGCACCGTGAACACGTGGAAGAACGCGAGAGAGCAACGCAACGCGCTGATGCGCCGGTTCAAGGACGACGACGTCATCATCTGGTCGGATCTCGACGAGGTACATCGCCGGCAGGACATTCCGCGTATTGTCGATCGTGCGAGTAAGGTAGGTTACGTGCACATCCGACAACACAACCATTGTTACAAAATCAACTACACAGGGGTGGGTTATTGGTCACAGTGGCACAGCAGCTTCGCCGTCACCGGACGGTACCTGCGGACCAGCGGCCTCACCTTCGATGACCTGCGTCGGGAGTGGTCGAGCAAGTGGCGTGAGGGCGCGAGGAAGGATCTGAAACTGGAAGTCATACGCACGAACGGCCACCACTTCAGCTACCTCATGTCGCCGAGCGCGATCGTGAAGAAGCTGCAGTCCATTGCGGCCAAGCATTACAACCGGCCGCGTTTCACCAATCGTAAACACATTATTGAATGTATCCGGAAGGGTCACGACGTGCTGATGCGCGGCAAGGGCGTCATGTGGAAGAAGGTGCCCGTGGATGATACCTACCCGACGGCAATACTGGATAATACGGAGGAGTGGAAACGATGGCTGGCTTGAGAAACAAACTGGACGAACTGACAAGGTCCTACCCGTGGCCGAGGGAGAAGCCGGCCGTGGCGCCGAATGACCACGGCTTCTTCAACCGGGCCGATCGTAAGTCATTACAGAAACATCTGACAACCGGTACTCGACTGGTCGTGGAGCTGGGTAGCTGGCTGGGGGCTTCCATGCGCTGGATGCTCGACAGTGCGCCCAACTCCATGGGCATCTCCGTAGATCATTGGCGGGGGTCGGACGAACACCAAGACGAGGATAAATGGCGAGATGTGTTGCCCGTCCTGTACGAAACGTTCGTTGTCAACTGCTGGAACTACCGACATCGATTGGTGGCCATGCGTGAAGACTCGACGACAGCGCTGTCGATCATACACGACATGGGATTCGAGCCGGACCTGCTATACATCGACGCCGCACACGATTATGAGGGCGCCTATGCGGACATCTCCGCGGCGCTGAAGTATTTCCCGAAGGCGGCTATAGTCGGTGACGACTGGTCCCGCGGTGGCGTGAAGGAAGCGGTGCGCCGGTGCATGAAGGAGTTCCCAGCATACAGGCGCGTAGGACACGGACCCAACTGGGAGCTGAGGAGGAAATAATGCCTATCCGATTCACACAGGATTTTCGCAGTGATCTGGAGCAGATCTATTTCAGGGGGAAGCCGTACGCGTTCATACGCTTTGGGGACGGGGAGCGCGCGTTCTGCGACCGACGGCCGATCGTGACCTGTGGCGAGTGGAAGTATGACGGCTCCGACTCCGAGATAGCGAAGGGCGTGGACCGCGCGATTGCGGCGAATCTCCCCGGTCTATTCATCGGGATCTCGTGTCCCTGTTGTGATAAGAAGGCACACCAGTGGTACTTGAAGCACGTGAACGTTCCACGCCGGCGGCTCACGTACGCCAACCTGTTTGTGAACGCGAACTGGGTACGTTTCATGCAGAAGTTCAAGGCGCTTGACCGATCGGAGTACGTACTGGTGTCGTGCCGGAAGGGCGACATCCGCGTACCGAAGAACGCTATTGAGAACCCGTACGACCATGACGCGTTACTGCGCGAGTTATTCAAGGTAAGGAAGACGATCTTGATCGCGGCCGGTCCGTTGAAGTGCCGGCTCATTCATGACTATTGGACGCGGGCGCCCCGCAAGCAGATCGTGTTGGATATTGGATCCGTGCTGGATATGAAGATACACGGGCATCCGACCCGTGGCTACCATATCAAGACACGACCGACGAGGAAGAGGGTATGCATATGGAGTTGAGGATAACAGAGAAGGACTGCGAGAATTTCCCTGGCAGGTGGAGTCTAAACCCCGAACAGGTGTACACGGCGCTGTCGCATGTGACCTATCGGCGCGTCCTCAAGATACTGGAGTTCGGCTCCGGTAAGGGGACGTACGTCATGGCGCGTATGCTGAACAGGAAGGGCATCAGGTTCAAGTACGTAACGTACGAGAACGACGAGCGATTCGTGTGCGACCACCCGAAGGTGCAGACCGTGTTCTGGACGGACTTCCCTAAGAAGCTTGTGAAAGGCATCTACGACCTCGTCATCATCGACGGGCCGGCGGGACTCACGCGTACGCAGTGGTATCCGCTGCTGCGTTCGCATGTCAGGCAGGGAACGATTCTACTCATAGATGACTTCCGTCATTTCAAACAATTTCTGAAAGTACTGAAGCGCAACTTCCGGTACCGGTTGATCCACGAGGTGGCGGAGCCGAAGGTACCTGGGCGCGCGCAGGTAACGTGGAGGGTGGTACAGGTAGTATGTCCAAAAGGAAAAGGATTCACATCGTAATCGGTACGCGGCCGGAGGCCATTAAGATGGCGCCGGTTGTGCACCAACTAATGAACCGGGACATTCCCCACAAGCTGATCTCGACAGGTCAGCACGACGAGCTGCTGAAGCAGGCGCTGGAGGCCTTCCAGATCGAGCCAGCTATCGACTACGACCTGATGGAGGAAAACCAGACTACTCTGGATTTCTTCCGAGCCGCGGTCGATAAGCTACGCGCGGCCTTCCAAACCGATCCGCCGAGGGCGGTACTGGCACAAGGCGACACCATGACGGTGACGGCTGCTGCCATGGTATGTTTCTACATGAAGATCCCGTTCGGGCACGTGGAGGCCGGCCTGCGTACATGGGATATGGACGCGCCGCGGCCGGAGGAGTTCAACCGCCGTGTTGCGGCGTTAGCAACAAAATGGCACTTTGCGCCCACGATAACGGCGGTGAGTAACCTGCTGGACGAGCACGTCGATGAGGGGGCTATCCACAACGTGGGTAACACATCGATCGACGCCCTGCAGCACATCCTCGCGACAACAGAGTGGCCGGGGGCGGTTACGATACATACGCCGGGCGTCGTGGAGATGAAGGATCAGCCTTACGTGCTGATGACCTGTCACCGCCGCGAGGCGTTCGGGACACCAATCCGAGAGGTATTCTCAGCTGTTGCAGATTTTGCAACAGTTCATAAGGATCTACGGTTCTGGTATCCAGTACACCCCAATCCGGAGGTGAAGGTGCCGGCGTACGAGATCCTCGACGGCGTCAAGAACGTGATACTGTCAGAGCCGCTGGACTACGTGACCTTCGCACATGCGATGAAACACGCCCTGTTCATCCTCACGGACTCAGGGGGCGTTCAGGAGGAAGCACCGTCACTGGGTGTTCCGGTTCTCGTCCTGCGAGATAAGACGGAGCGGCCGGAGGGTGTTGATGCCGGCACGTGTCGGCTGGTGGGTACCGACTACCTGAAGATCGCGGCGATGCTCGACCTGCTGGTGGAGCATCCGGAAGAACGGGAGAGGATGTCGAAGGCCGTTAACCCCTATGGGGACGGGCATGCGGCGGAACGTATCATTAACATATTGGAGGAGGATCTGTACGATGGGAAAAAAGTTTGATCGTGTGAAATCGTCGGGGAAGGAGCAGCAGTTCCAAACCGGAGCGGTTCGGGACGTATCGGAGGATAAGCCCCGCCCTGACCTTATCAGTCCGTTCTTCGAGGAGCGCCTCGGGAACTGGCTTATGCTCGGTGCCAAGCGGTACGCCGACAGAAACTGGGAGAAAGGCATACCGATTTCGCGGTGCTATGCGTCGCTCAGGCGACACATCATGTGGTGGAATCAAGGGAAGACGGATGAAGATCACCTCGCAGCGATAGCGTGTAATATCATGTTTATCATCCACAACGAGGAGGTTGTCAAGCGCGGCATACTGCCGCCGGAGATCGACGACATGCCGAAGTATCTGCAGAATGTGGAGACGAAAGATGAGTAGGTATTATGAAATGTACGTGAAGGTGACGGGACACAATCTAGACAAGGAAGATGCCATCGTCGAGGCGTGTACGGCAGAGTGGGACTTCGACCGAGATACATTCACACAGGCCGTCGCAAACGGTGAACTTCCGGAGCTGATCGCTAACGGTAAGGATAATCTCTGCGGGGGCGAGTCGGAGGAGGAATTCACCGACAGGCTGGCACGCGCTATATGGCAGGCCAACGATGGCTTCTGCTTGGTGGACGTTGACGCCACTTTTTTGGAGCAGATACCTTACGAAAGCCATCGCCGTGATGAAGATGATTACGATCGGTGGAAGGCGGAACGTAAATCACAGGTCGCCTGAAGAGTTTGTATCGTTGCTACAAAGTCGACGCATGAGTGATACCCGACCAGTCGTTACGAACCAAGAGCAGACGAGTTACCCGAAGAGTTCGTGTGAATTGATAGCAATATGCTGCCCGTGAAGAACAAATGAACGATGCCTGAAGAAGAGAAAGAACGTATACCCATCATCAGCCTGTACGAGGTACTTCGGTGGCGGCGTAAGTTCGGGGACGTGCTCGTCCCCGACTTTGTGGCGGAGGACATGGATTGTGCCACGTTGGACGCCGCGGCCAAGGCCGTGAGCCGCCCGCTCGATAAGAGCCGCAACCGTCCCATACCGGATGAGATCGCACGGTTTGATAAAGTAAATGCATTCCCCGCCGTCCGCGAGACCCTAACGGCCGCGGTCGGCGGCCGGGTGCTTTCACCGGAGCTGGCGGAACATGTGATCGCCCGAATGGCGGGTAACGTGATCATACTGAAGTCGGGGACCCCTATAACCCCGTGGACAAGCCAGATGACGCCCGAGTGGGTCATCGGCATGGTGCGTTCGGTCAAGGAGTACAGGACACCACGCCGGCATATACGAGGCGTCATGGTCACATTCTACATCGTCTCCGGCGGTCCGGCAGATGAGACGCTTACGCAGTTCTTCACGAACAATGCGTTCCGCCGGCTCGCTTACCGTATCGGTATCCTGAAGCGGCGATCGCAGCAGATCCTGCATCCACGTGAGCTGGTCCGTACCTACCTTCTACTGAAGATCAGGCCGGGACATGACCTGCATGCGGAAAAGTACATGGAGCGGGAATCGCTCAACAAGAGGAACAAGGCACGAGTTGCCAAACGGCGTGACTACAAGAAGGTATGTCCCCTTTCTGGGGACGTACGTGCCCAGATTGGGGACTGGCCGTGTCACTTCTGCCACATGGGATACGATAGTTGCCCGCTGGGGACACACAGGCGCGACTACATACCAAGCCCGTGCCCGGGCGGACACAAAGGATACTACGATCCGAAACAGACAAATGGTTACTGTCTCCACTGCAGGGCAAAGCGGTGGCTATCAAAATTCTGAGGAGGGGGGAACAGTGGTACAGATTGATAAGAAGACGATGGAACAGCTCCTCGAGGAGCTGAAATATATGCGGAGTTTCGTTTGCCAGACGGGCGGCACATGCGAGGAGCATAAACCGGAATGTAATTCCTGTTGGACACGTCACTTTAGTGAGCGCTGGTACGACCAGTTATCGAGACTGTATAACCGGCCGGCGCCTATACCGGCGAGAGAACCGACACCGGGGCGTGAAATGTGGGTGAAGGCGGAGGACCGCCACGAAGAGTACCGGCTCGTAAAGGCGCTGGATGCCTTTCTCGTTCTATGGGATTTGGTGAACAACAGAGACCACCTATCGGGAAAATTGCGCTACGGCCATGACTTCAAGACGGCGGACGAAGCGCTGGAGTGGTGTGCGGAAGACCTGTGCAATCTCATAGATGAATACGGAATTGATTTGGGGTCGGCGATTATCTGACACCTGTCAGAAACTGTGTGCTGTTTTTCTGACAAAAAAATGCGGCTTGAGACTCGGCAGAGACTTCAACGCTGCAATCAACATACTACGGGTGGGTTGCTCGGAAGTTAAGCCTGTGGAGATGAAAGCTCCGGCTGCTGGCAACAGTAGTGAAACTGGCGTCTGTGAAGCAGGAAATACACATAAACAAGTAACGGGTGATAAAGGCACCCATTACAACTTTTTATAAGTTGTATAAATCAGGAAGACGATGACAATGCAGCAGAGAGCACCGGATCCGACGGGAACTAATGTAAGAGGAGTATGGGTCAATCCGATGCGTGACGTGGCCCATAATTTTCCATATGTGGTCAAGCAAGCGCTGGAGGCGATGGAGACCGATAAAGCCTATAACAACCTTGACGAAGTTAGTAAGCAGCAAATGGCGCAGTATGGTAAGACTCTCGGCGAGTTTGTCAACGGGTGCGTAGGGCCCAACAGTCCTGACACAGTTGCGGAATTAATGGAACGTGTAGGCTTACTGACTTTCCCGCCGTGGGTAGTTGGGCTGTTCGGAAAGTGGCTGGCCCGCGCCATGTTCGGACTCTACTTTACGAGTATACGTGAGGCGTTGCATCCGGGTGAAAAGCCGTTGGGCGTAACGGAGCTGATGGCGAAACTGGAGGATACGTGTGAGTAAGCGCCGGAAACGACTAATAGAGAAAGCGTTGCAGGACGACCCGTGTCCGCCGGCAAACTTATGTACGGCATATACTGGGGCGGTGATCGCCAAGTCCGACCGCGTACATGAGCTTGTTGATCGAATCATGCCGCCCGTAGAAGGAGACACCAATGAAAAAGCTGAGAAAACCTGATCCGGAGACTCTGCAATACAACCTGCGCCGGATAATGAACGATAGTTCACTAAAACTCCCGGATAGTTTCCTCGTCCTCGACTTGGAAACTACGGGCGTTGAACCGGCGAACGGATTTATTTGGCAGATAGGGCTCTATCCCGTCATGCACGGGGAACCGCAGTGTGACCCCGTTAAGGGGTCTACGCTCTATCTGAAGCTGGAGGAGAACCAGCTTCGGCAGGCTACGTTCGAAATCTCACGCCGGCGCGCGAAGGCCTTGGGTATACCGCATAACCCTAAAGCGCCGGTAAACCGCGAAGATGCGGGGTATAAAAAAGCAGAGGCCGAATTCATCGGAGAAGTCCGGTCACAGGGCGTGGATCCGAGGGAAGGTCTTCGGACGATTACTGAAATCGTCCAGACGTTTGTTGATGGTGGCCATCCTATAGTCATGCAGAACGGAGCGAAGTTCGACCTTCCGTTCATCGAGATCAACTGTAAGAAGTACGGCATCGACTTCCGATTTCCTGAAGACGGTTTAGTCGATACGGGTATGCTGATCAAGGCGGCGATACTGAAGCGCAGGATCCTCGGCAACGAGTCCTGTCGGAAGTTCTACGCAAGGGTAGGTGAGGAGCGCGCTTATGGCGTGTATTTTGCGCTGGAACGTTTTTGCATACCGTATTGGAATATGGAATTAAAGTACAATGTTTCCATTGCCCAAGCACACGACGCAGGATATGATTGTTACATCACGAAATTGGTTTTCGGCGAACTAGCAGCCGAAGCCCAAGGTGCTGAAGTAGTGGGGTGTAACGATGAGAAAGAAATATCCGGCCGACATAACGGGACAGCGGTTCGGTAGACTTACGGCCATTCGCTGCAAAGAGAAGAAGAAGTGGATATGTTACGATCGTTGGGAGTGTGTTTGCGATTGTGGTAAAAAGCACGTTACCAGTAGAACATGCCTACTCCAAGGACGTACTTTAAGCTGTGGTTGCTTGGCCGCTGAATTGAGGAAAAAATCTGTTGTAGATCTTACAGGTAAACGCTTTGGGCGCCTTCTCGTACTTCGGCGCGACCGCGCCGCGACGACAAAACGAGGCATGCGATGGATCTGCCGCTGCGATTGCGGTACTGAAAAGTCTGTTTTAGGCTCCTCTATGAAGAGCGGGGTGTCGAAGAGTTGCGGCTGCTTACGCACGGAGTTGCTACGTAAGCTGCGTGTAACGGATGATGATGTTACTACCGGTCGGCGCGGCCGTACAAAAGACCAAGAGGGGTATATACGCGTACTGCGACCAGATCGGAAACGCGGCGATAAATATCGCTATGTGCGCGAGCACGTACTTGTTATGGAGCAACACTTGGGACGTTCTTTGTTTTCCGATGAATGTGTACATCACAAGAACGGGAAACGCGACGACAATAGACTTGAAAACTTGGAACTGTGCCGACACGGCGTACATCCAGACCGGCGTACAAAGAAGCATCCGCCAGGGCAGCGCGTGAAAGATCTGACAGCGTTTGCTGTAGCGCACCTTAAACGCTATCGTCCTGACATACTAACTAAAAAGTGGAGAACACAAAAGTATGATTGTACCGAAGTTGACGGGTAAGGAACTGGAGGAGCTGCTGCTATGGCGCGCTCGTCAGCACGACGAGCTGGCAGGCAGATACTGCATGGGACGTTACGGTGTTATGGCGACATTGCGCGATGGACAGTGGGCGCCTATCAAGTCCCTGCCGGACTTCGAGGGGGTGCTGTCGGGAGGTCGGCAGTTCATCTTCGATGCGAAGGCGTCCAGCCAGCCGAGCTACGATCTGTCGGGGGGTACCCACAAATCGTTCAAGCACCAGTATAAGCACATGCAGCGGCGGGCGCGCTTCGGCGTAATTTGTTTCGTTTTGTTGCATTTTAATGAGCGGATTCTCAAGACGAGGACGGATCCGCCATTTACGACCCTGTTTCCCATCGAGGATAATGCCTTCTGGCAGGCCTACGACGCGGGGGAGCAGAAGAAGATCAGCCGCGAGGAGGCTAAACTGTACGGGATGGAAGTGGAGTGGAATGCGCCGGCGGGGAGAAAGGAATCCCCGGATTTGTACAAGGCGCTGCTTAAACTAACGAGGGAGAGAAAATGAGAAGTGAAGTGAATGTTGGACATCTGATAACTGTCATGCTTGCGCTGGTGATCGCAATCATGGTATCGGCTGGCTACAGCGAATTCCAGAACAGTATCCGGAATGCGGAGTTGCGGGAGGACTTTGCGGCGCAGACGACCGTGATCACGAACATGCTGACGGCCACGGAAGGGCCTGGGCAGTTTAACCTCGGTGTGTACTGGGGCCTGCAGGCGATTAACGAATCGATCGCGCAGAGGAAGAATGCGTCGGTCAACGAGCTGGTAGCGCGTGCCCATCAGTTGCGAGCACATGCCGTCCTCCAGCCGATAACGAACGCGCCTGCAGTAACGAACGTGCCTACAGTACCGAAGAAGCGAAAGAAATTCTTGGGGATCTTCTAATGGGTAAGCCACACCTTAAGATATTGGGACCAGACGGACAGCCGGCGGGGGACACCCCGCCGGTCGAAATCGATCTGCACAAGTTGCAACTTGAGGTAGCGGCTATGCTGAAGGACCCGCTGGTCCAACAGTATGCCGGCACGCTGATAGTCGGGTCACAGCTGTACAGCTGGGCCCACCAGTACCTCATGACTATGAAAGGCTACAGCTCCGCGGCTGCCACGGCCGTTATCGGTACGCTGCAACAGTCGATGATGCTCCCAGACGGGACACCGCGCCCCTTCGACGAGGTGGCGATGGCAGACAACTTGAAGAAGGAAGTCGTCAAATTCGTCGCCAAAATGTCGAAGAAGCATCAGGAGGATAATCGCCGGAAGATGAAGGAGATTCAGCGGACGGCGGATGAGATTACGAAACCGGAGGGGGAGACAAGTGAGCCGTAAGTATCTGAATGACCGGTGGTGCGTACGTTGTAGCAGGAGGGACATACCTACCCCGTACCTACGAGATAACATAAAACTATTCACCGAAGACGGGAGACCAAAGTACAAAACGCATGTTATCGACATCGGTTGCGGTAACTGCCGTAACACGCGATTCATGCGTAATCAGGGGTTTCACGAGGTTAAGCCGGTGGATATGGCTCCCCCCAATAAGTGCATCACGTGTGTATTGGGTAAGGATCCTCTGCCATTTCGAAAAGGATATGCGGATGTTATACTCTGCAACTACGTGCTAATGTTCTTGGACGGTCAAGAATGTAAACAGATATTCAACGAGATACTGCGTGTAGCAGCACCCGGCTGTTACCTCATGGTCGAGCTGTACCCGGCGAAGGACAGCTACATGAATACGGAGGCGGCATGCCTCCGCTACCAGAAAGCTTTGTATGAAGCGTTTCGCCGGAAGGGTTGGGAGAAGAAACGTTACAGTAAGATGCGTTTCATAGTTAGAAAAACGGGGTAGTTTTTCTAAATTTCTGTAAGGAAAACGGGGTAGTTTTCCTTACAGCCAATCCGCTACAAATAACTGGACAGGAGGAAGATGTGAGAGATATCTTTTTGGGTTTTGAGTTCAAGGCTGCTGACAACTGGCAGGAAATCATCGGGCCGCCGAAAAAGCCGTCGAACTGGAAGCAGGAGACTTACGAAGCTAAACTGCCCGAACTGCAGGCGAAGCAGGCGGAGACGGCGGCGACGCATGTAGCTGCAGGCGACGCGCACCGAGTGTGCATTGCCACCGTCGGATCCGGCAAGACACCGATCGTGTCTCAGGTGACGGACGGAGTAGGCCTCATGAAGTGGCTCGTCGATGAGAAGATCGGGGAGGAAACGGATGCCGATGTTTTCGGTTTCGAACTGCTGGACAGCCTCCGCCTGTGTGGCTGGTCCGCCGCAAGTCAAGGCGTTGTTCCGCCGGGGTGGATATGGAACTCGCAGTTCGCTCCGGCAGAGCCTGTGAACCTCATCAATCTCTACTCGTGCAGTGGCGCGAAGGGGGTTATGACGGCCGCGGAGATGATCGCAACGTGGATCCCCGACGTTCAGCAGAACGCGAGGGATATCCTGAAACGTGATGCGGAGTGCGACGCCGAGTTGTGGGCGGCGGCTGCCGTAAGCATCTCAACTATGATGGGATTCTGATATGGACGAAGCAGACAAACAGATCATGATGCAGGACTGGCTTCGGCTCGTTGAGTTCGGTGACAAGTGTATCGAGTTCACGGGAGAGAAGGACCACGTCATCGACGAGATCGATATCGGAGGACGCCCTGCGGGGAGCACGAAGCTGAGCGAGGCGAAGCGATTGTCGGACTTGTCCGACTTTCGGTTCTTTAGCCTCGGTCCCGTGTACATGTGCTGCAGCGTACCCTTCGACATCCTCGGTGAATTCCGGACCATGCTGGAGGATACGAAGAAGCGGTACGAGGGACCGCGCATCGTCCTCAACTTCAAGAACCCCGTGTTCGCCGGCCTCGGCCCGTGGAACGCGGTGTTGGAGGGGGTGTGGCTGGACGAGAAGGAGAAGGCGGGCTTCGACCAGCTGGTCAAGTTCATGACCTCCCAACGGATCCGTCAGAAGGAGACACAGACCTACTGGACGGTCAACTGCGTGGAGTTGGTGATACCCGACCCGATGGCAGTCGACCGCAACGAGTATGATCCGGAGGACAGTAACAAGAAGGCGATCATCGCCCTCTTCCTGCCGAGCGGTAACCGCTATCAGGTGGCGACGGAACCCATCGGGAAGTACCCGCCGGTCCGACTGCGCCGTGCGACACCCGCACCGCAGGTCGTACAGGAGGCGACGGTGGTCGACAGCGTGTCCCTGAAGGACAAATAGCTTGGTTAAATTATGCCGTACTTTACGGCATAATTCTATGGGCACCCTGAAATACTTTCCGCGGGTGCGCGGAAATGTTTCCCGGTGCCCATTTTTTTAGCAATTAGGTAAAGAGGAGGAGGTATGACGAGCACAGTTGGCGACCGCGACTTGACTACGCGTGCGGTGCTACGCATACGCAATCGGCAGAACCCGGGAGTGGTGAAGATGCCGGTTGACGACTTGGAGGTGATCGTGATGAGTGTCACGCCGTCACCCACGCCTAAGGGAATACCCAAGTTGTTCATGACTGGGTACGGAGCGACATACGAGGACGGGCGCCTACGCATCGGCGGGGCCGATCGAGTGCGCTACAAAATGAACGCCGCTATTGGCCGGCGGATCTGCCCTGCGTGTTACGAGTTGGAATACCGCTCGTCACCCGTGTGGGAAAGAGGGCCAAACGTTGGAAAGTGCAAACACTGTTCGAAAAAAGTGGACTACCTGACGACTGCATTCAGTCCATACTTCTCCTACTACCGCGGCGACAGCGAGACCCACGCCCATATCTCTGCTGGCACCGAGTATCAAGTTGTGGCAGACCGCATGAAGGATGCGCTGCTGCACGGGCAAGAGCGGGACGTCGTCCTGCCTACACGCTTATGCGAGCTGCGGGGCGTGTACTTCGTTTACTGCGAGATGCCGGCGTTTCATCAGCCGGTGGCCTTCTCCACATTCGATTTCATGTTGAAGGGGCAATACGGAAACACTGAGTACGATCTCAGTTAACTGCAATACCAGCAAGGAGGTACTGTAAGATGATACGTGACTTTGTCGCAGGATTGAACAAGCTGGCCCACAAGGTCAGAAACTGCTGGGCTCTCCGGAGCCCGGACGCCAAGAAGAAGGACGGTTTCATCCCGAAGAAGGAAGAGAAGAAAAAGCCTACGCTGCGGAAGTTCGAGCCGCGGACTCCGTTGGAGGCGAAGCGCGCCCGCGAGAAGAAAAAGCGGCGGAAGAATGCTCGGCGGGCACGGCGCGTTAACAGCCTTCGTCTTCGGGGGCGGAAGCACAGAAGGAAGAGGAGGAAGGATATTGGCGAGCAGAGCACAGAGGCACGCGCCGCCTGAGGTGGTGGCGCACGCACGCAGGTATTATCCCAGCTACCCGCTGCGTCAAGCCTACGCTATCATGGGAACCAACGGCGGGACGGAAACGCAACGCCGGCGGAAAATCAAGAAATTGAAAGAGCAGTTGAAAGAGTTCAATATGGCGTTTATGCGCGCTCTCGATCACTTCTCCGGGCCGTTCGACGCCAGCTTGGTATCGAGCGGGGAGAAGGTCATCGTCTGGGGCAAGAACGGGATGGCGATGATCGATCGGAGCCTGGTGGCGGACGCCGTGAAGAAAGCTGCTCAATAGGTATTGCGCGTAATCGTTTAACGCGTTATACTTTCTGCTTTGGGGCCGTAATGGATTCGACGTCGAGAAGGATCTGTGTGATTGCGTGCCGAGGACTCCGGTTGGCCTCGTTAAACATCCGGAAACATTCAAGTGCCGATAACGAAGCACTACCTATGGCGGCTTAGGCCACCATCGTCAGCCCGGTGACGCCCGATAGCGGGTGCTGACGACGACATCGGGTCGCCGGCTGTGTGGGATGCTTACCCGAACACAGTGGTGTAAAAGCGGGAGAGCTGGCAATCACGGAAAGACGTGAGAGGCTTGTCGCATGAGCCGTATACAGATCAGCGACTACGCACGTGAATGAGTCACTAGGTGACTCTCGAACGGACCTGGGTTCGACTCCCAGCGGCTCCATTCCTCTGTACAAAAATCAATCGGACGTCGTGTCGTTGGCCCGTGACGCGAGGTAGACCGACCCTGGAACGGGCCTCTTCGTTAGCTGCCCGGCAGGTTCACGCCCGCCGGGCTTATTTCATTTGACTAGGTTAGGCTGGGTTCGTCGCTGTAGGTTCGCCTATGGAAAGATTCGGTTTGTTACGGGTATGTCGTCCCGGGCGACGCTAAATCCCGGGCCTATTTTATTTGACGAGGTTTGGTCGGGCTAGTTGAGTCGTGGTGTAGTACGGTAATGACGGCAAGGTACGGCCCGAGCTGTCTTCCCAGGAGACGCTAAATCCCGGGCCTACTTTCTTTGCTAAGGTATGGGGCGGCCTGCAGAGGCTGGTTAAGTCAGCGTTCGTAAGGCACGTTCGGGCTGGGTCCGTAAAGCTTGTCTTCCCAGGAGACGTAAAACCCTGGGCTTATTTATTATGACACGGCTGGGAGGGGCGCCGTTGGGTTCGGTCTGTTGCCGCCTGTTCGGGCGAGCTGCGGCATGCTATAGCGCTGTGAGCATTGTCTTCCCGGGAGACGCGAAACCCCGGGCCTATTTCATTTGACGAGGTTTGGTCGGGCTTGCCGCGGCGTAGTTTGGTCTGGTAATGCCGGCCAAGGTACGTCCACTTGTCTTCCTGGGAGACGTAAAACCCCAGGCCTATTTCATTTGACCTGGTGCAGCTTGGCGGGGTTCGGCGCAGTCTGGTCATGCCGGGCACGGTATGTTGAGTTGATGTCGTCCTAGGCGACGCTAAACATCCTAGGCTTATTTTCTTTGACGAGGTCAGGTTGGGTCAGGTCGGGTCGTGCCTGTTGTCGTGCGTGAGGTTAGTTCTGGCCACGTACCTGTCTTCCCGGGAGACGCGAAACCCCGGGCCTATTTCGTTTGACACGGCTGCGCGTGTAGAGGCTGGGTAAGTTAGGTTGGTGTCGGGTACTGTCGGGCTAGTTTCGTGCTGTCTTCCTGGGAGACGCAAAACCCCAGGCCAATTTCATTTTGATAAGGTGTGGCCTCGTTTGTAGGCGAACGTCACGGCATGTTGATGACGGAAAGGTCGGGTGAGTTTTTGTCGTCCCAGGCGACGCTAAACAACCCGGGCCTATTTTTCTGATACGGAAAGGTCGGGTCGGGTAAGGCCTGCTACTGTGAGGACGGTGAGTTATGGCCTCGTCAGTCCTTGTGTTGTTCTGTCCTTCTGGGAGACGCAAAACCCCAGATCCATTTTCTGCTACGGATTTGACGTGGTGCTGTTAGCCGCCGTGATGAGGGGACAGGCGGGGGCCCGTCGAGGACGGTTGTGTCTTCCTGGGAGACGCTAAACCCCAGGCCTACTTATCTATGGAGGCTGGTCAGCCGCGTGGAATGCAGTTGCAAGGTTAGCCGAGTCAAGGTCCGGCCCGGCCCGTTCAGGTAAGTATGGCGGAGGGACGTAACATCTGGTCCCTCCGCCCTCAACCCACCCAATGAAAGGAGGTAAAGCTACAGGGTACAGGTGTTGACGAGTGTATCGAACAACTATTGGATTAGCGCGGAGCGATTGTGATTCTGTGCGGTCCTACAACTACGAAAGGTACATCGATGCCAGCGAAAGCAAAACAACAAGCAGCAATAATCGACGTCCCGAAGATGGTTCGGGAGATGGCGGAGTACATCATGTACGGTGACTCTCCACTCATCACCAACCAGCCGACGGACACCAGTAAGAACTCCATTCGGTCGAAGCAGCAGGGCTGGCCGAAACTGGCCAAATCCGACCGCGACGTTCAAGGGGAGTACCATCAGGCAACCTACTGGTTTCCCGATGGCAGCTTCGGCATCCCCGCGATCTGCATCAAGAAGAGCATGATCGAGGCGTGCCGGTACGTCGATGGCGTAGCCATGGCCCAGACGAAGGGCGCGTGCTTCGTCCAGTTCGACGCCGACGACCCACTGGGTGCGTTGGTGCATATCGAAGGCGTGCGTACATGCCGTGAGGATACCGTCCGCTTAGCGAGCGGTGTCATGGATCTTCGCTACCGGCCGCAGTTTTGGCCGTGGAAGATCACGGCGACCATCAACTTCAACGCCAATGTTCTGAATAAGGAACAGGTGTTGAATCTGATCCAGCACGCTGGTTTCCACGTAGGGATCGGCGACTGGCGCCCGCAGGGCAAGACCAGCACGGGTACTGGCCAGTACGGCCTGTTCCATGTCGGTACCGGCGCCGCGGACGAGAAGCTGTTCCAGAAGCAGATGAAGGACGCGGTTGCGCGCGTGAAGAAGGACGGTGAGATTCCGTTGCATTACTTCACGCCGCCTTCACAGCTGACGAAGAAGGCTGCGAAGTAAGTCCATTTCCGAGGGGGTCGGCACTCATTGTGCCGGCCCCCTCCCAACAATGCTGAGAAAGGGATACGATGGCTACAAAGAAGAAGGCGAAGAAATCTACGCGGCGCCGGGCGCGTATCGAATACCGTAAGCGATCTGGCTACCACGTCAAGGGCGATATCCAAAAGATTGGTCAGTTCATCGACAAACTGGCTAACAAAAAGAAGTACACTGTGAGGGATGTCGTCGAGTTGGCGAAGGATCCGAAGTGTCCGCTCCACGCCGAGTTCACGTGGAATATACATCAAGCTGCACAGACGTGCTGGGAGTCACAAGCCAAGTACATCATGGCCGCAGTGACGAAGGTAGTCATCCGTGCGAACGGTGAAGAGGAAGAGCGTAGCTGGCGCGTAACCGCGATGATCCATACAGGGTTGGTTGGTGGGTCGGGAAGACCGGTCCGTGTGTACGCATCAGAGAGCCAGAGCCTTTCGGACCCAATTGAACGCTACAACGTTCTCGATGAGGCTCTACTCGAGTTGCGGGCATTCATCAACAAATATCGTACGCTCAGCGAGCTGGCGGGCGTGCGTGCAGAGGCAAACAAGCTGTTCCGTAGGCTGGTACGTAAAGCAGCCAAGTAGTTTTTCACCCCAGCGGGTTCACGCCCGCTGGGCTCCCTATTTACCAGACAATATCTACGTTGTGGCATTCGTAGGTAAAGGCGCAGATGTCGACCCGGGCGACATTAAACCTCCCGGGCCTATTTACGATCGGGGCTGGTTGGTCTGGCAAAGCCTCCCCGCCTCGCAGAATGAACTGACCTCAGCCGCGATGGCAACCGCGGGAATGAGATGAATCTTGCCTGGGCGGACCTAAACGGCTCGGCGGGTTACGCCCGCCGGGCCTTCACTTTTCAGGAGGAACTATGTCGCTTCGCAAACTGAGAAAACAGTGGGAGAAGAGCCTCAAGTTGCTGGTTGAGATACCGGACACCTTGTCGCTCCTCTTCGTCGTACTGCAGGGTGAGCATGGCTACCACCTGCATCGGTATTTCAAGTTGGGAGACGGATGAGAAGTGTCCGTTGACGTACAGTCAGAACCGTTGGAAGCGGTATTCGAGCGTCTCCGCAGTCATACATGGATACGCAAGATACCGGAGGAGTAAAGGAAATGATCGGTCACTACTATTTCGGACGAACGAACGGGGCGAAGCACAACGGCATCATCACCGCCGCTTATGCGATCGGACCGAAGGAGGCGTCGGAGGAGACGCCAGCGATTCCGGAGGGAATGATCCGGATCGCATTCGCGTACTGTTCTCCGCTCGACCTCTTCTCGAAGAAGATCGGGAGGAAGTTGTCGGCCCAGCGTCTACGCTGGGGGAAGGTACGCAACAAACAGTCGGGTACGCACCGGGAGGCAGCGTGGGACGTTGAGTTCACGGGGAAGAGCATCGTCGACGTCGTCGAGTTGTGGAACCATCTCAAAGGGTATTACAAACCGCAGTGGCTGCGGGACGTGCGTCTGGTAATTCCACCGGAGAAGCGTGCAGTCACGTTGGAGAAGGAGGACGATCAGTAATGGGATTCATGGACTGGCATAGAGGACGAGCCATCACCAGAACGCTGCTGGATACATTCTGGCAGTTCCAGAAGGATCGCTGCAGGCTCGAGAGTCAGATAAGGGCGATCATGCAGGGTGCCGACGACAGTACTGACCCGGCGCAGAGGGCGCTGTTGGAGAAGTACCTCACGCAGTTCGCGGAGACGGAGAAGTCTCTGCGCAGCGACGTGATCGGCCTCGTGAAGGGTGTACATATCGTTGAGGATCTCGTGGAGCTGAAGGGTATCGATTACTTTTCGGCGGCGAAGCTGTATGTCCTCATCAACATCTTCCGTTCCGATACCGTCAGCAAGTTGTGGCGCTTCTCCGGCTATGCGCCGGTGTTGTGGGCTCGCGAGGCGGAGAAGAACAAGGATGGTAAGTACGCGAAGTACCCGTACACTCAGGACTCCGATGTCCTCACCACGAAGAAGGAAGCTTTCGGGGGCAAGACCGTAGAGGCCCTCATCAAGGCGAAGAAGGTTACTCCGTGCGAGCCCGACGAGTGGATGCACTCCCAAGTCGTGGACGAGGGCGGTAAGAAGTACACCTACCACACGGAGAAGAACCGACTGTTCGTCAGCGTCCCCCGCTTCGGCGAGGGTGTCAGCGTCGGACAGCTTATCAAGGACGGGAAACTCGTTGCCCTCGGGCGCTCGGCTGAGCGCGCGGTGGCAGGGGAAGTCCTGCACTACAACGCACGGTTGAAGGTGACCATGCATCAGATCGCAGAGAGTTTGATCCGGACGGGTGATGGTTATCACTACCGCCGGGTCTACGATGAGGCGCGGGCGAAGTACGACAAGAAGGAAGACTGGCCCAAAGGCCGGTGCTACTTCGCTGCCCTGCGCATTGTGAAGAAGGTGTTTCTTGCGCACCTATGGGAACAGTGGCGTACCCACGAGGGTCTGCCCACGAGGGAGCTGTACGTGATCGAAAAACTCGGTCATACAATGAAGTGGCGACGTGCCGACTTCGGGTGGCCCGTGCACGGTGATGCCGGCCGCTTGGCAGCAAAATAAACCATAGGAGCATTGAACAGTCATGACAGAAGAAGCAGGTACGATGGAAACACTACCGGGACTGCGGGAGGGAATCTACACCTCCGTCGGCATCGACAAAGAAGACGTGTTGGCGATTGCGGTCGCGAAGCGTGAATCGGATCTCGAGACCGCGAGGGCGGAAGCCGACGAGGCTATCAAATCGATGTCCGAGGAGTTGCAGGAACTGAACCAGAAGATCGTCAAGAGTGGGCAGGACGTCGCGAAGAAACATTCGACGACGGCGATCGATGCGGCGATGACCGCGCTGACCAAGGCTGGGTTCAAGAATCTCAGCAAGGAGGTCACGAGCAGTCTCGACGAGCCTACACAAGGTTCCGCGCGTGTACTGGTCGAGGTGGTCATCAAGCAGAAGGAAAACTACTACAGCCGCGACTCCCTCACGTCGAAGGTGAAGAAGCCGTTGCCCGCAGCGCTGAAGAAGCTGCTGAAGGAGCGGGATCGCCTGACGGACGACCTCATAGGCGCGAAACGCGTACTGACGACGATCAACAAGGAACAGGGCAAGATCGCTCTGCTCGAACGTCGGGCCCGCGCGCAGATGGCCGTTGCGAGCCTCAACAAGTCGAAGGAGGGCAAGGCCCTTCTGACACAGTTGAACACTGTAACCGTCAGCAAGCTGCCGGCGCTTCCGGCACGCTGCAGGAAGAGCTAACCATGCCGCGACGTGCAGCTGTCCGCGTAAGAAAAGAAACCAAGCTGTGGGGCCAAGGACGCGACCCTGTTTACACGTCATCTGAGACGTGGAAGATTACCGACAAAATGGACGAAATCCTTGCCGCCGAGGACCCCGAGTTCGTGGAGTCAACGGGGGAACTGATTGCGATCCTTGAAGCGCGGTATCCCACTCTCAGCGGATACAGCCGTGTGGCACGTGAGTACCGAGGTCGCGTATGCGTATACGACTTCCCGGTCGTCGAGCGCGATGCGTCTATGGATAAGCTGGTGGAAGTCGCGAAGATGGACGGGGGCGTACGTTATGAAGGCGTATGGTCCCTGACCGCCGACGAGTATCTATCCGTCGGGTTGGTACGGCGTGACATATATCTGCGTTACGACCCGGTGAAGGCTATTCGGTGCGTCCGGAGTAAGGCAACGAGGGCCAAGAGCAAGATCCGCGACGGCGTGGTGCCGTGCAACATGCTATGGCCGGCGTTAGCCTTCCTTCAAGATGGCATCTACCAGAAGATACGTGAGGTCACCAAGCGCGAGTGGCAGATCTTTTGGGGTTGTCGTGCTAGGACGGACTACTTCCGACGGATATGCAACTGCGTCAAGGTGTACAACAACCTACATCGTAGCGCCTACGCGTTTGCGAAGACGAGTGCATGCACTAAACTGCTTAGTGACTGCAAACCCTATTTGCCAGGACTCCTACGCTATGAGGCCGGTGGTGTTGAGAACTCCTTCGGGAAGTGTCTCATGCGCCTACGACGGCAACGCTACAAAATGCGGGGAGTTAAGGAACGACCGCTTAAGATGGCGGCCAAATGAGTGTTACCGGGAGGCGGTCAATGGTGGCCGCCTCCCGTTTATCAGCCCGAAAGGAGACTCGATTTGATCGAAGATAAGCGACTTCACATTTACCTGTCCGGCAATATCTCTGCCAACCGTGAGACATACCTGTGGCGAATGCGGTTTACCGAGGCGGTCAAGGACCTCGACGTCGTTACCGTAGATCCATGCCTCAACAACTTCAATCAGCGGCTGTCATCCGATTCTGACGGCGACGGCGCTGAGTTCAAGAAGTTGGCGCTTCAGCGTTCGCAGGGGCTTCTGCCCCTAAAGGACTTCCAACTGATGAAGGGATGTCAACTCACCGTCGTAAACTTGGCGCTGATAACGCCGGAGAAGCCGCCCATCGGCACGATCCATGAGCTATGCTGGTGCGAGTACGTCTTCAACATGCCGGTCATCGCCATCGTCGGCGAGGAGGTGGGTTTCTACGCGAGGCACCCCTTCAACGCAAAGTGCATCAGCGCACACGTGCGTGATGAGCAGGAGGCGGCTACCACAGTGCGAGATTTCTTCTGCTACAGCGGTCCCGATTCTCAAAAATGATTACGGATAGTCCGCTATAATACTATCTTCGATAGTATCACACACTTCCGGCGTTGCCGTGCGTGTGAAGATAGAGAGTGTCGGGGGGAGGCGCCTGACGGCGCTCCCCCCTCCATTCGAGGGTACGGGCAATTTTTGTGTTGCATTCCGTCCCACAGGGTACTACACTTGCACCCAGCGTATGGAACCGTACATCATACAAGGAGGAGACCCCATGGCGCCCATTCAGACTGTGCCGGATTCTACCCGCTGGGAGGAGAACAAGCAGACGGGTATCAAGCGCGAGATTCATGAGGGGTACGACGTATCCCCCGACCTTCCAGGCTCAATCAAGATCCCCAGCCATAAAGGCGAGCACGGCGCACAGATGGGTGAGAAGGTCGAGATCCCGATGATCATCGATCCGGACCGGCCGGACGGCGGCATCATCATCCGCGCGGAGGACATGCGGGATCGCAAGGCTGTTGTCGATGCCGTGGTGGGCACGGACGATCCGACGGCCGCATACGAAAAGCTTTCGAAAGAAACCGTGAAGGGAGGAGATAAGGCCATGGCGAAGAAGTCCAGTTCAACGGCGAAGTCCACGAAGACTGCGAAGGCTACACAGCCGACGGCTGCGGAGGCAGCACCGGAACCGGCGGAGGAACCGGAGACCGTTTCCGTGGAGGACCAAATAGCACAGCAGTGTTCCAAAATCTTGCCGGGTATCATCGATCAGAGCGTCGGCGCGATCATACCCCAAATTGTCGGGGCGATAACCGACAGGTTGCAGCCGGAGCGGCCGGGGATCCTCGAGGTGCAGCATGAGGTGCCGGCACCACCAGCACCAGCGCCGGAGCCTGATCCGCAACCGGAAGAGAAGGATCCGGAGGGCCCGCCTCCGAAGGTACAAGTCGCCATCACCGACCAAGAGGGCGGCCAGTGGATCACCCACTACCATGAGGTGATAAAGACGGGGGCCGTCGTGGTCCTCGTCTACGATACGAGTTTCAAGTACGGAAGCAGGATCTACCCGCCGACGAATGTGGAGAAGGTGTACCACATCGCGGTGCAGCAGGAGAACGGGAGTCCCGAGGTGTGCCATGTGCGCAATTGGGGCCTGACCTTCGGCTTCCATGGATACGAGATGCAGGTGATGGTCATCGAGCATAAACCGCCGGAGGCGCCTGAGCAGACTCAGTAGCACCTGCGAGAAAATTGAACATGTCGAAACCAGTCGCGCATGCCCCCGGGCGTGCCCGGCTGGTTTTTCATTATATGGAGGTTACGTATGCAATTACGTCCGTATACACAGTACTCTACGTGGCTTCGCGACCTGCGGCTTCAACTGGCTTACAGGTGAATCCGCGGAAGATGTCCTGCGGCAAGCAATCCGCCCTCGCACGAGGCTACGGGGCGGACAGGGAAAGCGAGGTGAAAAATGAGACTGAACGAACTGATAAACAAGGCGGCGGCCGGATATCCGTATGCCCAGCTTCTGGAGTATTGGGATTCCGCTCACGAGCGTCCACGCAACAACCGTGACGGCGGGGATACGCTCGCCCATTTCATTATCATTGAGATGGCCGAGACGTTCGATCCGGACGCTTCGGACGAAGAACAGATCAACGAAGCGGTTCGTGTTCTCAACCGCGCTATCGCGGATATGCAGGCGGTAGTAGAGCAACTGGTCGGCTGATTTGCCGACGGGCACTGGAGGTGAAGCATGAAAGTGTGGATGGCGGTGGTTGAGCATCGACACGGGCAGAACGTGTATGCGGCCAGGACCAAACGGGGGCTGATCGACCAACTCTATGAATACGTTCAGGAGTGGTGGGAGAGCGAGATTCCCAATGAGGACATGCCGACCGATCTGCCCAGGAAGGAAGTGATCGACCAATACTTTTCAAAGGTGGGTCACGAGT